>WBZO01000370.1_pt1 | contig 53692 bp, 44 predicted proteins | sample 5204261 | NCBI WGS metagenome assembly WBZO01 (sample SAMN12412400, study PRJNA552823) | activated sludge metagenome | isolation source: activated sludge from anammox sidestream of wastewater treatment plant... | place: USA: North Carolina | collected 2017-09
TTGTTGTAGCTAATTTTCAAACGCCATAAGGCGGGACTACGAACAAAGAGATGACCCCTGAAAGATGGAAACAAGTCGAAGAGATTTTCAACGCCACGCTGGATCGCCCGGCGGACGAACGCGAAGCCTACCTCGCCGAAGCCTGCGGCGGCGATCAATCGTTGCGCGAGCAGGTTGAATACCTCATCAATTGCCACGAACGCGCGGGCGATTTCATTGAAGCTCCCGCCGCGCATACTGAATCATTGCCGCAGGACGAAGCCGCCACTTTGCAACTCGACACGATGATCGGGCGGCAGGTCGGCGTTTACAAACTCGTCCGCGAGATCGGGCGCGGCGGGATGGGCGCGGTCTATCTGGCCGTGCGAGCCGACGATCAATTCCGGCAGCGCGCGGCCATCAAGCTGGTCAAGCGCGGAATGGACACTGATTTCGTCATCCGCCGCTTTCGCAACGAGCGACAAATCCTGGCGGCGCTCAACCATCCGAACATCGCGCGGCTGCTCGACGGCGGCGCGACCGACGACGGCTTGCCCTACTTCGTGATGGAATACATCGAAGGGCTGCCGATTCACCGTTATTGCGACACGCGACGGCTGAGCGTCAGGGAACGGCTTAACCTCTTTCGGCAGGTTTGCGCCGCCGCGCATTACGCGCACGAAAATCAGGTCATCCACCGCGACATCAAGCCGGGCAACATTCTGGTCACTGAAGACGGGACGCCGAAACTGCTCGATTTCGGCATCGCCAAGATTCTCGACCCCGACCTGGCCGCCGACACGCTCGACCCGACTGTGACGGCGATGCGGTTGATGACGCCTGAATACGCCAGCCCCGAACAGGCGCGCGGCGAACAGGTGAGCGCAGCGACCGATCAATACAGCCTCGGCGTGCTGCTTTACGAACTGCTCACGGGCCACCGCCCGTATCGGGTGCGCAGCCGCGCGCCGCACGAGATCGCGCGCATCATCAGCGAAGAGGAGCCTGAAAAGCCGAGCTACGTGATCAATCGCACACGCGAAATAACGGCGAGCGACGGCGCGCGGACGATTGTATTGTCGCCGGAGGAAATCGGACGCGACCGCAACACATCGCCGGACGAATTGCGCCGTGATCTGGCGGGCGGGCTTGACGACGTGATCATGCGCGCGCTGCAAAAAAGCCAGAATCAACGCTACGGCTCAGTGCAGGATTTATCGCAGGACATCAACCGGTATTTGCAAGGGCTTCCAGTCACCGCGCCGGCTTACGCCCCGACGACGGAGCAATGCGTTGACGCGGATACAATGGCTTTGCCGGCGCCGCCCGAGACGGATGGCGCGCTCGAAGACCCGACTTCCGTTGTCGAGATTGCGATACCGAAGAGAGCCGCGCGAAGAGCTTTGTTTATCTCCGCCGCCGTCTTCGCCGTCATCGCCGCGTTCGCGTCGTTCTTTTATTTCAAACCGCGCGCGCCGCAACACAACGCGGCGACTGTGGCCAAATCCGTCGCCGTGTTGCCGTTCAAACCGAAAGTCCCAAGCGAGACGGAGAAGCTGCTGGGCGTCGGCCTGGCCGATGTGATCACGAACAAGCTCGGAGAGATCAAACAACTCTCGGTGCGTCCGGCTTCGGCTTCGCGCCGCTATCTTGAAAGCGACCTCGATCCGCGACAGATCGGCGTTGAACTCGGCGTCGAGTATGTGGTCAGCGGCGCGTTGCGGCGCGATGGCGAGCGATTGAGCATCGAGTTGCAAACATTCGGCCTCAATGAAAACAAGATTGTCTGGGCATCGAAGATCGAAGAGAAGCTGACCGACATCGCCTCGCTGCAACATTTCATCGCCGAAGGCATCGCGCGTTCTCTGACGGTTGAACCTGCCGGGGCGTTTTTCAACAGACAGCGATCTGAAAACAGCGACGCTTACCAACTCTACCTGGCCGGGCGTTACCACTGGGGCCGGCGCAATCTCGCGGGCCTCCATGAAGCCATCAAATTTTTCAACCAGGCTATTGGGAAAGACTCGAAATTCGCTCCGGCCTACGCCGGTTTGGCTGATTGTCACACGCTGCTTCAGCTTTACCAGGTTCCGCCGCCCGCGAACGGTTACAAGCTGGCGAAAGAGAACGCGCTCGCGGCGCTCCGGATAGACGATTCGCTGGCCGAGGCTCACGCCTCGCTCGCTTACGTGAAATTCTTTTTCGACCGTGACCGGCGCGGCGCCGAAGCCTCGTTCAGACGCGCGATTGATCTCAATCCGAGTTACGCGACGGCGCATCATTGGCTGGCCAACGCGTTGTCGGCGATGGGGCGTCACGAGGAAGCGATTGCTGAAATCAAAGAGGCCGAGCGGCTCGACCCGCGTTCGGCCATCGTCAAGGCCGCCGCCGGAATGACTTACGTCTATGCGCGGCGATTCGACCTCGGGCTGGATGAATGCAGGCGCGCGTTGGAACTCGATCCCGCGTTGTTCCAGGCTCACAGGATCATGCGCTGGATTTATCAGAGCCTGGGCCTGTACGACGACGCTTTCGCCGCTTACCAGAAAGAGAAGGGGTTCAGCGACGCTGGGGGCGATTGGCCCGTCATTCTGGCTCAGTTGCATGCCATCGGCGGCAAACGCGAAGGGGCGCGGGCGACTCTCAAACAAGGTATCGCCGCATTGCCCATCATCCGGGAAGGCGATTATCAGCCTTTTGAAATCGCCGTCGCTTACGCGCTGATCGGCGACCGTGACCAATCTCTCGAATGGCTGGCGAAGTCCGAAGCCGTCAGATCTTACAACTTCAATTTCGTGCTGGTTGACCCTCGCCTGGACAACATTCGATCAGACCCGCGTTTTGATCGGCTGGTGAGAAAAGCAGGATTTCAAGACTGAACAACTGAAATATGTAATATGCAATAGCACATATTGCATATTACATATTTCTGGTGGCGGGACATTAGCGAAGCGTCAACCCCTCAATCGCGACCGTGTATTCCCTGGTCTCAGGATTGTATTTGACGCTGTACTGCGTCGGGTAATAGCCGGGCTTCTGGTATTTCGCCGGCAATTTGACGGGAACCGTGATGTCTGGCTTTGTTTCAAGAAACGCTTTGCTGATCATCGGCTCGGCGAAGATCATCCGCCCGTCGTAACTTCCGTAAATGAAGGTGTGAGTGAATGCTTTGCCGTGAAATTCATGCGAGTTTGGTTCGACCCAGTGCGATCCCATGCCCGGCTCTTCCGAAGCTGGAGCCAGAATGTATCCTTCAGGCACGAATTCCGGCGGCAGCGGTTTGCGGCATCTTTCCAGATCTTCGCCGCGCGTCGTGATTCGCTCGCGCGCGGCGGGGCTGATCAAGTAGAAGTGAAAGTCGAAATGCGGCACTTTGTAAACGCCTTCCGGATCGTGCCCCTTCGGATTCCAGTTCAAGCCGATGTGGTCGAAGCCCGTCGCCGCCGCTTCCGGCGGCAAAGGCAATATGAACTCGGTCCAGATCAAGCCGGGAGTGAGCGATTGCGGCAATCCGCTGAGCGCCGCTTCGCTGAAAGTCACGCCGATGGCCGTCGGTTTCCCATCCTTATCTGTCGCGACCCACGGGCGGGCGGTTCCATTGCCGACAGGCTGGGCTTCGCCTGCAAAGATTATTGGTTTAGCAGTCTTCGGCGCGTTGGCGTTCGCTGACGACCTGGCTGCCATTTCATGCTGATGGTGGGCTTGCGCCAAAGCCAGCCCGGCCAGCAAACAGGTTGTCGCCAGAATCGCCGCTGATCTTCTTGCCAAAAAATTTCCGGCAGCCTTTGCCGGATAAGTCGGGTTTTTCGACCCACGCATTGCCGATAATTTGTCGAACATGTTTACCTCTCCTTCTCGATTAGGGTTTCCAAGTACCGTTCAGTAATTTCCTTCTCCTCGTTACGCGCAACCGGAGTTCAAAAAGGATCAGGGTGTGAAAAAATATTTGCGGGAGAGGTTTTCGCCAATGACGGATAGGCGGCGCGCTTGTGTGATAAAGTGACCGCGTTTTTCGTAACACTCCAATCATTAACCTGGAGAATCTGAGCGATGAGCGAGCCGAAAATTCTCATTGTTGACGACGAAGAAGCGTCGCGTTACGGGATGGCGCGCGCTCTCAAAAATTACGACATCACCGAAGCCGCCAGCGTCGAAGCCGCGCGCCAGATCGCCGCAAAATCGCGCCCCGATCTGATCCTGCTCGACAACAATTTGCCGGGCGCGAGCGGAATGGATTACCTGCAGGAACTGTCGGCGAACGAAGACGCGCCGCCCGTCGTGATGATCACCGCGCACGGCTCCGAACGCACAGCCATCGCCGCGATCAAAGCCGGAGCTTACGATTACCTGGCGAAACCGTTTGAAGTTGACGAACTGCGGCTGGTGGTCAAAAACGCGCTCGAAGCTTCAGGGCTGCGTCGCGAAAACGAACGGTTGCGCGCTGAATTGAAAGCCGCGCGCGGCGTGGGCGACCTGCTCGGAGCGAGCGATGCGATGCGCCGCATCTACGACCTGATCAACAAAGTCGCAGCGACCGACGTCACTGTTTTGATTCGCGGCGAATCGGGCACAGGCAAAGAGCTTGTCGCCCGCGCGATTCACGAACGCAGCGCGCATCGCAGGGATGGCGCTTTCATCGCAATGAACTGCGCCGCATTGCCGAGCGAGTTGATCGAATCGGAACTCTTCGGCCACGAAAGAGGCGCGTTCACCGGCGCGGCGGGCCAGCGCAAAGGCAAGTTTGAATCGGCCAGTGGCGGCACGATCTTTCTGGACGAAATCGGCGATATGAGTTTGAACACTCAGGCCAAGCTGTTGCGTGTTCTGGAAGAGCGTAAAGTCGAGCGGCTGGGCGGCTCGCACTCGATTCCGATTGACGTGCGCGTCATCAGCGCCACCAACCGCGATCTGGCCGCAGCCGTCGCCGAAGAGAAATTCCGCGCCGATCTTTATTACCGCCTGCGCGTCGTGCAAATTGACCTGCCCGCGTTACGCGACCGCCGCGAAGACATCTCGATGCTCGCCGAAAACTTCCTGCAAACTTACGCCAAACGCTATCAGTTGAAATGCTCGGAGATTGGCGCCGAAGCGATGAAGCGACTTGTCGCTTACGACTGGCCCGGCAACGTCCGCGAACTGCGCAACGCCATCGAGCGTAGCGCCGTATTGGCCGATGGAAAAACGCTCCGTCCCGAAGACCTGCCCGAAGAGATCGGATCGGCGCAACCGTCGCAAAAAACCGCCGAGACATTTCAACGATCATCGCAGACGGGGGCTGGCGAAGCTGCGGACGTTTTGTCCATTCCCTACCTGGCCGATTTCCGTGAAGCGCGCCGCGAATTCGAGCGCGCCTACATCGAACGCGTTCTGGCCGAAACCGGCGGCAACGTCACCCGCGCCGCCGAACGAGTGGGAATGCATCGCCAGAGCCTTCAACAAAAATTGAAAGACCTCGGTCTCACCCGCCGCTATGTTTTGAATGACGAGGCGCAGGATTCCGATGACGAGTGACGGATCGTCCCGACAATCACCCATTCCGAAAAGCACAGAGAGAACGCGGAACATACGGAAATAACGTAAAAGACGGAAAAAAAGAGCAGCGGTTAAGCCCTTCCGTTCGTTCCGTTATTTCCGTGTGTTCCGCGTTCGCTCCGCCGTTTTCATCAGACGCGCCGCCGAGGGCAGGCGCTGGCGCCGCTCTTGCCATTAACCCTCGCGCAACCGTTGAGACTTTGAAAACTTGCGCCGGTTCCGGCATCGTTTCAGTCAAAGTATGGCTGCTGCGGCGATGGCGGCTGGCGCAAGACTTTTTACTTTCGAGGAGACAATGATTGAGAGTCTGAAAACGATTTTTCAAGCCGCGTTGTTGAGCCTCTTCGCAGGCGGAGGGCTTGGATTTACGGCTGGCTTTGCGCTTTACTACTGGGCCAAATTACAAGCGGAGAGCATGAACCCCGATGAGGCCGCGTCTTACTTGTGCGGCGCAGGCCAGGCTCCATTTGTTTTGGCTCTGCTTGGCGCAATCGCAGGTCTGGCGCTCGGAGTCATGGCCGGCGTTACAATTGCAATCGTCCGGAAAGCAGATGAGACTCAATCTGCGCAATTCACACTTGAGAAATGAAAGCTAAAAAGTGGCGGCAGGCTCTGTTGCCTGTCTACCTGCTCATCTGTTGCTCATATCTTCCGATCCAGTCGTGGCTCGATAAGGCCGCATACGGCAGTTCATCTACGTCTCGTCGCCTGGTCATCGTTCTCGACGGCGTCCCATTCAAAACCATCGCCGACCTGCGCGCTGAAGGCCGCTTCCACCATTTCAACCAACCCGCGCGGATGATCTCGACGTTTCCTTCGCTGACCAATGCGGCGATGATCGAGATTCTGCACGCCGAAGATTCGCCAGGTTACGAAGATCATTATTTCGACCGCGAGCACAACCGGTTGCTCGGCACGATTCAGGATCGGTTGAACGGCGGCAAATTCATTCGGGGCACTTTCCGCGAAACATTCGATTATCACGCGCCGGCTTTCAAAGGCTCGCTGGCTTACGTCGCCGCGCCTGTCGGGGCGATTGTCGTCGCGCATCTCGATCTGGCCGCTTTCCGCAAGGCTTTTCGCAATTCGAACGCGCCGTTGTTCGTCGCCTACATCGGCGAGACCGATTCGCTGGCGCATCTGGGCGGCGAGCGTCCGTTGAAATCCTTCCTGCGCACGCTCGACCGCGCGGTTGAAGAGTTGATCGCCGAATCGAATGAGCAGCTTGAAGTCGAAATGTTGTCGGATCACGGAAACAATTATGGCGATTACACGCAAGTCAAACTCAACGACGCGATCAACGCCGCCGGCTTCAAGGCCGAAAAGAGTTTGAAGGATGCAAACAGCGTAGTGCTGCCGAAGCACGGGCTGGTCGGAGCTTCGGAGCTTTTCACCGCGCCGGAAAACCGCGCGCGGCTGGCCGAAATCTGCGCGAGGGCGAAAGGCGTTGATTTCGCCGTTTACGAATCCGGCGCCGGCGTCGTCGAATTGATCAGCAAACGAGGGCGCGCACGTGTGTCGCGCGACGGCGAACGTTACAAATACGAAGACGCGGGAGGCGATCCGCTCGGCCTGCTTCCGATCATCGAAGAGATGAAAGCGCGCGGAGCAGTTGACGCGAACGGTTTCGCCTCGCGCGAAGATTGGCTTCGGGCGACGCTCGATCATCGCTACGTTGATCCACTGCGCCGCCTTTTCGATGGGTTCAACAAGCACATCAAAAACCGCGCCGACGTAATTGTCAGTTATGAAGACGGCTATCTGCTGGGAAGCCCGTTTTTAAGCGTCTTCGCGCGGATGCGCGCCACGCACGGCAATTTGCTGCGCGGCGAAACCGAAGGCTTCGCGATGTCCACAAGGCAGGAACTGAGCGCCGCCGTCTGCGGTTACGAATTGAACCGTCTCTTCGCGCTCGATCAGCGTGTGAAAGCCGGAAGCTATTTCAGCGGCGGCGGGCATTGTCAGTCAGGCCCCGCGCTGGCGAAGATGATTGCCGGAAGGCAATCCGCAATTGACTGATAAAGATCGGAGATTTGATTCGTGGGCCTTAGTCCTCAGCCTTTTCAACTCGCTCCGGGCGGCGCCGTTGAGCACGTTGAACGATAGCGCCTGTTGAAGGGCGTTTCAGGTGAGACGAGCGATTCGGCGATTGACGCGAATCTAAAAAGGCGGATTGAAGACTTGGTCAAGTAATACGTGTATTCCGTAGGGAGCTACCCGCTCCGAGTTGATTGGCGAGGCTGAGCCACTGTCCACAGAAGCGCTTTGGTAGTCCGGATGTGATCAGTCATTCAGGCGGCCATTGCTGGAGGTCGTCGTTGAAACTTGCGTTCTTTCCCTTCGACCTGAATACCTGGTCTGAAAAGTCCTTTGCTGCTACTTCACCTTCAGCACGATCAGCGTGATGTCATCGCCTTGAGGCAAGCCCGCCGTAAAGCTCAGCACATCATCCAGAATCCGCAGCTTGATCTCTTCCGCGCTCAGGCTGACGCTCTGCTTGACCAATTCTTCCAATCGCTCGTCGCCGAACATTTGATTGTCGGCGTTGACGGCTTCGGTTACGCCGTCGGTGTACATCACCACAACGTCGCCGGGCGCGAGCCGGGTTTGCCTGGGTTTGTATTCGACGAAATCGAAGGCGCCGAGCAGGACTGATTTTGTAGTCAGCGTTTCGGTCTCGCCGGTTGTGCGGGCGAGGATCGGCAGGTTGTGGCCGGCGTTGATGTAGGTGAAGTGACCTTCGGGATCGAGCGTCGCGCAGAAGAGCGTGATGAAGCGGTTTGACGCCGAGCGTTGGACGAGGACTTTGTTGAGGCTGGCGACGACTTCGGCGAGCGGCAGGTTGCTGGTGAATTGAGCTTGCAACGCGCCCTGGGCCATTGCGGCGAGCAGCGCTGCGGCCATCCCCTTGCCCGACACGTCGCCAAGCACGAAGGCGGAGCGGTCGTCTTTGAGCGGGATGAAGTCATAAAAATCGCCGCCGACATAACGCGACGGAATGTTGTGCGCGGCGATTTCGAAATGGCCGGGGACTTTGAACGCGGTGGGCGAGAGCGCGACCTGAACCTGACGCGCCATGCCCAGTTCCTGCTCAATCTGTTTCTTCTCCTGCTCTTCGTGCATCAGGCGAACGCTTTCGAGCGATTTGGTCGCCTCGAACGCCAGCGATTCGAGCAGTCGGATCGAGGTCTGAGAGATCGTCCCGCCGATGACGTGGCTGTCAACGTAAAGCACTCCGATCACGTCGCGTTTCAAGATCGTCGTCGCGTCCATGTTTTCGGTCATCTGAAAACGGCGGAGCGGGATGCAGGCGATGGAGCGGAGGTCGAGGTTGCGAATGCTTTCGCGGGCGAAATGCGCCGCGGCTTCGCTGCTGTCGTTGATGATCACACTGCGGTTTTGTTTGAAAGCCTCTTCGACGACTGAACGGCTCATGGCGAAATCGGCGCCTTCCAGCCAACTCCGGTTGTGGTCGCGCGCGACTTTGAATTCCAGGTCGCCCGCCGCGTTGCGCAGCATCAGGAAGCCGCGTTCGGCCTGCGTGATCTCGATGGCGGCGTCTACGATCAGGCAGAGCACGTCGTCGGGTGTCATTGAAAATTTGAACGCCTGATTGACTTCGACGAAGCGGGCCAGCTTTTGCAATTCTTCATTGGCCGAAGTCACTCGCTCGCGGCCCGGCAGCGGCGGAGTCAGTGTCAGGCGCGGCGCGCTGTCGAAGATCGCCGAGGCGCGTTCGACCGAGTCGTCAAGGAAGGTGATCTGCTGGTCTTCGTCGCCTCCGATGCGGATGTGGTCGAGATGCTGCAGCGCGTAGCGTTCGACGCGCTGGTCGTTGACGAACGTGCCGCGCTTGCTGCCGATGTCAACCAGATACCAGGCGTCCTCTTCGTAAATGATTTCGGCATGTTGGCGCGAGACGCTGTCTGAAAGCAGTTGCAGGTCGTTCTCGGCTTTGCGCCCGATGGTGAAGACGGGTTTGCCGAGCGGCAGCAACCGCGTGACGCCGAAACGATTGACGATTTTTAGCTGCGCCGGTTTTTGCATACGGAATAGCGTTGGATGAAGGGCAACGAGAGAATACGGAAAAGACGGAAATAACGGAAGAAACGGAAGAAGGCAAAAACAGGATTTCCGTGCGGTTCCGTTATTTCCGTCTTTTCCGCCCCCCCCCCCCCGATCTCCTGCCTTTAGAACGATGAGACGGCGGACGTTTCGTCCTCGTATGTTTCGAGGACTGAAAGCAGGCCGGTGATCGAGAGCAGTTGTCTGGCCATCCGCGACGGTTTCATCACTTTCAATTTGCCGTTGGCCTCTTTGACGCTCGTGAACGATTTGATCATCGCGCCGATGCCGGAACTATCAATCGTCGGCACGTCGGAGAGGTTGATTAGCAGGAATCTGCGTTCTTCATCAATCAGTTTTTTGACGGCTTCGCGCAAGCTCTCTTCGCTTCTGCCGATGATCAAATTGCCGTTTAAATCCAGAATGGTAACGCTGCCGGACGTTCTGATTTGAATTTCCATTGCTACTTCTTTACAAATGAGTTTGGGGGTGGATTTGCGCGGGGCATTATAACCCGCTTGAACGGGGAGTAGGGAGTAGGGAATGGGGAAGCTAAAATAAAAACATTTCCTACTCCCTGTTCAAGCGATGATGATGAAGGTGTTCTTTCCGCCGACCACGTCTGAAAAATCTTTGTTGTATGTGACGCCAATGCGGCGGAACTGTTTGATGACGTCGCCGATTTCAGCGGCGGAGACGAAACCGTCTTCGGTGTGCGAGATCGCCCATTGGGGGATGTGTTTGGCGCGGGAGAGAAAATTGGCGATCAGTTGCAGGTAATGTTCTTTCGACAACACGTCGTCGCCCAGCCGTCCGCGCTGCCCGGCGATGATCGCGTCCCAGTCGGCGTCGGTTCCGCGCACCCAGGTTTCGCGCCAGCCGACGACGCCTCGCCTGAGCGCGGCCAGACCTTCGGGGCGAGGGAAGCGGGCGAACATCAGGTCGGCGCGCGCGCTGCGGATGAACTCGTGCGCGTCGTGATTGACGCTGAAGTTCGGTTTCCCGTTGTTGGCGATGTGACGGCTGCTGCGCCACAGCGCGATAAAGACTTCCGAAAGAGGCCGCCGCAGCGCCATCGTGTCGGGCGTGAACGAGAAGACATAGTCGCCGACGCCGAGCGCGGTCGAGTAAGCGAGCGCGCGGCGGTGTTCGTTCTCGATTTGCTGAATGTTCAGCCAGACGTTGTCGAACCAGACGGTGTCTATTTCGGCCAGGGGTTCAGTCAGAGGTTCGTTCGTCATCTGGCTCAGCGCCGGATTGTGAAGGCGACGGCGCGGCACGTAAGCTTCGCTCAGGGTCATCGAGACGTCCTCTTCGCCAAGCTCTTCGCTCTGGTTTTCGACCATCGCGCGCGACATCCACCACGCCCACTGGCATACGTCGTTATCCAGAATTTGTTTGCCCCAGAATTTCAGATACCAGCCGAGGTCCGGCTGGCCCGCGAACGGAATTGCGATTGATGAAAATTTCAACCGTCGCAACACGCTCAGCTCAAAACCCAGCCACCGGCGATTTGTGTTTGAATTGGTAGACATAATCGTTTGATCAAATGTGAAATTCAGCTTTCGATCTTCTCCCTCGCGTCTTCAGCCTCATCGGCAGGGTTTTCTGAATCGCCTTTGATTCCGGCCTCATCGTGTTGTTCTGAAGATTCGGCGCCTGGCGCGGTCTCGTGATCTTCGTTCAGAGCTTCATCCGAAATCTCCGCCTGCGGCTCGGCAAAAACCGGCGCAGGAGCGATTTCATCGGGGGCTTGAGGCTCGGCGCTTTCGTCGTAGCGACTTGACTGTTCGATTTCGGTTATTTCGATTTCCGGGTGAGGCTCGCCGAATGGAGCTTCGATTGAATGGATCGGGGCTACGCTGTCAATTTCTGATTCTGATTCAAAAAAGTTGATGGCGGGTTCAGTCTCGGTATATGTGAATGCAGCTTCGTTCGCCCGCTCCCCGGCCAGAATGTGCAGCAGCAGTTTAACCACCAGAGGGTCGAATTCGATTCCGGCCAGGTCGGCGACAATCTGCTCGGCTTCGAGTCGTTCAAATCGCTGGCGGTGAGGGCGGTTCGAGACGAGCGCGAAGTAACTGTCAACCGCGCGCAGAATCCTCGCGCCCACGGGAATCGCTTCGCCCGCAAGCCCGTCGGGGTATCCGCCGCCATTCCACCATTCGTGATGCCAGCGGATCAGCAACTGGGTTTGGCGCGAAAGCTTGAGTTCGCCCGCCGCCTGCTCGCCCAGAATCGGGTGACGCCACAAATCCAGTGTCTCTTCCCAACTCAGAACGCTCGGCCTGAGCAGGTAATTGCGTTTCATCGCGCGTTCGCCCAGGTCGTGCGCCAGCGCAGCGAACTTGAGAGCGGTCAGGTCTACGCCGTGCAATCCCATCCGGGCGCCGATCTTTTCGGCCATTCGCGCAATCGCGATCGCGTGAGCTTCGCTGTAGCCTTCGACACGGTCAATCTCGATGGCGATCTTGAGCAGACGGTCGCCGAGCGGCCTTTCCGCTTCGCTGAACGTCAATATCGCCTGTTGTGCTTGCATCTGTGGAATTCCTCCCGGAAAAAAATCACTGCGAGCGTGGTCGCCTTTGATCCGCCATCTCTGAAAGAGGGCAATTGGAGAGGGCTTGGCGCGCTCGATGCGCTCAATGCATTTGAGGATGCGTGCGCTCTCAGGGGGCGAAAACAGTTTCTCTTTGTAGGCGATGACGGCTTAAAAAATCAAGCCGGGCGGAATTTTGTCGGCTGCGTTGGCGGCCTCTTGCCGATGATTTTGACCCGAACCTTTTTCCCTGAGGCCGCGAATGAGGTTATCATCTCCCGCGCCAGGAAGATTTCTGTAACCGACCCGGGTTTTTTTACGCCTTTGTAGTTGGCGACGATCTGATCTTCCTGAAGATAAATGCAGGATACCTGGACGCAGGTCACTGGATGCAGGATGAAAGAACGAATTGCCGAACACTCTCAAACTAATTTGGGCGGGCTTCCACGGAAGCGATCGTCCGAGACGATAGAAGCTGAGCCGCCCGGCGATATAAAGTCTGAAACGCCAGTTGAGGCGCTTGCTGAAATGCCCACTGAAATGCCTGTTGGAATGCTGGCTGAAATGCCTGTTGGAATACTGGCTGAAATGCCGGCTGAAATGCCGGCTGAAATGACGGATGACGAACTGGTCGCGGCCGCGCGAGCCGGAGACGAGTCCGCATTCACGAGATTGTTCGAGCGTCATCGCCGCCTGGTTTCGAGACTTGGCTACCGCTTCTTCCCGCGCCGCGAGCAAGTCGAAGAGATCATCCAGGAGAGTTTTATCAAGGCTTATTTCGCTCTGGGTGATTATCAGGGCGGGAATGAAAAGTCGTTCGTTTCGTGGCTCGCCCGGATCACGGTGCGGACTTGTTACGACGAATTGCGGCGCGTGCAGCGTCGAGGCGAGAGCAGTCTCGGCGATTTGACGGAAGAAGAAGCGGCCTACCTGAATGAGCGTTTGCGCGACCTGAGCGCAAGCGGCAATGTCGAAGGCGCGGCCATCTCGCGCGACCTCGCAAATAAACTGCTGGCGCGGCTCCGTCCCGACGACCGTTTGATACTCGCGCTGCTCAAACTCGAAGAGCTTTCTGTCGCCGAGATATCGAACCTGACCGGCTGGACGGTCGCCAAGGTTAAAATGCGTTCGCATCGCGCCCAGCACGGGCTGCGGCAAATGTTGAGAAAGTTTTTGTGACTATGAGGTGAAATATGTGGATGAAAGATAAACGCCACAAAGATGAAGTCGAATCGGCGTCAATAAATGACGAAACGCTGAATCGTTTCGGCGACGAGCTTTTGCGCGCGATTGAAGCCAGCGACGTCGAGATCAATACGGCGGCGGCTTCTCCCTTCCTTTACCGCCGCATTCGCGTGCGCATTGAAGCCGAAGAGCGGCGACTGGCCGAACAACGTAGCGTCTGGCTGGTGTTGCTGACCGGAGCGAAACGCGCGATCCCGGTGATGGCGATGCTGGCTGTTGTCGCGTTCGTGTCGCTGATGTTAATGCCAGCGCTGTCGCAGCAACGGCAGGCGGCGAATGGTGAGGAACCGCCGACGCTGATGTCGGATGTTTTCTCCTTCTCGCAGGATGACCTGATCGCTTCGGCTGCGGGCGTGGAGCCGGGGCAGACAAAACATGGCGGAGGAACAAGATGACTTCGCAAGGCAAAGTTAAATTACAGGTTTGGTCTTTGATCGTGGTGGTGTTCGTGCTCGGCGCGGTGACGGGCGGTTCGCTCGATCGGTTGTATCTTGCGAAAAGCGATTCTCTCAAGTCCGGAGGGCCGGGACATCGTGGGCCGGGCAGGATGATCGAAAAGTTGAAGACCGATCTGAATCTGAGCGATGAGCAGGTCGGCAGGATTCGGACAATCTTTGAAGATTCCCGCAAGGATTTTCCTCCCAGCCGGTTTGCCGAATGCCCCGGCTTTAAGGAGTCGCGCGCGCGTACGCGGTCACGCGTCCGTGAGACGTTGACGCCCGAACAACAGAAAAAGTACGACGAAATCAACGCCCAGCGTGACGCAGAAATGAGCAAAGAGCGCTAGTGGCGCGCCCGGCGCAATCGAATTCAAAAAACCAATATCCGGCAAGCTGTCCAGCCTGCCGGATATTTTTCTTAAAGGAGAACCCCCATGCGTTTGATTGTTTCCACCCTCATTCTGACTCTGCTTTTATCCGCTTTCGTTTCGGCCCAGGATTCAAACAACGCCGAAGCCGCGAAGAAACACGCGCAGGATGTTTTGAAACAGGCTCGTGAAGCATTGGGCGGCGAAGCGAATCTCTCGGCTCTGAAAAGCCTTCAGGCGCAAGGCAATTTCAAGGCGGCGATGATGGGCCGTGAAGTCAAGGGCGACTTCAAGATCGAGTTGCTGATGCCCGACAAATTCATGCAAACCACCACGATGTTGATGGGGCCGATGGACCTGACTCGCATCGAGGCGGTCAACGGCGATCAGGCCTGGACTGAGACGAAAAGAAATATGAGTGCGGCAGGCGGCATGGGCGGCAGTGACGGGGCGATGGGCGGCGCTGGCGGAGGCGGAATGGGCGGCGGAGGCGGAATGGGCGGCGGAGGCGGAATGGGCGGCGGAGGCGGAATGGGCGGCGGAGGCGGAATGGGTGGCGGTGGCGGCATGGGCGGGCGAGGTGGAGGCGGCCGTGGTGGAATGGGAGGCGGAATGGGCGGTGGAATGCCGGGCGGAATGAGTGGCCCAATCGCGATGTCGCCTGAACAGGAGAATGCGATGAAGAAACAGGCCCGCGCCGATTACACGCGCTTCCTGATCGCCGTGTTGCTTGCGACGCCGGGGGCATCGCAGTTTGAATTCAGCTACGACCGGGAAATGGAGGCTAAAGAAGGCAAGGTTGACGTAGTGCGTGTCTTAGGCCCGGACGATTTTGCAATGTATCTGGTGTTCGATCAGAAGACCCATCGTCCCTGGATGATCAACTATCGTCAGCCTGCGCCGCGCAACCAGCGCAATCAGGCGACCATCGCCAGCGAAGCCGAAGAGCCGAAGACGCCAGCCATGATGGACGTGCAGCTTTTCTTCGGCGATCACAAACAGGTCAACAACATCTGGTTGCCGCACCACATCGTCAAAGCGGCGAACGGGCAGATGACCGAAGACTGGAAGATCGGCAAGTACAAACTCAATCCGAACATCAAACCCAACAGGTTCGAGAAGAAGAAGTGATATGAGCGTGGGACACAGCCAAATTGTCCCACCACTTTCGCAATCAGCAATCAGTACGCCACGCCCAGCAGCACGGCGTTGATGAACAGAAACTGCGTCATCTCGGCGTACGCTCGATAATTCGGGTCTTCGGCGAAAGCGATGACGTGCCCCTGGCCCATCGGCTGATGAATCAGGAAAGCCTTCTGCGGCAGTTGTTCCTTTGCCGCATCCCAGATCAGACCACTCGCCAGAATGCGGTCTCCTGTCGCGTAGATTCCAACGTTGCGCCCCCTGTCCAATTTGATCGGCGTGAAGACTCGCGTGCCTTCGACCAGCGCCTGAATCTCGCCATCGGCGCCAGACGACAGCCAGTGATCTTCGTCCAGCCGCACGCGCAGAATCGCGCCGGGAGTCAGTTCAGGCTGCTCTCGCGCCGGTTGAATCGCCTGATTGAACGTCGCCGGTGTGCGTCCTGATTCGCCCTTTGCGCTCGCCCCGGAAGATTCGGTTTCAGGAGCGCCGTCGCGCAACTCGGTGCGCGTGTCGAGCAGGCCGACGTTTTCCCGCGCGGCCCATCGTGAAGCTTCGGCGATGGTGATCAGCGTTCCGCCTGCAGCGACCCAATCTTTGATCCGCCGCAGCGAGTCTGCGCTGAACGCGTAAACGCCGGATGGCAGGATCAGCACGTCGTAACGCCGCAGGTCAACGCGATTGAGCGAGTTGACGCGAACGGCTGTGACCGGTTGGCCGTAACGCCGCTCCAGCGCGTAACGCGCCCAACCCGCCGACAGACTGTTTGTCGGCGCATCCCACGCCAGCAGAACTTTCGGCGATTTCAACGCGACAACCTGATTGCTGCCGAGCGAAGTTCCTTCGGAAACAAACGCGCTGTCGAGTTTGACCACCTCCGCGCCGTGTCGCGCGGCGATGGCGGCAAGCGACGATTTCAAATCGCCGCCGTTGTCCGACACGCGGAATACGGCGGAGCCTTTTGCGAACCTGCGTCCGGCGATGGTGAACGGCTGGCTCAGGAAACGCGCGCGCAGGCCGTTCTGCAACGCCTCGATCACAGCCGCCGCGCTCGTCGCGTTCCACGGCAGCGCATAGCCGACTATCGCGTCCGCCAGCGCCGTTTCGCTGTTGACCGAAGGCGTGACCGCCGCCGCGTCAACCGCTGACGCTTTCACGTTCAACTCGCGTTCGACGCCGACGCATTCGACATCGTAAAGCATCGGCATGTTCCAGGCGGTGGTGTCGTAAATCTGATCGGGCAATCGTTTCTGTCGGCGGATCTCCTGACGTTTGAGAAACTCGTCGCTCATCGGCGCCTGCGGGTCGAGCAGATTGCGAACCAGCATCCCGGCGGGTTGCGGCAACGGCACGATGAACGTCCCGGCGGGCAACGTCCGCACGTCAAGCTTGATCGGCTCGTCCGCGCGCCGCACGATCACGCCGTTGTTGATCAGCGTGCGAACCAATCGCAGCGTTTGCCCGGCGTCATTTCCAATCGGCAGCAAATAAGCCTTCGTCGTTCCTGCTCCCGCGTTTCGCCTGAACTCCGCGAAATCGCGCAGCATCTTTTCACGGTTGCGCGCGGCGGTCGCCGCCGTCGTCATCGCCGAAGTGAAGTGACGAACCGCGCCGTCAAGATAAGTCAGCGTGGCGCCGTCCTGCCGTCTGTACGCAAGCCCGCGCGCCGAAGCCATTTCAAACGTCATCCCGACCGCGCCCTGCGCCATCGGCCACGACACGCCGTAGCCGGGATAAAACGCGTCGAAGACTTCGCGGTTGAAATAGGCGAAGCCGCGTTCGTCGAACCGCGCGGCGTTGGCCTGTCCGAAAGCTTCGAGCCACGCGCCCTGAGTTTTGGTCATATGCGGATTCGGCGGCTCAGCCGAAGGCGGGAAGTAATAAGTCGAATCGCCGCCCATCTCGTGCAAATCAACCACCACCTGCGGCGCCCATTCGAGCATCAGCTTCACGCGCCCCTGACTTTCGGGCTGCGTCTGCGCGAACCAGTCGCGGTTCAGATCGAACAGGTAATGATTCGAGCGTCCGCCCGGCCAGGGTTCGTCGTGTTCCGCCGACGCAGGTTCGGAATCAGGCGTCGCGGCCTGCCCCAGCAGATTTTGAAAAATGAAGCGCGCGCGGCCATCCGGATTTTGCATCGGATCAATGATGACAACCGCTTCGCGCCGGATCAGATCAACCGTCGCGTCGTTTTGCGCAGCCAACAGGTGATAGGCTTCGGCCAGCGCCGCTTCGCCCGATGAAATCTCGTTGCCGTGAACGCCGTGAACGAGAGCGACCACGACCGGCAAGTCTTTGATCAACCGCTCGGCGTCCGAAGGCGCGAGCGATCCCGGATTGGCCAGCCGCCGCAATCCCGATTTGATTTCATCGAGCCGCGCGATGCGGCCGGCGTTGGCGATGATGATCGCGTAAAGCTCGCGGCCCTCCCAGGTCTCGGCGTATTTGATCAGCCGGGTTCGGTCGGGCGCGGCTTCATTCAACGCTTTCAGATAACGGATGATTTCTTCGGGCGTCGTGACGCGCTGACCGAAATCGTGACCGGCGATCTGTTTGAGCGAAGGAATGCGAGCGTCGTATTGCGCTCCGGGCGCGAATTCGAGTTTTTGAGCAGGCGCGGTTAGATGCAGAAGCGCCGCCAGTGACAGAGCTAACAATAAACGATAGGTCATTGCGATAGTCTCCTGCCCTGGAAGCGCAGGCGTTCTTGATACTACTGGCGAATTCCAAAGGTTATCGAATCCCGTGCAATTAGCCATTAACCATTCGCAATTAGCCATTACTGGTCAGAGGAGGGGTCATCCTTACCTGCCCGATAATGGATAATAGCCAATGGCTATTGGCTAATGCTGAATTCGCCAGCAGTGTCATCCTTGCGTGCTGCACGCGAGCCGCGTGCGCCCCAGAATGTTGATTGATTGTGCGGAATTGCGGGCGGGATGTTACCGCAGCGTTTGACGTGGCGCCAACCATAACGGCGATTGACTTGCGAATTCATGCGCGCCTATATTCCCGTCTGCCGCGTTCGTTCACCCTGATTGAAAACACCGCAAATCACGAGGTGTTTCGATGAAGCGTCTCATCATCACATTCGCTTTCGCCTTCACATTTTTCGTTTCGACCTCGATGCGCGAAGCCGTCCGGCCCGGCTTGGCCTCGCCGTCGCAGGATGTCTGGATGAAAGCGCAATCGAAACATTTCACGCTTATCGGCAACGCTTCCGAAAAAGATATTCGCGGCGTGGCGATGCGCCTCGAACAGTTCCGCGAAGCCTTCCTGCAACTCTTCCCGCCGCTCGCCGTCAATTCTTCAATTCCGGTCACGGTCGTCGTGTTTAAAAACGATTCGGCGTACAGGCCTTTCAAACCGCTTTACCAGGGCAAGCCCGCCGACCTGTCGGGTTATTTTCAATCGAGCGGCGACGCGGCCTACATCACGATGGCTGCGGGGCACGGCGACGCCAATCCTTATGCGGTCATCTTTCACGAATACGTCCACGCGTTGATCAGCGGCGGCGCGCGTCCGGCGCGGGTTGGGCTGCCTGTTTGGTTGAGCGAAGGCGTGGCCGAATATTTCAGCGCGTTTGAACTGACCGGCGATGGGAGGAAGGTCTGGCTGGGCAAAAAGGTCGCAAGCCGCGTCGGACTTCTGCGCGAGCAGACGCCTTTGCCGTTGCAAACTCTCTTCGCCATTGACTACGACTCGCCGTATTACAACCAGACCGACAAGAAGAATCTTTTTTACGCCGAGTCGTGGGCGTTGACTCATTACCTGCTGCACGGCGGCAAACGTCGCTCCCAATTTCACCAGTTCATCAACGATCTGGCGCAGGGCAAACCCGCTGACGAAAGCTTCACCCTGGCGTTTCAAACCGATTTCGCGACGGTCGAGAAGGAACTGAAGAACTACATCAGCCGCGGCGCATATCCGTCCGAAATGGCGGCGCTCGATCAACAGATCGCGTTCAGCGTGGAGATGCGGATCGCGCCGCTCGGCGCAGCCGAAGTCGAGGCTTACCTGGGCGACCTGCTCTGGCGCATCTACCGCTCGGCGGATGGCGAGGCGTTTCTCAACCGCGCGCTCTCGATTGATCCGAAACTGGCGATGGCTCATTTCTCGCTTGGGACATTGCGGATGCGGCAGAACCGTTATGGCGAGGCGCGCAAGCATTTCCAGCAGGCCGCCGAAGCCGATCCGCAAAATTATCTGGCGCATTACAACTACGCCTACGCGATCCACCGCGAACAGGTTGACGAGAGCGAGTATGTTTCCGAATTCCGCGAAGGCTCGGCGCAGGAGATGCGCGAATCATTGAATCTGGCGCGCCAACTCAATCCGGATTTTGCCGACACGTACAAACTGCTCGCGTTCATCAATCTGGTTCTGGGTGAGGATTTGGACGAAGCGGTCAACCTGATCAACCGCGCAATCGCGCTCGCGCCGTATCGCGAAGACATCGTTTACACGCTGGCGCAGATTCAGATGCGGCGGAAGGATTACGCCGCCGCGCGTCAGGTCGCGCAAAAGCTGGCGAGCGGAGCCGTCAAATCCGACATCCGTGAGCGGGCGACCCGGATGATCGAGAACATTGCGAAGATCGAAGAGCGGATGGCGAAGATGAAAGCTGAGGGCGAAGCGAGCGGCGATCATTCAGGAACGGCTGACAATCCGGCTTCAACGCGTCCGCCGCTGCCGGGGCAGCGTTTTCAGGGCGATCAGGTGCGCGGGCTTCTGACGCGGATTGATTGCGACGACGCGAGTATCACGCTGACGGTCAAAAGCGAATCACGGCTTTTCAAACTTCGCACGACGCGGATGAGCCAACTCATCTTCGTTCGATACACGCCCGAAATCCCGACCTCGATAACCTGCGGCGCAATCAATCCAGCCAGGCCGGTGATCGTGACCTATCGCAGCTTGCCACAATTCGATCTGGCCAGGTTGGCCAACCTGGCCAGCCTGGCCAACCTGGATGGAGAGCCGATTGGGGTGGAGTTCGTGAAGCCGGATGGGCTGTGAATCGGCGCTTAATCACCGGTCGGAGAGTATGCAGGTTCGACGACCTGCTTCTCCTGCCTAGCCTCGATCCTCTTGATGAACCGGTAGGCGACAGCGTAGATAACAATCGCCGACAACACACCCGTCAGGAAGTCAGTCACGACCACCGCAACCGCCGTGTAGATCATCAGCCCGACGTGAAATCTGCTCATCGCCAGCGCCTCTTTGACTTCAGCCGGCTTGACCATCGCCGTCGAAACGTAGAGCAGGATGCCGCCGATGCAGGCCATCGGCACCAGTTCCAGGTATTGCGCCAGAAACGCGGCCAGCAGAAGTTTGAGCACGGCCTTGAAAATTCCGGCCAGCGGCGAGATCGCGCCGACCTTGATGTTGGTCGCCGTGCGAGCCAGCGCGCCCGTGTGCGGAAAGCCGTTGAGCAATGGAACGATGATCTGCACCGCGCCCTGTCCCCACAATTCTTTGTTCGGATTGAATGGAACGCCTTTGTTCTCGGCCAGACGGTCGGCCATCCGCGAACACAACAAACTCTCGATCGCCGAGACGAAGAGAATTGCGACGACGAAGTAAGCCAGGTCGAGCAACGCCTTCGCGTCGGTTGGGATCGGCCCCGGCATGGTGAAGACGAAGAAGTCGGTCGGGATGGCGCCGTATTTATCCTTGATCAGCGTCAGCCCTTTATCGGCGAAGAGCGTCGCAGAGAGGCCGGTCGCCACAGCCAGCGCGATCAACGGCGCGGGGATGAAAGGCGAAACCTTGAGTAGATACTTCGTGATCACGAAGGTGAGCAGACCGAGCACGACGGCGTACCAGTTGACGCCGCCGATGTTGGCGATGATGCCGCTCACTTTGTCGAAGAAACCGTATCCCAGCGAAGCCTTGAATCCGAGCACCTCGCCGATCTGCGAAAGCGCAATCGTAATGGCGATGCCAATGGTGAAGCCGACGACGATGGAATGCGGCACGAGGTTCGAGAGACGGCCCAGCCGCGCGACGCCCATCGCCATCAGAATGACGCCCGCGATCAGCGAAGCCAGAATCAGGAACCCCAGATTGTAAGTCGCCATGATCCCGGCCATCACCGGAATGAACGCTGCCGTCGGCCCGTAAACCTGATACTTCGATCCGCCGAAGAGCGCGCCGATCAGGCCGGCTACCGCGCCGCCGACTATACCCTGTTCAGGACGCAGCCCCGACGCCATCGCAAAGCCCATCGCCAGCGGGATCGCAACCATCGCGACGATCAAACCGGCGGTGAAATCGCGGAACACGTTGAGCTTCCAATTGTCTTTGGACAAATCTTCATAACGTCCGTCGAACGGGTTCATGTAATACGCCAGTCTTCGCAAAAGATTGGTGTTGTCCCGTTCGTTCAATTTCTGGATCGTTGCTTTCTCCGTCACTGCTAGTCTCCTTCAGCATTTAAGCTTTGGTCACGGCTGATCGTCCGCGAGGCGAACAAATCCCTGCGCGCTCGTGTGACCGTCGCCCACTTTTAAATTTGTGATAGGGGAACAAGGCGCGCCGTCAATCGCCGTGCGCCGCATGACCATTCAGCCCCAGCCTTGAGAGCCGGGCTGTCGCCATTGGCCGCGCGTTCATCGTCGGCAATGACAATCGGGAAGTGATCGGGACGAAATGAGAAACTTCAGGGTCGTAAGCCAGAATCTGCCCGCTCTCAATCTCGTAAATCCAACCGTGCATCGTCAGTTCGCCCTTTGCCAGACGCGCCGCGACTTTCGGATAAGTTCGCAGATTGTCGAGTTGAACTAGCACGTTCTCCTTGATCGCCGCGTTGAGCAGGTCTTTTCCTTCGAGTTCGGGATAACACTCGTCCACGACGTGCCGCGTCGCCTCGGCGTGTTTGAGCCAGTCGCCGACCAGCGGCATATCGGTGAGCGATTCGGGTTGCAGCAACCCTTTCATCGCGCCGCAATGCGAATGGCCCATCACCAGCACGTGCGTCACGCTTAGCGCCGAGATCGCGTACTCGATGGTCGCGCCTTCGCCGCCGTTCGCCGCGCCGTAGGGCGGAATCAGATTGCCCGCGTTGCGCAACACGAAGAGATCGCCTGGCTGAGTCTGCATCAGCAGATCCGGCGCGATGCGCGAGTCGGAGCAGGTGATCAATAAAGTGTCGGGCCGTTGTCCTAGTGAAAGACTCTCGAACAATTCACGATGCGCGCTGAACGCGGTCGCCTGAAAGTGATGAATTCCTCTAACGAGTTTTTCCATGATCACTACCCAACAGTTGGCGAACTCTCCCACGCGCGAGCGCCAACTGAAAATAAATCAACCACGAGTGGCACCGAGGCGCCGGAAAAAAAATAACGCCAGCATTTTCCCTGCGATCTCTGTGTTCCCGTGGTTGTCAGTTATTCCAAGCTCAATCCTATGAGATTATCCGGGGCTTGGTCTTTCTGTCCCCGACTTCTAGGGCAATGACCGTGCCATCATCTTATGGGCGGTTTTGTTGGGGTTATCAGTAATGCGCGGTAAAAAGGTGGGACAAGATGCCTCAGTGGTGGGACAAAATCAGACAGCCAAATCAGATTAGATGAGTTCACAACTCGAACGATGGGTCTTCGGCGCGGTATTCGTCCAATTTACGATGGAGCGTGCGCCGGTCGAAGCCGAGGATTTCAGCGGCGCGCGATTTGTTCCCGCCGGTCATCCTGAGCGCCTCGATGATGTATTCCTTCTCAAGTTCGCGCATCGTCATTCGCCGTTCGCGGGCGCGCGCGATCATACCGCCGGTTTGCCCATTCGAGCGCACGCGCTCCGGCAAATCGTCAGGAGTCAGGTTCTGGCCATTGGCCAGAGCGACGGCGCGCTCGATCACGTTCTCCAATTCGCGCGCGTTGCCCGGCCACGAATAAGCGGTCAACGTCGCCAGAGTTTCGGGCGAGACATTCAACGAAGGCTGTCCGGACTTCTCGGCGATCTTGTTGATGAAATGTTCGACCAGCAACGGGATGTCGAACGGGCGTTCGCGCAGCGGCGGGATGCGCAGATGGATGACGTTCAATCGCCAGTAAAGGTCTTCGCGGAATCTGCCTTCGCTCACCTCTTTTTCCAGATCGCGGTTGGTGGCGGCGATCACTCGCGCGTTGATTTCGATCTCGCGGTCGGCGCCGACTCGCCGCACAGTTCCTTCCTGCAAAACGCGCAGCAGTTTCGGCTGCACGGCCAGAGGCATCTCGCCGATTTCGTCCAGAAACATCGTGCCGCCGTCGGCTGATTCAAACAATCCGGCGCGAGCCTGTTTGGCGCCGGTGAAAGCCTGCCCCGTGTGGCCGAACAATTCCGATTCCATCAACTCGGCCGGGATGGCGGCGCAGTTGACGGGAACGAACGCGCCTTTGCGCTCGGACGCTTCGTGAATCGCGCGCGCGACCAATTCCTTGCCCGTGCCCGATTCGCCGGTGACGAGCACCGTGCTCGAACTGCGGGCGGCGCGCGCAATCAGCTTGAACAATTCCTGCATAGGCCGCGAAGCGCCGATGATGCGCGCCGGCGTCTCAGGCAGTTCACGCCGCAACCGCGCCTGCTCCCGCTGCGGCGCGCTCTGCTCCAACGCTTCCGAAACCGTGCGCAACAGGTCGTCGGTGTCGAACGGTTTGGTCAGATATTGAAACGCGCCCGCCTTGACCATCTCAACAGCCTGCTCCACCGAGCCGAAAGCGGTGATGACGATTACCGGAGCTTCCGACCGTTGAGTTCGCATCGCAGCCAGCAATTCATCGCCGGTCATCCCAGGCATACGCGCGTCGGTGATCAGCAGGTCAATCCGTTCGTGTTCGCGTTCGATGTGCGCCATCGCCGCGCGCCCGTCAATCGCCACGACGGTTTCGTAGCCGAAGTCTTCCAGATCGTCCTGCAGCAGGTCGCGCAAATCCGCGTCATCCTCCGCGATCAATATTCTTGCGTTCATGCGATCATCCTTTCCGCAAACTCCCGTTCAGCCGATTGCTCGCCCTGAACCGGCTCGGCCTGAGGCAGGTAAATGGTGAAGACCGCGCCGCCTTCATCTCCGTTGGCCACCTCGATCCATCCGCCGTGCTCTTCGACGATGCGGTTGGAGATGGGCAGGCCGAGTCCGACTCCCTCTCCGATGATCTTGGTCGTGAAGAACGGGTCGAAGACTTTCGGCAGATGTTCGGGCGGAATGCCGATGCCAGTGTCGGAGACGCGCAACGCCGCGAACCGCCGGCCGTCTTTCTCCGCCGCGCCGCCCAGATATTCGAAGCGCAAACGCCCGCCGGGAGACATCGCCTGAATGCCGTTCCGGCAAACGTTCAAAAGCACTTCCCCTATAAGTTCCGGGTCAGCCTCGACCGACACAGATTGATTATCCGGCGGGAGTTCGATCTCAACACCCGCGTTTTCGGCCTGCGTTTCGATCAATTCCACAGTCTCTTTCACCAGAGCCGGCAGCTTGACCGATTGCAGACGCAGGTTGTAGGGGCGCGCCAGATTCAGCAACTGGCGAACGATGCGCGAAATGCGTTCGGCTTGATTGCGGATGATTGTCAGATTGCGTTGCCGCGTCTCGATTGGCGCGTCGGTGTTGTTGAGCGATTGTTTGGCTCGCCCGTCAATCACCTGCAACGGCGCGCCCATCTGGTGCGCCACTCCGGCGGCCAACTGGCCGAGCACGGCGAGCCGTTCGTTGTGGCGGAGCTTGCGTTCGAGCGTCAGCCGTTCTTCGGCCTCACGCTCAGCGGCGCGGCGCTGTTCGGCCAGGCTGTCGGCCATCCGGTTGAATTCCTGCGCGAGCCTCTGAAGCTCGCCGCTGCCGGGCCGCATTCGCACGCGGTAATTCAGATTGCCGTGCCCGACTGCCAGAGCGCCATCGAGCAATTCCTGAATGGGCCGCGCCACGCTGTATCGCGTTACCGCCGTCACCACCAGCAGAATCGTGATGAACAGCATCATCGCCGTGACCGCGATGTGATAGCGCGCGCGCGCGATGTCGGCTTTGACGAACGAAATCGGCTGCACGATCTCAATCGCGCCCACCCGCCGTCCCTGAACCTGAAGCGGCATAATCATCGAAAAGTAATCCTCGCCGCTGATGCTGCGCCCGATTTCGATGTTCTCCCCGCTGGCCATCGCCTGGCGCGCTTCGTTCAGATACCTGAATTCTTCGGGGACGAGCGTGTTGGAGATGGCGGCGATTTCGCCCGCAGCGTCAAACAGCACCACGCTGTAGATGCCGGTGTTTTCTCCCAACCGGTTGATCAGCCGCTGGGCGTCGAGCGAGCGTCCCGTAAGGTAATCTTCTTCGAGGGCGATCCGCAAAGTCAGCGCGTGCGCGCGCACTTCATTGCGCGCGGCCTCGCGCAGCGCGGCCTCGCGCTGCCGCAACGCGATCAGACTCGCCACCACCATCACAACGCTGACGGCGAGAGTCAGAAGCAAAACCAGTCTGGCGCTTAATTTCATAAATCGGAACTTCCTCCAGGGGCGCACGCGGCTTGCGTGCGCTTCCAGGGCAGCAAATCCCTTGCCGCTATTTCCTGGCAGGCTCCGTCCCCAAAAAATCAATACCGGCGGCCTGCTGCGCGACATCAACCGTCGCGACGGTTTTCAATGCCTCCAAATCAATAATCTCAACTGTGCCCGGCTCGCTGCCCACGCCTTCGACCGAAATAAACGCGTAGCGGTTGTCGGGCGACACGACCGCGCCGTGAACCACTTTGCGTTTGGTGGAAACGCGCGCCAGTTCCTTGCCCGATTTCAAATCATAAACCGAAACGGACGGGCCGCGTTTGTTGGTGGCGATCAGCTTCTGACCGTCTTTCGTCACCGCCAGATTGTAAACGCCCGGCCCTGCCTCGATGCGCCGCGTGACCTTCCACGTCTTCGCGTCAACCTCGACAATCTCGCTCGATTTGTTGCAGGCGACATAAACTAACGAACCGTCGGCGGAAGGCTGCGCCCACGTCGGCGAACACGAAACGTCGCCGGGCTTCGGCGGTTCCAGGCCGTGCCCGCCACTGTCGTGCTGAGCGTGGCCAGCTTTCGCGTGTATCTCCGGCGAGCCGCTCATCCCGGCTTCTTTGCCTTTGGTCAACAAAAAGTGACGCGAGACTTTCAATGTTGCGGTGTCAATCTCGACCAGCATGTCGTCCATCATGCAAGCCGAATAATGTTTCGTGCCTTGAGGATTGAAACGCGATCCGTGCGGCATCACGCAAGTGGGAATGCGTTTGATCTCCAACATCTGATCGGCCAGCACGACCGAGACGGACGACGGAACCATGTCGCCGTGCAGATTGAAGTTGACCACGTAAACGAAATTGCCATCCGGCGAAACGTCCATCGTGGCCGGGAACATTCCGAGCGTGACTTTGCCGAGCGGCTTGTCGTCTTTCGCCGAATATTTCCAGACCGTCCCAAACGGCCGCCCGTGAGCGAGCGAAACGAAGTAATGTTGCTTGTCCGGCGCGACTGCGATGCCGTGCGGCCCGTCAATGTCCGGCTCCATCACGCCGGTCGTGAACTCGCGTTCAATGCGCGCGCCGCCGGGGCCGAAGCGGATGAGCGCGATCTTGTCGGCGGATTCCGAAAGGACGTAGACGAGATAATCCTGCCCCGGTGCCTTCTGAGCCGATACTAAAATGTTGAGCGCGAGCAATGTGAGGCCGGTAAAGATGGCGAATGAAGATAACTTTCTCATGGCGATTCCTTTGTGCGATGTCGGCGGAGCCTATGTTGCCAAGCATTGTCGACGCTGACAAGCAGCTTGAGTGTATCGAGCGTGAGGGCTAGAATCCGCGCTGTTCCAGCAGACTGAACCTCATCTTTTTAACCAAGAGGAATAATTCATGGCAGGACAAGACCCATTGCTTGGAATTGTCATTCTATTTGCGGCAATAGTCATAAGCCGCGTCATCTCGGAAAAATCATTGAAACAACTCAGTTCTGATGATAAAGCCAGATTACTTGATTCTTTTTCCAATTACAGAATGGCCAACTCCGCTCTCTTGCTGGGATTGGGGATTGTCTGGTTTGTAGCAATCAAATATCTGCCGCAGTGGCATTACACACTTACGGCAATTTTTGTGGTCTCTTTCCTCGGAGTGTCAATTCTCATCAGCTTGTTGAGCTATCGAAAAATGAAGGGTTTAAATCTGCCTGAAAACTATATCAAAAGCTATCTGCTTAGTTTGGCAATTCAATACTTCGGTGTCGGTTGTGTGTTCGTATCAGTGCTTGTCCAGGCTGCTTCGTAAAGCCGGAGCCGATTCGCAACTAAACTAATGCTCAAACGAATCCTCAAAATCCGCGAACTGATTATTTTCCTTTGCGTGCTCGTCACGGCGCTCGTCTTCTACCTGATTCAACCCGGCGCCACGAACCGCTTTCTCACCGGTGACAATCTGAAAGCCATCCTGACCGGGCTTGCGCCCGACGGATTGATCGCCATCGGAATGACGTTTGTCATCATCACCGGAGGCTTCGATCTGTCGGTTGGTTCGACGCTCGCGCTTGGCGGTTATGTCGCGAGCGTCGCGGTGCTCGGCGGTTACAGCGCCGCGACGGCTATCGCGCTCGGCCTCTTGAGCGGCGCGATTGTCGGCGTGATCAACGGGTTGATCATCACGAAGGTCAAGGTCAATCCGCTGGTGACGACGCTCGGCACGATGACGATTGTGCGCGGCGTCGTGCTGGTCGAAACGCAGGGCCGCGTGATGACAGGCTTCCCGCAATCTTTCAGGCAGTTGGGCGAAGGCGCGGCGATGGGAATTTTTTATCCGGTGATCATCTTTCTGGTTCTGGCTGTGATCGCCGATCTGTTGCTGCGGCATTCGCGGTTTCTGAGGCAGAACTATTACGTCGGCGGAAACGAAGAGGCCGCGCGGCTCTCAGGCATTGACGTTGATCGCGTGCGGATCGTGATGTACGTGATCACCGGGATGCTGGCCGCGATGGCCGGAGTGATCACCACGGCGAAGAACGATTCGGCCTCGCCGATTGCAGGCACTGGCGCGGAGTTGCGCGTGATCGCAGCGGTGGTCATCGGCGGCGCGAGTTTGAACGGCGGCGTGGGAACCGTGCTCGGCACGTTTCTGGGCTTGCTGCTGACCGGAATGATCGCCAACGGGCTGGGCTTTATGAGCGTGTCGTTTTACGCCGAAGGCATCATCACCGGATTGATATTGATCGTCGCGGTGATGATTGATCAATTGACAGGTGAACGCGCGCGCGGTTTGTGGAAGCTGCTGACAACAACGAGGAATAAAAAGATGGAACGGGCAATCAATGTGGCGATGGCATTGATCATCGTTGGACTGCTGATTTTCTGGCCGAAGGGCGGCGCTCAGAACGCGGGCGTCAGCCAGGTTGTGAACGCCGAAGCCGACGCGAATGAAGAATACGTCTTCATCGGCAAATCGGTCTCGAATCCTTACTGGGTTGACGCTCGCGAAGGTCTGGAAGATCGCGCGAGGGCGTTAGGCGTGAAAGCCGATTTCCGCGGCGCGTCAGGCACGGACGTCAACGAACAGATCAAACAGTTCGAAGACGCGATGGCGCGCAAACCCGCCGGGATTATCCTTTCGCCTTCAGGCGTGGGCATCACGACGATGATCAACCGCGCGGTTGACAGCGGGATTCCGGTCATCTGCGTTGACTCCGACGCGCCGCAAAGCAAGCGGTACAGCTACGTCGGCACAGACAATTACAATGCAGGCAAACAAGGCGGCGAATTGCTCGGCAAACTGCTCAACGGCAAAGGCGAAGTCTTTCTGCTCTCGGTGCCCGGCGAGCCGAATCTGGAAGAGCGCATCAAAGGTTATCAGGACGCGCTGGCCAAACATCCCGGCATCACGATTGTTGACGTGGGCAACGACCGCGCCGACGCAAACGAGGCCGCCAAAGCCGCGCGCAACATTTTGAGCGCGCATCCGAACATCGCCGGAGTCGGTTGCGTTGATTCGGGCGGCGGCGAAGGCACGGCTGTAGTCTTGAGAGAAAAAGGTCTGGTTGGCAAAGTCAAAATCGTGGGGATGGATCGCAACGACGCCACGCTGAACCTGATTGAAGAAGGCGTGATCGAGGCTTCAATCGCGCAGCGCACTTACACAATGGCTTATATGTCGCTGGGGATGCTCTACGACCTGCATCACAACAAAGTGCGGATGGTTGACGATTGGCGCGCCGCCGGAGTGTTGCCGCTGCCGACCGATGTTGACACGGGCACGGTGGTGATCACGAAGGAAAATGTGGGCGCGTTTAAGCGGAAGAAATAAACCCTGGGTTCGCATCGCTTCCAGCGTGTTCTTGGCCGGAGGCGGATTGAAAGAAAATATGCCTTTTGCCGAATAGCACGCTGGAAGCGATGCGAGACCAGGGGGCGAGGAGAAAAAATGAGCAATCAATACGAACACCTCTTGATCGAAACAACTCAGGAAGGCGTGCGGACGATCACGCTCAACCGGCCTGAAAAACTGAACGCGGTGAATCTGAAACTCGCCGATGAATTGCCGGTCGCGATTGAAGAAGCTTCAAGAGACGACGCTGTGCGCGTGGTTGTGATCACGGGCGCCGGACGCGGGTTTTGCGCCGGGCTTGAATTGTCGCTCGAAAACATTCAGGCCTCGCGCGAGCGGAAGAACAGTTCGCGCCACGCGTCGCTCGACGATTTGAGCTGGGTGGGGCGCTGGGCTTTGGCTGTGACTGGTTGCGACAAACCCGTGATCGCGGCGATCAACGGCCCTGCGGTTGGCGCGGGAAGCGGCCTGACGCTCGCCGCCGACATTCGATTGATGAGCGACGCGGCGACGGTCAGCACGGGCTACATGCGGGTGGGATTGTGTCCCGACGCTGGCGTCAGTTATTTCCTGCCGCGATTGATCGGACTGTCGCGCGCGACTGAATTGATTATGTCCGCGCGCGACGTGAAAGCCGATGAAGCCGAGCGAATCGGGCTGGTCAGCCTTGCGCTGCCCGCTGAAAACTTCGCGGCTCAGGTGGCGGATTACGCCAAACAGATCGCCGCCGGGCCGCCCATCGGATTGGCGATGGCGAAACGGCTGCTGGTCAATTCGCTCGACACCGATATGCAGACGCAGTTGCGGCGCGAACTGGCTTCTATCTACTACTGCTTTACGACCGAAGACGTGGCGGAAGCCATGCGCGCGTTCGTCGAAAAACGCCCTCCCGTTTTCAAAGGGCGATAACGTATCCAACCTGCCAACAGCTATGACAACAACAAGTCAAATCTCTGAATCGCTCGGACGCTGGCATCAATGCGTCGCCGAAAAGGACATGGCGAAGCTCGATCAACTTCTCGCCGACAACGTCGTGTTTCGCTCGCCTTTCTTGTGGAAGCCGAAAGCCGGGAAGGAACTGATCACAATCGTGCTCAGCGCGGCGTCTCAGGTCTTCGAGGATTTCGCCTACCATCGCCAGATGACTGACGGCTCGTCGTGGACGCTCGAATTCAGCGCGCGCGTTGGCGAGATGTCGCTCAAAGGCGTGGACCTCATTCGATTCAACGCCGAAGGCAGGATCGAGGAGTTCGAGGTGATGGTGCGCCCGGCGAAAGGCTTGCAGGCTCTGGCCGAAGCGATGGGCAAGCAGATGGCCGCGCAGGGCCTGTACGAAAAATTCATCAACGGGTGAGAGATGGCGAGCTACGACCGTGAAGATGTGGCGCGGCGATTGATAAAAGCTGGCGAGATTGTGCGCGATCACGTTCTGGGTGAGTTGCGGCTGCAATCGTCCGAATCGCTCTCCGCAATCGCGTTTGAATCGCCCGCCGACAAAATCTACGTCATTGACCGCTCGGTCGAAATGGTCTTGCTGCCCGCGCTGGTTGAGCATCTGCAACCGGTCGTTTCATTCGCGCTGATCTGCGAAGGCGTCAACGACGAACAGCCGCTGGCCTTTCCCGAAGGGACTCCGATTGAAAAGTGCCGTGCGCGGTTGATCATTGATCCGATAGATGGCACGCGCCCGATTATGTACAACAAACGCAGCGCGTGGTGGCTGGCCGGATTCGCTCCGAATCGCGGCGATGAAACTTCGCTGCGCGACATCGAGGTCGCCGTTCAGGTTGAAATTCCGACAACGCGCGCGGCGTTGGCCGACACGCTCCTGGCGATTCGTGGTCGCGGCGCGAAGGGCGAGACGACAAACCTCGTCACTGACGAACGAATAAAATTTCAGCCTCAGCCTTCGCGCGCAACGACGATCAACGGCGGCTTCGCTTCAATCTTTCACCCGTTTCCCGGCGGCAAGGAAATCTTCGCGGCCATCGAGGAAGAACTGGCGCGAGAAATCATCGGCGGACTCGAAGCGAGCAAGACCGCGATGTTCGACGATCAATATCTTTCGACCGGCGGGCAGCTTTACGAACTGATGGCGGGGCGCGACCGGATGCTGGTTGACGTGCGCGGATTGCTGTATGAGCGATTCAAGCGCGAAGGCAAACCAGGCGGACACGCTTGTCATCCTTACGACCTTTGCACGGACTTGATCGCCGAAGAATCTGGCGTGAAGATCACGGACGGGCGCGGGCGGCCGCTTGATGCGCCGCTCGACACGACGACCGACGTTTCGTGGATTGGGTACGCGAACGAAGCGATTCGCCGCGAGGTTGAGCCTGTGTTGATGCGGTTGCTGGCTGATCACGGATTGTTATGAGAATTGGACGGCGAACGTTTTCAATCCTGGCGTTGATGATCGGGGCCTGCGCGTCGGCTTACGCGCAGGCCCCTTCGTCCGCGCCGAAGCGAGCGCCGGAAAAAGATTTCGAGATCATCGAAGGCGTCTTCCACGATGGCCTCGGAACATTCGCCGAACTGACGCTGGCGAACAGGCTGATCGCGCTCTCGCAAAACGGCCAACAACCGTTCGATCTTTCTCGCAGCGAAGCCAAGATGCGCGGCGCGATCAACCGCCTGCCTGATGGTCATCCGGCGCGCGGCGTGTTTGAACGCGAGCGCGTGAACATCGCAATAGCGGTTGAACGAGGCGCGACTATGCTACTCGAACGCGCGAAGCCTGCGTCGCTCATCCGCGTCCGCCACACCGCGCGAGAATTCGCCGACGCGAAGGCCGCCGACCTGCGGCTCGAATTCGACGACGGGTCGGTTTGGCCGATTTCGGTCAAGACCGAAAAGTCGAACAAGGTCGCTGTCGCTGAAGGCCAGACGCCCGACATCGGCGCGAAGTGGGCTGAAAGATATTTTCGAGTTTCGCCCGCCGAGCTTGAATCGTTGACGCGCGAGCTTGGTTTCGATTCGATGGCCGAACTCAAATCGAATTATCGAAACGTCGCCGAACTTGTCGCGCAGGTTTTGATCCGCAGGCTTGGGCTTGTTGATTGCGATCCTGACGATTTCAGCCGCGCCCGCGTGACCAATCTCGACGCGGCCAAATTCCTATTCCGCCAACTGCTGAAATTCAAACACGGCAATGACGGCAGCGCGGTGATCATCTTCGACCGGGAATCGGGCGAGGTGAATTGGGAGTCGCTGCTCGAAGCCGTTGACATCGAACGTTTGACGGCTGAGCGGATTTCATTCCGCCCGTCGCGCCCACGCGGTGGTCAGTCCGTCGCGTCGGAGTTCGGGATCAAGATTGACGGGCGCGTGGTGGTTACTTTTCAGATCAAGCACAAACGAGGCGCAACTCGCGGGACTGCGCGCCAGTTTGAGTTCTCGGACATCACGACCCGGTTGATGATCTGATTCCTGGGAGCGCACGCAGGGATGCGCGCGCTTCCAGGGTTATCTGATCACTCGCACGTAATGCAGGTATTCGACCGTCGCGTCGCGTTTGTATTCGCGGTTGCTGTCGGCTTTGAAACGATTGTAGCGCTGGGAAAAAGTCTTCGGCTCTCCGCGCAGGCTGAGAATGCGGTGAATCTCTTCAAGACTCAGCGCGCCCTCGTCGTTGTAACTCATCAGGATGTGTTTTGCGCGCGCGCTGGTGATCAGATGTTCCAAAGCCTCGCGCGCGGCCCGCGGCTGACAATAGCGACTGCGCGGGTAATCGCGCAGTCCGGTCACGCCGGTCAATTCTGGATTGTCGTAAGCCGCGATGGTTTCCAGCACGTGGTAGTTCGCGCCGTACTGCCGGTGGTTGTAAGGCGGATCGAGATAGAGCAAATCGCATTCGATCTCTTCGATCAGTTCGTTGGCGTCTCGATTGAACGCGCGGCAGCCGGTGACGTGGTTGTAGAGCGTGAGCGGCTTGAGCGTGAGCGGCTTTAACGCGCTCTGCTTGAACCTCTTCAAAAAAGCGCCGTAAACGCTCGCGGTGTTCGCCACCTGATCAACCGCTTCGAGCAGCGAACAGAGCAGATAGAAATATTCATCCTCGCGGATGATTCCTTCAGCAAACCAGTCTTCGATTGTCCGGCGAATCGCGTCGGCCTTCCCGGCGTTCTCTTCCGAGTAATAAAAACGCCCGCCCGCCGGGCCGTAATTCTTCGCGATGAATCCTTCGGTGACGGGGAGGGAATTGACGAAAGCCAGCGTTCGTTCGGTCACGGCGGCAGGCACATCTCCGAGCCTTGCAAATTCGCCTTTGTATTTTTGCCGTAGCCGCGTGAAGCGCGGCTGCTCGTTGATTTCAATGTAGGCTTTGTTGAGCGCGTAGGCGTAATACTGAATATCGTTGGCCATGACGCGCAGACCGAGTCTTTTGAAGAGGCGACCGACGGCGCCGGTGCCCGCGAAGACGTCGCAGGCCGTCTTCTCGCTTCCGTCGGAGATTTGGCGGAAGGTTTGTTCAATGAAGGGAAGCAGGGTGTGCTTGGAGCCGATGTAGTTCATTCTTCGCTCACTAAAAACACAAGAACAACCAATCAATACGAACTGAAACAGATTATTCATCTCCGAACGACACGCCCAGATCGCGCGCCGAACGGATGACATCGTAATCGCGCGGGACGTATTTGATGTTGTTGATCACTTTCGCCAGCGGGACGGTGATGATGGTGGACGCTTGATAAGCGACCATCACGTTCTTCTTTCCATTTTCGACGGCGCGGACGGCGGCGGCGCCGAATCTGGTCGCCAGCAGTCTGTCGGAGGGAGTCGGCTGTCCGCCTCGCTGCAAATGGCCCAGCACCAGCGACCGCGTTTCGTAACCGGTCATCGCGTTTAAATCCACCGCCAATTGTTCAGCGATGCCGCCCAGTCGCGGCCCGCCTCCGACTCCGCTCGCTTTGAAGATCATCTCGCCGCCGACCTGGGCCGCGCCTTCGGCGGCGACGATGATGGCGAAGTTGCGTTTGCGCCGCCACCGGTCGTGCAATTTTCGCGCGATGGGTTCGAGCTGGAAAGGAATTTCCGGAATCAAAATCACGTCGGCGCCGCCCGCCACACCTGAATGAAGCGCGATCCATCCGGCGTAACGCCCCATCACCTCGACAATCATCACTCGTTCGTGAGAGGCGGCTGTCGCGTGCAACTTGTCAATCGCATCGGTCGCGGTGGTCACGGCGGTGCTGAATCCGAAGGTCATTTCAGTCGCCACCAGGTCGTTGTCAATCGTCTTGGGCACGCCGACGATGGGGACGCCCTTTCTGGCCAGATTGTTTGCGATTGTCAGCGTGCCGTCGCCGCCGATGACAATCAGTATTTCCAGTCCCAATTGGTGAAACCGCTCGACCACCTGATCCGAGACGTCAACCATATTGGTTTTGCCGCTCGTGGCCACTTCGAGCTTAAAAGGGTCTCCCCGGTTGGTCGTGCCCAGGATCGTGCCGCCGGTATGGATGATGCCGCGCACGGAATGCGTGTCGAGTTGGTGAACGCGGTTGCGGTAAAGCAGCCCTTCAAAGCCGCGTTCGATGCCGTAAACTTCCCAGCCCCGGTTGAGCGCGCTGATGACAACGGCGCGGATCACGGCGTTCAGACCGGGGCAATCGCCACCGCCGGTGACCAGACCGATCTTTCTTACTTCGGTTTTTGATTTACTGCGTTGAACCATAACCGAAGTTTATGTCTGAAAGCTCAAAGTTCAAGTTGCGTTCTTGCCCGCAACAATTGTTTCAACTATTATGCCCGCTGAATGAACGCTCATTCAGTTCGATCCCGATAACTTAAATCCAATGCAAACAAAACGTAAAAACGCCGCTCAAACGATTGAACCGGTGGAGGAAAAGTCACGCAACGGCAAGCGCGAGGCCATCTTGCGCGCGGCGGCTCACGTCTTCGCGCGGTCGGGTTATTTCAACGCCAAGGTTTCCGACGTGGCGCGGAAAGCCGGCGTGGCCGACGGCACGGTCTATCTTTATTTCAAAAACAAAGACGACCTGCTGACTTCGATCTTCAGTTGGGCGATGGGCGAATTCATCAGCAGCGCGAAATCGGAGATGGTTGAGATCGCCGATCCGCGTGAGAAGCTGCGCCGGTTTGCGAGCCTGCATTTTTCGATGCTCGAACGGGAGCGCGACATAGCCATCGTTTTTCAAATCGAACTGCGCCAGTCAACCAAGTTCATGGAGCAGTTTTCGACCACTTATCTGGCTCAATACCTGCAAATGTTGCGCGAGATCATCGAAGAGGGGCAGCGGCGCGGAGTTTTCAGAAAGCGGCTCAACTCGAAGGTCGTGGCGAAATTCCTGTTCGGCGCGCTCGACGAGATGGCCACCAACTGGGTATTGAGCCACAATAATCACAGCCTGACCGCAATGGTCGAACCGGTTTTGGATATATTTCTGAACGGAGTGAGTGGAGCCAATGTCTGAGGTTGGAGCTAAAGTCGGGGCTGGAAATTGGAGCGTCGAGAGCGAGCCAGCGACGCTGGTCGAGCTTTTCCGCCGCGCCGTCGCGCGTGGCAAGCGCGATCTGCTCAATTACAAGTTTGAAGGCTCCTGGCGTTCGATGTCGGCGAGTGACCTCGAACATCAGGTTCGCGGAGTGGCGATGGGGCTTTACGCGCTCGGCGTGCGCGCAGGTGATCGCGTCGGGCTGCTTTCCGAAAATCGAATTGAATGGACGATAGCCGACTTGGGCGTGATCAATTGCGGCGGCGCCGACGTTCCGATCTACGCCACTCAATCGCCGAAGCAGGTGGCTTACATTTTGAATGACGCCGCCGTCGAAGTCCTTTTCATCTCGAATCAAGCGCAATACGACCGTATCCGCGACGCGCTGAACAACTGTCCGAAACTGCGCGTGATCGTCGCGTTTGATCAGGTCAGCGCGCCGCAGGGCAAGGTGATGACCTTCGGCGATTTTTTGAATTGGGGGCGCGCAGCGGACGAAGCGGAGCCGGAGCTTTACGAGATTTTGCAAAACAGCGTGACGCCGGACAGTCTGGCGACGCTGATCTACACTTCGGGCACCACTGGTGACCCGAAGGGCGTGATGCTGACCCACACGAATCTGGTTTCAAACACGCTCGCCAATTTTCATAACTCCGATCTGGCCGAGAACGAGGTTGCGCTGACCTTCCTACCTTTCTCGCACATCCTCGAACGCACGACGATTTACATGTATCTTCGCGCGGGCGTTTCGATCTATTACGCTGAGAGCGTCGAGAGCGTCGCCCGCGACCTGATCGAAGTCCGACCGCATTTCATGACCAGCGTCCCGCGTTTGTTCGAGAAGATTTACGCGCGCGCGATGGAGAAGGCCGAAGAGAGCGGCGGCGCGAACGCCGCAATCGCGCGCTGGGCTGTCGGGGTGGCCAGGCAGTGGGCGCGGGCCACAAGCGAAGGCGGGCAGGCAGGCGTTGTGTTGAAGCTCAAACACAGGATCGCCGACGCGCTGGTTTATTCAAAGTTGCGAGCGGCGCTGGGAGGCCGCATCCGCGCGCTGGTTTCTGGCGGCGCTCCGCTCGCGCCCGAACTCGCGCAATTTTTTTACGGCGCGGGATTGCCGATTTATCAAGGTTACGGTTTGACCGAAAGCTCGCCCGCGATCAGTTGCAACACTCCGCGAGCGAACCGCATCGGCTCGGTTGGACGCGCCGTTCCCGGCGTCAAAGTGCGAATCGCCGAGGACGGCGAGATTCTGGCTTCGGGGCCGAACGTGATGCGCGGCTATTACAATCTTCCTGACGAAACCGAAGAGACGCTGGAGACCGACGCCGAGGGCCGCGTCTGGCTGCGGACGGGCGATATCGGTTATCTGGACACCGACGGTTATTTGTTCATCACCGACCGCAAGAAGGATTTGATCAAGACCAGCGGCGGCAAATACGTCGCGCCGCAGCCGATTGAAAACGCCATCAAGCGCAGCCGCTTCGTCAATCAGGTGGTGGTCATCGGCGACGGGCGCAAATTCCCTTCGGCTCTGGTCGTTCCTCAAGCGGACGCGCTGCATGACTTCGCCCGGCGGCAGGGAATCTCTATTGACGGAGACGAATTGATCAAACATCCGAAGATCGTCAGCCTGATCGAAAGCGAAGTTGATAAACACACGAACGATTTGTCGCGGCACGAAAAGATCAAGGCGGTGTTGCTGCTCCCGCGCGAACTGACGGTTGAGAGCGGCGAACTGACGCCTACGCTCAAGATCAAACGCCGCGTCGTCGTCGAAAAAAACAAGAAACAGATTGATCAGCTTTACGCTGAGAAGGAGGCGAGCCACGACTCGAAATGATTTCAGATGAGTCCGATTACTTTAAGCATTACGCGAATCAACAAGCACACACCGGCGGTGTGGAGCTTTTTCATGACTCCTCGGAACGCGCCGCGTCCTGAATTCAAAGCGGGACAGGTGGCGGTTCTGGAAATGGGCAGCTACGGCGATTCGTACTTTGCCTTCGCCTCGGCGCCCGAAGAGAACGAGTTCGAGTTCCTGATCAAACGCAGAGATTCGCCGAACGTTACCGGAGCGCTCTTCGATCCGCACATCGCTAAACACGTCGTTCTGAAAAACATCGTTGGGCAGGGCTTTCTGGTCGAAGATCACAAAGGCCGCGACCTGGTTTTCGTGGCGATGGGCACGGGACTGGCGCCGCTTCGTTCGACGCTGCGCCACGTCTTTCATTCGCGCAAAGAGTTCGGACGGCTGATCGTGCTTTATGGCGCGCGCGCGGTAGAGGATTTCTGCTACGAAGATGAGATGGCGACCGAGTGGCTGGAGCAAAGGGTCGAACTGCGGCAAGTTCTCAGCCGCCCGAACGGCGACTGGAGCGGGCCGACAGGCTACGTTCAAAGCCTGCTCGACAACATCGTGCCCAATTTGAAAAATCCGGTCGCGCTCGTGTGCGGATCGCAGGAGATGATCGAACAGACGCGCGAGCGGTTGATGAGCCTGGGCTTCGCGCCGGAAAAGATTTTGACGAATTACTGAGTGGCGGGGAGTGTGGAATGAGGAGTGGAGAATATTTCCTACCCCTATTCCCCGCTCTCCGTTCCCCACTCCCGATTTCAAGGAGACTTCAACTATGCAGATCAAAAAAGCAGCGGTGTTGGGCGCGGGTGTGATGGGCGCGCAGATCGCCGCGCATCTGGCCAACGCCGGCATCCCTTGTTTGCTGCTCGACATCGCGCCGAAAGAGTTGACGCCGGAAGAACAGAAAGTGGGCTTGACGCTTGAATCGCCCGCCGTGCGCAATCGCATCGCCAACGCCGGTCTCGAAGCCGCGAAGAAGGCCAGGCCCGCCGCGTTCTTCTCGCCCGAAATCGCCAGCCTGATTTCGGTCGGCGACTTTGAAGATGATTTGCCGAAGCTGAAAGATTGCGATTGGATCATTGAAGCCATCGTCGAAAACCTCGACATCAAACGCTCGCTTTACGAACGCATCGAGCCGCATCTGAGCGCCGAAGCCATCGTCACGTCGAACACTTCGGGCATCCCGCTTCAATCGCTTGCCGAAGGCCGCAGCGACAACTTCCGCCGACGTTTTCTGGGCACGCACTTTTTCAATCCGCCGCGCTACCTGCATCTGCTCGAAATCATCACCACGCCCGAAACCGACCCGGAGGTCGCAGGCTTCATCGCTGATTTTTGTGACAGACATTTGGGCAAAGGCATCGTTCACGCCAAAGATACGCCGGGATTCATCGCCAACCGCATCGGCAATTTCGCCATGCTCGACGCGATTAAGGTCATGCTCGAAGGCGGCTACACGACCGAAGAGATTGACGCGATGACCGGAACCGCCATCGGCCACGCCAAAAGCGCCAGCTTCCGCACGCTCGACATCGTGGGTTTGGATACGGCGGTTCACGTCGCAAAAAATCTTTACGCCAGTTTGCCGAACGACGAGAAGCGCGAGACGTTCACCTTGCCCGACGTTTTGCAGAAGATGGTTGATCGCAAGCTGCTTGGCGACAAAACCAAAGGCGGGTTTTTCAAAAAGGTCGGCGACGAGATTCAAACGCTCGATTTGAACACGTTCGAATATCGCGAGCGGCAGAAGCCGAAGATCGCCTCGCTCGAAACGGCGAAGAACACCGACAAGCTCGAAGACCGGTTGAAGGCATTGATATACGCCAAAGACCGCGCGGGCGAATTCCTCTGGCGCACGACTTCCGAAGCGATGATTTACGCGGCGAACCGCATTCCCGAAATCGCCGACAACATCGTCGAAATTGACAACGCGATGAAATGGGGCTTCGCGCACGAACTCGGCGTCTTTGAAACCTGGGACGTGATCGGCGTCGAACTATCGGTCGCCAGAATGCGCGAAGAAGGCCGCGCGATTCCGGCCAACGTCGAGAAGATGCTCGCGACGGGCGCGACGAGCTTTTATAAAACCGAAAACGGCGCGCGGCATTATTACGACTTCGGCGGCGGCGCATACAAACCTGTTCGCCAGCCGGCGGGCGTGACGATTCTCAAATCGCTCAAAGACCAGAACAAGGTCATCAAGAAAAATACGGGCGCGAGCCTGATTGATCTGGGCGATGGCGTGGCCTGCGTCGAGTTTCACTCAAAGATGAACGCGCTCGGTCAGGATCAGATCGGGATGATCCAGTTCGCGGTCAAAGAGGTCGAGAAGAATTTCGCCGGACTTGTGATCGGCAATCAGGGCGAGAATTTTTCAGCCGGCGCGAATATCATGATGATTCTGCTGGCGGCGCAGGAAGGCGAGTGGGATGAACTCAACCTGGCCGTGAAGCAGTTTCAGAACACGACAATGAGTTTGCGCTATTCGTCGAAGCCGGTGGTCGTCGCGCCGCATCATCTGACGCTGGGTGGCGGATGCGAGATGGTTCTGCACGCGGATCGAGCCGTAGCTGCGGCTGAAACCTACATCGGCCTGGTCGAAGTCGGCGTCGGATTGATCCCCGGCGGCGGCGGCACGAAGGAGATGGCCGTGCGCGCATCCGAGATCGCCGAATCAACGCCGGGCGCCGATCATTTCGAGATTCTCCGGCGCAATTTCGAGATGACCGCGATGGCCAAAGTCGCCACGAGCGCCGTCGAAGCGAAGAACTGGGGCTTGATGCGAGGGCAGGATCGCGTAGTGATGAACGACAAGCGCGTGATCGAAGAGGCGAAGCAGACCGCGCTGCGATTGGCCGCTGAAGGTTACGTCGCGCCGCAACCCCGAAAGGATGTGCTCGCGCTCGGCGAAGCCGCGTTGGCGAAGTTCAAACTCGGAATGCATATGATGAAGCGCGGCGGTTACATCTCGGATCACGACGCGCTCATCGGATTGAAGATCGCCACCGTGATGTCGGGCGGCAATCTGACGCGCCCGACGCGCGTGTCGGAGCAATACCTGCTCGATTTGGAGCGCGAAGCGTTCGTCAGCTTGTGCGGAACGAAGGCGACGCAGGAACGCATCGCGCATATGCTTAAGACGGGCAAGCCGCTGAGGAACTGAGGAGGCAAAGTTGTGAGCATTAGCGCGCCTCGACCTTATAATCTGACCACAGACGCTTATGATCGAATGCGTGAGGCTGGTTTGTTCGAGGATAAACGCGTCGAACTGATAGAAGGAAATCTGTTCGAATATGGTCGAAAGACGCCGCGTTACTGCGCTGCTGTTGCGCTTGTCAGTGACGCGTTGCGTAAAAGGATAAGTAAGAGCGATGTTTTTTTTGTTACCGAACAATTTCCGTTGGAGCCGTCCGATCTTTCGCTACTTTGGCCTGATGTGATGTTGCTGGTCGGCGCGCCACGCGATTACACATTTCGAGCGCCGACTCTCGCAGAGTTGGTTGTTGAAGTCGCCGGCGATTCTTTGACCTTTGACAGAAATCACAAAGCGAGCCTCTACGCCAAAGCCGGAATCGCGGATTACTGGATCGTCAACTTGCAGGATCGGCAGATCGAGGTTCACCGCCGCCCGATCGCTGACGCCAATGCGGAGTTCGGATTCAGCTACGGGGACAAGATGATTTTCAAAGAAGGCGATTCGGTGAAGCCGTTGGCCAAGCCGAAAGTTTCGATTGCGGTCGCGGATTTGCTGCCGTGATTCGTTTTTGCTCCTGAGGAGGTTTTATGGAGACGACCGAGACAGTTGTTGACCAAAACATCCAGCAAGCTGTGATCGAAAAACTCGCGATGCTTTCGCTCGACAAACAGCGACAGGCGCTGGATTTCATCGAAGAGTTAGCGCGTTCGGAGCCGCCGCGACAGACGCTCTGGGAGATGATGCAGGAATGCATTAAAGACGTCCCGTCTGAGGCCTTCGATGACCTGCCCACGGACGGGGCGCTAAATCATGACCATTATCTTTATGGCGCGCCGAAGAGGTGATGGGAAATGAAGTTTTAACACACGATCATCATTTCGAGCAGGAAGGCTTCACCATCCTGCTCTAGCCGCGATCCGATCTTCGATTCGCGGCTCATTCCGAAGGGAGAAAGCAATTATGCGAGAAGCAGTAATCGTCAATGCGTTGCGAACCGCCATCGGCAAAGCGCCGCGCGGCGCGCTCAAAGACGTGCGGCCCGACGACATGACCGCCCAGGTGATCAAAGAGTTGATGGCGCGCGCGCCTGAAGTCAGACCGGAAGAGATCGAAGATGTGGTCATCGGCTGCGCCACGCCCGAAGCTCAGCAGGGAATGAATATGGCTCGACAGGCCGCGCTGCTCGCCGGATTGCCCAATTCATCTTCGGCGATCACTATCAACCGGTTCTGCTCGTCGGGCTTGCAGGCCATCGCGCAGGCCGCCGAGCACATTATGTGCGGCTTTTCGGAAGTCGCCATCGGAGGCGGCGCCGAATCAATGTCGCAACTGCCGATGGGCGGCCACAATCTGTCGCCGAACCCGACGCTCGTGGACACCTATCCCGACACTTATTTGAATATGGGTTTGACGGCTGAAAACCTGGCGCGCAAATACGAGATTACGCGCGAACAGGCCGATGAATTCTCTGTGCGCTCGCATCGCAACGCGGCGGCGGCGATTGACTCAGGCCGATTCAAAGAAGAGATCGTGCCCGTCAATTTCGTGATCCGCGATCTGGAAGTTGACGAAAAAGGGCGCAGCCGTGTTCGCGTCAAAGAGAACGTCTTTGAAGTTGACGAAGGCGTGCGCCGCGACACTTCGATGGAAGGCCTGGCCAAGCTGCGTCCCGCTTTTCACATCAAGGGAACCGTGACGGCGGGCAATTCTTCGCAAACATCAGACGGCGCGGCTGCCGCGTTGGTGATGTCCGCCGACCGCGCGAAAGAGCTGGGATTGCAGCCGATGGCGCGTTTCGTCTCGTTCGCCACAGGCGGAGTCGCGCCGGAAGAGATGGGCATCGGCCCGGTCGTCGCGATTCCGAAAGCGTTGAAGGCCGCCGGGCTGAAGCTCGAAGACATTGACTTGATCGAACTCAACGAAGCCTTCGCCGCGCAGGCCCTGTCGGTGATCAAGGTCTTGAACCTCGATCTCGAACGATTGAACGTCAACGGCGGCGCGGTCGCGCTCGGCCATCCGCTCGGCTGCACCGGCGCGAAGCTGACGGCCACGCTGCTTTACGAAATGAAGCGGCGCAAGGCTCGCTACGGAATGGTCACGATGTGCGTCGGCGGCGGAATGGGCGCGGCGGGCATTTTCGAGAACTTGATGAGATAAAACCTCGGTACAGTACCGTCCCAGAAAGGATTGAGTTATGGCAGCGACACAAAAAACAATTTTCAAAGGTGGAAGCTTTCTGATCACTGAAACGACGCCTGGTCAAGTCTTCTCGCCCGAAGACTTCACCGAAGAGCAGAGGATGATCGCGCAGACGACGCAGGAGTACGTCGAAAAAGAACTGGTACCGAACAGCGCGCGCATCGAAGAGAAAGATTACGAATTGCAGCGGCAGTTGCTGCGGACGGCGGGCGAACTGGGTTTGCTTTCGGCGAGCATCCCGGAGCAGTACGGCGGGCTTGCGCTCGATCACATTTCTTCGATGCTGATCTCGGAATACCTGACCGGCCAGGGATCATTCGCGACGACGTTCGGCGCGACCACGAGCATCGGCCTCCTGCCGATTGTCTATTTCGGCACTGAGGAACAGAAGAAGAAATATCTGCCGAAGATCGGTTCGGGCGAATGGGTTTCGTCCTACTGCCTGAGCGAATCGGGGTCCGGATCAGACGCGTTGGCGGCGAAAGCTACGGCGCGTTTGAATCCCGAAGGCACGCACTGGATTTTGAACGGCGAGAAGATGTGGATTTCAAACGGCGGATTCGCCGATGTCTATATCGTCTTCGCCAAAGTTGACGGCGAGAAGTTCACCGGCTTCATTGTCGAACGCAACGATCCGGGCGTGACACCCGGAGCCGAAGAGCACAAACTAGGCCAGCGCGGTTCTTCGACGACGCCGCTGTTGTTGCAGGATGCGAAGATTCCGAAAGACCGCTTGCTGGGCGAGATCGGCAAAGGCCATCTGATCGCGTTCAACATTTTGAACTTCGGCCGCTTCAAACTCGGCGCGGGCTGCGTCGGTGGGAGCAAACACACGCTGGAGCTGTCCGCGCGATACGCCGCAGAACGGAGGCAATTCGATCAGCCGATTTCCAACTTCGGCGCGATCAAATACAAACTGGCCGAGATGCTGACGCGAACCTACGTCGGCGAATCGGCTGTTTATCGCACCGCCGGCTTCATCGAAGACCGCGAGAGCACGATTGACAAGAACAACCCGACCGAAGTCCTCGCCGCCATCGAAGAGTACGCCGTTGAATGCTCGATCCTGAAAGTCGCGGGCAGCGAAATTCTGGCCTACTGCGCCGATGAAGCCGTGCAGATTTACGGCGGCAACGGATTCACGAGCAGTTACCCGGTCGAAGCGATTTACCGCGACAACCGCGTCAACCGCATCTTCGAGGGCACGAACGAGATCAACCGGTTGCTGATTCCGGGAATGCTGCTCAAACGCGCGATGAAAGGCCAATTGCCGCTGCTCGCAGCCGCGCAGAAGCTTCAGGAAGAGTTGCTGGCCGGGCCTTCGTTCGACATGGACGAAGACGATTCGCCGCTCGCCGAAGAGCGCAAACTGGTGGCGAACTCGAAGAAGGTCGCGCTTGCGGCGCTCGGCACGGCGGCGCAGAAATTCATGCAGGCGCTGGAAAAAGAGCAGATGATCCTGACCTGGATCGCCGACATCATCATCGAGTCGTATTTGATGGACAGCGCGCTGGGCCGCACCCTGAAGATGATCGAACGTGACGGGGCCGAAAAACACGAAGCCGCGATTGACGCGACTCGGCTTTACATCAACGACGCGATGGCGCGCGTCGAGACAGCGGCAAAGAACGCTCTGGCCGCGACGGTCGAAGGCGATGAGTTGCGGACGCTGCTCGCCGCGCTGCGCCGCTTCACGAAATACACGCCGATCAACACGTCAGCGATTCGCACGCGGTTGGCGGATCGGGCCGTAGCTGCTGGCGGATACATATTCTGATTGCGGATTGCGGATTGCGGATTGCGGATTGCGGCGCATTCAGGCGAGAAGCTTCAATTGAAAATGCGGAATTCTTCAATCCGCAATCCGCAATCCGCAATCCGCAATCAAGATGCGCATCGAAAAACTCGTCATTCCCACACCGTTCCCAGTCGGCCCGATCAACATCTATCTGGTAGTTGACGATCCGATCACGCTCGTTGACACAGGGCCGAAGACCGGCGAAGCCGCTGCCGCTTTGCGCGAACAGTTGCGCAAACTCGGATTCAAAGCCGAAGACATCAAGCGCGTCGTCCTCACGCACACGCACGAAGACCATTGCGGGTTGGCCGGAATGTTGCAGCGCGAATCAGGCGCGCGCGTCTACGTTCACGAATGGGAGTTTCAGAATATCTCCGGCCATCGCCACACGCGCGTCAACGCCGGCCTGCTCAAACGCGCGGGCGCGTCTGCTGAAGAGTTGGAGAGAATGGCGGCGCGTTATCAGTTGATCCATCATTTCGCCGACGCCGTTGAAGATGTCGAAGCTTACCGCGATGAGCAGGAGTTTGTTTTCGCTTCGGGCGCGTTGCGCGTAGTTCACACGCCCGGCCACACTCCCGGCAGTTCGTGTTTGCTGCGCGAGAGTAATCGGTTGATGCTCTCCGGCGACACGATCCTGAAAAACATCACGCCGAATCCCGTTTTGAATCCCGACCCGATTGATCCGAATCGCCGTTTCGCGTCGCTCGGCGAATACCTGGTTTCGCTGGCTCGCATCCGCGCGCTCGCGCCGACATTGATCAAAACCTCGCACGGCGACGATGTGACCGATTACGAAGAGCATTTCCATCGTCTCGTCCGCCACATTCACGAACGATTGGCCAAAGTCATCAGCCTGGTTCCGAAACAGGGCGTCACGGCGTGGGAGATGTCGAAACTGGTCTTCCCGAAGGCGAGCGACATCAATCGGTTTCTGGCTGTGTCGGAAGTGGTTGCCAATCTTGATCTGGCTGTGGCCGAAGGGAAATTGAGTATGGAGCGGAACGGCGAGGCTGAAGTTTACACCCGCCGTTCCTGATGATTCTTACTTCTCGTCTAATTTTATAAACTCCACGGCAATCGGTTCTCCATCAAATTTCGATTTCGCGTCCGTTGAGCCGCGATAAGTGACGATCACCTGCTTCGCCGGGTTGATCGGGCCGCAGGTGATCTCGCCTGCGCCGTCAGGAGTGTACGCGATAAACTGGACGCGCTCTGGCGTGGATGTATTGAGCTTGACCGTCTTGTCGCCCGATTTAATTGTCAGAGTCATTCCCTTGTCGTCGCAATCAACTCGCGTCAACAACCCCTTCACCTTCTCGCCATCGAACCGTCGGCGCAACATCGGCGGTGGCTGAGGTGGCGTTGTCGTGACCGTCTCGCCGCCCTGTGTCGAGGGGACTTCGACAAAGGTCGCGCTGCCGCCCTGCGCCTTGAACTGTTCGATCCGCGCGATGGTTTCGAGCATGGATTCGGCTCGTGAACGAATGTCGGGACGGGATGCTCCGCGCGCCAGCGGTTCGACCGTCTGCCGCGCTTCGGCAAATTTTTCCTGCCGCAAATAAAGCTGCGCCAGCGTCATCGCGTAATCTTCGCGCCCCGGCGCAATCGCCATCGCCTTCCTGACCGCGTTCACGCCTGCGCCCAGATTTTCGCCTGTAACGAGGGAGATGAAACCGAGCAGGTTGTACGTCTCCGGGAAGTTCGGCTTAAGCTGGATAACGTTGTCCAACGCCGCTCGCATCATCTTCACTTTGTCCTGCGGCAATTCAGTAACCAGTCGGCCTTCGCCGAAAATCTCGCGGTAGAGTGTAAAGGCGTAGTAGTAATGAGCCAGATGATTTTGCGAATTTGCGGCGACCGCCTGCTCCAGGTACTGGCGCGCTTCAGCAAGTTGATTCTGCCGCAGCCTGCTCATCCCCAGCGAAGAGTATGCGGGAGCCAGCTTCGGATCGAGCGCGATGGCGCGTTTCAGTAATTCTTCGCCTTCATCGCGCCGCTGAATTCTGCACAACAGGTCGCCGAGGTAAGACTGGACTTCGGCTTCGCCCAAAGGCGCTGTTTGCATATCGGCGTCGAAAGACAATTTTTCATCGAAGTTGACGTATTGCGCGGGGTAGGAGTTGCGCCCGATGTAATCCTTCAATTCCTTTTCGAGCGTGGCGTAATCGGTCTTGAAGATCTGTTTGAAGCTATCGTCAACCGGGCGACCAGCAGCCAGCGCATTGACGAATTGCAGGAACTGCGGCTGCCATTTGCTGTTATTGCCAAGCAGCAGGTAATGAACCAGCGCCCACGATTGCGCATAAAACACGCCTTTGCGCTCGCGTTCGTTGTATTCGGGCGAGCGGTGATCAACCGCGAAGAGGCGTTGCAGTGGCAGAAACTTCTGCTCGCGCAGGTAAAAGACGTGATTGGCTATGGCCTTGCCCAACCAGACCTTCTTCTCGTTGCTTTCGACCTCGAACGAACTGTAATACTCGGCGATCCCTTCGCTCAGCCACGGCGGCAGCGGGCGCGAATTGTCGCTGGTCAGCGCATGCACGTATTCGTGAAAGATCACCGCGTACGGATTGGTTTCGCGGAATTCCGAAGTGAGCATGATGTAGTTGACGTCCTCGCCCGGCTGGTAATAACCCGACACGGTGGCCGGCTTGCCCTGGTAGAGCGGCTTGTACGGTTTGAAGGCATTGTCGTCCTTGAAGACGATAACGGTGATCGGGATCGCCGAACTGGCCTTCGATTTCGTGAAGATGCGCGAAAAGACATCGCGGAACTGTTCCATTCGCACTCCTACTTTGCGAATGTCTTTTTCGCTCGCATTCCCGATAAGCTGAAAGTTCTTTGACCGCACGCTCAACCAGGTCTCCCTGGCCGAAGACGCCGAAGCGGGTTGAAGACCGGGTCGAAAGACAGAAAATAGAATGACGAGAGCCAGGGCAGAGACTGAATATTTCATCGTAATACCTCCGATGACTTGTTGAAATGTGTGTATCGCTGAACTGATCTGCGGGGCCGTTCGCAGGGAGCGCAACTATAGATTTCATGGGGCGACAAGTCAATTTTGCCGCTCTTTTCGGCCTCGCGCCTCGCAGAAGATTCCGGCAGGCTCTTTTTACAATCAATTTACAACTGATTAACAACTGCTTGATTCTCCTGGGCGATAATGGCGACGCTGCGAGAAGGCTTGAGATGGCTTTCAAAAATTTTTGATTTGACTGTTGAAACCTTCGCACTTTTCCGGCCACTAACCGGGGTGGAATGAGAAAATCGGGATCGTTTTGAGGAGATTCGTTATAAACTGCACCCGCTACGATGGCCAGAGCCGTATCCGCTGTTGAAACGACATTCTTAAACGATTCGACGTTGCAATGACTCGAAAGCTTTGGAGAAGGTTCCGAACTGCCGCTATTGCAGGATTCAGCGCGGCGTTCAAAACGATGGAGTTCAATATGGTTGGCAAAGCTGTTACACGAGCGTTCATCATCTTTGCGTTGATCGTCACGGCTCACGCGATCAAACCGTTCTCGATCAAAAGCGTCACTCAGCATCTGCTCTATTCGACCAGGTCATTCAAGTTCGTTCTACCGGCTCGGATGCGTGATAATTTCGATCACGCCAATTACCTGGCGATCAATTTGAGCAACAGTCTGTTTGAAGCCGGCAAAGGGATTCAAAATTTCGCCGAAGACACGGTCGCGGATTTCGGGCTTGTGGCGATAAAAGCTCAGCCGCTGGACGAGGTCAACAAATCGGCTACGAGACAGAAACCGTGCCCGAAAAAATCCGCGCCTGCTAAACGCATCATCAGAACCGAGAGGAGTGGCGCCTCCGATCTGCCCAGTCTTGTGGCCAGCGTGAATTCGGACGAAATCATGCCGGTCGAATTGCCGCCCGCGCTGCCGATTGAAGCGGCTCCGAGCATCACGCCGTTCGTTCAGCCCTGCGCGACAAAGCTTTTTCCGGCCAGAATGATCACCGCCGCACAGCCGCGCCCGGTCGAATTCCCGATCCAGGTTTTGGTCGCGTTGCGGAAAAGCGATTGCGAGAAACGCGAGGCCGCGAAGGGGGCGTGGTTTGCGCTGATCGAAGAGACAAAGGCGTTGAAGGCAGCCATCCGGCTTGCCGAAAAGTCCAGGATCGAAAAGGCCAACTTGATCACTTCGGAGTGCCAGGAGCGGAAAACCGAAGTCGCCGCCGAAGAGCTTGAGATAGAAGTCGCTGAGCCGGAAGAGGAGATAATAGCGCCTCAGGAGACTGGAGAACTTAGTTCAAATCCGCTTGCGACGCCGTTCGAGAGATGCTCCAGAGAGCCGTAATTCTTCTCCAGGATTTGATTAAAGATTTGATTAAAGAAACAGGGCGGGACGCGTTCAACACGTCCCGCCCTGTTTCTTTTGAGGTTGTGATTTCCGCTCGCTGCGAACTTTACTGCCCTTTACGGTTTGGATTTCTGCCCGCGTTCTTTCAGGGCTTTCTCGGCCTCTTCGTAAGCCCCGCCTTCGACCTTGCCCAGTTTAATCGCCAGTTCGTAAGCGGCGGCGGCTTCGGCTGAAAGTTTCTCGGCCAGTGAGGGGTTGGTCTCCACGATGAAATCGAGAATTTTCGCGGCGGCCACGTAGCTGCGTTGAATCAGCCATTTTTCAGTTTCAGGCGAGGCGTTCTTCGCCGCCTGACGGTAATACTCGATTGCGGCGAACAGGGCTTCCTCAACGCGGTCGGCGTCTTCCTGCGCAGTCGCTTTTTTGCTTGAGACTTCAGCCAGACCGAACAGCACACGCGCGTTGTTCGGTTTTTCTTTCAACGCCGATTCGAGTGTGACCTTTGCCTCGTCGTATTTGCGGGCTTTGATCATCTGGTCGGCTTCGACGATGCGCGCCACGAGCTTTTCATCAGCGTTCGAGATTGTGGGCGGCGGCGCGGGGGCAAGCGTCGCTTCGGTGCGCAACTGTTTGACGCGGGTCAACCGTTGCGCGTATTCGTCCAGCCGTTTCGATTCGCGGTCAAAGTCAATGTTACCAAGCAGCGCCGAGAAGTAATCGCGGATGTTCACGCCGACGGCTTCATAAGCCTTCATCTGATCATAAAAATGATAGACCAGCACTGCGCCCCGGTCGTAACCCAGACTCAATTCGTAGAGCGCCTCGTCCTCCGACGATTTGCGGCGCGCGGCGTAACCCATCGCGTCCATCCGCGCGTCGGTGGCGCGCACCAGCGAGTCGGTAATCAGAAAGTACGCGCTGCGCTCGGCGTATTCCTTATCCAGTCTGTCGCCGCGCGATTCCATCAGTTTCTTCAGCGGGCCGCGAATCGCCGCGACTTCTTTTATTTGATGTTCGGTCAACGGATCAATGACGAAAGTCAGAAACGCGCGCCGCATCGCCTCGACGTTCGGTTCGATGGTCGGGCCGAGCAGCAGGAAGTAAGTGTCCCGCACCACGCGCAGGTTGGCCGCGCCTGTGGCATTGAGCAGGTCGGGCATGATGACGAACTGGCGGACGCGGTTGGGAAGATTGAGCGCCGCCGTCTGAGCCACTGTCTTGTTTTTATCGCCCTTCTTGTCATCGGCCTTGATGGCGGGTCCGGAAGTCCGGCGCGGATTGTAAAGCGGCGGCAATTCCAAAACCGGTTCGGTGTGCAGGTAAGAGAGCACCGTGCCGAGAGCCAGCCCGGCGGGCGCGCCGTAATTTCGCGCGACGTCCACGTATGCCGCGACGTATTTCGGCATCAGCTTTGAAAACCCCGTGACCCGGTAGAATTCTTCGAGCAGCAATGCGAAGTCGGTGATCTCGCGCACATCGTCGGGCAACCGGTCAGCGGGCACGTCAATCGTGAACGCAGGCGGTTCGGTCAGGCTGAGCGCCAGGCTCAGATAAGGCGCGACCGCTGCGGCGTCCGTCGCGCTTTTGCGATGCGCCTGAAAATAATCGCGCAAGCGCCTGACCAAATCGGGATTGGCGCTTTTCAAATCTTCACGGATTTGCCGCCGCAGCGTGGAGAGTTGGCGGCTGCCGGGTTCGTAATCGTATCCCGCAATGTTGAGCGCTGATGTCATCACGATCACGCGCCGGTCAACAGTGATCTCCGTATTGACATCGGCCAGCGAAAGGTTGGGACGGTCGGCCAGCGGCAGTTTCCGGCGATCAACTATTGGCGCCTGCGGCTCCGGCTTCTGTTGCTGCGATTGCGCCTGAGTCTGCGACGATTGATTTGACGATTGCGGTTGAGTCTGTTGCGCGGGGGCGTTAAGGCTAAGCGCGACCAGCATCGTCAAAGTGATCAAAACAGTTCTTTTCATCTTCGATTTAATTCCTTTTCCAATATCCATCCGGCGTTCTCTGAAAACGGAAGTAATGGAACAGATGGCCGTTCAAATCTTGCAATTGAAAATTGCGCGCATTTTATCTTGATTGGATTTAGGCGGGGATTATAGCCCATCGGGTTGCGAATCAGTACCGCGAGCGGTAGCGAGCGTGGGTCTTTCATGAATCAATTCACTGAACCACGCTCGCTACCGCTCGCGATACTGATTTTATTCATAGCGTAGAGCTTCTATCGGATCGAGCCGCGCGGCCTTCCACGCAGGCCACAAACCGAAGCCCACGCCCAATCCCACTGAAACGACGAAGCCAACAACCGGAGCCCACATCGGCACGAAAGTCGGCATCACCATCTTGACGATTTCAGCCGCGATCCAGCCGAGCAGGATTCCGATTAGCCCGCCCAATCCGGTCAGCGTCGCCGCTTCGACCAGGAATTGCAGCACGATGTCGTGGCGTCGCGCGCCGATCGCTTTGCGCACGCCAATCTCTTTCGTGCGCTCGGTCACCGAGACGAGCATGATGTTCATCACGCCGATTCCGCCGATCAGCAACCCGACGCTCGAAATGGCGATCATCAGCATGAAGATGCCGCTGGTGATCGCGCCGAACTGCTCGATGATGCCCTTCGAGGTCTGAACCCCGAAATTATCGGGCTGGCTGTAGGCGACCTTGCGGCGTTTGCGCAGCGTCTGTCGGATTTCATCAACAGCTTGTTCGGTACGGCCCGGCGCAGCCTGCGCTATGATGAAGTTCTCTTCCACGTTCGGGTAGATCTTCCGGATTGTTTCGTAAGGGATGTAGACGGCTTTATTTTCATTGCTTGGGTCTTCGGAAGGCGTGAGAAAGGTTTCGCGTTTGTTGAGCACACCGATGACGTCGTAATTGCGTCCGTTGATGGTGATCTCGCGCCCAATCGCGTTGATGTTTGGGAAGAGCGTGTTGGCCACATCGCGCCCGATCACGCACACATCGGCGCGCGTGGAATTTTCGCCATCGGTGAAGAATCGCCCTTCGCTGACCTCGATCGTGCCCATATGAAAATATCCCGGCATCGTGCCCTGCACTGTGGCGTTGACCATCTCGATGTCCTGGTAACGAATCTTGATGCGCTCGGCCATCGGCCCCTGCATAAAATCTACGGGCGACATAAACGCGGCGACTTCCACGACCGACGGGCACTCATCGCGGATCGCCAGCGCGTCCTCGTACTTGATCGGCTTACGCATCCGCTCTTCCGCGCTTGGATTGAAGTTGAACCCCGGCTCGAATTTGAAGATGTAGATCGAGTTCGCGCCGTAAGATTCGATTTCCTTTGTAACGCCCGTATCAATGCCTGACACGAACGCCGCAATCACGATCACCGTCATCGTTCCGACCACGACGCCGAGAATGGTCAGGAACGAACGGAGCTTGTTCTGCCAGAGCGTGTCGAGCGCCATCAAAATGTTTTCGCGAAAATCATTGCGGGTCATAAAACCTCGATTGTCGTTTATCTCGCTTTCTTCTTCCTGCCAGTTTCGTTCTTTGCGGACTCGCGCTTTTTCTCTTCCGGCGCTCTTCCGATCCTCTGGTCGCCGTTCAAAATCAATTCGCAAGCCTTCAACACCTGCTCTTCAAAATCCGCTGCGCCCGCCGGGATATGAAGCCAGGGATGCTTGCCGATTTTTCGAGGTTCGGCGTCGCGCGTTGATGAAAATTCCTGCGCGAGGCTGGGGTAAAGTTCAGGCGTGGTGGCCAGCGAGACGCCTTTGAACCCTGGTATTTTTCCCTGATCATAAAGGAAGAGCGTCATCTTATCGCCGATGTAAACGATGTAGCCGCCGAACATCGGGTTGACCGTTGGCGAAAGCGCGTCGAGTTCTTCGAGCGCGAAGACGAAGGGGATCTTCTTCCTGGCGTCAAGAGATTCTTTCATAATTCAATCTGACCTCATCGCCGCAATCGGATCAAGATTGGCCGCGCGCCACGCCGGATAAACTCCGGCAATCAATCCGACTCCACCTGAAACAATCAGCGCCACGCAAACAGCCAGCAAAGGCAGCGCGGTTGGAATCGGCGTAAGCGTCGCAACCAGTTTGCTCAAAGCGTAAGCGATGCTCACGCCGGTTGCGCCGCCAGCGAGCGCCAGAGCGATTGATTCGGCCAGGAACTGTTTCAGGATGTCGCGGCGGCGCGCTCCCAGACTTTTGCGGATGCCGATCTCTTTCGTCCGCTCGGTCACCGAGACCAGCATGATGTTCATGATCACGATG
>WBZO01000893.1_pt1 | contig 53650 bp, 49 predicted proteins | sample 5204261 | NCBI WGS metagenome assembly WBZO01 (sample SAMN12412400, study PRJNA552823) | activated sludge metagenome | isolation source: activated sludge from anammox sidestream of wastewater treatment plant... | place: USA: North Carolina | collected 2017-09
GCGGAGGCCGGGGCAGCCACGATCGAACCGGTCTCCTCGGGATCAGCAGGCGAGCGGCCAAGGGGGCCGCGCGGGACATCTCCCGTCAGTCTACCGGGAAGGTGGGACAGGACCGATTCTGCGGCAGCGTTTCTACACAGCTATTTGCGCCGTGCACGGACAATTTCGGATTGGCATGCCTGCGGACGCCTGGCACGCCGATCCGCGATGGCTTGATGGCGCTGAGGCCACCGTGATAGTGCGCCTATCCGTAGGTGTCGCGGGGACCACGACCGGGGATGTGGCGCGGACCTTTCCGCCACGACGGCGCGCTGGGGCCGGTGATCCTCAGCGCGGTCACCACCCCGTCGCCGACCGCCTCGGCGATCTTCGCCAGCACCTGTGCCTGCACCATCCGCAACTGGGTGGCCCAGGCCGTGGACTCCGCCGAGATGCTCAGCACACCGTCGCGCAGTGCGGTCGGCTGGGCGTGCTCGGCGATCTGCTCGCCGACGACCTGGCGCCATTGACCGAACACGGTGCCTTCCGCCACCTTGGGTGACCAACCGCGGGTGCTCGCCAGGTCCCGGGCGGCACCGCCCAGCGGTTGCGGGTCGCGCCCGTCGGGTCCGGGTCCTGACCAGCGGCGACGACTGTTCGGTTGGGATGAGCGGCGGGGCGACGGGGACCGCCGACCCTGACCGATGTGCTTGCCCTGCCCGCGGGCGGCGGCCCGGGCCTCCTCGAGCGCCCGGCGGACGAGATCCATACCGGCCAATCCGGCGAGGTGTTCCGGGGGCGACAGGTTCTCGTCCCGATCGGGCTGCGGGTCGTCCGAATCCATCACGACGACACCACCTCGGACCGGCGGCCCGCGTCGTCCTCGCGCATCGTGATGCCGATTCGGGTGGCGTCCCAGTCCTGGGGGATGTCCTCGGCGACCGCCGCGGTCACCAGAACCTGTTCTGCCCCGGCCGCCACGCCGGCCAGCGCCTGCCGGCGCGAGGTGTCCAGTTCGGCGAATACGTCGTCGAGCATGAGAACCGGTTCGCTGCCCTCGCCACGGAGCAGCTCGTAGGCGGCCAGCCGCAACGACAGTGCCAACGACCAGGACTCGCCGTGGCTGGCGAAGCCCTTCGCCTGCTGCTCACCCAACCGCAACTCCAGGTCATCGCGGTGCGGGCCGACCAAACACACGCCGCGGTCCAGCTCGGCGTCGCGCCGGCGCGCAAGCGCCGCCAGCAACGCCGCCTCCAGGAAGCCCGCGTCTCCGGCCTCCGCGCCGGTGGCCTCGATGCTGGTCCGGTAGGAGATGCCTGCCGGCCGGGACCCCGGCGCCAGGAGTTGATAGGCCTTCTCCACCTCGGGTTCCAGCTGGTCGACCAACTCCTGGCGGGCGGCCATCAACTGCGCGCCGTGTGCGGCGAGGTGACCATCCCAGACCTCAAGGGTTTCCAGAACACCGGCGTCGCGCCGCATCCGGTGACCGGCCGCCGACTTCAGCAGTGCGGTGCGTTGGCGGAGCACCTTGTCGTAGTCGGCGCGGACGCCGGCGATGGTCGGCCGGCGGACCGTCGCGAGCTCGTCGAGATAACGGCGCCGTTCGCCGGGATCCCCGCGGACGAGGGCAAGATCTTCGGGGGAGAAGAGCACCGCGCGCACGGCACCCAGGATCTCGCGGGTGCTGCGGACCGGCGAGCGGTTCAGCCGGGCCTTGTTGGCCCGGCCGGCGGCGATCTCCAGGTCGACGGCCAGTTCCCGACCGTCACTCACGACGATCGTCGAGACCACCGCGCGTTCCGCCCCGGCCCTGATCAAGGGCGCATCGGTGGCGACCCGGTGCGAGCCGAGGGTGGCGCAATACCACAGTGCCTCAATGAGATTCGTCTTCCCGAAGCCGTTGCGGCCGACGAAGACCGTCCGGCCGGGGGTCAGTTCGAGGTCGACAGCCGACCACGACCGGAAGTCGTGCAGCGCCAGGTGCCGGACATACATGAGCTAACCGGACAGCGGGACCCGTTTGACGGCGTGGCCGCCGAACTGGTTGCGCAGCGCCGACACGGCCTTCATCGTCGGTGACTGCTCCTGCCGGGAGGCGAAACGGGCGAACAACGAGGCGGCGATGACCGGTGTCGGCACCCGGTGGTTGATGGCCTCCTCGACCGTCCAGCGGCCCTCACCCGAATCCTCGGTGTAGTCGGAGATATCGGCCAGGTCTGGATCCTCTTTGAGTGCCTTGGCCAGCAGTTCCTGCAGCCAGGACCGCACGACGGTTCCGTTGGTCCAGGCCTGGATCACCGCCTGCGTGTCGGTGATCAACGGTTCGGCCCGCAGCAGTTCGTAGCCTTCGGCGTAGGCGTGCATCAGCCCGTACTCGATGCCGTTGTGCACCATCTTCGCGTAGTGACCGGCCCCCACCGGACCGGCGTGGACGAACCCGTCGGCGACCTCGCCGGCGGGGCGCAGCGCATCGAAGATCGGCATCAGCCGGGCGACGTCGGCGTCGCTGCCGCCGACCATCAGCCCGTACCCCTCGGTCAGGCCCCAGATCCCGCCGGAAACGCCGGCGTCGACAAAGCCGATGCCGCGCTTGGCGAGGAGCTCGGCGTGGGGTTTGTCTTCGGTGTATCGCGAGTTGCCGCCGTCGACGACGATGTCGCCGTCGCCGAGGACCTCGCTCAAAGAGTGGATGGTCTCGTCGGTGATCGGGCCGGACGGCACCATGACCCACACGGCCCGTGGCGCCTCCAGCGCCTCGGCGAGAGCCGCAAGGCTGGGGACGTCGGAGACTTCGGGACGCGGGTCGTACCCGATCACCTCGTGGCCGGCCTCGCGTAGGCGCGAGCGCATGTTGAAGCCCATCTTCCCCAGGCCAACCAGACCGAGTTGCATGACGTGCCTTCCTCTCGAGTCGGGGTCAGCCGGGAAGCCGGACCGGCATCAACAGGTAGACGTATTCGGTGTCGCCCGCCGGGAAGGGTCCCAATCCCGACGCGCCGTCGTCCTCACCGGCCGGTCTGAGCACCGCCGGCTTACTGGGAGTGGTGAACCCGAAGGTCACCCGGTCGGAATGCAGGGAACTCAACCCGTCGGTGAGATAGGTCGGGTTGAACGCGATCGTGAGCGGCTCACCGGCGAACTCGACCGGAAGCTCTTCTTCGGCCATACCCACGCCGTCGGCTCCAGCCGACAGACGTACCGCACCGTCGCCGAACTCCATCCGCACCTGGGCGCCGCGGTCGGCGACCAGGGCCACGCGTTTGATCGCCTCGGTGAGGTCGGCGACGGCGATGGTGGCCACAGCGGTGTGCTCGGTGGGGAGCAGCTGGCGGTATTTCGGGAATTCGGTGTCCAGTAGCCGGGTGGTGCTGCGACGGCCGCCGCTGCGCATACCCAGCAGCCGCTCCTCGCCGACGGCGGCCCCGGTGCCGAGCGCGAGGTGCACGTCGCTTCCCGGGCTGACCGATTTGGCGGCCTCGGCCAGCGTCTTGGCCGGAACCAGCACTGCGGCGTCGATGTCCGGAGCGGACGTCGACCAAGTCAGTTCACGCACCGCCAGGCGGAACCGGTCGGTGGCCGCCAGGACGACCTTGTCTCCGGAAATCTCCACGCGGATGCCGGTCAGCATGGGCAGGGTGTCATCCCGGCCCGCGGCGACGGCCACCTGACCGACCGCTTCGGCGAACAGATCCGCCGCCACCAGGCCGGTCTCTTCCGGCAGCGCGGGCAACGACGGGTAATCCTCCACCGGCATGGCCGGCAGCGAGAACTTGGCACTACCGCACGTCAACAGCATCCGCGAGCCTTCGACGCTGACTTCCACCGGTTTGGCCGGCAGCGCACGGGTGATGTCGGACAACAGCCGTCCGGATACCAAAACGGTTCCGGGGCAAGCGATTTCGGCGGGAACCTGGACTTCGGCCGAGACGTCGAAGTCGAATCCTGCGATGGTCAACCCGTCGTCGGATCCGGTGATCAGCACACCGGCCAGAACCGGATTCGACGGCGGCCTGGTGGGCAGACTGCGGGCGACCCAGGCCACCGCATCCGCGAAGTCCTCACGGACCAGGCGAAACTTCAAGTCGGAGCCAACCGTCGTGGTCGCCACGTCCATAGTGTCCCTTCATCACGCCGGCCGATGGCAGCCGGATACGGGGGCGAGATCACACTCACCGTAGAGCGTCGACCGCCATGTTGAAAGGTAATCCTCAGGCCTGACGGGCACCGCTCGAGGGGCCGGTAAGCGGCGTGTGAGAGGACTTTCCCCAGGGGCCTTCTTCTAAGAGAAGAATGTCGAAGATATCTCGGTAACAGTAATAGGCACTGTGCATGTTGTGGATGACGTGGTGTCCGCGCTGGTTGGGTTGCCCAGGCCGATGTGGATGGGGTGTGGATGAAGCCGGCCCGGTGTGCGGGGGGATGTGGACGGGCGGGGGTTGTTCATGGGGATCCCCGTAGAGGTCGGTCCGGATCCCAAAGTTGTCCACACGCTGTTCACACGTCGGTGTTGTGACTGGTGAGACGCAAGGCAGCCAAAGTTTTTTGAGCCGAATTGCCGCGCAAGGGCCGGCGCCGGGTGTGTCTCAGCGCTTGGAGCGCTGCCGGATCCTGGTGGTGAGTTCCTTCACGTGGTCGAAGACCTCACGCCGGTGCGCCATCTCGTTGAGGATCTTCTTCTGGGCGTACATGACGGTGGTGTGGTCGCGGCCGAACGCCTGGCCGATCTTCGGCAGCGACAGATCGGTGAGTTCGCGGCACAGATACATGGCGATCTGTCGGGACTGGGCCAGCGCGCGGGTCTTGCCCGGGCCGCGGAGCTCCTCGACGGTGGTGTCGAAGTATTCGGCGGTGGCCGCCATGATCATCGCCGAACTGATCTGCGCCGTGCCGGCGTCGGCGATGAGGTCACGGAGCACGATCTCGGCAAGTGGGGTGTCGATCGGCGTTTTGTTGAGCGACGCGAAGGCGGTGACGCGGATCAGGGCGCCTTCCAGTTCGCGAATGTTGCGTTCGATGCTGCTGGCGATCAGCTCCAGGACGTCGTCGGGAACGTCCAGGCGCTCCATCTGGGCCTTCTTGCGCAGGATCGCGATGCGGGTCTCCAACTCCGGCGGCTGAACGTCGGTGATCAGGCCCCATTCGAATCGGGTGCGCAGCCGATCCTCGAGCGTCGCCAGCTGTTTGGGTGGCCGGTCGGAGGAGATGACGATCTGTTTGTTGGCGTTGTGCAGGGTGTTGAAGGTATGGAAGAACTCTTCCTGGATACCTTCCTTGCCCTCGATGAACTGGATGTCGTCGACGAGTAGCACGTCGATGTCGCGGTAGCTGCGTTTGAAGGCGACCTTGCGGTCATCGCGCAGCGAGTTGATGAAGTCGTTGGTGAATTCCTCGGTGGACACGTATTTCACGCGCATGCCGGGGAACAGGCGCTGGGCGTAGTTGCCCGCGGCGTGCAACAGATGGGTCTTGCCCAGACCGGACTCGCCCCAGATGAACAGCGGGTTGTAGGCGCGGGCGGGCGCTTCGGCGATGGCGAGCGCCGCGGCGTGCGCGAATCGGTTGGACGCACCGATGATGAAGGTGTCGAAGGTGTAGCGCCGGTTGAGGCTGGTGCCGGAGGGTTCTTCGGTCTGGCTGGCACGGGGCCGTTCCGCGAAGTAGTTCGGCCAGCTTTCGTGGGCGCTGGCGAGGGCCTCGCGGTCTTCGTCGATTTCGTCGAGGTCGAAGTCGGTGAACGGTACGTCGTGATCGGGCGAGTCGTCGTGGTGGTGATCAGCGCTGGGTTCGATGCGCACACCGAGTTCGATGCGTTGGCCCAGACGCCGGCTGAGGGCGTCGACGATCGGTTGGCGCAGATGACGTTCGATCTCGTTCTGGACGAAGGGGCTGGGAACCGAGAGCAAGGCGAATCCCTCGGCGATCGTGAGGGGCCGGGCCAATTTGAGCCAGGCCCGTTGCTGCGGTGTCAGCTGGCTGCCGTAGTGACCGTCCGGCGAATTGGCGTCACCGTTGAGTTCGGCGACGACGGCACCCCACACGGAGGCGAAGTCGGTACCGGGAGCATCAGTCAACGACAGATCCCCCTGGTTCAACTCGGGCTACGGCAAGGAAAACAATCCAAGACTGTCCACATGGTTATCCACAGGTGTGTACAGCCAAGTCATCCAAAGAGTCGCAGCGTATCGGCACTAGTTTCAGCGGAGCGGCGGATCGGCAAACAGTGTGTTATCGCTCCGTGCTCTGCCGTGAAGCTAACAGGTTTCCCGCCGGGTGCCAACAGGTGGGGAGGCCGTCGGCGACTGCGGTGCGGGTTGCCCGCTCCGGTGCGGTTTGACCTGCGCAAGTGACCTCAGTACCCTCGAACAGTCGCCCAAACGTCGGCGGCACGGCAGCGACCGGGCTTCCGGGACCGCGCCGGTTCTAGAGAGCTTAGCAACGGCGGCCCCGGTGAACGGGCGTGCAAGGTCCTTCGGGACCGTGGCTGCCAGAAGTGACGAGGAGAGACAGTCGTGGCCAAGGGCAAGCGCACCTTCCAGCCGAACAACCGGCGTCGGGCCAGGGTCCATGGTTTCCGGCTGCGGATGCGGACCCGCGCCGGCCGCGCCATCGTCACGGGCCGGCGTCGCAAGGGCCGTCGTTCGCTGACTGCCTGATTCACCGGTCGCCGACCAGTGCTCCCGGCTCGATACCGGATGACACGGTCTGCGGACTTCAGCCACACCGTGAAATGCGGAGTGCGAGCCTCGCAGCCGGATCTTGTCGTGCATGCGTGCAGAAGCGGTATCCCCGCCGGCGCCGCTCCGCGCGTGGGTTTCATCGTGACGAAATCGGTGGGTGGCGCGGTGGATCGGCACCGGGTGGCCCGTCGGCTGCGCCATGTGGCCCGCGAGGTGATCGGGGAACTCGACCCGGCCGAGTGGATCGTCGTGCGGGCACTTCCTGGCAGCCGTGACGCCAAGTCGTCCCGCCTGGGCGCTCAGTTGCATGCCGGAGTGCGGCGCGCCCACGACTTGCTGGAGCGCCGGTGATGTCGGCGACCTCCGCGCGATCGGCGGGATTGCTCGCCCGCGGCGTCATCGCCGTGATCCAGGCCTACCGCCATATGATCTCCCCCCTGCGCCTGCCCACGTGCCGGTTCATGCCGACCTGTAGCCAGTACGCGGTGGAGGCCCTGACCGAGTTCGGACTGCTGCGCGGCGGTTGGCTGGCGGTGGTCCGGTTGGTCAAGTGCGGTCCGTGGCACCGCGGGGGATGGGATCCGATACCCGAACGGTCCGGCGCCGGTGACGGCTCCCGCCCGGCGGGCAGGAGCGAAGCGACCCGGGGATCAGCATCCGCGGGCAGGAGCGAAGCGACCCGGGGATCAGCATCCGCGGGCGGGAGCGAAGCGACGCGGGAATCAACACCGCAGCTCAGGAGCGCCGATGTTTAACTGGTTCAGCCTCGACTACGTGTACTACCCGGTCTCGGGGATCATGTGGCTCTGGTACAGGCTGTTCGGCGCGCTGCTGGGCCCGAGCAACTTCTTCGCCTGGGCGCTGTCGGTGATGTTCCTGGTCTTCACCCTGCGCGCCGTGCTGTACCGCCCGTTCGTCAAGCAGATTCGCACCACGCGCAAGATGCAGGAGCTGCAGCCCCAGATCAAGGCCCTGCAGAAGAAGTACAGCAAGGACCGCCAGCGGATGGCGCTGGAGATCCAGAAGCTGCAGCGCGAACACGACTTCAACCCGATCCTGGGTTGCCTGCCGATGCTTGCCCAGGTGCCGGTGTTCATCGGTCTCTACCACGTGCTGATGTCCTTCAACCGGACCCAGACGGGCATCGGCCGTCTCGGTCTGTCGGTGGAGCAGAACCGCCAGCTCCCGAACTACTTCTTCAGCGCTACCGACGTCGGCCACTTCCTGGATGCCCACCTCTTCGGTGCGCCGATCGGTGCGTCGATGACCCAGCAGCACGGCCTGGACGCCTTCACGGTCTTCAGCCGGCCGGCGGTCGCCGCGGTGTCGATTCCGCTGATGCTGCTCGCCGGCATCGCCACCTACTTCAACAGCCGGGCGTCGATCGCGCGCCAGACGCCCGAGGCGGCGGCCAACCCGCAGACCGCCTTGATGAACAAGCTGGCGCTGTATGTCTTCCCGCTCGGCGTGATCGTCGGCGGACCCTTCCTGCCGATCGCGATCATCATCTACTGGGTGTCCAACAACATCTGGACCTTCGGCCAGCAGCACGTGGTGTTCGGCCGGATCGAGAAGGAAGAAGAGGCCAAGAAGCAGGAGACGCTGGCGCGTCGGGCGGCCAACGCTCCGTTGCCGGGAGCCAAGCCGGTCAAGGGACGCAAGGGCAACGCCGAGGCGGCGCAGCTGATGTCCGACGGCGACGACGCGGCGCTGGACGACGACGGGCCGGATGTCGATTCCGGGCCCCCGGCGGCCGACGGCGCGGGTTCGAAACCCCGACCCGGCGCCCGGCCGAATGCGCGGCCCAAGAAACGGAAACGCTAGCCAGTGAACGAAGGAGACACCATGACCGAGACCGAGACCGAGGCTCAGGAACTCGCGCAGGAACCCGCCGGCAAGGGGGACCAGGAGGACCGTTTGGTCGCGGAGGGCGAGATCGCCGGCGACTATCTCGAGGAGCTGTTGGACCTGCTGGACTTCGACGGTGATATCGACCTCGACGTGGAGGGCGACCGCGCGGTCGTCAGCATCGACGGCGGTGAGGACCTGAGCAAGCTGGTCGGCCGCCGCGGCGAGGTTCTCGACGCGCTGCAGGAGCTCACCCGCCTCGCCGTGCACCAGAAGACGGGCGATCGCAGCCGGCTGATGCTCGACATCGCCAGCTGGCGCCGCCGCCGCCGCGACGAGCTGACGGCGCTGGGAGACAAGGTCGCCCGGCGGGTCCGCGAGAGCGGCCAGCGCGAGGAGCTCGCGCCGATGACGCCGTTCGAGCGCAAGATCGTTCACGATGCGGTCGCCGCCGTTGACGGCGTGCACAGTGAGTCCGAAGGTGTGGAGCCGTCGCGGCGCGTCGTGGTTCTGAAGGACTGAATTACACGGCTGTAGTTCAGACGGCGGAAGGATGTTTCACGTGAAACACGCCGCCGCGCCCGAGCCGCCGCCCGCCGCCGAGCGCGTCTTCGGGGAACGCCTGGCGGTCGCCCGGCGGTACGCGGACCTGCTGGCCGGACCCGGCGTCGACCGCGGCCTGATCGGTCCCCGGGAGGTCGACCGGTTGTGGGAGCGGCACATTCTCAACAGCGCGGCGCTGACGGAGTTGATCGAGGCGGATGCCACCGTGGTCGATGTCGGAAGCGGCGCCGGACTGCCCGGCATCCCGCTCGCCATTGCCCGCCCGGACCTCACGGTGACACTGGTGGAACCGATGCTGAGGCGAAGCGAGTTCCTCACCGAGGCGATCGAAGCGCTGGGGTTGGACGCCACCGTGGTCCGAGCTCGAGCGGAGGAGCCGGCGGCGAAGGCGGCGTGCGGCGGGGCGGACGTCGTCACGTCCCGTGCGGTGGCCGATCTGTTGAAGCTGACGCGGTGGTGCCTGCCACTCGTCCGCCCGGGCGGCCGGATGCTTGCGCTGAAGGGGGAGCGGGCCGACGCCGAGGTCGCCGAGCACCGCGCGTCGATGGCTCGGTTAGGCGCGGTGAACGTCGAGGTGGTGAGATGTGGACAGGAGTATCTTGACCCACCCACCACCGTCGTCTCCGCGGGTCGCACGGAACGCCCGGCCACCGGCCACCGACGCCCGCCCCGATCATCCGAGAGGAGAGGACGATGACCACACCGCCTTACGAGGGGGCGCGCCACGGCGATGTTTCACGTGAAACGTCGTGGGTGCCGGAGATCGACACGCCGATCGGTGCGGCGGCGGAGCGGGCCATGAAGGTGATTCACACCGCCGCGGGCCAGCTTCCACGACCGGCCCGGCGCCGGGTCTTCACGGTGGCCAACCAGAAGGGCGGCGTCGGAAAGACGACCACGGCGGTGAACCTCGCGGCCGCGCTGGCGGTACAGGGACTCAAGACGTTGGTGATCGATCTCGACCCACAGGGCAACGCCAGTACCGCGCTCGGCATCTCCGACCGACACTCGGGGATGGCGTCGTCGTACGAGGTCCTCCTCGGCGAGATCCCGGTGGAGGCGGCGGTCCAGCAGAGCCCGCACAGCGAGCGGCTGTTCTGCGTTCCGGCCACAATCGACTTGGCCGGGGCCGAGATCGAACTCGTCAGCATGGTGGCCCGCGAGAACCGGTTGCGCAACGCGCTGGCCGAGCTCGAGAAGATGGACTTCGACTACGTGTTCATCGACTGCCCACCGTCGCTCGGCCTGCTCACCATCAACGCGCTCGTCGCGGCGTCCGAGGTCCTCATCCCGATCCAATGCGAGTACTACGCACTGGAGGGGGTGTCCCAGTTGATGAAGAACATCGACATGGTCAAGGCCCACCTGAACCCCCGGCTCAATGTCTCCACCGTCCTACTGACCATGTACGACGGCCGGACGAAGCTCGCCGATCAGGTCGCCTCGGAGGTGCGGCGGTACTTCGGGGACAAGGTGCTCGGCACCGTCATCCCGCGCAGCGTTAAGGTGTCGGAAGCGCCCGGCTACGGCATGACGATCATCGATTACGACCCCGGCTCCCGGGGGGCGATGAGTTATCTGGACGCCGGTCGCGAACTGGCGCACCGTCCGATCCCCGAGTAGTGGAGGAAACATTCATGTCGCAGACGGCACGGCGCAAGGGTGGCCTCGGCCGCGGCCTGGCATCGCTCATCCCGACCGGCCCCGCGGACGGGGGACCGAGATTGGGCGACGCCGCTGCCGATGTGGTGATCGGCGGGCCGTCGGTGACCGCGACCGTCGACAGCATCGGCGCCGTCTATCGGGAGATCAGCCCGTCGGACATCGAGCCCAATCCGCGGCAGCCCCGCCAGGTCTTCGACGAGGACGCACTCGCGGAGCTCGTGCACTCCATCCGCGAGTTCGGGTTGATGCAGCCGATCGTCGTGCGGGAGGTCGCCGACGGCGGCGCCACCGGCAAGCGCTACCAGCTGGTGATGGGGGAGCGGCGCTGGCGGGCCGCCCAGGAGGCCGGCCTGAGCGCCATCCCGGCCATCGTCCGCGAGACGAACGACAACGATCTGCTGCGCGACGCCTTGCTGGAGAACATCCACCGGGCGCAATTGAACCCCTTGGAAGAGGCGGCCGCCTACCAGCAGCTGCTCGATGAGTTCGGCGTCACCCATGAGGAACTGGCCGGCCGGATCGGCCGATCCCGTCCGGTGATCACCAACATGATCCGCCTGCTACGCCTGCCCATCCCGGTCCAGCGCCGCGTCGCCGCCGGTGTGCTGTCGGCCGGCCACGCCCGCGCACTGCTGGCGCTGGAAGGCGGGTCCGAGGCGCAGGAAGAGCTCGCGGCGCGGATCGTGGCGGAGGGCCTGTCGGTCCGCGCGACGGAGGAGGCCGTCACACTGGCCAATCGGGGTGACACCAAGAAGCCGGGTCCCCAGCGGCGCAAGCCCATCCAGATGCCGGGCCTCAAGGACGTCGCCGAGCGGTTGTCGACGACCTACGACACCCGCGTGACGGTCAGTCTGGGCAAGCGCAAGGGGAAGATCGTCGTGGAGTTCGGTTCGGTGGACGATCTCGAGCGAATCGTGGGTCTGATGGACAGTTCCATCACGAAATAGCGAAGCTGGGAGACACCGGGTCGTTACGTCACTGTGACAGAAATGCTGGAGCGCGTCGCCGAGCGGAAGTCCCGCAGTTGAATTCACCAGTGCCACAAGGGATTTCACGATACAGTCCATTCGTCGCGGAGCCGTCGTCCATTAGCGGGCCTCCCGCGGCCGGCTCTCCTATCCTGAAGGGGCCGTGCACCCGCACTCAGCGCGAAATCCCGGGAGATTAGTGTCCGCATCGATCAGGCCGCTGCGGCTCGAGGCGTTCGAGCAGCTGCCCAAACACGCCCGCCGGTGCGTGTTCTGGGAAGTGGACCCGGAGACGCTTCCGGCCGGCGATCAGTTGGGTGACCCGGAGTTCGAAAAGGAAGCCTGGCTGTCGATGGTCATGCTGGAGTGGGGATCGTGTGGTCAAGTGGCAACGGCTGAGATCGCCGAGGGTGCGGACGACGGCGACGAGACGTGCCTGGGTTACGCGCTCTATGCACCGCCGCGTGCGGTGCCCCGAGCGCAACGCTTTCCGACCGGTCCGGTCAGCGCCGATGCGGTTCTGCTCACGTCGATGGGAGTCGAGTCCGGTCAGTCCGAGGACCTGCAGCGGCTACTGATCGGGAAGGTGGTCGGCGAACTCGTCCGGCGCGGCGTCCGGGCGCTGGAGGCATTCGGGCGCACCCCCGCGGCGTCCGGGCTTCTCGAGGCCGGCGCGGTCGACCCGGACCTGGCCCCGTCCATCGCCGCGCTCGGGGACTGTTCCTTCGAGCTGTGCATGATCGACGCGAACTTCCTGCTCGATGTGGGATTCACCGTCGTCGCGCCGCACCCGTACTTCCCGCGTCTGCGCCTCGAGCTCGACAAGGGTCTTGGTTGGAAGGCGGAGGTCGAGGCGGCGTTGGAGCGGCTGCTGGAATCGTCTCAGCTGCAGGAGATTTCGATCGGCGCAGCTTTGGCTGAGGCGACTCCGACTTAAACCGCGGGGCGCCCGTGCTCCACGGACTGTTCGTGCGCCAGCAGTTCGGCGAACGTGAAAGTCCCAGTGGGACGGTCGTTCTTACCCAACAGGTACAACCGCTTCACCGCCGCGAGGATGCCTTCGGCGATGGCGTCGCGGCATTCGCGGGTCACCAGGCGGGCCTGGTCATGCGGGCTGGTGATGTATCCGACGTCGACCTGGACCGTGGGCATCCGGGTCAGGCGCAGCAGATCCCAGGTGCGTCCGTGTGTGCGGCAATCCCGTAAACCGGTGCGCGCCACAACCTCTCGCTGAATGAAATCGGCAAGATTGCGGCCGATCGTCGACACCGATCCGTGCGGGCTGCCGAAGTAGAAGCAGGCGACGCCGTTACCCGATGGCGTGGGCTGACGTTCGAAACGCAGGCTGATCATCAGGTCCGCGCCGACGGTGTTGGCGGTCGCCGCCCGCTCGGCGTCGGCGGGGCTGTGATTCACCGGCCGGGACAGGAACGTCTCCATCCCGATCGCCGTCATCCGGCCCTCGAGCCGGCTGGCCAGGTCCCACAGGATGTCCGCCTCGCTGACCGGGCCCTGCGGCCCGGCGACGATGAGGCCGTGATCGGCGCCACCCCGGCCCGGATCGATGATGATCCGCTTACCGGAGAGCCGCGGACCGGAGACCCGAACGTGCTCCTCCTCGCGGATGGCGTGCAGCGAGCCCCCGGTGACCCGGGAACCGAGAAAATACAGCGACCGCAACGTCTCCGGCCCGCAAATGCCGTCCGGCGCCAGCCCGTACTCCCGTTGGTAGGACATCAGGCTGTTGTGGGTCTGCAGGCCGAAATATCCGTCCACCAGCGCGGTGTAGAAGCCGAGGTCCTGTAGCCGGGACTGGAGGGTGGCCACGTCGTCGCCGTACATCGGGGCTCCGAACTGGTGGGCCAGCGTGCGGGCGCCCAGCCGGTAGGACGCCTCCTTCAGCGCGCGGTAGGTGGCGCCGCCGACGATCCCGTCGACGATCAAACCGCGCCGCTGCTGGAAGGCCCGCACCGCGTGGTCAAGCTCGTCGTCGAACAGGTCGAGCGCCACCTGCTTGCCGGTGGTGAAGGTGTCGTCTGGATTCTCCAGCAGTCCCAGCGCGGCCAGCGCGGCGCGAATCTCGATGACGGCCCGGCCCCGATCGCCACGCCGCAGCGTGTCCGACGACGGGCCGGCCTGCCAGGAGGCGGCTTCGCCGGGGCCGTGACCGGGACTGGACATGCCTGGCATTGTCGCAGAAGTAAGGGGTTTCCAGGAAACGGGTCGGGAACTTCGCGCGTCGGAACTTCGTCTCCGTGACCGCCCCGGCAGGGCGGCTACAGAACGTCGGCGAGCTCTTTCAGCAACGCCGCCTTGCCCTTGGCGCCGACGATCCGCTTCACCGGCTGGCCATCCTTGAACAGGATCAAGGTCGGGATCGACACCACCTGGAAATCCCGGGCGGTCGAGGGATTGGCGTCCACATCGACCTTCGCGACGGTCAGCGCGCCGGCCTTCTCCTTGGCGATCTCGTCGAGCACCGGGGCGACCATCCGGCACGGGCCGCACCAGGCGGCCCAGAAGTCGACGAGCACGGGGGTCTGGCTGGCCAGGACTTTCTCGGCGAAGCTGTCGTCGGAAACGGTCACGGTGCTCACTGCTGGGCTCCAATCATCTCGCTGCTGTCCGAATGGTGTGCCTCTGCGAGCCAGCGTTCGGCGTCGATGGCGGCCGCACAGCCGCTCCCCGCGGCGGTGATGGCCTGGCGGTAGGTGCGGTCCACGAGGTCTCCGGCCGCGAAGACACCGGGCAGCGAGGTCTCGGTGCTGCGGCCACGGACCAGCACATAACCGTCCGGGTCCACCTCGACGGCATCGCGCACGAGTTCGGAGCGCGGATCGTGGCCGATCGCGACGAACACGCCGGTGACGGGCAGGGTGGACTCTTCGCCGGTGACCGTGTTGCGGACGCGCAGGCCGGTGACGGTGGTCTCGCCCTCCACCGCGACCGGGGTGGTGTTGAGCAGAAAGGTGATCTTGTCGTTGGAGCGGGCGCGCTCGAGCATGATCTTCGACGCGCGGAACTCCTCGCGGCGGTGGATCAGGGTGACGCTGCGGGCGAAGCGGGTCAGGAAGGTCGCCTCCTCCATGGCGGAGTCACCGCCGCCGACCACCGCGATGTCCTGGTCCTTGAAGAAGAAGCCGTCGCAGGTGGCGCAGGCGCTGACCCCGCGGCCCAGCAGTTCCTGCTCGCCAGGTACGCCGAGGTAGCGGGCTGCCGCACCCATCGCCAGGATCACCGCGCGGGCGAGGTGCGTCTCACCGCCGGCGGTCACGACGCGCTTGACCGGACCCTCCAGCGATACCGACTCGACGTCGTCCATCTGCAGGTCAGCCCCGAAACGCAGGGCCTGCTCGCGCATCTCGTCCATGAGTTCCGGGCCCATGATCCCGGCGCGGAAGCCGGGGAAGTTCTCGACCTCGGTGGTGGTCATCAGCGCCCCGCCGAAGTTCGTTCCCTCGAATACGAGTGGTTTGAGCTCGGCGCGCGCGGTATAGATGGCCGCGGTGTACCCGGCCGGGCCGGATCCGATGACGATGACGTCGTGCAGGGTTTCGTCGCTCATGCCAGCCTCTCTTCTCGTGCGCGCGGTTGACGCGGCACGCTTCTTCAAACAACAGGGTAGGCGGGGGTGTTCCCGAGGGTGCCGCTAACGGTGGTGCGCCGGGGTCACGGTGATGAGTTGCGCGCTCGTCGGTGTGCTCGTCGACGGACCCGAGGACCCGAGGAACGCCCAGATCCCCAGGCCGAGGGCTCCGAGCAGGCCGACTGCACCGGCGAGGAGCGCGAGGAGGCGGCGGCGCGGGATCGGCGGCCGGGCGGCGTGGGCGGCCGAGTCGGTGGATCCTCCGGTGACCGTGTGCCGTGCCGGGTGCGACGCCATCTGATCAGTGTGACGTCAGGCGGCGGGGGAGAGGGCGTCCAGCAGTACGGCGAGCCGCGCCCGGGCCCGGGCGCAGCGGCTCTTGACCGTCCCCTCGGCGACATGGAGCAGGGCCGCCGCATCGGCCACCGAGAAGCCCTGCATGTCGACGGCCACCACGGCGCGGCGTTGTTCGACCGGGAGCTGCAACAGCGCCTGGCGTACCAGCAGGGCCGTCTCCAGGGCGGCCGTGCGGTCGGCGACCGGCGTGCAATCCGCGTCCGTGAGGGCGGCTGTGGGGCGAATAACATTGCGGCGCAGGCGATCCTGGCAGGCATTCACCACGATCCGATGCAGCCAGCTGCTCACTGCGGCGTCGTGGCGGAACGTCGCCGCGCCGCGGTGTGCGGACAGCATGGCCTCCTGGACGGCGTCGTGGGCGTCCTCGTCGGTCTGGCTGTACCGCCGGGCCACCCGGTACAGCCGGGCGGCGTGCCGGCGGAACAACTCAGCGAACGCGTGCGGGTCGCCGGCGGCGTGCGCGAGGAGCAGGGCGGCGTCGTCTCGGGCTGCAGCGGAACCGGCACTGGACATGTCTGCGGACGCTAGCCACCGCCGACGTCGCGGTCACTTCACCCGTCCGGGATCAGGACGAAGCGCCGCGGACGGTGATCTCGGAGATGTCGGTGCGGCTCTTGCCGCCGGTCTGGCCCAGGGTGGAGATCCACACCAGCAGGTAGGAGGTGGGTTGCGCCGAGGGCACCTTGATGGTGTTGGTGCCCGGCTTGAGCAGGGTCGGACCGGTCAGCAGCGTGGTGTCCTCGAGGGCACTCGGGCTGGACGAGCTCGCCGAGCGGATCTGGACCTGCGTTCCGGTGCTGTTCAGTGCGACGGTCACACTGCCCACCACCGTGGGCTGGGGGAGCTGGAGCATCAGGCCGACACCGTTCTTGAAGCCGGGAAAGGGCACCGGGTCGGTGTAGGTGTCGGTGGGCCACACGGTGTTCGGGTCACCGTCGATGGCCAGGCCGGCGAGATTGGGCGCATCGGCCCCGCCGCCAGGCGAAAACACCGTCGCAGCAACGGGTTTCACCAATGGTCCGGTCGCGCCCTCGCTTGATGAGGTGGCGGTCGTGGTGTTCAGGCCGAGTTGATCGCCCTTCAGCCCGCCGCCGACGTCGCCGAAGATCCGGCTCAGCAGGGACGCCAGGACGATCAGCGCGATGGCCAGGATGGCGGCGCCGACACCGGCGCCGATCAGGATCTTGCGCCGGCGCTGGGCCACCGCCGCGGGGTCGGTCTCCTTCGCCCGCCGTTGTTGCGGGGGCTGTGCGTGGCGCGCGCGGGTGGGCGGCGGCGGGACCTCTGTGCCGCTCCTCCTCGTCGCCGGCCCGGCGGCCGGGACGGGCGCGGCCTGCGTCGGGGCCGGCGACTGTTCGGTGCGGTCGGCCGCGGCGGTCGCCTGTTTGAGCAGGTGCAGCAGGGTCGGCGCGGTGCTGATTCCACCGCCCGGTTCGACCGCGCGCACCGCGGCGGTGCTGATCTGGAACGGGATCGCGCCGTTCATGGCCCGCGGTTCGATGGGCTCCCCGGCCGGACCGGTGTCGGCGGCGCGCAGACCACTGGGTACGCCGGTCTCCGGCAGCGGCCAGCGGTCCACCAGCAGGGCGTAGAGGGCCGCACCGATTCCGCGGACGTCTTCGGTGGGCGTGGCGTTGGCCAGCGTGGCGGGGAAGGCCAGTGCAACGTCTCCGCCGATGCTGACCCGGATGCGGCTGGGGTGATCGATCGACAGCGCCACTCCGGCGCGATGTGCCTCGTCGGCCGCGGCGGCCAGCGCCTGGATCGCGCGGGCACCGCCGAGGGCCGAGGGTGATGTGGCGGCGACCTCCTTGAGCGAGCCGCCCCGGATCCACTCCGCGACCACCAGTCCGCTGCCGTCGTCGATGCCGGTCACGTCGAGGACACGGGCCAGACCGGGCCGTTCGATCCGGCTCAATAGCTGTGTGCGGGTGAGGATCTGGTCGACCTGCTCGTTGGACATCCGGCGGTCGGGGTCGACGAAGGTGAGGGCCACCTGGCGGTCCAGCGAGGTGTCCAGGGCCTGCCAGAACTGCAGGCCGTCGGGACCGCCGTGGAAGACCAGCAGGCGGTAGCGGCCGTTGGCGACGGTGGCGCCCGGGCTGAGCGGAAGCGCGCCACGGGATTCCGGTCGTCCGGCGTAGCGCGGTGCTTCGGCGGCGGGCTCGGCGGGCACGTCGGGCTGGAAGTCGTCGGCGGCTTGGCGCGGGATCTGCCGCGTCGCGTCGTTGGGCGGTCCGGCGGGCAGGTCGGCCGGGGGTTGATCGCTCAGCTCCGGTCCTTTCCCTGTCGAGATGGCGGCGACATGCGCCGTTCGGCCGGATTCAGGGTACGTGACTTGCGGATCCTCATGGGGCAGAAGTGAGTCGGGTGGCGAGGCAGATACCGGTGGCCCACCGGGAAGTCTGCGCCGCACCGCACCCCAGGCCGCCACCGCGTCGGGCACCCGGGCGGCCAGCATCGCAGCCGCCAGCACCGGCAGCATCACCGCGGCGAGGATCAGCAGCCGCACCATCGACCCCGCTCCGCCGCCGCGGACGGTCAGCCGCTCGTCGAGGCCGAGGAACCGGTCCACCGCGCCGGCCAGCAACGCGGCCAGCACGGCGGCGGTCGTCGTCGCCACGACGGTGCGCACGACCGGGGGATCCCAGAGCCGCCCGCCGGGTGGGCGCAGCGAACGGCGCAGCAGGAAATGACCCAGCACCGCCCCGGCGACGAAGCCGACGCCGTTGGCGGTCCCGAGGTATCCGGCGACCAGTTCCGGATCGTCGGTCAGGTGCGGCGCCAGGACCGACGCGGCGATCTTGACGGCCGTGATCACCACGATCATCAGGATCGGCGTCCACGGGTCGTCACGCGCGTAGAAGACCCGCAACTGCAACAGCACCAGCGCGTAGGGGATGAGCGTGAACGACGACAGCGCGATCGCCAGACCGAGGTAGTTGGCGTCGACTTCGCCGAACTTGCCGTAGGCGAACAGGGCACTGCCGATGGCCGGCCCGGCGACGGTCATGAACGCCACCGCCGGGATGAGGGTCACCATGGTCAGACGGGTGGCCAGCGACAGATCGGCGAGCACGGCCGGGGTGTCGTCGGCGGCGGCGTTGCGGCTCAGCCGGGGCATCACCACGGTCAGGATCGTCACGCCGATCATCCCGAACGGCAGCTGCAGCACCAGCCAGGTGTAGGTGTAGATCGCCGGCCCGGATGCGGCTGCGGTACTGGCGATCTGGGTGCCCACCACCAGGCCGACCTGGCTGATGAGGACATAGAGCACCATCGCGGCGGCCATCGTGCCGAATCGCTTGAGCCGGTCGTCGATTCCCCACAGCGGCTTGAGGCTGACGCGTTCGCGGCGGATGGCCACCAGCAGCACCGCGGTCTGCGCCACCACGCCCAGGGTGGTTCCGATGCCGAGCACCAGAAGTTTGGCGTTGCCCATCCGGACGGGGTCCACCGAAAGCTGGCCCGGCACAATCAGGTACAGGCCCAAGGTGGCGATCGCGACGACGTTGTTGACCACTGGCGCCCACGCGGGCGGCCCGAACACGTTGCGATTGTTGAGAATCGCCATGAACACCGACGACAGCCCGTAGAAGATCACCTGCGGCACAAGCAGATACGCGAAGGCGGTGGTGAGCGGCTCGTTGACCTTGGGATCCCCGCCGAGCATCAGCCGGACCAGCAGGGGGGCGGCGGCCACCGACAGTGTCGTGGCCACCAGCAACACGGTGGTCGCCAGCGTCACCAGCCGCCGCACGAACGCCTCGCCGCCGTCGGCGTCGTCGCGTTCGGCCCGCGCCAGCACCGGCACGAAGATCGCGGTGAAGGTGGCCTCCAGCACCAGGGCGGCGATCAGGTTGGGCAGCTGATTGGCCACCGAGAAGGCGCTGGAGAGCGCCGCGCCGAGGATCGCGGCCAGAAGCACGATGCGCACGAAGCCGGTGATCCGGCTGACCAGCGTCGCCAGCGCCATGCCCCAGGAGCGGGAGACGACGGCGGCGTCGGAGAGTTCCTCACGCGCGGGCCGGGTCTTCGGCTGCGACGTCATCGGCCCTCCAGCCGGCGGTGGCGGGGCCGGTCGAGGTCGGCCCGGTCGGGCTGGCCGCGGAACCGGTGATAAAGCCGCCGGCCGACCAGCAGCGCCAGCACGGCGCCGCCGGCCAGCGTGATGGCGAACAGTAGCTTGCCGTAGGCATTGGAGTGCACCGACAGCCGGACCGGCTCGCCGAGTTGGACGCCGTCGGGGGTGCGCAGGGTGACGTCCACGGCGGCCCGCTGCGTGACGTGGACCTCGACCGGCACCCGCAGCGGAAGGTATCCCGGCGGCACCTCCTGTTCGCCGATGTCGGTCACCGTCATGCCCGGCGGGGTGTTGAAATCCAGGCGGACCCGGATGGGGACGGACAGGTCGTTGCGAAGGGCCAGCGGCAGGGCACTGCGTTCGGTGGCCAGGGTGTAGGAAGCCCCGGGACTGACGATGGTGACCGACTTGAACAGGTCCTCGATGGTGGCCCGAACCACCGCAAGCCGTTGGCGCGCAATCTCATTGCGGCTCGCCGCGGGTTCGGTCTGGCTTAGCGCGCGCAGCATGTCCTCGCGCAGCGGGGCGGTGTAGCCGGTGCCGGTCAGGCCGGTGCGCGGGTCGGTGGTCAGTGCGGCGGTGAGTGCCCACTGCCGGCCCACCGCGCCCCGGATGGTGTCGATGACGTCGTCGTCGTACTGGTGCGGCGACTCGGTGGGGAGCTGGAAGCCGGAGTCGTCGGCCGGGGTCTTGACGGACTCGGCGATCACCGCCGCCAGCGGCCGCGGTTTGGCCAATCCCGCGCGCATGGCGTTGGCCAGGGCGGTCAGCATGGCCCGGGCGTCGTCGGGCGCCGGGCTCCACTTCAGCGGCGGCAGCAGGATCTCGGTGCGGGGTTCGGCGTCGGGCTGCAGCGTCCGCCAGAGGATGGCGCCCACCGCGTCCTGCCGGCGGGCCACGGCGGAGTCGTGGCTGACCGGTGCGGCGTCGTTCTCGTCGAGATAGGCCGGGACGGCAGGGTCGGTGCCCACCCCGGCCAGTGCCGCCCCGATGGCCGGGTCGAACGGCACCAGCACCACCTTGTCCGACACCCGTCGCACGCTGAGGTCGGCGTCGTCGGGCTCGCCGGCCACCGCGACGGTCGGGTCCTGGGTGTCGAGCAGGTCCACCGCGGGTGTGGTCAGCGGCCCGTCGCCGAGGACGGTCACGCCGCGGACGCAGCCGATGCCGAGGATCCGGTCGACGATGTCGGCGGCCGTCGTGGTGGCCGCGGCGCCGAGGCGGGCATCACCCACCCGTTGCAGTGCCGCCAGGTCGGCCTGCGCGTAGGGCGTGGCCGTCACGCACATCCGGCGGGCCAGGCCGCGAAGCCGGTCCAGCCACGCCGTCGCCGCCGCCTGCCCGGTGCCGGGATGTGACGCGGTGCCCAGGCCGTTGGGGGCGTCGGCGACCACGTAGCCCGCCGTCATGGCATTGACGGTGACCAGCAGGTCGGGGTCCACCGCGAGGCACAGGGCGCGGTCCAGGCCGGCGGCCGGGTCGATGGCGCCCGGACTGGTGGCGAATTCGGCGGCACCGAGCAGGCTGTCGAGGCGCCCCCCTTGGGCCAGGGAGACGGCGAGGTCGTCGTTCATCAATCGCACCGGGGTGGTTCCGCCCGGCACTCCCGGCGCCAGGCGCGGCTTGTCGGCCAGCGGCCACAGCATGGTGACGCCGACCGGCTTGGCGGTGTCCGGGGCCACCACGTCGGCCAGGGCGTTTCCGGTGGAGTTGTCCGGGTCGGCGGGAACGCCGGTGACCGGGAGCAGGAAGCGGGCCTCGTCCAGGCGGGTCGGTTCGCTGCCTTCGGGGGTGCCGTCGACGGTCGTCAGCATCGGGTAGACACCGGGGGTGTCGATGCCCAGCGACGGCTGGCCGACGGCCCGGATGGGCACGGTGAAGGTGAAGCTGGCGGTCTGGCCACGGTCGAGTTGTCCTGCGACGCTGAGGAAGTCGCCGACGGGGGCGAATTGGCCGCCGACGTACAGACTCGTGCGCAGGCCGCCCGAAGACCTCACCGCCGGCCCGTGCTCCAGGCGGGCGGCCACATCGCGCACCGTCCGGTCACCGACGTTGGTCACCGTGGCGGTGACCGTGACGGTGGGGTCGCTGGAGGTGGTGACGACGTCCGGGGTGACGCTGTCGAGGCGGACGGTGAGTGAGGGCTGGTCGGGCGCGGCGACGGCGGGTAGAGGAGCGCAGAGCAGGGCGAGCAGAGCCAGGATCGCCGCGATCCCGCTCAGCCTCAGCGGCACCGTCACGCTCCCGGACCGCAGCCGTTCACCCCGTCGCCGGGGGAGGGCCTGCGGCGGGCGTGCGAATGGGTCTGCGGCCGCCGGCGCGGTGATGACGGCGGCAGGGGGGGAAGCGCGGCCGGCCCGTCGGACTGCAGCAGTTCGATGAGTTCATGGGCCACCCGCGCCAGGCGCCGCTCGTCGGCGTACGCCAGTTTGTCGGGCAGTTCGGACACCGGCACCCAGGCCACCTCGGTGACTTCGACGTCCTCGTCGCAGAGTTGACCGCCGGAGAACCGCATGAGGTAGTGGTGGACCGTCTTGTGCACGCGGCGGCCGTCGGTGACGAACCAGTAGTCGATACTGCCGAGGGCGGCCAGCACATGTCCGTGGATTCCGGTCTCCTCGGCGACTTCCCGGATGGCGGTCTGTTCGGCCGTCTCGCCCTGTTCGATGTGCCCCTTGGGCAGCGACCAGAGCATGCGTCCGCGCCGGTCCATCCGACCGATCACGGCGGCGACCTGTTCCTCGCGGGGCCGGTCGATGCCGTCGATCACCAGTCCGCCGGCCGACGTTTCGTGGACGGTCCGCAGCCGCGGTGCGGCCCGTCGGCGCTGACGGGGTTGTTGTGCCCGGGCTTGTTCGGGGCCGGCCGGGGTGGATTCGCGTTCGCCGGCTTGCGGCGGCGGGCCCGCCGCGCGGCCGCCGCGGCGCCTGCCACGACGCCGGCGTGGTTTGGCCCCTTCGCCCTCCGACACCCATGTGATGGTAGCCGCCGTGGTTGTGTCCGCCCGGCGCGCACTCGCCGGTTGCGGCGAGCATTAGGCTCACCGGACGTGTCCGATGCCACCGACGCCGAGCTGCTGACCCGCGCCGCCGTCGCCCTCAATCAGCACGGTCACGTGCTGCGGGAGATCGGCGCCCGGTTCGCCCTGGCGGGACGCGATCTGTTCCTGGTGGGCGGCAGTGTGCGTGACGCGGTGCTGGGCCGCCTCACCACGGACCTCGACTTCACCACCAACGCGCGCCCCGAGGAGATCCAGCACATCGTGCGGCCGTGGGCGGACGCGATGTGGGACACCGGGATCGAGTACGGCACCGTCGGGGTCGGGAAGGCGGGGCACCGGCTGGAGATCACGACCTTCCGGGCGGACAGCTATGACCAGGTGTCCCGAAATCCCGAAGTGCGCTTCGGCGATCGGCTCGAGGACGACCTGGTGCGTCGCGACTTCACCGTCAACGCCATGGCGGTGCGCATCACCCCGGAGGGACCGGGGGAGTTCCTCGACCCGCTCGGCGGTCTGGGCGCCGTGCGCAGCCGGCTGCTGGACACCCCGGCCGAGCCGTCGGTGTCCTTCGGTGACGATCCGCTGCGGATGCTGCGCGCCGCGCGGTTCGTCTCGCAGTTGGAGTTCGCCGTTGCCGACCGGGTGCGGGAGGCCATCGTCGCGATGGCGCCGCAGTTGTCCCGGATCACCGTGGAGCGGGTGGCGGTCGAGCTGGACAAGATGCTGCTGGGCGCCGACCCGGTGGCCGGGATCGAGCTGATGGTGCAGACCGGCATGGGCGACGTGGTGGTGCCGGAGGTCGGCGGTATGCGGATGGCCATCGACGAGCACCACCAGCACAAGGACGTCTACCAGCATTCGCTGACCGTGCTGCGGCAGGCGATCGAACTCGAGGAGGCGGGTCCCAGGGGGCAGGAGCGCAGCGACTCGGGGGATCATCCCCGGGGGCAGGAGCGCAGCGACTCGGGGGATAAGAGGGGCCCGGACCTGGTGCTGCGCTGGGCGGCGCTGTTGCACGACATCGGCAAGCCGGCCACCCGGCGTCACGAAGCCGACGGCGGGGTGAGCTTCCACCACCACGAGGTCGTCGGCGCCAAGATGGTCCGCAAGCGGATGCGGACGCTGAAGTACTCCAAGCAGATGGTCGACGACGTCTCGCAGCTGGTCTACCTGCACCTGCGTTTCCACGGCTACGGCGAGGGCCGGTGGACCGACTCCGCGGTGCGCCGCTACGTGGCCGACGCCGGGCCGCTGTTGCCCCGGCTGCACAAGCTGGTGCGCGCCGACTGCACGACCCGCAACAAGCGCCGCGCGGCCAAGCTGCAGGCCAACTACGACAGCCTCGAGGAGCGGATCGCCGAGCTGGCCGCCAAGGAGGACCTGGCGCGGGTGCGACCGGACCTCGACGGCAACGCGATCATGGAGATCCTCGGCATCCCGGCCGGCCCGCAGGTCGGCGAGGCCTGGAACTACCTCAAGGAACTGCGGTTGGATCGCGGGCCGCTGTCGCGTGAGGAGGCGACCGCCGAACTGCTGGCCTGGTGGAGCGCACGCGAGACAGATTGATTCCGGGGAACGGGCGCGGCGGCCCGGCCGTCTAACCCGGCATGGATTACTGCCTCGACGCCGGGGACGGCGCCGCCACGTTCTGGTCCGGACCGGACGCCGTCGACATCGACGGCGACGGACTGATCGATGACCTGTTCGCCGACGACGACGGTGACGGCCTGGCCGATCACGCCACCTTCGATCTCGACGACGACGGGACCCCCGAGGCCCGCTACACCGACGACGGCACCGGAACCTGGCTGGTCTCCGGTGAGCCGGATGGGCCGTTGCGGTGGTTCGGTCTCGATGGCGCCGAGCACACCGGACCCGGCGACGTCGACGGCGACGGCCGCCCCGACCGGTTCCTGGACATCGACCGCGACGGCCTGGCTGACCGGGCGGTGGCCGGGGACGGAACCACGGGATACGTCGACACCGACGGCGACGGCCGGTGGGATCTCACGCTCGTCGACGCCGACGGGGACGGGTCGGCCGACGGAGCGGGGCCGCGGTGACGTGGTCCGCCGCAATCACCGTGCCGAGATTGACGTCAGGCAGGCGACACGCCGCCGGGTGTCTGCGTGGATGCAATCTGGGCGAAGGACGCGGTGCGCTCAGCGCCCTTGACTCGGGCTCATGCGGCGTGGCTGCTTTTCGCGCGCGGCGCGCGCTCAGCGCCCCACGCCGGGCGGCCCCGCGAAGGCTTGAGCAATAGTCAGCCACTTCTCGGCGTCGGCGCCCTGGGCCACCACGTCCAACTCGGCCCGCGGCCGTCGCTGGGTCACCAGGTAGCAGAAATCCAGCGCCGAGCCGCTGACCCGCTGGGCGGCGTCCTCCGGCCCCCACGCCCACACCCCGCCGTCCGGCGCCGCCAGTTCCACCCGGAACGGCTCAGCCGGCGGGGTCAGCCCGTGCACGCTGAACGCGAAGTCCCGCGTCCGTACCCCGAGGTGGGCGATCGACTTCAGCCGCGGCGACGGCTCCACTTCGATCCCCAGGGCGTCGGCCACATCCAGGCCGTGCGCCCAGGTCTCCATCAAGCGGGCGGTCGCCATCGAGGCGCCGCTCATCGGCGGGCCGAACCACAGCAGCTTGCGTCCGTCGGGCACCGCCCGCAGCGCGGCATGCAGCGCGCCGCGAGTGCGGCGCCAGTCGGCCAGCAGGTCGGCCGGCGGCAGGGCGGCCATCTCGTCGGCGGAGTCGTCGACGAAGGTGAGCACGCGGTCCTGAGCACCGGCGACGAGATCGACGAACGCGGGCTCGTCGGTGATGGACATCAACGCCACCTTGTCGGTCCACAGCAGGTGCCCGATCTGATGGGCGATCGTCCACCCCGGTGCGGGCGTGGCAAGCGCCCACTGCTCGACGGTCAGGGGGTCGACCAGAGCGTCCAGGGCGTCGCTCTCGTTCTGCAGATCATCGATGATCGGGGTGGCAACGCTCATGGCACATCAGCCTAGAGCGACCCGGTGGCGGCCCAGCCGGGCATGCAGGCCGAGACCCAGCAGATAGATCACCGAACCGGCGAGCGGCAGTGCCGCAGAATGGCCGTCCGCAGGAATCACCGCGGCGGCCGCGGTGACGGCCGCGATGAACGCCATCCAGAACAGCGCGTCCTGCACCGCGAAAACGTGGCCGCGCAACGCGTCGTCGACGTCGATCTGCATCGCGGTGTCGGCGCACAGTTTCACCGTCTGCCCGGCCAGTCCGAGGAAGAATCCGCACAGCACCATCACCCGCAGATCCAGGGTGGCTCCGGCCAATTGCACAACCGCCGCGCACGCCAGCGCGACGTTGGCAGTCGCGTAGCGGCCCCACCGGCGGACCGCGGCCGGTGTCAGCACATTGGCCAGAAACGAACCGATGCCCGTGGCCGCGACGAACACCACCGCAGTCCCCAGACCGCCGAAACCCGTTGCGCCGGTGTGCCGGACGATCACCAGCACCAGCAGGGTGTTGATGCCGAACACCATCCGGTGGGCCGCCAGACCCGACAGCGTCGCCGCCACCGACGGGGTCGCCGCGACGGTCCGGATGCCGTAGCCCCAGCCGGTGGCCACCGCATAGAACACCGACCCGTGCACGGCCGTGTGGTCGGGCCCCAGCACGTGCTGCCGGAACCGGAAGGACAGCAGAAATGCGATCGCCACTGGGATGGCCACCAGCAGGATGACAGTTGCCGCGCCGGCGTCGCCTGCCCCGACGAGCCAGCGCGGCACCAGCATGAAGTTGGCGCCGAGGAAGGTTGCGGTGGCGCCGGTCGCGGTGGCCACCGAGTTCATCGTCACGACCTCGTCGCGTGGCACGACGTGCGGCAGCGCGGCGGAGAACCCGGAGGTGACGAACCGGCTGAAGCCGTTGACGACCAGCGCGCCGCAGAGCACGAACAGGTCGCGGGCGCCGAGGGCCAGCAGGACACCCACCGAGAGGACCGACACCAGCCGGGCGGCGTTCGCCACGATCAGCACATTGCGGCGATCCCAGCGGTCCAGCAGGGCTCCGGCGAACGGACCGAGCAGCGAGTACGGCAGGAACAACACGGCGAATGCCCCGGCGATCGCCCACGGGTCTGCGGCCCGCTCCGGATTGAACAGCAGGCCGCCGGCCAGGCCCGCCTGGAAGAGGCCGTCCCCGAACTGACTGGCCGCCCGCAACTCCAGCAGACGCCAGAAATCCGGGAGTCCGCGCACCGACCGCCACAGCGAGCCGGAGGCGCGGGCATCGACCACTGACCCACAGTACAAAGCCTGATCGCGGCCCTGAGCCGTGCCATGATGGTGTGGTGGCGCAGCAGGAAGATCCCGAGGACTTCGTGGCGCCCGCAGCGAACAGAGTGCGGGCGGGCACGCTCCTGCTGGCCAACATCGATCTGCTCGAGCCGACGTTCCGGCGAAGCGTGATCTACGTCGTCGAGCACAACGACGGCGGGACGCTCGGCGTCGTTCTGAACCGGCCCAGTGAGACGGCGATCCACAACGTGCTTCCGCAGTGGGCGGATCTGGCGGCCAAACCCAAGACCATGTTCATCGGCGGTCCGGTCAAACGCGATGCGGCGCTGTGCCTCGGCATCCTGCGGGTCGGGGTGGACCCGGAGGGCCTGGCGGGACTGCGCCATGTGTCCGGCCGGATCGTCATGGTCGACCTGGACGCGGATCCGGAACCGATCGCCGCCTCCGTGGAGGGGGTGCGGATCTTCGCCGGCTATTCGGGGTGGACCATCGGGCAGCTCGAGGGCGAGATCGAGCGGGACGACTGGATTGTGTTGTCCGCCTTGCCGTCTGACGTATTGGTGCAGCCCCGCGTGGACTTGTGGTCACGGGTGCTGCGGCGCCAGCCGATGCCAATGGCCATGCTGGCGACCCACCCGATCGACCTCAGCCGGAACTGATCCGACCGCCCCTCCTCGGGACGTTGTCCCGCATCGTCGTCGGGCTAATGATCGACCGCCCGACTCCGCCTCGGGGCGTTGTCCCGCATCGTCGTCGGGCTAATGATCCGACCGCCCGACTCCTCCTCGGGACGTTGTCCCGCATCGTCGTCGGGCTAGGTCCCGCAGACCTTCGCGCAGCCGCCGCACCCTTCACCGGAACCGCAGCCGCCGCCGGAGGCCGCCCCCCGGCGGGCGGCGTAGCGGGCGCCCTGCCAGGAACCGGCGGCGATCGTCCCGACCGCGCCGACGACGCCGCCGACCAGACCGATGGTGCCGATCGCGCCCGGTGCGGCCAGGGCGACGATCGCCCCGGCCGCCAGCATCACCGCGGCCGCGATCTGGGTGGGCGCCACCGCGCGCACCACCTGGCTGGTGAGGTCGACACCGGCCCTGCGGGCCAGCGTCCACAGCCCGGAGCCGCCGATCAGCACCGCCAGGCCAAGACACACCACCGCACCGACAACCATGGGCTGAGGATACGAGCCCGGCCGCGGGCTATTGAGCGGGCACCACCGCGGGCGCGGGCGCGGGTGCCGGTGCGGGCGCGGGAGCCGGTGCGGGTGCCGGAGCGGGCGCGGGAGCCGGTGCCGGTGCTGCAGCGGGCGCGGGAGCCGGTGCCGGTGCTGCAGCGGGTGCGGGCGCTGCGGCCGGTGCGGGCGGAACTGCGGCGGGCGCGGGCGGGACCGCAGCCGGAGCCGGGGCTGCCAGCGGAGTGACCGGTGCGGCGGCCGGCGGGGCGAGGGGTGCGCCCAGCGGCGAGGCAGCCGCCGGCGCCGCCGGAGCGGGTGCCGGTGTGGTGGTCGGCGTGGCGGTCGGGTCGGTCACCCGGAAGCCGTTGAGGATGGCGTCGGTGGCCGTCGCCGCCGCGACCACCTGGTTGGCGGCGGTCGTCACCGCCAGCGACACCAGGTAGTGGTCAGCGCCGCCGGTGGCGATGATGTAGCGCCGGGTGGTATTCAGCGTCATGTCGTTGTCGCGGTAGGTGCCGGTGATGACCGACGACGGGAACCCGCCGTAATCCGCCATCGACGCCGACGTCGACTGCCAGGCCCGCAGCTTCTGGCTGTCGATGTAGCCGTGGCTGATGGCCTCCTTGGCGTCGAACTCGCCGACCAGCTTGTACACCTGAACCTGGGCGTTCGAGGTGTAGAGCCCGTCGCCGCCCGTGCGGTCGGCGATCACGCCGAAGGCGTCGGGAACGTTCGGGTCGGGAACCACGCGCCAGCCCGGCGGAACCGGCAGGACGACGTTGAGCGCGGTGAAGCCGGCCGCCTTCTGGGGCTCCATCGCGACGCCCTTGTCCTTGAAGTACTCGGCGATGGTGCCCGACGTCGCCGGCTGCACGGGCGGCGTGGTGGGTGCGGCGGCCGCGGCGGTCGGTGCGACCGAAGTCTGCGGTACGCCACTGGCCGGCGCCGCCTCGGTCGACGGGGCGGGGGCGGCGGGAGCGGGAGACTCCGGAGCGGGGGTGGCCGGCGCCGGGGCGGCCGCCTCGGGCGTCACGGTCACGGTCTGGGTCACGGTCACCGGCGCGGGTTCCGGGGGAGCGGGGGGAACCGGCTCGGCCGACGCGTTGGCGCCGGCGAATCCGATGACGGCCGCCGATCCGGCCGCAAGACCACCAATGACCACCCGCCAGTTACGGGCTTTCCTTTTCATCGTCGTGTGTTCCTCGTTCGCTCGGTTGGGTCGCCCGGGTGCGGTCACGACCCACTTCCAAACCTGACTTAACCAGCACGTGCGCCTTGATGACGCCGTCGGAACCGACCTGGAACCAACCCCTGACCGGCCTGCGACGCAACCGATACCGAGCCGTTGCCTTCGGGATCCTCGGCCGCATTCCGCGGCAGGCCGCCCGATACCCTGTTCGGCGTGACCGACTCGCCGACTGCCGCCACGGACGGCCCCGACGCCGATGTGCCGCGGCACCGCTACACCGCGGAGTTGGCAGGCCGGATCGAACGTGATTGGCAGAACAACTGGCAGCAGTGGGGCACCTTCAACGTGCCCAACCCCGTCGGCTCGCTGGCGCCCACCGACGGCCGCGCCGCCCCCGACGACAAGATGTTCGTCCAGGACATGTTCCCCTACCCCTCGGGTGAGGGCCTGCACGTCGGCCACCCCCTCGGTTACATCGCCACCGATGTCTACGCCCGCTACTTCCGGATGACCGGGCGCAATGTCCTGCACGCCTTGGGTTTCGACTCGTTCGGCCTGCCCGCTGAGCAGTACGCGGTCCAGACCGGAACACACCCACGCACCCGAACCGACGCCAATATCGCCAACTTCCGCCGCCAGCTCGGCCGTCTCGGCCTCGGCCACGATCAGCGGCGCAGCTTCTCCACCACCGACGTCGACTTCTACACCTGGACGCAGTGGATCTTCCTGCAGATCTACAACGCCTGGTTCGACCCGGCCCTGAACAAGGCCAGGCGTATCGATGAACTGATCGCCGAATTCGACAGTGGCCAAAGGACTCTCGACGACGGTAGGCGGTGGTCGGAGCTGTCGGCAGGCGAACGCGCCGACGTCGTCGACGGCCACCGGCTGGTCTACCGGGCGGACTCCCTGGTCAACTGGTGTCCCGGCCTGGGCACCGTGCTGGCCAACGAGGAGGTGACCTCCGACGGCCGCAGCGAGCGGGGCAACTTCCCGGTGTTCCGGAAACGCCTGCGGCAGTGGATGATGCGGATCACCGCCTACTCGGACCGGCTACTCGAGGATCTCGACGTGCTGGACTGGCCGGACAAGGTCAAGGCCATGCAGCGCAACTGGATCGGCCGTTCCACGGGCGCGTCGGCGCTTTTCGGCATCGGCGATCACGATGTCGAGGTCTTCACCACGCGCCCCGACACCCTCTTCGGCGCGACCTATCTGGTGTTGGCGCCCGAGCACGAACTGGTCGATCGGATCGTCGCCGACCGGTGGCCGGATGGCGTGGACGACAGGTGGACCGGCGGCGCGGCGAGTCCAGCGGAGGCCGTCGCCGCCTACCGCCGCGCCATCGCGGCGAAGTCCGACCTGGAGCGTCAGGAGAACAAGACCAAGACCGGCGTCTTCCTGGGCACCTACGCCAGCAACCCGGCTAATGGCCAACGGGTTCCGGTTTTCATCGCCGATTACGTCCTACTCGGATACGGCACCGGAGCCATTATGGCGGTCCCGGGCCATGACCAGCGTGACTGGGAGTTCGCCGCCGAGTTCGGGCTCCCGATCGTCGAAGTCATTGCCGGCGGCGACGTTTCGCAGGAGGCCTACGCGGGCGACGGCACGTTGGTGAACTCCGATTACCTCGACGGCCTGCGCGTCGAGCAGGCCAAGGCGACGATCATCGCGCGGCTGGAAGCCGACGGCCGTGGCTGCGGCCGCGTCGAATACAAGCTGCGGGACTGGCTGTTCGCCCGCCAAAGGTACTGGGGCGAGCCGTTTCCCATCGTGTATGACGCCGACGGCCGCGCGCACCCGCTGCCCGATGCGATGCTCCCGGTCGAGCTTCCCGACATCGCCGACTACTCCCCGGTGCTCTTCGACCCCGACGATCCCGACAGCGAACCGTCGCCACCGCTGAACAAGGCCGGCGACTGGGTTCACGTCGAACTAGACCTCGGTGACGGTTTGCAGACCTACACCCGCGACACCAACGTGATGCCGCAGTGGGCCGGCAGCTCCTGGTACGAATTGCGCTACGCCGACCCCCACAACAGTGAGGCGTTCTGCGACAAGCGTAACGAGGCGTACTGGATGGGACCGCGCCCGGACGAACACGGACCCGACGATCCCGGCGGGGTGGACCTCTACGTCGGCGGCGTGGAGCACGCCGTGCTGCACCTTCTCTATTCGCGGTTCTGGCATAAGGTGCTCTATGACCTCGGCTACGTCACCTCGCGAGAGCCCTACCGCCGCTTGGTCAATCAGGGCTACATCCAGGCGTTCGCCTACACCGACTCGCGCGGGGCCTACGTGCCGGCCGCCGACGTCGTCGAACGCGACGGCCGCTTCCACTACCCGGCGCCCGACGGCGAGATCGAGGTGTTCCAGGAGTTCGGCAAGATCGGCAAGAGCCTGAAGAACTCCATCTCGCCCGACGAGATCTGCGACTCCTACGGCGCCGACACCCTGCGGGTGTACGAGATGTCGATGGGTCCGTTGGAGGCCTCCCGGCCCTGGGCCACCAAGGACGTTGTCGGAGCACACCGGTTCCTGCAGCGGGTCTGGCGGTTGGTGGTCGACGAATCCACCGGGGGGACAAGGGTTTCCGAGGACGATCTGGACGACGAGACCCTCCGGGTGCTGCACCGCACGATCGCCGGGGTCCGTGACGACTACACCGGGCTGCGCAACAACACGGCCGCGGCCAAACTCATCGAGTACACCAACCATCTGACCAAGGCGGGGGTCACCGCACGGACCGCGCTGGAGCCGCTGGTGCTGATGACCGCTCCGCTGGCCCCGCACCTCGCCGAGGAGCTGTGGCGCCGGCTCGGGCACGACGCCTCGCTGGCGCACGGCCCCTTTCCCGAGGCCGACGAACGCTATCTGTCCGCCGACACCGTCGAGTACCCGGTTCAGGTCAACGGCAAGGTCCGCGGGCACATCACCGTCGGCGCCGACGCCGGCAAGGAACAACTCGAACAGGCGGCGCTGGCCGACGAGAAGGTTCAGGGCTTCCTGGCCGGCGCCGCACCCAAGAAAGTCATCGTGGTCCCCGGCCGGCTGGTCAACATCGTCGTCTGAGGGGCCCCGATTGTCCGACTCCGCCTCGTCGGACTAGCGGCCCCGCGGCCGGATGACCACCTGGTGGGTGTGCGCGTCCGGCGGGGTGGCGACGGCCTGCACCACCGCCGCGGCCACGGTCTGTGGCGTCAGGAACTTCGCCGGGTCGTACTCGCCGCCCTCGTAGGCCACCAGGTCGCGCTGCATCTCGGTGTCGACCCTGCCGGGATGGATGCTGGTGACCCGCAGCAGGGGTTCGTCGGCGCGTAGCGAATCGGCGAATGCCCGCAGCGCGAACTTGCTCGCCGAGTACGACGCCAGGCCCGGCGAAACATTCAGTCCCGAGCCGGAATTGACGAAAACAACCTGCCCTCGGGCGGCCCGCAGCGCCGGCAGCAGCGCCAGGGTCAGCGCCACCGGACCGATCACGTTGACCTCGAAGGTGGCGCGCCACTGCTCGGGGGTGGACTCCGCCACCCGCCCCGGGTAGGCGACCCCGGCGTTGTGCACCAGCACGTCGAGTTCGTTCAGCACCTCAGCGGCGGCGTCGATCCCGTCCAGGTCGGTGAGGTCCAGCGGCCAGGTCGTGGCCCCGAGCCGCTCGGCGACGGCGTCGAGCCGCGCCGACGGGCGCCCCGCGAGCAGAACGCTGTGGGTCGGCGCCAGCGCCTCGGCGATCGCGGCGCCTATGCCGCCGCTGGCCCCGGTGATCAACGCGGTAGGCATATTGCGCGACTCCTCCTCGTCGCTTCGCTCCGCATCGTCGTCAACGCGGTAGGCATACGCGAAACCCTACGGCCTGCGGCCGACGCGCCCCGCACCGCAGAATGAACCCGTGGCATTCGACGCCTTCACGCCGACCCAGCTCGCCGCCCGCGCAGCGTATCTGCTGCGCGGCAACGACCTCGGCGTCATGACGTCGGCCGCGCCCAAGCTCTACCCGCACATGTGGAGCTGGGACGCCGCCTTCGTGGCGGTCGGCCTGGCCGCGCTCAGCGTCGAGCGGGCCGTCGTGGAATTGGACACGCTGCTGTCCGCGCAGTGGGCCAACGGCATGATCCCGCACATCGTCTTCGCGCCCGGGGTCGACGGCTACTTCCCCGGACCGGAGCGGTGGGCGTGCTCCGAATTGGCGGCCGCCGCGCCGGCGGACCGACAGACTTCCGGCATCACCCAGCCGCCCGTCCATGCCATTGCCGTACAACGCATCCTGGACCGGGCGCGGATGAGCGGCCGGTCCACGCGGGCCGTCGCCGAGGCGTTCCTGGACCGGCGCTGGAACGCCATGGTCCGCTGGCATCGCTGGCTCGCCGAGGCACGAGACCCCGATCAGCACGGCCGCATCACGCTGTACCACGGCTGGGAGTCGGGCATGGACAACTCGCCCCGCTGGGATGCCGCCTACGCCAACGTGATTGCCGGCGCGGTACCACCCTACGAACGCGCCGACACACACATCATCACCGACGCGAGCCAGCGCCCCTCCGACGGCGAGTACGACCGCTACCTGTGGCTGCTCGAGGAGATGAAGTCCGTCGGTTACGACGACGCCCGGTTGCCGGGTGTGATGAGTTTCGCGGTGGAGGACGTCTTCGTCTCGGCGATCTTCTCCGTCGCGTGCGAGGTGCTGGCCAACATCGGCGAGGAGTACAAGCGGCCCAACGCCGACGTCCGCGACCTCTACGAGTGGGCCGACCGGTTCCGGACGGGAGTGGCGGCGACGACCGACGAAAGAACAGGCGCGGCAAAGGATTACGACCGGCGCGCGCAGTCCTGGATCAAGACCGAGACGGTGGCCCAGTTCGCTCCGCTGCTCTGCGGCGGACTGCCGCACGATCAGGAGCGTGCCCTGCTCAAACTGCTGGAGGGCCCGCGGTTCTGCGGCCACCCCGATCTGCGGTTCGCTCTGATCCCGTCAACATCGCCGGTGTCCAAGGACTTTCGTCCCCGCGAGTATTGGCGCGGCCCGGTGTGGCCGGTTCTGACGTGGCTGTTCTCCTGGGCCTTCGCCCGCCGCGGCTGGTCGGAGCGATCGCTGATGCTGCGGCGGGAGGGTCTGCGCCAGGCCAGCGACGGCGCCTTCGCCGAGTACTACGAGCCGTTCACCGGCGAACCGCTCGGCAGCATGCAGCAGTCGTGGACGGCGGCCGCGGTGCTTGACTGGCTGGGTTGAGACAGTCGAGCTGGGCCGCTAATCCTCGTTGGCGGTCAGCCGCTCCAGCGGCTTGAGCGCACGCACCAGGTCGGCCCGTTCCTCGTCGCTCAGGCGGCCCAGCAGTTCGGACAGATGAGTGCGGCGGGCATCGAGGGCCTCCTGGTACTGGACCAGGCCCTCCGGCGTCACCTCCACCAGGACCGCCCGCATGTCCGACGGATCGCGGGACCTCTTCACCAGGCTGAGCTTCTCGAGCCGGCGGATCGCGACGGTCGTCGTCGGTGTGCGGACCCGCTCCCGGGCGGCCAGTTCGGTCATCCGGATCGGCCCGCTGTCGATCAGCGTCAGCAGGATCGACACCTGCGCCATGGTCAGGTCCGGCCGGGAACCGGCCGCGGTGTCCCCGCGCCGCATCACGGTGATCAGCCTGGCCAGCACCCGTTGCAGGTCAGCGGCCAGGGCGGTGAGCTCCGACACGCCATCCGACATGGTTCGGCAGTCTAACCGCTTTGCGGTGCGGGCAGAACGCGGTCAGAGCACCTGGGAGAGGAACCGCTGCAGCCGGTCGGTCTTCGCTGCGGTGAAGATCTGCTCGGGCGGTCCGGACTCCACCACGACGCCGTGGTCCATGAACACCACCGAGTCCGCCGTCGACCGCGCGAAGCCCATCTCGTGGGTGACCGCGACCATGGTCATGCCGTCGGCGCCCAGGTCGGCGATCAGCGCGAGGATGCCCTTGACCAGTTCGGGATCCAGCGCCGAGGTGGCCTCGTCGAAGAACATCACCTGCGGCTCCATCGCCAGCGCCCGGGCGATCGCCACCCGCTGCTGCTGACCGCCGGACAGGGTGCCAGGGCGCGCATCGGCCTTGTGCCGCAGGCCGACTCGCTCAAGCTGGGTCAGGGCAAGATCCCGTGCGGCGCCGGCGCCCAGGCCCTTGAGTTTGCGCGGCCCCAGCGTGACGTTGTCCAGCACACTCTTGTGCGGAAAGAGATTGAAGTGTTGGAACACCATGCCGATGCGCTGCCGCAACTCGTCGGGGTTGTCTTTCAAGACCGAGCGGCCGTCGAGCAGGATGTCGCCACGTGCGGGTTCGTAGAGCCGATTGAGGCTGCGTAGCAGCGTGGACTTGCCCGACCCGGACGGGCCGATGATCGCCGCGGTGGTTCCGGCCGGTACGTCGAGGTCGACGCCGCGCAACACCGCGTTCGTGCCGAACGACAGGTGAATGTCCTTGGCGGCCAGGGACACTGGTTCCGGCCGGGCCATCACACCATCTCCTGGGTCGCCGTGACGGGGTCGAGGGGCTCGTCCTCGGGAGGTCTCTTCCCGCGCCGCAGTCGGTTGTCGATGTAGTTCACCAGGTGCGTCAGCGGCACGGTGAGCAACAGGTAGAAGAGCCCGGCGGCCACCAGCGGCGACAGGTTGCCGGTCTGGGCGTTGAGGTCGCGGCCCACCTGGAACAGCTCCCGCTGACTGGCCACCAGACCGAGGAAGTACACCAGCGACGAGGCCTTCAGCAGCGAGATGAACTGGTTCATCAGGGCCGGCAGCACCCGGCGCACACCCTGGGGTATCACCACCAGACGCATGGACGACGAATAGCTGAACCCCAGTGCGCGGGAGGCTTCCAGCTGCCCGGCCTCCACGCTCTGAATCCCGGACCGCAGGATCTCGCCGATATAGGCCGCGGCCATCAGGCCCAGGGCGGCGATGCCCAGCGGGTAGGGATTGTTCCCGGTGAGCCGCCCGACGATCGGGCCGACGCCCAAGCCGATCAGCAGGATGATCACCACCTCGGGCAGCCCGCGGAAGATGTCGGTGTAGACCCGGGCCGGGAAGCGCAGCCACGCCGAGCGGGAGATGCCGGCCACCGCCAGCCCGAGCCCGAGCACCAAGCCGATGACGCTGGCGCTGATGGTCAGGATGAGGGTGTTGGGCAGGCCAGTCTGCAGCAGATCCGGGATGGCCTTCTTGTAAAGATCCCAGTCCAGGAACGACTCCCGCAGCTGCGTCAGCACCGACTTGTCGGCCACCGCCGCCGCGGCTGCCGCCGGCTTTTCTTTACCCGCCGCGATCGCGTTGAAGTCCGGAAGTTTCGGCAGCGGAGCGGCTTTCGAACCGGGCTTCCAGCCGGGCGGCAGGGCCCGCGGCACCCAGTCGGAGTACAGCTTTGACCAGGTGCCGTCGGCGATCACCGCGTCCAGGCCGGCGTTGAGCGCGTCGATGAGGGGCTTGTTCTCCTTGGCCACCGCGTAGGCGACGAAATTGTCCAAGCTGAAGGTGTTTTCGACGATCGTCGCCGGATCACCGGCCTTCACCGTCCCCTGTGCCTGCTGCGACGGAGCCACCCAGGCGTCGATCTGTTTGGTCTTGAGGCTGGCGTAAACGGTGTTGTAGTCGGGGAACTTCACCGGTTCCAGGCCCAGGGTGTCGACGACGTAGGCCTCCTGCACGGTGCCCTGCACGACGCCGATCCGCTGGCCCTTGGCGAGTTGGTCGAACCCGGTGATCGATGAGCCCGTCGGCACCACCAGCGAGAAGTAGCCGAAGTCGTAGCCGTTGGTGAAGCCGACGGTCCGGCGCCGGGCGTCGGTCGTGGTGATCGACGACGACCCGACGTCGAAGCGACGGCTCGCCACCTGGGCGAGCAGTCCGGAGAAGTCGGTGCCGACGAACTTGATCTGCAGGCCGAGCTTGTCGGCGATCGCCCGCAGCAGCTCGTTGTCGAAGCCGGTGAACTGCCCCTGGCTGTCGATGCAGATGCTCGGCGGGGCGTCCGACAGGGTGCCGACGGTCAGCGTGCCGGGCGTGATCAGCCGCAGGGCATCGCGATCCACCGCGCTCAGCGGCTCAGTGGTGGGGGTGGTGTATTTGTCATCGGCCGGCCCGGCGGCCGCCGCCGCGAGGTTGGTCGGCAGAGCGCTGGCTGATTGCTCACCGGGCGGACTGCACTGGTCGGCGCCGGCCAGCGGTGCACTCACCAGCCCGAGGGTGAACAGGACCACGAGCAGTGCGCAGGCTCGGCGGATGGTCATCGTGCGCAATCTAGCCGCGGATGCGCGATTCGCCCAGGGTTGCGCTCATCGGGAGGCTTAACCACATTGCCGCACTCTTCAGCGCGGCTCCTTCGGTCTCGTACGGCCCTAACCGCGCGCGCGATCGTCGCGCCACCGGATCAGCGCCTCGGCCGGACCCAGGTCGTAGTCGGGGCCGTCGCAGCCCACGGTCAGCAGCGTCACTCCCAGATCGACGAGTGCTGCTGCGTTGGCGATCAGGGTGTCGGTGTCGCGGCCCTCGACGCCGGAGGAGCGTTCGACCGTCGACGCGTCCCGGCCCACCGCCTCGCAGTGCCCGTCGAGGACGGCGGCCTTGCCCGGATAGGTCTCGGCGTTCGTGAAGCCGTGCCAGATGTCGGCGTGCTTGGCCACCAGCCGGAGAGTCTCCTTCTCGCCCCCGCCACCGATGAGGACCGGGATGCGGCGAGTGGGCGCCGGGTTGAGCTTGGCGAGCCGCGCCTCGATGCGGGGAAGCGCCTCGCCCAGATCGTCGAGGCGGCTGCCCGCCGTGCCGAATTCGTAGCCGTACTCGTCGTAGTCCTTCTTCATCCACCCTGACCCGATGCCGAGGATGAGCCGGCCCCCGGAGATGTGGTCGACGGTGCGGGCCATGTCGGCGAGCAGTTCCGGGTTGCGGTAGGAGTTGCAGCTGACCAGCGCACCGATCTCGATCTGGGAGGTCTGCTCGGCCCACGCGCCCAACATGGTCCAGCACTCGAAGTGGGCGCCGTCTGGGTCCCCGTAGAGCGGGTAGAAGTGGTCCCAGTTGAAAGCGACGTCGACGCCGATGTCCTCACACCGGCGCACGGCATCGCGGATGTAGCCGTAGTGGCTGGAGTGCTGGGGCTGAAGCTGGACGCCGATGCGGAGGGGGAAGGTCATAGCGTCACGGTATTCCCCCGGCGCCTGCGTCTACTCGGAAAGGACGGACCGCAAGATGTCGACCAGCGCCCGCGGCTGGTCGCCCTGCACCGAATGCCCGGAGCCCGGCACGACGATGACCTCCCGGAATCCGGGTGCGGTGCGGGCGAATTCCGCGGCGTCGACATCGTTGACGAAGAATGAGTCGGCGCCGCGCACCAGGGTGGTCGGGGTGTGCAGCGACGGCACGTCCTCCCATAGGTTCAGAAAGCCGTCACCTTTACGGAAGCTGTCGTAGCGCCACGTCCAGGTGCCGTCGTCGAGTTGCTTGGAGTTGTGGAACACCCCGCGCCGCAACGACTCTCGCGACCGCTGCGGTGAGGCGGCGACGGCCACGTCGACCATGGCCTCGAAGCTGGGGAACGTCCGCTCGCCCTGGACCAGGGCCACCGCACCCATCTGGGCCTTGCTCATCTGCTCAACCCGTTCCGGCGCCGACGGGGTGACGTCGACCATCACGAGTTTGCGCACGAGTTCCGGCGCGCGTACCGCCAGCCGCATGGCCGTCAGGCCGCCCAGTGACATGCCCACCACCAGATCGGCGTCGGGGGCGAGTTCCCGGATCACGGGTTCGATGGCTCCGGCGTTCAGCACCGGGCCGTAGTCGCCGTCCTCCCGCCACTGCGAGCGGCCGTGACCGGGCAGGTCGATCGCCAACGCGGGCAGTCCCAGCCCGAGGATGACGGTGTCCCAGGTGTGGGCGTTCTGTCCGCCGCCGTGCAGGAACACCACTTTCACGGGATCGACGCCCCACTGCAGCGTTGAGATGTCCCCGCGGTCGACCCGCGAGACGGCCGGCAGCGGCCCGGTGTACCCGATGTCGGCGGCGTTGTCGGGCAGGTAGGCAAACTCGTCCACGTCCGCCATCTAAACGAGTCTGCGCCCAGATCGCGATTCCGGCGGGGAGGCGATCTGGGCGCAGAGTCGATGGGGAGTCAACCCCTCAATGCGGATTACTTCCCGGCGATGAACTCCTCAAGCTGTTGGCGCGCTACGTCGTCGGCCAGCTGCTCCGGCGGGCTCTTCATCAGGTAGGCCGAGGCCGGGATGATCGGGCCGCCGATGCCGCGGTCCTTGGCGATCATGGCCGCGCGCACGGCGTCGATGATGATGCCGGCCGAGTTCGGGGAGTCCCACACCTCGAGCTTGTACTCCAGGCTCAGCGGCACGTCACCGAAGGCGCGGCCCTCGAGGCGGACGTAGGCCCACTTGCGGTCGTCGAGCCACGCGACGTGGTCCGACGGGCCGATGTGGACGTTCTTGTCGTCGACCTTGCCGGCCAGCGAGCCGGTCAGGTTGGAGGTGACGGCCTGGGTCTTGGAGACCTTCTTGGACTCTAGGCGCTCACGCTCGAGCATGTTCTTGAAGTCCATGTTGCCGCCGACGTTGAGCTGATAGGTGCGATCCAGCGTGACGCCGCGATCCTCGAACAGCTTGGCCATCACGCGGTGGGTGATGGTGGCGCCGACCTGGCTCTTGATGTCGTCGCCGACGATCGGAACGCCGGCGTCCTCGAACTTCTTGGCCCACACCGGATCCGAGGCGATGAACACCGGCAGCGCGTTGACGAACGCCACGCCGGCGTCGATGGCGCACTGGGCGTAGAACTTGTCGGCCTCCTCGGAGCCCACCGGCAGGTAGGACACCATGACGTCGACCTTGTTGTCCTTGAGGACCTTGACCACGTCGACCGGCTTCTCGTCGGAGAGGTCGATGGTGTCGGCGTAGTACTTGCCGATGCCGTCAAGGGTCGGCCCGCGCTGCACCACCACGTTGGTGGGCGGCACGTCGGCGATCTTGATGGTGTTGTTCTCGGAGGCGAAGATCGCCTCGGAGAGGTCGAAGCCGACCTTCTTGGCGTCCACGTCGAACGCGGCGACGAACTTGACGTCGCGGACGTGGTACTGGCCGAAGGTGACGTGCATCAGGCCGGGGACGTTCGCGTTCGGGTCGGCGTCCTGGTAGTACTGAACGCCCTGAACCAGCGAGGACGCGCAGTTGCCGACGCCGACTATGGCGACGCGCACCTCATTCGACCCATTCGGATTCGACGCCGTGTGCTCAGTCATGGGCGTTACCTTTCTTGTACTTCTACTTCTTCAGTGTTTGTGGTTCAGCTTTGGACGTGACCCTGCTCGGCCCGGGTCTGAGCGACCCGCTCCGCCGCGATCAACTCGTTGAGCCACGTGACTTCCCGCTCACTGGATTCCAGACCCAGCTGATGCAGTTGTCGGGTGTAGCGGTCCAACGAGCTGCTGGCCCGCGCGACGGCCTGACGCAGGCCCTCGCGACGTTCTTCGACCTGCCGGCGGCGGCCTTCCAGGATCCGCATGCGGGCTTCGGCCGGGGTCCGGTTGAAGAACGCCAGATGCACGCCGAAGCCGTCGTCGGTGTAGTTCTGCGGGCCGGTGTCGGCGACCAGTTCGGCGAACCGCTGCCGGCCCTTGTCGGTGAGTTGGTAGACACGCCGCGCCCGGCGCAGCACCGTGGTGCCCTCGGGGGCGGCGTCCTCGGCGATCAGGCCGTCGGCCTGCATGCGGCGCAACGCCGGATACAGCGAACCGTAGGAGAAGGCCCGGAACGCGCCCAGCAGGCCGGTCAGGCGCTTGCGCAGTTCGTAACCGTGCATCGGAGACTCGAGGAGAAGCCCCAGGACGGCCAGCTCCAGCATCTCCGCACCTCCTCCGCTACATCCGCCGCTACGGCGCCGCGACACGTATCGCAATAGTATCGAACCGATATATTCTGCGCCAAACCCCCAGTTCGGCAATCCGCCGAGCGTCGCCCCTGAGCAACGTCGGGCGCCGAGCGTCGCGCCAGCGCGACGGCCGGGAGCGGATGCGACGCGTCAACACGACGTCGGGCGCCGTCAGGGGTAGCTGATGCGCTTGACCGAGCCGTCGGGGTTGGTCTCGATGTACCCACTGCCGAAGTCGCTGGAAACGTAAATGGTGATCGCCACCGCGCCGGGAGTCGTCGGGTCCTTGCCAGGCTCGATGATCAGGTAGGTGCTGCTCACGTCACCCGGCTTGATGTTCAGCGTCTCCGGCGCCCCGCGGAGCAACCCGACCACCGCCCGGACGTCGAACTTGCCCAGGTCGACGGCAACGGCATCGTTGCTCTTCGGTCCCGTCGAGGGATCGTCCCAGCCGCCCCGGTAGGTGTAGCTCAGCGTGCGACGTTCATCGCCGGGGTCGGGACGGTCCAGGATCGCGTACTCGGGGTAGATCACCATCCGGTAGCCGTTGGTGTCCCCGAACTTCTTGCGGGTCTGCTCGAGCAGCCCGGTCAGCCCGCCGAGGGATTGCAACTGCCGCGGCGGGGTGAGCACCACCGGCGCCACGCCATCGGGTTTCGCCCCGGGGTCGGACGTGAAATTGAATGGCGAGCTGGTGTTGCCGTAGAGGCCCCAGCCGATCCCGATGCCGAGCGCCACCAGGACGGCGACGGTGGCCAGCCGCAGACCCCACGAAGCTGGCGAGCCCGCCAGAGCCTTCGGTGGCTTGAGGGTTGGCAGCTGCACCGGGGCGTTGGTGGTCTGCAGATCGCTCACCAGCGAGCGCAGCTCGCCGAGCGTGGTGGCGTTGGTGGCGGCCTTCACCCGGTCGCCGTGCTCCGACATCGACAGCTGCCCTTCGGAAAGGGCGGTGTCCAGAATCTGGCAGGTGTCGTTGCGGTCGCTGTCCTTGGCGCGTGTGCGCGCCGTCTGGCTGGTTGCCACGACGATGATCGTAGGGAGTTCTGCGGTCGGTCGCGTATCGGCGGCCAGCCTCCCGACGTACTCTGGTCACCGTGCGATTGCAGCGACAGGTGGTGGACTACGCGCTCCGGCGGCGTTCTCTGCTGGCTGAGGTGTACTCCGGCCGGACCGGGGTGAGCGAGGTCTGTGACGCCAATCCCTACCTCCTGCGGGCCGCGAAGTTCCACGGCAAACAGAGCTCGGTCATGTGTCCGATCTGCCGCAAAGAGCAGCTGACCCTGGTCTCCTGGGTGTTCGGCGACCATCTGGGCGCCGTCTCGGGCTCGGCGCGCACGGCTGAGGAGCTCGTCCTGCTGGCCACCCGGTTCAGCGAGTTCGCCGTCCACGTGGTTGAGGTGTGTCGCACCTGCAGTTGGAATCATCTGGTCAAGTCGTATGTGCTCGGTACGCCGCGCCCTGCAAAGGGCACGCCGGGCACCCGGACTGCGCGCCGCTCGGGCGCGCGCACGGCCAGTGAATAGCGACGAGGGTCAGGACCGGTCAACCACCGCCACGCCGACGACGGCCGGCGGCGTGCCGACCGGCGCCCGCCACCGTGCCGAGGACCGCGAGCCCGGTGTCGTGGCGCCTAACACGGAGGCCATAGTTCTGGCTTCCAACACGGAGGCCGGTGTTGTGGCGCCCAACACGGAGGCCATAGTTCTGGCTCCCGCAACGGAGGCCGTTGTTGTGGCTCCCGCCACGGAGCCCGCCGTCACCGTGCGCCGCGCGACCCCGCCCGACGACCGGGTGACCGCGATCATGGCGCCGGTGACCGACGATCCGGCGACGGCCGAGCTCGACGTGGTCAAGGCCGCCCTCAGCGGCAAGCCCGCCCCCGCGGCCAAGCCGGTCACCAAGCCGTCGACCCCGCCTCCCGCGCCTCCCCCGCCGCCGGCCTCCGGTGGCGACGGCGGTGACGGCGACGATCCCGAGGAGCCCTCCGTGCTGCACCGGGTGTTCGGCGGCTGGGGCTGGAAGCGTTGGGTGGCCGCCGGGGTCGCCGTGTTCTTCCTGCTGCCGATCCTGACCTTCGCGCTGGCCTATCTGATCGTGGACGTGCCCAAGCCGGGTGACATCCGCACCAACCAGGTCTCGACGATCCTGGCCAGCGACGGCTCGGAACTGGCGAAAATCGTTCCGCCGGAAGGCAACCGCGTCGACATCGACATCAACCAGGTGCCGGTGCACGTGCGCAATGCCGTCATGGCCGCCGAGGATCGCGACTTCTACAGCAACCCCGGGTTCTCCATCACTGGGTTCGGCCGTGCGCTCAGTAACAACCTGTTCGGCAACGACATTCAGGGTGGTTCGACGATCACCCAGCAGTACGTCAAGAACGCCCTCGTGGGAGACCAGCGTTCCGGCATCGGCGGCCTGATCCGCAAGGCCAAGGAGCTGGTGATCTCCACCAAGATGAGCCAGCAGTGGTCCAAAGACGAAGTGCTGCAGGCATATCTGAACATCATCTACTTCGGCCGCAGCGCCTACGGAATCTCCGCGGCGTCCAAGGCCTACTTCGACAAGCCCGTCGACCAGCTGACCATCTCGGAGGGCGCCTTGCTCGCCGCGCTCATCCAGCGCCCGTCGACCCTGGACCCGGCGATCGACCTCGAGGGCTCCACGGCACGCTGGAACTGGGTGCTCGACGGCATGGTGACCATCGGCGCGCTGTCCAAGCAGGAACGCGATCAGCAGGTGTTCCCGCAGACCGTGCCGCCGGACCAGGCCAAGAGCGAGAACCTGACCACCGGGCCCAACGGGCTCATCGAGCGGCAGGTCATCAAGGAACTGCTCGAGCTGTTCAACATCGACCAGCAGACCCTCAACACCCAGGGCCTGCAGATCACCACGACCATCAACCCGCAGGCGCAGAAGGCCGCCGAGAACGCCGTCTCCACCTACCTCGACGGCCAGATGCCGGAGATGCGGGCCGCGGTGGTCTCCATCGACCCGAGGACCGGCGGGGTCAAGGCCTACTTCGGGGGCACGGACGCGGCCGGATTCGACTTCGCCCAAGCCGGTTTGCCCACCGGGTCGTCGTTCAAGGTGTTCGCGTTGGTGGCCGCGCTCGAGCAGGGCATGGGTCTGGGCTATCAGGTCGACAGTTCGCCCTACAAGGTGAACGACAAGCTGACGATCACCAACTCCGAGGGCGAGAGCTGTGGCACCTGCAGCATCGCCGAGGCGCTGAAGCGGTCGCTCAACACCGTCTACTACCGGCTGATGCTGAAGCTGAGAAACGGCCCGTCGGATGTGGCCGACGCCGCGCACCGAGCCGGCGTGGCCAAGAGTTTTCCGGGTGTGGAGGTCACGCTGTCCGAGGACGGCAAGGGCGGTCCGCCGGGACCCGGCGTGGTGCTGGGCAAGTACGAGACCCGCGTGATCGACATGGCCTCGGCCTACGCGACGCTGGCCGACTCCGGTGTCTACCACGCCCCACACTTCGTGGAGAAGGTGGTCAACGCCGACGGCGAGGTGCTCTTCGACGCCAGCTCCGAGGAGAGTTCCGGTGACCGCCGCATCGAAGCCGACGTCGCCGACAACGTGACCTCGGCGATGCAGCCGATCCCGGGCTGGTCCAACGGGCACACCCTGGCCGGCGGGCGGCCGTCCGCCGCCAAGACGGGCACTCATCAGCTCGGCGACACCGGACAGAACCGCGATGCCTGGATGGTCGGCTACACCCCGCAGTTGTCCACCGCGGTGTGGGTCGGCACCGTGAAAGGCGATGTGCCACTGGTGAACAGCTGGGGAGGGCCGGTCTACGGTGCGGGCCTGCCGGCCGACATCTGGAAGGCCACCATGGACGGCGCCCTGCAGGGCACCGACTTCGAGTCCTTCCCGACCCCCGGCGAGATCGGCGGCTACGCGGGTGTACCTCAGGCTCCGCCGCTGCCGGTGTACACACCCCCGCCGACCTACCAGCCGACGACGCCGTCGCCCGCGCCGCAGACCGGCGTCGAGGTGCTGCCCGGCGTGACCATCCCGCTCCCGGTGCCGCCTCTGCCCGCACCGCTGCCGCCGCCAGCGCCCGACCAGCAGCTGCCGCCGGCGCCCGCCCCGTTCCCGCCGCCGGCTCCCGCACCGGCGCCCGCGCCGGCCGAACCCGTCGCGCCGCCCCCGCCGGGCCCGCTGCCGGGACCGCCGCCGCCTCCGTGACTCGGGGCCGCGTCGCCGGGGAGACGGAGGAATGGGCGCGCGACACGGTGTCGCCGCAACCCCTCGCCGACGACCTTCGCAGCGCCGACGATCGCGACCTGCCCAGCCGCACCGACGAATTGGGTGCGGCGCTGTCCACCACCGTCGGCGGTCCGGTGGGCCGGCACGCGCTGATCGGCCGCACCCGGGTCCTCACCCCGGTCCGGGTGATGTTCATGATCGCCCTGGTGTTCCTGGCCATGGGGTGGTCCACGAAGTCGCCGTGCCTGCAGACCGTCGGCAGCGGGTCGCCCGATCATCGCGTGGCCAACTGGGACAACCAGCGTGCCTACTACGAACTCTGCTACTCCGACACCGTTCCGCTCTACGGTGCAGAGTTGTTGAACCAGGGCAAGTTTCCGTACAAGTCCAGTTGGCTGGAACTCGACGCGGCGGGTAAGCCGCGCCAGCAGTACGACGGCAGCACCGCCGTGCGTCACATGGAGTACCCGGTGCTGACCGGCGTCTACCAGTACGTGGCGATGTCGCTGGCCAAGACCTACACCGCCGTCGCCAAAGCCAGCAAGCTGCCCGTGCTCAACGGCGTGGCCGAGGTGGTGATGTTCTTCAACATCGCCGCCTTCGGCCTGGCGCTGGCCTGGCTGGCCACCGTGTGGGCCGCCGCGATGCTGGCCGGGCGGCGGATCTGGGACGCCGCCCTGGTGGCCGCCTCACCCATTCTGATCTTCCAGATCTTCACCAATTTCGACGCTCTGGCAACGGGTTTGGCCACCGGCGGTCTGCTCGCCTGGGCCCGCCGGCGCCCCGGGCTGGCCGGCATTCTCATCGGGCTGGGCGTGGCCGCCAAGCTGTATCCGGCGCTGCTGCTGCTGCCGCTGCTGGTTCTGGGCATCCGGACCGGACGGTTCCGTGACGCCGTGAGCACCTCGGCCGTCGCCGTGATCACCTGGGCGGCCATCAATCTGCCGGTGGCCATGCTGTATCCGCGCGGCTGGTCGGAGTTCTTCCGGCTGAACTCCCGTCGCACCCAGGACATGGATTCGCTGTTCAACGTCATCAAGTCGTTCACCGGCTGGCAGGGGCTGGACCCCAATCTCGGCTTCTGGCAACCGCCCATCGTCCTCAACACCGTCGTCGCCGTGGTGTTCCTGTTGTGCTGTGCGGCAATCGGTTACATCGCCGTGACGGCGCCGCAGCGGCCGCGGGTGGCTCAACTCGCCTTCCTGGTGGTCGCGACGTTCCTGTTGGTCAACAAGGTCTGGAGTCCGCAGTTCTCACTGTGGCTGGTGCCGCTGGCGGTTCTCGCTCTGCCGCACCGGCGGGTGCTGCTGGCGTGGATGACCGTGGACGCGCTGGTCTGGATCCCGCGGATGATGTACCTCTACGGCGAGCAGAACAAGGGGCTGCCCGAGCAGTGGTTCACCGCCACAGTGCTGCTTCGTGACGTCGCGGTGATCGGGCTGGTGGTGCTGGTGATCCGCCAGATCTACTGTCCCGCAGAGGATTTGGTACGCTGGGGAGGCCGGATCGACGACCCGGCCGGTGGCGTCTTCGACCGGGCCCCGGACGCGTTCCCGAAGCGCTGGCCCGCACGGCTGCGGCCGGCCGAACAACGACGAGAGGCTTCCGATGCGCGTCGCAATCGCCCTGTTCCCGCGTAACACCGCGCTGGACGCCATCGGTCCTTACGAGGTGCTCCAACGGATTCCGAGCATCGACGTGGTGTTCGTCGGCAAAGAGCGCGGCGAGGTCCGCACCGACAACGGCATGCTCGGGCTGATGTGCGACGCCACCTTCGACGAGGTGACCGATCCCGAGGTGCTGCTGGTACCCGGCGGTGTCGGAACGCGCACACTCATCCACGACCAGGAGATGCTCGACTGGGTGCGCCAGGTCCACCGCACCACGCTGTTCACCACGTCGGTGTGCACCGGCAGCCTGATCCTGGCCGCCGCCGGGCTGCTCGACGGCCTCACTGCCACCACACACTGGTCGTGCCAGGACCTCCTCGGCTCCCTCGGCGCCGTCTACACGCCGGAACGGGTGGTCGAGCATCTGCCGGAGCGCATCATCACCGCCGCCGGGGTGTCCAGCGGCATCGACATGGGGCTGCGGCTGGTGGAACTGCTCGTCGACCGCCAGGCCGCCGAGGCCAGCCAGCTGATGATCGAATACGACCCGCAGCCGCCCTTCGACTCCGGTTCGCCGGCCAAGGCCTCGGAGGCCACCCGTCTGCTCGCGGCGGAGTACGGCGCCCAGCGAAGCTGATTTCGCTGATCAGGCCCCGGCAAGGTAGCCTTGCCGGGTTGCCGACGCAGGCGACCCTCCTGCCACGGAATCCGCCGTGGCCGCGACGACCATAGGAGGTGATGAGGTTCCCATGCGTCCATACGAAATCATGGTCATCCTTGACCCCACTCTCGACGAGCGCACCGTTGCCCCGTCGCTGGACACGTTCCTGAACGTGATCCGCGGTGACGGCGGAACGGTCGACAAGGTCGACATCTGGGGCCGGCGCCGGCTGGCCTACGAGATCGCCAAGCACTCTGAGGGCATCTACGCCGTCGTCGATGTCAAGGCCGAACCGGCCACGGTGTCCGAGCTGGACCGCCAGCTCAACCTCAACGAGTCGGTCCTGCGCACCAAAGTGATGCGCACGGACAAGCACTGAGCCACTAGCCCGGTGGACAACGTGCACGCGGCGTCGCGCCAGCATGTCTGGGGTCCTACGTACTCTCGCGTGTACCCCCCGCCAACTCCAGGAGGAACTTGTGGCCGGTGACACGACCATCACCGTCGTCGGAAACCTGACGGCTGATCCCGAACTTCGGTTCACCCCGTCCGGTGCGGCCGTCGCCAACTTCACGGTGGCGTCCACCCCGCGCATCTACGACCGCCAGAGCGGTGAGTGGAAGGACGGCGAAGCGCTGTTCCTGCGCTGCAACATCTGGCGCGAGGCCGCTGAGAACGTGGCCGAGAGCCTGACCCGTGGCTCCCGGGTGATCGTCACCGGGCGGCTCAAGCAGCGCTCCTTCGAGACCAAAGAGGGCGAGAAGCGCACCGTCATGGAGGTCGAGGTCGACGAGATCGGCCCCTCGCTCCGGTACGCCACCGCGAAGGTCAACAAGGCCTCGCGCGGCGGTGGTGGCGGCGGCGGTTTCGGCGGCGGTGGTGGCGGTGGCTCACGGCCGGCGGCGGCTCAGGCGGCTGAGGACCCGTGGGGCAGTGCGCCCGCGTCGGGCTCCTTCGGCGGCAGTGACGACGAACCCCCCTTCTGATCAAACCCACGCGCCCCCGGCGCGACATTGAGTACGAAAGAGATTGAAAGACATGGCCAAATCCTCACCGAAACGGCGTCCTGCTCCGGACAAGCCGATCAAGACCCGCAAGTGCGTGTTCTGTTCCAAGAAGGGGCAGTCGATCGACTACAAGGACACCGCACTGCTGCGCACCTACATCAGTGAGCGCGGCAAGATCCGCGCGCGCCGGGTCACCGGCAACTGTGTTCAGCACCAGCGCGATATCGCCATCGCCGTCAAGAACGCCCGCGAGGTCGCCTTGCTGCCGTTCACCTCGGCCACGCGCTAGAAGGGAGCAACACCAATGAAACTCATCCTCACCGCTGAGGTCGACCATCTGGGTGTGGCCGGCGACACCGTCGAGGTCAAAGACGGCTACGGGCGCAACTTCCTACTGCCGCGCGGCCTCGCCATTGTGGCCACCCGTGGTGCGCAGAAGCAGGCCGACGACATCCGCCGCGCCCGCGACGCCAAGACCGTCCGCGGCCGCGAGCACGCCGAGGAGATCAAGGCCGCCATCGTCGGGCTCGGACCGGTCGCCCTGGCCGTGAAGACCCACGACTCGGGCAAGCTGTTCGGCTCGGTCACCGCCAACGACGTCGTTACGGCGATCAAGAAGGCCGGCGGCCCGAGTGTCGACAAGCGGTCGGTGCACCTTCCCAGGGCGCACATCAAGGAGACCGGTACCCACACCGTCGCGGTGCATCTGCACCCCGAGGTCGACGTCGACGTCACCCTGGATATCTCACCCCAGGCGTAAATCAGCCGAATCGTCGAAAAACCCCTGGTGGCGGCCGTTGCCGCACCGGGGGTTTTTCCGTTCCGGCGAACGCGCAGCAGGCCCCCTATCACAGCTAACGACACCGGCCGTTAACCGGGTGCATACCCAACCGCAAAGCAACACGCCCGGATCGGCAACTTCCACCGACACGCCGATGCACTTTGCATCCACAGCCCAGCAGTGCCGTTACCCTGCGTTTACGTGGAGTGATACGCGATAAATCCATAGTGATCCACAAGTTCTCCACAACCCGCCAACACAGTTCTGCGCAGGTATCCACAAGCGGTTAACAGGTTGGCCAACAGCCCCGGTTCCTCCGGGCTCCAGCAACATCTAGCGTTTCTCTCGGTCGGCCGTCGGCGAGGTGCGCTCCCCGAATTTGTCGGTACGCCGACCTACCGTGACGGCGGCGGTCGAATGTCTGTTCGCCTGAATTTGACGGCTTTAGAAGGAGGTCAGGGCAGCCCGATGGCGGTCGTAAACGATCTCGGACAGTACGCGGCCGACACCCCGCCGCCCGCCGAGGATTTCGGGCGCCAGCCGCCCCAGGACCTGGCCGCCGAACAGTCCGTGCTGGGCGGCATGCTGCTGAGCAAGGACGCCATCGCCGACGTGCTGGAGCGCCTTCGCCCCGGCGACTTCTACCGCCCCGCCCACCAGAACGTCTACGACGCGATCCTGGACCTCTACGGCCGCGGTGAGCCGGCGGACGCGGTCACCGTCGCCGCCGAACTCGACCGCCGGGGATTGCTGCGCCGTATCGGTGGAGCGCCCTATCTGCACACCCTGATCTCCACGGTGCCCACCGCGGCCAACGCCGGCTACTACGCGGGCATCGTGGCGGAGAAGGCCCTGCTGCGCCGCCTGGTGGAAGCCGGAACCCGCGTGGTGCAGTACGGCTACGCCGGAGCTGAGGGGGCCGACGTCAACGAGATCGTCGACCGGGCACAGGCCGAGATCTACGACGTCACCGAACGGCGCACCGCCGAGGACTTCGTGCCCCTGGAAGAACTGCTCCAGCCGACGATGGACGAGATCGACGCGATCGCCTCGGCGGGTGGCATCTCCCGTGGTGTGCCGACGGGCTTCACCGAACTGGACGAGCTCACCAACGGGCTGCATCCCGGACAGATGATCGTGATCGCGGCGCGGCCGGGTATGGGCAAGGCACTGGCGTTGAACACGCCGCTGCCGACTCCGACCGGTTGGACGACCATGGGCGACGTGGCCGTGGGGGACCATCTCGTCGGTGCGGACGGCCAGCCGACGCGAGTGGTCGCGGCTACTGAGGTGATGCTGGGCCGACCGTGCTTCGAGGTCGAGTTTTGCGATGGCTCAGTCATTGTCGCGGATGCGGAACATCAGTGGCCGACGGGCCGGGGGATCATCACGACGGCTCAACTTCTGGTTGGCACGGATGTCGTCGGCGCCGTTCGTTCACGCCAGCTTGTCGGCGCCGGAGCGCCGCATGCACGGGAATTTGGCGTGTCGGACGTTCGTGCGATTCCCAGTGTGCCGGTTCGTTGTGTCGAGGTAGACAACGACGACCATCTCTATCTCGCCGGCGAGGCGATGATCCCGACCCACAACTCCACGCTCGGCCTGGACTTCCTACGCTCCTGCTCGATCAAGAACCGCCTGTCCTCCGTGGTGTTCTCGCTGGAGATGAGCAAGAGCGAGATCGTCATGCGACTGCTCTCGGCCGAGGCGAAAATCAAACTCGCCGACATGCGCTCGGGGCGCATGAGCGACGACGACTGGACGCGCCTGGCCCGGCGGATGAGTGAGATCAGCGAGGCACCGCTCTACATCGACGATTCGCCCAACCTCACCATGATGGAAATCCGCGCCAAGGCAAGGCGTTTGAAGCAGAAGTCCGATCTGCGGCTGGTCGTCATCGACTACCTGCAGCTGATGACCTCGGGCAAGAAGGTCGAGTCCCGCCAACAGGAAGTGTCCGAGTTCTCGAGGCAGCTCAAGCTTTTGGCGAAGGAGCTCGAGGTGCCGGTGGTTGCGATGAGCCAGCTGAACCGCGGCCCGGAGCAACGCACCGATAAGAAGCCGATGCTGGCCGACCTTCGTGAGTCTGGCGCGATCGAGCAGGATGCCGACATGGTGATCCTGCTGCACCGGCCCGACGCGTTTGAGCGCGACGATCCGCGCGGTGGCGAGGCGGATCTCATTGTGGCCAAACACCGTAATGGTCCGACGCGGACGGTGACCGTGGCGCATCAGCTGCATTTGTCGCGGTTTACCAATATGGCGCGTCAGTAGTTGTTTTTGTAGGTTCTCACCGATCGTGGCGGAATCTCACGCGTGATGGCGGAGAGATGGCGGATCCGCCAAAGTCGTGAGACACGCGGGCGGTTCAATAGCGTGGACGTGCCCCAGTCGGTGTGACGATCGGTTCACCGAGAGCAGTCTGAACCGATTGCAAGGCCGAGGTGATTGCCATGGGCCGTAGCGAAGGTAAGGCGTCATCGGTCACCGTCTCGTATCGGCGGCCGGACGACCTGAGTGAAGAAGTCACGCAAGAGTGGCCCGCGGCTGGGGTAGACGAGCTTGCGGCCGCTGCGCCATGGCGGTCCTTTCGTTGGTACCGCGGCCAGAAGCACTACTCCGGCACATACTGGTCGAGCACTGTCGGCGGCCACATCATCTATGAGTCGCGACTTGAATTGGCGCGCCTGCTCTTCGCCGATTTCGATGCCGATGTTCGGCATATCGTTGCCCAGCCTTTTCTGCTCCAGGCGCGAGTAAACGGGAAGATGCGCAGGCACGTTCCGGACTATCTGTTGATCGAGGACTCCGGTCCGGTCGTGGTGGACGTGAAGCCCGCTCGGCGGCTCGCCGATCCGAAAGTCGCCTTCACGTTCGGATGGACCCGCCAAGTCGTCGAGGCACGGGGTTGGTGTTTCGAGGCCGCGACCGAGTCACCCGCGGTCGAGTTGGGAAATGTCAGATTCCTCGCCGGCTATCGCCGTAACAAGCTGTTCTCGTCAGCGCTGTTGGAGCGAGTGCGGGCTGAAATTGTCGACGGCGCATCCCTTGGCCATGCCTTCGAATGTTTACCTAGTGAATCGCCGTCCCATGTCAAATCCGCTGTGCTGCATCTGCTTTGGCGGCAGGAACTACGGGCCGATCTGACCGAACCACTCAGCGAAGGAACGCTCTTGAGGAGGTTGTCATGAACACTGCTGCGGTGAAGATCGGCGTCGGGAGCCGGCTTCTGCACGACGGGCAAGTAGTGCAGATCGTCGAGGTCCATCCTGGACGGGCGGGCATGGACCTCGTACTGAAGGACCCCGCGAAGCAGACCATGTTCCGGGCAAGCCTCAACGAACTCCTTGGGTCAGAGGGAACCCGGGTGATCGCCGACTCCGAACCGCCGATTAACGACGATCCCGCAGCGCCCGCCGGAATACTGCTCGGACAACTCAACCCCGCCGAACTCGAGCAAGCCCGGGATAGAGCCGCGCACGTTCGTGAGGTTCTGACCGGATTCCGTTCGGGTAGTGCCGAATTGGCGCTTCCTGGGGAGCCGCGGCCGGAGTACCAGCCGGATGTCCCCTTATCGAGGCGGTACGCGAGTAAGGCGCGCGAGCTTGGGGCAGGGCAACGCACCTTGGAGCGTTGGGTGCAGCAATTTCAGCAGCACGGCGAGGCGGGCCTGGCGGCCACCAAGGAGAAGCGTTCGGCTGGCTTGGGTGGGAAGGTGGACTCGCGCTGGACCCAAATCGCGATCGAAGTGATGGTCGAGCACGCGGACCAGTCGCGGCCCTCGCAGACCATGGTCATCGACCGAACAAACGCCAGAGTGATCGCGCGGTTCGGCGAGGGAGTGGTGGCGTTGCCTTCACGGGCTACGGCATTCCGCGTTCTGGGCGAGCTTGAGAATCGCTACCCGACCTTCCGCTTGAGTACCAAGCGGAATCGCGACATCGCGGACCGCCCGAATGGTGTCTACGGAAAACTGCGCCCGACCCGCCCGGGTGAATACCTGCTGATGGACACCACCCGACTTGATGTCTTCGCTCTCGACCCGATCACCCTGCGGTGGGTCCAAGCCGAACTCACAGTCGGCATGGACTGGTACACCCGCTGCGTCGTCGGG
>WBZO01000894.1_pt1 | contig 53630 bp, 52 predicted proteins | sample 5204261 | NCBI WGS metagenome assembly WBZO01 (sample SAMN12412400, study PRJNA552823) | activated sludge metagenome | isolation source: activated sludge from anammox sidestream of wastewater treatment plant... | place: USA: North Carolina | collected 2017-09
CCCGATCGGCTTCATCGGCGGTGCGGACTTCGAACCCGGCGGGCAGGCGGGCCACCAGGGCGCTGTGGCGGACCAGCGATTCGTTCAGGGACTGGATGGCGCTGTGAAGACTTTCCGGGTCCAGCGCTGACGGCGGCTGCATGGCCAGCAGGCGCGGTCGCACATTGCGCCAGTAGAACAGCGCCACTACGAGCAGGGCAAAGAACGCCCCGGCAAAGAGCAGGGCCATCACTCCCCAGATATCCACACCCCACCTCCGTCCGCGCCGGGCGCAATACGCCGCTATCCCGCTCCTCACAAAGGGGGAACACCGCTAATTATAAGGAGAAACCCGCCGCAGGGGAAATAGAAAGGCGGGCAGCGAGATAGCAGGGTGCCGGAAGCGCTCTGTTTTTTCCCGCCGCGCGCTTCCCTCCGGCTCAGAAGCCCTGCAACTGGCTGAAGTCGGCGCGGCCACGGGCCAGCCCGGCGACGGCCTGCAGCAGGGCCAGCCGGTTCTCCCGCACCCGGGCGTCCTCATCCATAACCAGCACTTCCTCGAAAAAGCGGCTGACGGCGGGGATCATCTTCTCGAAGGCGGTCAGCATCGCGCCGATGTTGTCCTCCGGCCCCAGCCGGTCCGCCGCCTCCGCATAAGCCGCGAACAGCGCCTTCTCGGCGTCGAGAGTCAGGTCCTCCGGGCGCAGGGTGAAGGCCGGCTGGTCGCGCGTGATGCGCACGCAGCGGGCGAAGCTGTCCAGAATGAGCGCCCAGTCGGCCCGGCTGGTCCAGAGCGCCAGCTCCCCGACGCCGCGCGCCGCCCGGTACGGGTTGCGGCTTTGCTCGGCCAGGGCGGCCTCGATCAGGTTCGTGCCGCGCTCGTCCCCCTGCAGGTAAACGCGCAGCCGGCCGGCGATGAAGTCCAGCACGGCGGTCAGCGTCGCCTCGTCCACCGGGATCGGCTGGAGGGCGGCTACCGGGGCCAGCGCCGCCGCCAGGTCCAGATCAATGCCGCGCTCGACCAGAATCTGCACCACGCCCAGGGCCGCCCGCCGCAGGCCGTAGGGATCGGCGGTGGCGCGGGGAGCCAGCCCGGCGGCGAACAGACCGACCAGCGAGTCCAGCCGGTCGAGCAGGGCGAGGGCGATGCCAGCCGGCGATTCCGGCAGACGGTCGCCCGCGCCGCGCGGCAGCCAGTGCTCCAGGATGGCCTCGGCCACTTCCGGCGGCTCCCCGCCGACCAGGGCGTAATGTCGGCCCATGACACCCTGCAGAGAGGTCATCTCGACCACCATAGAGGTCGCCAGATCGGCTTTGGCGATGGCGGCGGCGGCTTCGGCGGTGCGGCGATCCGATTCGCTGAGGGCCAGCCGGTCCGCCAGGAGCGGGATCAGCCGGGCGACGCGGTCGTTCTTATCCAGCATACTGCCGAGCTGCTCCTGAAAGGTCAGCGTCCCCAGCCGGGGCAGGTAGTCGCGCAGCGGCTTCTCAACATCTTTCCGGTAGAAGTAGGCGGCGTCGGCAAAGCGGGCGCGGATCACGTGCTCGTTGCCGTGGATAACCTGGTCCAGATGCTCGCGGTCGCCGTTGCGAACGGCGATGAAATACGGCAGCAGGCGGCCTTCCGCATCTTCTACGGCGAAGTAGCGCTGGTGTTTGCGCATGACGGTGACCAGCACCTCGCGGGGGAGGCGCAGATGCTCCTCGGCGAAGGTCCCGCGCAGCACAGTCGGGCGCTCCACCAGGTGGGTCACTTCGGCCAGCAGATCGGGGTCTTCGGGGATGCGCCCGCCGACTTCGGCGGCCAGCCGGCTGGCCGCGTCGCGGATCAGGGCGGCGCGCTCGCCGCTGTCGAGGGTAATGCCCTGCCCCCCCATCACCTTGAAGTAAGCCGCCGGGCTGGTGACGGCCAGCTCAGGCGACCCGAACGGGCGCAGGCCGCGCGTCACCGCGCCGCCGGGCACATCGGCGTAGCGAAAGGGGATGACGGTCTCGCCGAACAGGGCCACAATCCAGCGGATCGGGCGGCTGAAGGCGACGGCGCTGCGGTTCCAGCGCATAGCCTTGCCGAACTTGAGGCCGGCGATCAGGCCGGGCAGCGCCTCCGCCAGCACTTCCACCGCCGGGCGGCCCGCTTCCTGAACGGTCGCCACGATATACTCGCCGCCGTCAATCTCGGCGCGGCGCAGGCTGGCCGGGTCCACCCCTTTGCTGCGGGCGAAGCCGATAGCGGCCTGAGTGGGGCGGCCTTCGGCATCAAAAGCGGCGCGGGCGGGCGGGCCTTTGACTTCCGACAGGCGGTCAGCCTGGCGGGCGGTCAGCCGGTGGGCGAAGACCACCAGCCGGCGCGGAGTGGCGTACACCCGGAGCGTATCGCGCCCCAGCCGCAGCTCGTCCAGCAGCGCCGGCGCAGCCACGGCGAGCTGTTCCAGCGCGTCGGCGACATCCCCGGCGGGCAGCTCCTCCGTGCCGATCTCCAGCAGGAAGTCGGCGGAGGCGGCGGGTATCTCATACACGGGAGCGGGGATCGCGGCGGCGGGCGCGGCTTCCGCCCCGCCCAGCAGGGGGTAATCCATCTGCTGGCGCTGGTCGGCGTAAGCGCGGGCCACTTTGCGCGTCATCTCGCGCATCCGGCGGAAGTACGCCGCCCGTTCGGTCACACCGATGGCGCCCCGCGCGTCCAGCACGTTGAACAGGTGGGAGCATTTGAGCACGTAATCGTAAGCCGGGATGACCAGCCCATGCTCCAGGGCGCGGGCGCTCTCCCGCTCGTAGACATCGTAGGTCTGGCGCAGGCCGTCCACGTCGGCCACCTCAAAGTAGTAGGTGCAGTGCTCCACCTCCGACCGCAGGAAGAGATCGCCGTAGCGCAGGCGCTCGCCGCCCATCCAGTCAATATCCCAGACCTGATCCTTGCCCTGCAGGGCCAGAGCGATGCGCTCCAGGCCGTAGGTGATCTCCACCGATACCGGCTCCAGATTGATGCCGCCGGCCTGCTGGAAGTAAGTGAACTGGGTGATCTCCTGCCCGTCCAGCCAGACCTCCCAGCCCAGGCCCCACGCACCAAGCGCCGGCGACTCCCAGTTATCCTCGACGAAGCGGATATCGTGCTGGCGGGGGTCGATGCCCAGCGCCTCCAGCGATCTCAGGTAAAGCTCCTGCGGGTTGCCGGGGTCGGGCTTGAGGATGACCTGGTACTGGTAGTAGTACTGCATCCGGTTGGGATTCTCGGCGTAGCGGCCGTCATCGGGGCGGACGGAGGGTTCGACATAGGCGACGTTCCACGGCTCCGGGCCGAGGACGCGCAGCAGCGTGGCCGGGTTGCCCGTCCCCGCGCCAAGCTGGACATTGTACGGCTGCCACAGGACACATCCCTGGTCCGCCCAGAACTGGTGCAGCTTCATGATCACATCTTGAAAGGAAAGCGGTGCCATACTCAACCTCGTGTGCGGTGGCTACAGGCGGCAAGGAGCGCGTTGGCGCGGGCGGAATTATAGCACAGCGAAAGCGGAGAGTGAGCAGCAGGACGATTAGCCGCCATGAGCCGCATTTACCGAACCCTCAGAACCCGCTCAAGCCGGGCGATGCTCTGCCTCCCTCCCGCCATCAGCGCGCCCCGCCTGAATTTCTCGCTATATTTTTTGTTCTCCAATTCTTCGATACACTACCGAAGAACCGGACTATTATAATAGGGATATGGACTGGCACGGGCCTATGACCCCCCGGCAAAGGGAGTGCACCATGCTGGAGAATGTAGACCTCACCGTTAGTTACCCCAAGAAGCAGTTCAAGCAGGAGCTGCCGCATCTGCGCCGTCGTCTGTACGACCTGCAGAAAACGTGCTGGGACCAGCGCATCCCGTCCCTGATCCTGTTCGAAGGCTGGGACGCCGCCGGCAAAGGCTCCACCATCGCCATGCTGACCGCCCGGCTGGACCCGCGCGGCTTCAAGCTCTACCCCATCCAGGCCCCGCGCACCTACGAAGCGAACCACCCCTGGCTGTGGCGCTTCTGGCTGAAGACCCCCAACTACGGCGAGATGGCTATCTTCGACCGGAGCTGGTACGGCCGGGTGCTGGTGGAGCGGGTGGAGGGCCTGACGCCGGAGCTGGAGTGGCGCAAAGCCTACCGCGATATCGTGGACTTTGAGCGCATGCTGGCCGACGACCGGACCGTGATCATCAAATTCTTCCTGCATATCAGCAAGAAAGAGCAGAAGAAGCGCTTCCAGAAGATCGAGGCGGACCCGCTGGAAGCCTGGCATGTCCAGCCGGAGGACTGGGAGCACCACCGCAAGTACGACGAGTACCGGCTGGCTATCGAGGAGATGTTCGAGTACACCGATTCCGAGTGGGGGCCGTGGACCATTGTCGAGGCCACCGACCGCCGCTGGTGCTTCCGCAAGGTGCTCAGGACGGTATGCGACCGGCTGGAAGGCGTGCTTGGCGAGTACGCCCCGCCCCTCGCCAGTGAAATCGCGGGGCACAGCGATGACGACGATGATGACGGCGACGCTGACGACAACGCCGATGATGACGATGACACCGATGAAAACGAAGTCGCAGCAGCGGCGGACAGGGCAAAGCGCCAGCCCCGCCGATCAACCCGGAAAGGAGCCGGCCATGCTGGAGACGATTGACCTCACCCTGTCACTGGACCGCGAGACGTACGTCCGGGAGCTGACGCGCTACCAGATTCAGCTTCGCGAGCTGGGTTACCAGGTTTATGTCCAGAAGCGCCCGGTCGTCATCGTCTACGAGGGCTGGGATGCGGCGGGCAAGGGCGGTAACATCAAGCGCGTCACTGAGAAGCTGGACCCGCGCGGCTACGTCGTGCATCCCATCGCCGCCCCCGCCGGAGAGGATAAGACCCACCACTATCTGTACCGCTTCTGGCGACGGCTGCCGGAGCGCGGCCAGATTGCGATCTTCGACCGGAGCTGGTACGGCCGGGTGATGGTCGAGCGTGTGGAGGGCTTCTGCACTGAGGAGGAGTGGAAGCGCGCCTACCGCGAGATCAACGCCTTCGAGCGCCAGCTTGTTGATTACGGCGCCATCCTGTCCAAGTTCTGGATCCACATCAGCAAGGAGGAGCAGCTCCGGCGCTTTGAAGATCGCCAGGGCACGCCTTACAAATCCTGGAAGCTGACTGACGAAGACTGGCGCAACCGCGAGAAGTGGGATCGCTACGAGGCCGCCGTGAACGAGATGCTGCTCAAGACCAGCACGATCACGGCCCCGTGGACTATCGTAGAGGGCAACGACAAATGGTGGGCGCGGGTCAAGACCCTGCGCACCCTGGTCGAGGTCTGGGCGCACGCCCTGGATTACACCCCGCGCGACCCGCTGGACAGGCGCGAATCGAAGCCGAAAGGCAAGAAAAACCGGGCGTAGGGGGCAGGGAAAAAGCGGAGAACCGCAAAGACGCAGAGGACGCAAAGAAAAATCTCTTCGTCTCTGCGGTTCAATCTTTTGTCTTTGAGGTCCCGGAGCACGGGAGGATGATCGCGGAATGAAGCTGGCCCTGGTTCATGACTGGCTCAATCAAGTCGGCGGCGCGGAAGATGTGCTGGCCGACCTGGTCAGCCTGTATCCCGCCGCCCCCGTCTACACCAGCCTGTACGACGCGGCGCGCATGCCCGCCGCCTGGCGCGGCTGGGATATTCACACGCTGTGGATGGACCGCCTGCCCGGCATCCACACCCACCACCAGCGCTACCTGCCGCTGTATCCGCTGGCCTGGGGCGGGCTGGATCTTTCCGCTTACGACGTGATCCTCAGCAACAAGAGCGGCTTCTGTCACGGCGTCCGCGGCGGCCCGGAGACGCTGCACGTGTGCTACTGCCTGGCCCCGACCCGCTATGTCTGGCAGTTCGACGCCTATGTTCAGCGGGAAGGGCTGAGCGCGGCCCAGACCGCCCTGCTCAGGCCGCTCATAGCCTGGCTGAAGCGCTGGGATCGCCGCGCCGCCAACCGCGTGAACCATTTCATCGCCATCAGCGTCGAGGTGCAGGAGCGCATCCGCCGCTACTACGGGCGCGAATCTGCCCTGATCTATCCGCCGGTAGAAACCGGGCGCTTCGCCCCGGTCGCGGCGGACGAAGTCGGCGACGCCTTCCTGATCGTCTCCCGCCACATTCCCTACAAACGGATCGATCTGGCCGTGCGCGCCTGTACCGAGCTGGGTCTGCCCCTCCAGATCGCCGGGCAGGGGCGCGATACGGACCGCCTGCGGCAGATGGCCGGGCCAACGGTGGAATTTCTGGGCTTCGTGCCGGATGATGAGCTGCCCGGCCTGATGGCCCGCTGCAAAGCCTTCCTGTTCCCCGGCCTGGAGGACTTCGGCATCGCCCCGGTGCAGGCGCTGGCCGCCGGCCGCCCCGTGATCGCCTTCGCCGGCGGCGGCGCGCTGGATACTGTCCTGCCCGGCGTCACCGGAGAGCTGTTCGCCGAACAAACGGTGGACAGCCTGCGGGCCGCGCTGGTCGCCTTCGACCCCCGCAAATACGATCCGGCTCGCCTCCGCGCGCACGCCCTCCGCTTTGAGGCCTCCCTGTTCCGGCAGGGGATCACGGCTTACGTCGAGCAGGCGTGGGAGGACTTCCAGAACGGGAAGCGCCGCGTATGACGGAACCGCCGCCCGCCCCGCCTGATGAGGCCGTCCTGGAAGGCCAGATTGCCATCCGCGCCGCGCTGCAGGCTGCCAGCCGCGCCCTGCACGTGTTGTATGTGGACCGTTCCCGGCCCGACAAGCACGGCGGTGTGGCGGCCCTGGTCCGCGCCGCCAGGGCGGCGAGCGTCCCGGTGGAGCTTGTCGCGCCGGAAGTGATCGCGGCCCATACCAGCGGACAGACGCACGGCGGCGTGATCGCCCTGGCCGGGCCGCGCCGCTTCCTGTCAATGGCCGATCTCCTGCCCACCAGCGGCCCGGCCTTCATCGTCATGCTCGACGGCGTGGAGGACCCCTTCAACTTCGGGCAGGCCATCCGCGCCTTTTACGCGGCGGGGGCGGACGGCCTGATCGTGCGGCCGCGCAACTGGATGAGCGCGGCGGGCGTGGTCGCCCGGGCGTCGGCGGGCGCGTCAGAGCGTATCCCGACGGCGGTGGCTGAGACGGCGGAAGACGCGGCCGTTTTCTTCCGGGGGGCGGGGCTGGCCGTGGCCGTCACCAGCAAAACCCGCGCCACCCCTCTCTACGCTGCCGACCTGACCGCCCCGCTGTTCCTCCTGATCGGCGGCGAAAAGCGCGGCGTCACCCGCTCCTTCCTGGATCGGGCCGATCTGGTGATCGAGATTCCCTACGGGCGCCCCTTCGCCGAATCGCTGGGCACGACGGCCGCGGCGGCGGTGCTGGCCTTCGAGATCATGCGCCAGCGGCAGGCGGGGAACAGGCAGTGAGGGGAAAGCCCTGGCCGCGGCGAACGCCGTCCCCCCCGGGATTGCAATTAGACCCCGGCGCGATCGCTGCGATACAATCAACCCGCACTGTTACGTGAGTGGTCGTACCCCGGACCAGGCCGCCCATGACCGCTTCCTTTGATCTTCTCGATTGCAGCGCCGCTCTGAGCCACCCGGCTCCGGCGCTTGTTTGCGTCACTGCCGGGCCGTTCCTGCTCGGCAGCGACCCCGCCCGCGACGTGGAAGCGCTGCCCGCTGAGGAGCCGCTGACCCGCCTGTTCCTGCCGGACTACTGGATCGGGCGCTACCCGGTGACGGTGGAGGAATATCAGGTCTTCATGGAAGCGGGCGGCTACGAGGAGCCGCGCTGGTGGACCGCGGCCGGCTGGACATGGCGGACCCACTGGAAAGACGATCTGCAGCCCCAGGGATGGGGGAACGAGCGGCGGTTCGGCCAGCCGCGCCTCCCTGTCACCGGCGTGAGCTGGTACGAGGCGTGGGCTTACACCCGCTGGCTGGACGACGCCGCGCGCCGGGCCGGACTCGCCCGGCCGGATGGCCTGACCTTCCGCCTGCCGACCGAGGCGGAGTGGGAAAAAGCTGCCCGCGGCACGCGCGGACGGCTCTACCCCTGGGGCGATCTGTTTCGCGATATCGATACCGGCCACGTGCGCTGTAACACGGTGGAGGCCCGCCTGCACCACCTGACCCCGGTCGATCACTTCTCCCCGGACGGCGACAGCCCATTCAACTGCGCTGACATGGTCGGGAATGTCCGCCAGTGGTGCCTGACCCGCGCAGACCTGGAAGATCCCTCCCGCTGGCAGGACCCGGACTTCCTGTTCTGGTCCTACGCGACGCCGCCTTCCGCCGCCGAGAATCAGCCGGACGGCAAGGGCGCGCGCGCCCTGCGCGGGGGGAGCTGGCTGCACGATTACCGCCAGGCGCGCTGCGCCGCCCGCTCAGCGGAGTTTCCCAACGAAGCGGCGGAAGATATCGGCTTCCGCGTCTGTCTGGCGCCATCCTGACTCGCGGCGCGCTCCTCCGCTTCCCCCGTATCCCAAATTGCACAGCCTGAAAGCGGCCTGTATCGCCAGTTATCGCAATGTTAAAGTTTCCCTCCGCCACTTATCCACAGGCAAAATGCCGGTTTGAAACTTTAATGTTTCAGCCCCGGCGCTTCCGCACCCCCATATGTGGCGGTCCTGCTGAAAATCCCTTCGGTGAGCGATCCCACAAACAGGGCTTAGAAAGCCTGTTCGAACGCCTTCCGATTCCAGTACCCCCGCGATCTGTGGATAACTTGCCGGGCATCTGGGGATAAATGGCACCCCTTGTGGAAAAGTTGTCCCTATCTGCTTCTCCATTTTTTCAGTCTTTACCCATATCTGGGGGTAGGAGGCGCTCCGGGCCGAGAGCTGGCGTCGAACAGTCGTGCGACCAGATGAGGCCAAAAGCGCTGTGTATAACCCGTCCAGTTATGCACAGGGCGGCCTGTGGATATGTGGACAGCGCCAGCTCCGGAATCGGCACCATTAGCGGGCTGCCGGCGGGCTGCGCCCCCCATATGTGGCGGCTGGCAGTCCGCGCGGGGCACTTATCCACGCTATCCACAGGCTCTACTATGATGACTATAATGATCCTGATCCATAAGGGAAAGACTGTGCACAAAGGGGCACGACACAGCGCAACCGGGAAGAAAAAGGCAGGCGCCTCCTTCCACGGGAGAAGCAGCCCGGGGCGGGCCGGTTTCTCTGCCCTGGATAACAGGCCTGGATAGCAGGCGGAGATCGTATGTCGTGCCGCGCGGAAAATGGCAGGTGCGCTATTCGGCGCGAGGGTGATGTCAGGTATTATCTGAATTTTGATGAATTAAGCATATTACCTTACAAATTAAAGTAGGCGTCAAAACAAAAACAGATTATACTTAAGAGGAGGGGGAGTTTCATAGTTGTGCTGCTGGCTGCTGTACATTCCGGCGGGGGACTGAAGGGCCGTTCAGCCAGGCCCGGCGCACAACCTGTTATTCGAGCTTTATGCCTGTCCCTGAAGTCCCGACCACGGTGAAGACAGTAGTGCTTGCTGGTGACTTTCTTGTCGGGTATACCGGCGGTCAGAATTCCGATCTGATCCGGCCGGGGGTCTCCAAAGGTGCGATCATCCGTGAAAAAATGTCCTGAATGTCAACACGACAACGAAGATAACATTATCATCTGTACCGTCTGCGGTCACGTGCTGGACCCTGCTGCGCTGCTTCAGCAAACTGAGACGCGCAAATTTGGCGAGACCGATGCCGGCCGCAACCAGCCGCGCTGGGGGACGGCGCACTTCGACGAGCAGACCCGGCTGGTCCTGCGCGTGGCGGATGGCAGCGCGATCCTCAATGTCAGCATTTACGGTACGACCGGTGTCCTGCTCGGGCGCTACGATCCGGCCACCGGCCGTACGCCGGAAGTGGACCTGACCGGCTTCGACGCCGAGCAGAACGGCGTTTCGCGCCAGCACGCCCGCCTGACTGTCTATGAGCATTCGCTGTACATCACCGACCTGGGCAGCGCTAACTCTACCTTTCTCAATGGCCTGCGGCTGACATCGCACCAGCCGCGTATCCTGCGCGACGGCGATGAGATCCGGCTGGGCCGGCTGAAGCTGCAAATCACCTTCATTGATTCTACCAATGGGAGCGGGCGGTAAAACGGCCCCGTTGTCGCGCCAGCCGGGTTGGCTGCTGGTAAAAGGCTGGCGCGTCCTTCTGCCTGCTGTGGCTCATTTTGTAACCGGATTCTAACGCTTTCCTGCCGCTCTTCTACCCGGACGGCTGGCATCCTCGCCCGCTCTACCGTACACTACAATTATCCTGTGACTGACGGAGAGCGGGCATCATGCAGCAGTTCGATCGCATCACGCGCGACACTCAGATTATGGCCGGGCAGGCCTGCATCCGTGGTACCGGCATCCCGGTGCATCTGATCGCCAACCTGGCCGCGCAGGGGACCCCGACCGCCGACATCCTGGCCCAGTACCCGCTTCTGGAGCTTGAGGATATCGTGCAGGCTATGGCCTACACCCTGCGCGAGCTGGTGTATGTGATGAACCAGGGGCATTACGGGGTTAAGTCCGGCCTGGCCGTGATTCAATCCGGCTGCCAGTTGATCAACACCCTCAGCTTCCCCGCCCGGGAGACGGAAGGGCACGGCAACGGCGAGCTGTCCACCGCCGCCGACATCCTGCACATCTTCCCCGGCGCCATCCGGCGCAGCATGGATGCGCTCAACCGCCTGGATGAGTGGGTGCATTTTTATCGCGATCCGGGGGTAGCCACGCCAGAATGGTGGCGCGAAGACCTGGCCCACATTGTGGAGCGGGCGCTGCAATACTACGTCTCGTCCCCGGAGGGCGCGCCCGCCGTGGTGGTACAGCTCCCTAAAGAGCTGCCGGCGGTCCGGTCCGCTGGCCAGCTTGATCAGGCTATTGGCTACCTGCTGACGGTGTACGAGCCGACGGGCGCAATCCGCCGGCGGGTCACCGCCGCGCCGGGAGATGAGAACGCCCTCCGCCTGGAAATCGAGCACGATCCGACCGTCGGGCGCGGCCATATCACCGCCAACCCCGATCTGGGGCTGGCCCGCGGCGATCGCCAGCTCGCCAGCCTGTTCAGTCCGGGCGGCCTGTACGCCACCGCTGCCCTGATCGTGGAGCGCAGCGGCGGCCGCGTGGAGGCCGAGATCACCCGCGACCGGCTCCGCCTGAGCGTGTTCCTGCCGATCTGGATCGAGACAGAAAATCCCGAGCCAGTCGATTGACCGGCGAGGGCGGGGCGACGGAACACGGCTCGCCGCCATTTTGCGAGCCGCGTCCTCTCGATCGCCCTGCTTACCGAAAAATCAGCGCGTTTATTGGTATAGCTTCGTCGGCGGTGGGTTGCGATCAATAAATCCGCGCTGGTGCCAGTACGGGTAGATCGTATCCGTCTCGCTGGCCGCATCGAGCCGCGCCACCTGCTCCGCGCTCAGCGCCCAGCCTGCCGCGCCCAGATTCTCCCGCAACTGCTCTTCGTTGCGGGCGCCGATGATGACGCTGGCGACCGTCGGCCTTTGCAACAGCCAGTTGAGCGCCACCTGGGCCACCGTCTTGCCCGTTTCCGCGCTGACCGCGTCCAGCACGTCCACCAGGTTATAGAACCACTCCTCGGGCACGGGCGGTCCCTCAGCCGCGCCCTTGGCGACGCGGCTGTCAGGGGGGATAGGCGTGTTCCGGCGGAACTTCCCGCTGAGCCGGCCCTGCGACAGCGGCCCCCAGACGAGGGTGCTGACCTTCTGGTCCAGCGCCAGCGGCATCAGCTCCCACTCATACTCGCGGCGGATCAGCGAGTAGTGGGCCTGGTGCGCCATATAACGCGCCCAGCCGTGCTTCTCCGAAATTGCCAGCGATTTCATCAAGTGCCAGCCGGAGAAGTTGGAACAGGCGATATAACGCACCTTGCCGCTTTGCACCAGCGTATCCAGCGCATGCAGCGTTTCTTCTACCGCTGTTCGGGCGTCGAAGCCGTGGATGGTGTAAATGTCGATGTAGTCGGTGTTAAGCCGCCGCAGGCTGCCTTCGCACGAGCGAATCAGGTGATAGCGCGAAGACCCTACATCATTCGGCTCGTCGCTCATGCGGAAGGTGGCCTTGGTGGAAACCAGCAGCCTGTCCCGCCGTCCCCGGATTGCCTTGCCCAGCAACTCCTCCGCCTGCCCTGTCGAATAGACATCCGCCGTATCAAACAGGTTCGCGCCCGCTTCCATGCACAGATCGACCAGGCGGGCCGCCTGGGCCGCGTCGCTGCTCCCCCACTTGCTGAAAAAAGGGTGGCCGCCGCGGCTGAATGTCCCCGTCCCGAAGCTGAGGACCGGCACGCTGAACCCCGAGTTGCCGAGCACTCTGTATTCCATTTTGGCATTCTCCACACACGATAAAAAGGCGACAATGCCCCGCTATTATACATATTCAAGGCCGTTGAGCCGCCAAATAAAATCCCAGAGGTGTTGGGGCCGGGGCAAGGCCCGATCAGCTACCTCCTGACGGCCACGAGGGAAAAGCCGGCGGGCCACTCCCTGTTCCCCGCTTCCTGCCGCCCGCTTTTCGGCTATAATGCCAGCAAGTTTCCTCTCTTATTCAGCAGACCGGACGCGGAGTATGCTCACCGTCAGTATTATCGTTCACGGCGATTTCTCCCATATTGAAGCGGCCCTGCACAGCATTGCCCAACAATCCGTGCCGTGCCAGGTGCACCTGACGGTCAACACCGGCCCGCACCCGGAGGTGGACCGCCTGCAGGCGCTCTTCCCCGAGCTGTGTGTGCATATCAACGAAGCGCCGCTTGGCTTCGCCGCCAACCACAACCGCGTGCTGCGCCTGGCCCGGACGCCGTATGTCGCCCTGCTCAACGATGACATCCTGCTCTACCCCGGCGCGCTGGAGGCCCTGACTGGTTATCTGGACGCGCACCCCGACGTGGCGGTGGTCGGGCCGGCGATTGAGAATCCCGACGGCTCGCCGCAGATCGCGGTCTGGAGCGACCCCACCCTGCCCCGCATGATCTACCGTATCAGCGGCCTGAGCGCCCTGACCCCGCCCGGCGGGCGGGTCCGCCGCGCCCTGCAGCGTCCGGGCATCGCCCGCCTGCTGGGCGTGGAATCGCTCAATCTGGCCCCGGTCACCCGGCCGGTCCCGGTCGTCATCGGGGTCGCTATGGTGGCGCGGCGGGAGGCGTGCGCCCGGGCCGGCGTGATGGATGAGGACACGCGGGTGTACGGGGAGGAATTTGGCTGGCAGTGGCGGCTGCGGCAGCGCGGCTGGCGCGTCGTCTTTGTGGCCGAGGCGCGCGTAATCCACTATAACCCGGCTAACGACCTGACCGGCTGGCGGCTGGCCGAGCATCGCAAGGGTATTATCTGCTACTTTCAGAAGTATCGCTCCCCCTGGCAGGCTGTGGTATTGCGGGGGAGTGTGGTAGGCTTTCACGGTCTGGGGGCGCTGCTGCTGGCTCCCTTCAATCGAGAGAAAGCCCGCGCTCATTGGAAAGCCGTCCAGGTCGGGCTGCGGCCCGGCTGCCTGCCCCCTGAGGAGGTGTTATGAGCGAACCGGTTCCCGGCGGCTGGCCCCTGGTCACCGCCATCATGCCCATCTATAACGAAGAAGCCTTCATCGCTCACAGCCTGGGCGCCGTGCTGGAGCAGGACTACCCGCCCGACCGGCTGCAAATCCTGGTTGTGGACGGCATGAGCACCGACTCCACCCGGGCCATCATCCATCTGCTGCCCGGCGCGGCGCGGGTGCGCGTGCTGGATAACCCCCGCCGTAACCAGGCCGCCGCCATGAACATCGGCATCGCAGCAGCGGAAGGGGAGGTGATCGTGCGCATAGACGGGCACACCGTGATCGCGCCCGATTATGTCCGCCAGTGCGTCACGCTGCTGCGGGAGACGGGCGCTCAGAACGTGGGCGGACCGATGGACCCGGTGGGCGTCACGGCGATGGGCCGGGCGATCGCCCTGGCCGGCAAGTCGCCGTTCGCCGTGCCGACCGCCTTTCACGTCAGCGAGCGGGCGCAGTTCACCGACACCGTCTATATGGGGGCGTGGCCGGCGGATGTCCTGCGGGCGACTGGCGGCTATAACGAGATGATGACCCCCAACGAGGACTACGAGCTTAACTACCGCCTGCGAAAAGCTGGCGGGCGGCTGTATTTTTCCCCGGCCATCCGCTCCCGCTACTACGGGCGGCAGACGCTGCGCGCCCTGGCGCGCCAGTATTACCGCTACGGGCAGGGCAAAGTGGTTGTGCTGCGGATACATCCACGCTCGATCCGGCCCCGCCAGCTTGTCGCCCCGCTGTTCGTGGCCGGGCTGGCCGGCGGGGTCCTGCCGGGCCTCCTGGGGGGGCGGCTGGCCTGCCTGCGCCGGCTCCGCCTGTTGTGGCTGGCCGCGGTGGCGCTGTACGCCGGGCTGAACGCCGCTTTCACCGTCCGGGCGGTCCGCCGGTCGGGGGAATACGGCCTGGCGGCCCGGGTCCCGCTGGTTTTCCTGACGGTGCACCTGGCCTGGGGCATCGGCTTCTGGCGCGAATTGTTCAGGCGCGGGATTGCTGATGACGCTTGATGTAATCTGCTAGAGAAAGGAAGGCAAGATGGCACCATTTCTGGAACTGGCGCTGGCGCTGATGGTGATTATTCTCGCGGCCAAAGCGGGCGGTTACCTGAGCTACCGGCTCGGGCAGCCCTCGGTCCTGGGGGAGCTGATTGCCGGCCTGATTCTGGGGCCGTCGGTGCTCAACTTTCTCCACCTGCCGTTTTTCGCCGCGTCGGACCATCTGGGGCAGACGATCGGCGAGCTGGCCGAGCTGGGAGTGCTGCTGCTGATGTTCATGGCCGGCCTGGACCTGCACATTTCCGATCTGGCCCGGTCCGGCAAGGTGTCGGCGCTGGCGGGGACGCTGGGCGTGGTGTTCCCGGTGGTGATGGGGTATATCCTGGGGATTGCCGTCGCGCTCACCCAGGAGCAGGCGATCTTCGTGGGCCTGAGCCTGGCCGCGACCAGCGTCAGCATCTCGGCCCAGACGCTGATGGAGCTGCAGGTGTTGCGCAGCCGGGTCGGCATCAGCCTGCTGGGGGCGGCGGTGTTCGATGATGTCCTGGTCGTGCTGGGGTTATCGCTTTTCCTGGCCCTGCTGGAATCCAGCGGCGCGACCGCCGGGCTGGAGATCATCATCGTGGTGGTGCTGCGTATGGTCGGCTTCCTGTTGCTGGCGACGGTCGCCGGCTTCTACCTGCTGCCGGCGCGGCTGAGCCGGCGGATTGACCGGCTGCCGATCAGCCAGGGGCTGCTGGCTTTCGTCTTCGTGATACTGCTGCTGTACGGCTGGCTGGCGGAGATCGTGGGCGGCATGACGGCGATCACGGGGGCGTTCCTGGCCGGCCTGATCTTCGCCCGCAGCCCGTTTAAGAGTCGTATCGCGACCGGCGTGGCGACCATATCCTACGCGATCTTTGTCCCGATCTTCTTCGTCCATATCGGCCTGGTCGCTGACCTGCGGGACTTCAGCGGCGAGAACCTGCTCTTTCTGACGGCGGCAGTTGTGGTGGCCGTGATCAGCAAGGTGCTGGGGGCCGGACTCGGCGGGCGGCTGGGCGGCCTGACCTCCCGGGAGTCGCTTCAGCTTGGCGTGGGGATGATGTCGCGCGGCGAGGTCGGCCTGATCGTGGTTACTGTCGGGGTGACGAGCGGCCTGGTCCCGCCGGAAGTATTCACCGTGATTGTGGGCGTCGTTATCCTGACGACGCTGCTCACTCCGCCGTTACTGCGGGCGCTGTTTTCCGGGCAGGAGGCGGTTGATATGCCGCCGCAGCAGCCAGTCAAAGGAGAATCATCGTCATGAAGCAAATGGTCCTGATGGTGCTCAATAATCCTGATTATTGTATGGAGATGCTGGAAGCCTGGGCCGCCGCCGGCGCGCCGGGCATCACTATTCTGGAGAGCACCGGGCTGATGCGCTTTCGGCAGGCGCTGGGTAAGCGCGATGACATGCCGCTCCTGCCGCGGCTTTCCGATTTGCTGCGCGGTCAGGAGACGCACCACCGTACTCTGTTTTCGATCCTGGATGACGAGGCGCAGACGGAGGCGGTCCTGCAGGCTACGCGGGATGTCTTCGCCCGCTTCGAGGCGGACGGCCTGGAGGAGAGCGCGGTGCTGTTCGTGCTGCCGGTGACCGCGAGCTATAAGTTCACCTCCCACAGGGGGCGCGGCAAATAAGCGTGGAAAAGCCGGCGGCGGAGAGAAGGCAGGAGATCGTCAGGAAAGGCAGCCCGGTTTTCCCCGGCGCTTGTGGCGGCTCAGCGCCTTTTCCTGTTCTCCACCGCCCGCTCCCTGCGTTTCCGTTTTTTTGGTCTTGACGCGGTTCCGGGCGGGCCTTTATAATACGGCGCACATCGGGCAGTATAAGATGGCTTTTGCCGCAGACAGCAGGCGCTCCCATCTGGGGGCTCAATCTCCTGCCGAGGTGAAGGCGACCGGATGCCGCGCTCATCAGGCGCGCGGCGGGCTGTGACTCCTGTCGGCCTTTGCGGGGAATGTCTGCAAAGGCCGTTTTTATTGCCTGTGTTTATCGGCCGATCAATTCCATAGAGGGAAGGAGGCAGGACCCCAACCATGCCTATCTCCAGAGCGCATAAAGAGGAATTGGTCGCGCGTTATGTCGAGCTGTTGAAGGAAGCGCAAGGCGTCATCATCACCCGGAACAACGGGATGAAAATAGCGCACTTCAACGATCTGCGCGCCAGACTGCGCGAGCTTGACAGCACCTTAATGATCACCAAGAACACCCTGTTCAGCCTGGCTCTGCAGGAAGTCAACCTGTCAATTCCGGAAGAGCTGCTGAAAGGCCCGGTGGCTGTGACATTTGTCCGCGGGGACATCGCCGCTGCCGCCAAGGCGGTGCTGGCCTTTCAGGGGGATGTGCAGATGTTCGAGGTCACCGGTGCGCTGGTTGAGGGCGTGAACTACGATGCTAAGGGCGTGGACCTGCTGTCCAAGCTGCCCAGCTTCGGCGAGCTGCGCGCTCAACTGGTGGGCCTGATCATTGCCCCGGCCGCCGGCCTGGTCAATGTGATCAATGGTGGCGCGACCCAGGTCCTCAACGTGATTGCTGCTTACGCAGCCAAGGAAGAGGGCGAAGCCGCGTAAGCCTGCGGGCTTGCGTGGGCCAACAGCATCCGTCGTGATCCGTATACGCTGATTTTGACCATAACGCATAACGCGGGGCCGAACGCGGCACCCGCACCCAGGAAAGGAACCTGTATCATGGCTGACCTGAACAAGATCGTTGAAGAACTGAGCGCGCTGACCCTTCTGGAAGCTGCTGAGCTGAAGACGATGCTCGAGGAAAAGTGGGGCGTCACCGCCTCCGCCGGTATGCCTATGATGATGCCGGGCATGATGATGGCTGGCGCTGGCGCGGGCGAAGCCCCGGCTGAGGTAGAGGAACAGACCGAGTTCACCGTCATCCTCAAGGATGTCGGCCCCAAGAAGATCAACGTCATCAAGGCCGTCCGCTCCTTCACCACCCTCGGCCTGGCCGAAGCCAAGGCAGTGGTGGACAGCGCGCCCGTCGCCGTGCTGGAAGCGGTCGGTAAGGAAGCTGCTGAGGACGCCAAGAGCAAGCTGGAGGCCGAGGGGGCCGTCGTCGAGATTAAGTAATCTCGCAGGCAGTCCCGCAAGGCGCAGCCAAAATCAACCGCCGGAGCAGGTATCCCGGCGGTTTTTGTTTCCTCTTCCGCCGGGGAGGCTATTCCACGATAGCGCCGCGTTTGGCCAGCCGGGTGCGCGCCCGGTCATCCGTCATCTCGAGGTTGTCGATGGTGACGCCGTTCAGGTCCGCCGCGACCATGTTAGCGCCCTTGACGTTGGCCTGGCTGAGGTCCAGCCCCCTGAGCGCCCCGCCGTTGAAGTCAGGCCGCCAGCCGGGATTCTTGGCGCGAGCCGCGTTGTAGGCGTCAATCCCCCGCCGCTGGATGGCTTCTACGAGCGCCGCTCCTCTGTACCAGGGGCCAAAGCCGAACAGCTTACGAAATGCACGTGACATGGGGCTTCCCTTCTTGTTTCCCGGGTTGGACGTCGCTGATTTAATTTTAACAGATTCGCCCGCCGCTATACATCTTCGCTGTGGTAGAGATCGCTTTCGGCGACTTCGCCCTTGTCGATAAATTCATTCATGGCCCGCTCGCCGAAGTCTTCGGTGTGCGTGGCCTGGTGGTAGACGGCCAGCCAGCGGGCGATTTGTTCGGCCACCATGGTCTGCTCATCTTCTTCCTGCCTGACCGTCCCTTCCCGCAACCGGCGCAGGATGTCATCCTGCAGCGCGTATGGCTGGTAGATGTAGCTGAAGGTTGTCTGGCCGGTCCCCAGGCCGGCGGTCTCAGCCGCCGTCTGCACGATTACGGTGCCGTAGCTCAGCATTTGCTGCCAGAAGCCGGTCACGCGCACATCGACATTCTGGATATTGCGGATGGGCACGTGGCTCTCGATATTCTGGAGCCAGAGCGGGCGGCGGTGAATCTTGGTCAGCATCGTGTCTTCGACAATGTACTGGTCATCGCGCCAGTCGGCAAACTCAAACCACAGCCAGAACAGCAGCCCGCCGAAGGCGGCGATGAAAGCCAGCAGCAGCGTGAGGGGGTGAAAGGCGTTCCAGGGCCATTCGTGCCGCCACCGCACGGCCATGAGGGCGGCCACCAGCGCCACCATCAGGAAGAAAAACGGCCCGAAGATATTCCGCAGCAGGATTAGCCAGTGCCGGCGGTAGACGATGCGGTACCCCTCATCCACCCGCACCCGCACATCCAGATAGGTCATCCACTGGTTCCAGCGTTCCTGCCAGGAGGTCAGCACCGGCGTGATTGGCTCGACATCGGGCGCGCGTTCCCCCGGCTGGGGGATGACATCGCTATGGCTGCGATTGAGGGCATTGACGCCCAGGAAGCGGTCAATTTCAGTGCGGATTTTCTCGCGATCAGAGGCGGCGCGGTGCGCGCCGGAGCGGCTCGTCTCGCGATTGATGATCGCGGCCAGGCCGTCCGGGTCGGGGACCAGATTGAAGACCACGTTACCGGCGGAGCCAGCGGTGGCGATCACCAGGTTGCCGAAATTCAGCCGCGCGTCCAGATAGCCGGTCCGCTGGGTGTGCACAGACTGAATGCTGTTCAGCGGGGCCTGCTGGCGCATCTCGGTGAAGGTCAGCAGGATTCGCTCCTCGCGCAGCACGCGCTGGTTGGTGATCACGAACCAGTCGTTCAGCCAGTCGAAGTAGCAGTAGGCGATATACAGGATCGGCAGCACAACGGCCAGCAGCAGCGGGAGGGCCGCCAGAGCGTCCGGGATGACCGGTGTCAGCCAGATCACGATGGCCGCCGTGAACATCAGGATGGCGATGGGGATAGCCGCGGCTGCCCGCCGCCAGAACGCCCAGATATGGCGGTGGGTGAAGCGTAGAACGATCTCCCCCCGGTTGAGCCAGGCGAAGTCGCGCTCCGGCACCTTGACGATGATATCGTCGCGGACGTTCAGGCGCGCTTTGATATTCGGATAGCGGCGGATGAAGTCCTCGAAGTCGCGCCGGGCCAGCACCAGCACAGTGGCCTCCCGCACAACCAGGAGCGAGTTGGGGCGCTCATCGTGCAGGAAAAGCGACTTTTCCCCGACAAACTCGCCGGGGTCAACATCGGCGCCTTTGCGCTCGATGCCGTCCGGCCCCACGCGCAGCAACCGGCCCCGCCCGCTGACGAACAGGTACAGGGCGTAGGTCCGCTCGGCCTGGCGGTAGATGTAGTCACCCGCGCGGTACGTCTCCTCATGGAAGAGCGGCTCCAGCAGCGCGATCTCATCCGTCTCCAGCTCCGAAAATAGCGGCAGCCGGCTGATATGCTCCAGTTTTTCCAGGCGGTCCATAGGTGGAGGGCGACCCTCCGGCCGCCCGCGTGACTCTCCTCGTATGTACCGCCCGATTGTACTGATGTTCGCCGCCAAACGCCAGCCGGTTTGATTCGTCCAACCGGCCGGGGGTGGGCAGGCCCGCTCTTCATGCAGCGAGTTGTCGTCATGGGTATTACTGGCGGGCTGAAATGGATTATACTTAGCCGCGTGCGGGGGATGTTGATCCACGAGGAGAAAGAGCGACCTTTTGATGCAGAATCGAATCTTTGGCCGGCTGGGCTGGTCGGTGGGCGAAATCGGCTACGGCATGTGGGGGATGGGCGCGTGGACCGGCTCCGATGATGAGGAGTCGCGGACTTCGCTGCACCGCGCGGTCGATCTGGGCTGCAACTTCTTCGACACCGCCTACGCTTACGGAGAGGGGCACAGCGAGCGCCTGCTGGGGGAACTGGTGCGGGCTTACCCCGGCAAGCGGCTGTACACCGCCAGCAAGATCCCGCCCAAAAGCCGCAGATGGCCGTCCCGGCGCGGGTATCTCCTGCAGGACAACTTCCCGCCGGAGTATATCCGCGAGTACACGGAGAGGAGCCTGCGTAACCTGGGGCTGGAGCGGCTGGACCTGATGCAGTTTCACGTCTGGGAAGATGACTGGGCGGCGGACGAAAGCTGGCAGCGCGCGGTCGAGGACCTCAAGCGAGAGGGGAAGATCGGCGCGATGGGCGTCAGCGTCAACCGCTGGGAGCCGGACAACGTGCTGAATACCCTGCGCACCGGCCTGATTGACGCCGTGCAGGTGATCTACAATATCTTCGACCAGGCGCCGGAGGATGCCCTGTTTCCGCTGTGCCGGGAGCTGGGCGTGGCCGTGATCGCCCGCTGCCCGCTGGATGAGGGATCGCTGGCCGGCACGCTGACCAAAGACACCCGCTGGCCGGAGGGAGACTGGCGCAACACCTACTTCGTGGAGGAAAACCTGCACAGCACCGTGGACCATGTGGAAGCCCTGCGCCCGCTGGTCCCGACGGGGATGTCCATGGCCGATATGGCGATGCGTTTCATCCTGTGCAACCCCGACGTCAGCACCATCATCCCGGGGATGCGCAAGCTGCGCCACGTGGAGGCCAATATCGCGGTCAGCGACGGCGCGGGCCTGCCGGCAGACCTGCTACATAAGCTGCAAGCTCACCGCTGGGATCGTGAGCCAACCGAATGGTCGCAGTAGTAGCGTGACCGACACGGTCACAGCAGCACCGCGACAACCAGTCTTACATCCTTCCCCGCTCGTGGGGAATAGATAGCCCGACAGGGGTTTAAGCCCCCTGTCTCTGGTATCTGTCCGCCTGTGGAGGAAGAACCCGGGATAGGAAGTGCGAAGGGCTATCATGACAACGTACGACAGTTCCAGTTTTGGCCTGATGTGCCTGTGCGCGGGCAGCGGCGCCCTGATCCCCGTGATCGGCTACTTCGTAATCACCCGAACCAGGTGGTGGAGGGAGACCATGCGCCGCGCCGCGCAGTAGCAGGCGCTCTACGACGACGATGAGGATGACGAAGATCGCCTGACAGATCTGTTCATACTGCTTGACGATCTGAACCGCAGGGACCACAATCAATTCTGACCCGGTTGCCGGGCATGCCCCTGACCGGGGCCGGATCTGCCTGAGCTGACATTGCGCCACTATATCAATCTCATTCAAGGACGGTTATCATGCAGGAACATCAGATGCAGATCGCTTTCCCCGGCGGGGACCGCATCACGGCGGATTTTCATGGCAACCAGATCGAAACTGGCGACGAGAATCAGCCTTCGGCGTTCGACTTCTTCCTGATCGGCCTGGCGACCTGCTCCGCCAGCAAAGTGCTGCACTTTTGCCGGGAGCGCGATATCCCCACCGATGCGATCAGGATGAGGCAGCGGATGTACTATAACCCCGATACGCGCATGTTCGAATCTATCGTGACGGAGATTCAGCTCCCGCCGGATTTCCCGGCCAAATATCGCGATGCCGTGGTGCGCGCCGCGGAAAGCTGCGGCGTCCGCCGCCATCTGCTCAACCCGCCGGCTATGGAGACGATCATTGTGCCCGGCGAGCCAGAAGCCTGATTGACAGCCTTCAACCGGGAGGAGGTTCTATGATACGTTATATTGTCCGCCGCCTGCTTCAGGCCATCCCGCTCCTGCTCGCCATCTCCGTGATCGTCTTCATCCTGATCGAGGCGGTCCCCGGCGATGCCAGCCAGATGTACATGGACCCGGAGAAAGGCACCGACCCGGCGTACCTGGAACAGGTCCGCAAGAGCCTGGGTCTGGACCAGCCGTTTTATGTGCGGTACGCAGCCTGGCTGGTCAAGACGATACAGGGCGACATGGGCTTTTCGTTCCGCAACCGGCGGCCGGTATCGCTGGAGATCGGCGACCGGCTGCCTAACACGCTGCTGCTGGGCGGCGTCTCGCTGCTGGTCTCGCTGGTGGTCGCCATCCCGATCGGGATCATCTCCGCCCTCAAGCGGTATACCCTGATCGACTATGTGCTCAGCACGCTGGCCCTGGTCGGCATCTCCGTGCCGATCTTCTGGGTCGCTCTGTTGTTGTTACAGATATTTTCTATCCAACTGGGCTGGTTACCGGCGGTCGGGATGCACTCCGTGCGGCAGACCTACACCGGCTGGGCGGCGGTGATGGACGTGGTCCAGCATATGATCCTGCCGGTGATCGTGCTGAGTGTGGCTCAGATGGCCTCCTGGTCGCGCTACCAGCGGTCCTCGCTGCTGGAAGTGCTGGGGCAGGACTACATCCGCACGGCGCGGGCCAAGGGCCTCCGCGAGCGGGGAGTGATCGGCAAGCACGCCCTGCGCAACGCTCTGATCCCGATTGTGACTCTGGTCGGGCTGTCGGTGCCGACCATTGTGACCGGCGCGTTCATCACGGAGACAATCTTCAGTTGGCCGGGCATGGGCCGGCTGGGGGTGGAAGCGGTCAACGGGCGCGATTACCCGGTGATCATGGCCGTCACCATGCTCTCCGCTGTCCTGATTATTCTGGGCAACCTGTTCGCCGATATCGCGTATGCCTGGGTGGACCCGAGGATACACTATGAATGAGCTGAGCACCCCGATGGCGCTGCAGGAACACATCAAGCCGACGCCGCAGTGGAAGCTGATCTGGCGGCAGTTCCGCCGGCACCGGCTGGCCGTTGCCAGCGCTGTGCTGCTGATCATCATGCTGCTGATGGCTATATTCGCCGACGCGATCACGCCTTACGACCCCAACCGCATCGACACGGCTTATGCCCAGGGCCGGCCGCAACCCCCTTCTGATATCCACGCGCTGGGGACCGACAATTACGGCCGCGATTATCTGGCGCGCGCCCTGTTCGGGATGCGCGTCTCCATCTTTGTCGGGGTGACCGCCGTGATCTTCGAGATCGGGATCGGCGTCACCGTCGGCGCGCTGGCCGGCTACTTCGGCGGGCGGCTGGATAACTTTCTGATGCGCGTGACCGATGTCTTCCTTTCTGTCCCCGGCTTCTTCCTGCTCCTGATCATCGCCGGCATCTTCGCGGGCACGCTGCTGACGCTGGTGTTCGTGATCGGCGCGCTGAACTGGATGACCGTCTCCCGGCTGGTGCGGGCGGAATTTCTTTCGCTCAAGGAGCGCGAATTCATGACGGCGGCCCAGTGCATTGGCGTGCCCGGCTGGCGGATGGTGACGCGCCACATGCTGCCCAACGCCCTGGCCCCGATCATCGTAGCCGCCACGCTGGCCGTGCCCTACGCTATCCTGACCGAGTCGGCCCTGAGCTTCCTGGGGCTGGGCGTGCCACCGCCCAACGCCAGCCTGGGTAACATGCTGCAGGACGCGCAGCAGTGGCTCCGCACGGCGTGGTGGATCTGGGTTGTGCCGGGCGTCATCATCTCCCTGATCGTGCTGAGCTTCAACTTCGTTGGCGACGGGCTGCGCGACGCTTTTGATCCTCAGCTCCGGCGCTGATTAGCCGGGAGGGCAAACGGCAGAAAGCCAGCAGCGGGAAAAAAACAGGGACCGCCGCGACGCCAGAGGAGACAACCCGTTTTTCCCGGCATCCCCGGCGGTTCTTTGCTTTCCGGCCCCCTTTGATTTACGGCTCACCCCTTGCGGCTCCGCCCGCCGGTCTGGCGACAAGAAATGGGGATATAATGAGCACAGGGCTGTTAAGCAGGCCCGCGCTGATAGAGCGGAGGAGTTCGACACGTGACAACCAGAGACGATTTCACAGAGGCCGAATGGCAACAGGTGAAAGCCATCGTCCTGCTGGCGCCGGGCAATATGATGGCCAACGTCGGCCCGCACGGCCCGCTGCGCGCCGTCCGGGAGGGTATCGCGCTTGTGGCCGGCCTGTCGGCGCTCTCCAGGGACCCCCGCTACCAGGCCTCCGCCCTGATTCAGGCGGCGGTGAGCGAAGATGAATACAGAGATGCCGATATCCCCGCCCTGTCTTATGAAGAATCGATGGCCTTCCTGCGCGAGGCGGTGGCCGTCCTGGATCGGATCGCCCCAGCGGAGGACGCCCTGCTCTACAAACAGTTCGTGCTGGACCTGACCCGCCACGTGGCGAACGCCTTTGACAAGGTTCCGCTGAAGGTGGTGGGTTATAAGCGGATGGCCGAGCAGAAGCAACGGTATATCGCCGATCTGAAAGCGTTATTCGGCCTGTCGTGAGCGCCGCCGCCCGCCTCTACCTCTGATCGGGCGGCTACTCTTCTGTGGGCGGCGCCTCGTCGTCTTCGGCCAGCGCCAGATCGATCTGGCGGCGCAGCGCGTCGCTGGCGGAAGGCGCGTATCCGGTGGGCCGTTTGCCGGTGACGGGTGCGCCGGTGAAGAGAGGCGCGTCATCGTCCGCGTTGGGCTGGCGCTTGCGCGGCGCGCTGGCCGGCTGCGGTCTGCGCAGCAGCATATACAGCCCGGCTCCGATCAGAAGCATGGGCAAGATGAACTGCGCAACGGGCAGATCGTTGAAGACAAGCCCCTCGAAGAAGGCGCCGAAGATCAGGAAGAGGATCAGCCCCCAGCGGACAAAGCTGCGCCCGGTCGCGTACGTGCGGCGGTTGCCCGAGCGGTTGCTCTGAAACATCAGCCCCAGCCCCAGAAAGACCGGGTACAGCGCCCAGGTGTACGCCCAGCTTGCCCAGCGGCCGGTCATGCTCTGGACGAGCAGGATGGCGCCAGTGCCGGCTATGAGCGCGCCGGGGATCGCCAGCGAAGCTACCTCCTCGCTGCCGGTATAAGCGAAGTACAGGAGCATCAGCCCCGGGATAATGACGAAGAACGGCCACAATACTCCGAGCATGCTCAGCGACAGGATATTGAACTGGAATAACAGGCAGCTCATGCCGAGCAGGATCAGCAGCAATGCCACCGCCCGGCGCGAGCCAGAAGTTTGCCGTCCCATACAGTACGCCTCCTTCAACACCCTCAGAAGGGCAGATTATCAGATTGTTGTCTGTCCACCTATACGCATGGCGGCGGGGAGAGTTGCAGAGGCGCCAGGGCGGGCGGCCTCACCGCCCGGCTTCGCCGCACCACTTCCACTCGCCGGCCTCCTGGACGACGCGGTATGTGCCCAGCGGGAACAGCGTATCCTCGCCGCCGTAGACGGCCACAATATTGCCGGTGCAGCTCACGGTTGCGCCGCCCGCGTCAGCGGTACAGACGACATCATCGCCCAGCCGCGCTTCCACGCTGTCGAAGGACATCGCCTCCCGCTCCAGGTCGCCTTCCATCTCCGAGCACAGCAGGCGGCTCAGCCCTTCGCGGTCGGCGGTCACTTTGGCCTGCAGGTAGGCGCGGACAGCCGCCGCCGGGTCGCCTTCGCCCGCGCCGCCCGTGTCGCCGGAGCAGGCCGCCGCGGTCAGCAGGAACACAATCAGCGCGCCGAACAGCAGCGCTTTATAGGACATCGATCAACCTCCCGGGTTGTCAGGAAAATCGTGCCGGGCCGGAGGCGAACACGCCTGAAGGCCGGCGCCGCGCTGTTATATGATACACAGACCCCCCTCGCCTCGCTGCCCACACCCCGGCCGGCCGGAGATCGGGCCGCCTGGCTTCCTTCCCTCCTTCTATTGAGGGGAGGGCCGGGGATGGGAGCCGCCGCCATGCACACCGCCCGGCTCAACTGAACGTCCGGCCTTGCAGCCCGATCTGCATGACTTCCCGCCAGACGCGGTCCAGCGCGATCAGGGCGGTCAGGTTATGCACGCTGTGGCCGATCTGAAAGGCGCGCGGCGATGTGTAATCCTGGCGGTACAGGGCCGTCATGTGGACATTGTCGCCCCCCAGCCCCTGGCCGGGGATGGTCTGCGCGATCAGATCGAAGTCCCACAGAGGGACCTGATACTCTGCCGCAATCTGGCGGATCAGGTTGTTGCCGGAATCGGCCGCCCCGTCATTTTGATCGGGCCGGGTGCCCAGAATCGGGATCACGCCAGCGTCGAGGGCGTACTCCACAATCTGCCGCATGCTGTCCGCGAACAGCCGGGGCACGCCAGAATCGTTGGCCCCCAGCCGGATGAAGACGATGCTGGGCCGGTGCAGCCGGAACTCGCAGACGATTGGCGCTTCGCCAGACTGGCAGCGGGCCGGATCCGACCACATCGGGTCGAATACCGACCACGAGTGCAGCCCGATCCGCACGACGACGCTGTTCCGACCGAATGACCCGGCGAAGTAGTCAATCGCGGGCTGAAGATATTCATAGTCGCCCAGATCGTACAGCCCGGCGTCGAACGGCGCCAGAAAGTACGGATTGGCCGTGGTGCTGTCCCCGATCTTGGAAAACGCGCGCGGGTTGTTGCCCAGGGCCAGCCCGCGGGCGTAAATCTCGCGGATATGCCGGCGCACGGCGTCATCCATGACGATGAAGGTGTCCACCGCGACCCCGCTGACGGCCTCCGGCCCGGCCGGGATCGACGTCGGCACAATCCCCTGATCATCCGCTGACGCGAGGGAGGCCGGGGCGGCAGGACCGGGCACCGCCAACGTCGCTGTCAGGGCGGCAGGTCCGGGCGTCGTCGGGGTCGCCGATGGCGTGGCGGCTGGCGGCGCCGGCGGGATCAGAAGGAGCTGGCCTACATACAGCGTGTCGAAAGCGCCCAGGCTGTTCACCGCCATAAGCTCCGCCGCCGTGATGCCGTACTGGCCGGCGATGCTCGGCAGCGTCTCCCGCAGCCCGACGGTGTGCAGGCGCGGCCCGGCCAGGGCGGCGATCCCATCGCTGGCGGGCGGGCTGGCCGGCTGGCCGGTCGGTGTCGCCAGCGGCAGGCCGAGGTCCACCGCGGTCGGTGCGGCCTCCTGCCCCTCCGGCGTGGGCGTCACCCGCACCGTCACTACTGCCCGGGTGGGGGCGGACGTCACTATCTCAGCCACAGACGTGAGGGGGTCCGGCAGGAGCGACTTACGATTGAGCGCCAGAAAGAAGACTTCGATTGCCACCAGCAGGGGGATGCCCGCGGCGGCGAGCGCGATATAACGGAACTTCATGAACAGATGCATCCGATCGATCGGGGTGGACTGGCAGCGCCTGCGATTATACAACAGGGCGCGGATGCGCGCCGGGCGTTATTGTGAAGCGCCCTGTATCGAAGTCAGTTAGGCCGTGCCCTCGCCAGCGATGCGAGAAGGGAGGTATACGCCGCGCAGGGAGGCGGTGATGGACGGCGTCGTGCTGTATAATAGCCACATGCCGGACCGGGAGAAAAAGGATCAGGATGATGAATCGTCGCCGCTTCTTCGAACAGTTCACCAGCGAAGCGCTGAAAGCCGCCAGCGAAACCGCTGCCGAAGCGCTGTCTGATCAGCCCGGCGTCCGCCGCCGGCCGCGCGCCGGCGAACGCTTCATCCGGGTAGCGACCGCCGGCCCGCCATCCCTGTACGAGCCGGGGACGATCGTCCTGGTGGATGCCGCCCGCGCCTGGCTGCGCCGCGACCTCGCCGGGTTCTACGCCGTTGATGCGCTGTGCCCCCACCTGGGCTGCCAGACTGTGCCGGATGGTCTGGGCTTTCGCTGCCCGTGCCACGGCAGCAGCTTCACCAGCAGCGGCGCGGTGCGCAAAGGTCCGGCCAGGAGCGCCCTGCGCTTTTTTGCCATTTCGCTGGGCGATGGCGGCAACCTGGTCATCCACCGCGATCAGGTCGTTTCCCCCAAGGAGCGCTTCGTCCCGCAGGGATAGCGGCGGGGCGCGCCCCCGCCTTCGGGCCGCCCCTTCAACCCCACGCAGTCCGCGGGATTGCGCCGTCTGACCCCGCCAAACCGGGCGGAGCATGGGCGTAATCTGCCGGTATTTGCCCAATATCGGACATAGAATATCGAATATTTGACAGCGGCGAAATTCTTGCTTATAGTTCGGACGGCTTCCCGGGGGCAACCGTCCGACCGAACAGACAGGGCTCACTTGCTGTGGGCCTTTTGCCTGTCAGGGAGTAAGCCCGTGCAAGCTAACCGGTGCGGGCAGCTTTGCCTCACATATATCACAACAGAGAAGGATTTCATGACTGTAACTAATATCTTACGCTGGATCCACGTCCTCGCCGGGGCGGCCTGGCTGGGCGAAGTTGTCGTGGTCAACGTCATCCTGGTCCCGGCTCTCGCTCGCATGGAACCGGAGAAGCGCGGGTGGTTCCTTTCCGCCATCTTCCCCCGCATCTTCCGGCTGGCATCGGCCCTGTCGCTGACGACGATACTCGCCGGCGCCGCGCTGAATCTGAGCCTGAACGGCTGGCGGCTGGATGTGGCGATTGTGCGCCTGACGACATCCCAGTGGGGGTGGAGCATCCTGATCGGCGGCCTGCTGGGGCTGGGCCTCATGCTTTTCCATTTCATTGCCGAACATCGCCTGGAACCTCACGTGCTGACGGCTTATCAGGAGACCGATGAAGAAGCCTTCCAGCAGGTTTTGCGTCGGCTGCGGCTTATCCCCGGCGTCGGGTTAGCCGTCCTGATACTGACCATCCTCCTGATGATGATCGCTGTGCGCGGGGTTTAGGCGGCGGGAGGTCTGCCGCGCCAGAATTACCCGGACCGTGCCGGATGCGGTAAGATAGGGGGACAGTTCTCCGGGCGGGGGAAGCTCCCCGCCGTATGCAGCGATTCTTTGGAGTATAGAACCCTATGACGCCTCCTGAACTGCCTGTGCTGGATACCCTCGCGGCTGTCGAGAAAGAACTCAAGGGCAGCACGCCGCTGCTGCTCCTGCTGTGGAATGATCAGGCTCCGCGCCGTGATGCCGAAATTGCGCTCAAGACCGCGGTGGATAAATACCAGGGTCAGTTGCGCGCCTTTCTGGTGGACGCTCGCCACGATCCGGCGCTGGTGGAACGGTTCGAGCTGGGCAAGAACGCCGTCCTGATCGGCTGGTTCGATGGCAAAGAGTATATCCGCCGCACCCGCCCGTGGGAGGCCGATGTGACCGGCGTTGCCGACGAGGTCGCCGCCCTGGTCCCGGCCCCCGCCGGCGCCGGGCCGGCCGGCCAGCCGCCAGCCTCCAAGAACGGCGACAAGCCGGTGAACGTCACCGACGCGACCTTTGTCGAGCAGGTTATGAACAGCAAGATCCCGGTAGTGGTGGACTTCTGGGCGGGCTGGTGCCAGCCGTGCAAGATGGTCGCCCCGATCCTGGAGAAGCTGGCTAAAGAATTCGCCGGGCGGGTGCGCGTGGCCAAGGTGGACGTGGACGCCAACCAGATGCTCGCGTCGCAGTTCGGTATTCAGAGCATCCCCACGCTGATGTTCGTCAAGAACGGCAAGATCGTCGGGCAGTCCGCCGGGGCTGCGCCGGAGGGGGCGCTGCGGGACGCCTTCAACCAGCTCATCGCGCTCCAGGTGTAGCGGCGGGCCGCACCTTCACCTGTGACTCACCCGACGATGCCCACCCCCGGCCCGGCGCCGCTGGCCGCCGCCCGCGGCGAGCCAAGCTACGTGTGGCGCTCCGGTCAGGAGCGCCGCCTGGCGATGATCGCCGGGCACGCCCCGCTGCAGGGCAGCCGCGTGCTGGAAGTCGGCTGCGGGCTGGGCATGTACACCCGCCAGTACCGGGCGCGTTTTTCGGCCCGCGTAGAAGCCTTCGATGTGGAATTCGACCGTGTCCGCCAGGCGCGGGCCGGCACGCCGCACGCCCTGATCGCCGCGGGCGAGGCTATGCCGTATCGCAGCGATATCTTCGATGTCGTGATCAGCAACGAGGTGATCGAACACGTCGCCGACGACCGGGCGACAGTGGCTGAGATGGTGCGCGTCTGCCGCCCCGGCGGGCGGATCGTCATCTTCTGCCCCAACCGCTGGTACCCGGTGGAGCAGCACGGGCACTACTGGCAGGGGGAGTACCATTTTGGCAACACGCCGCTGATCAACTACCTGCCCGACCGCTGGCGGGACCGGCTGGCGCCCCATGTGCGGACCTACACCCGGCGCGGCCTGCTGCGCCTGGTCGCGGATCAGCCGGTGCGCGTAGTCGTCGCCACGCGCATCTTCGGCGGTTACGACAATCTGGCCGTCCGGCTCGGGCCGCCCGGGCGCCTGCTGCGGGCGGCGCTGCACGGGCTGGAAAAGACGCCGCTGCGCGCCTTCGGCCTCAGCCACCTGCTGGTGCTGGAAAAACACCCCTGAATCAAAACGGGCGGCCTTCCCCGGGCCGCCCGCGGCGACTCTTATTGCCGTCGGCGTCGCTGTCGCTAGTGAGAGCCGCCCGCCCGCCGCAGCAGGTCGAACCAGAACGGCGCGCCCTGCATCACGGCCAGCGTCGTCAGCGCGATCCCGATGATCTTGGTGACCAGCAGGCTCAGCCATTCGGCGTTATTGGCGGGCCAGAAGTTCCACAGGTTGCGGCTGTCACCCCACAGCGGCGATTCCGGCGAGGTGCCGGAGAGGTCCTGCACGTACCAGCCCATCGGCAGGCGCAGCTCCATCAGCGTATTGAAGGTGCGGCTCGCTGTGGTGATATCTTCGCCCGGCGTTTCCGGCAGCGGGGCATTCGGATCGATCTGTTCAATCGCCACGCTGGCGGCGTCCACCGTTGTCTGGCGCAGCACCGGGTCGTCCCACAGCGACTGCCCGATATAGATCGTGTCCACATTGAGCAGGACAGCCAGCAGCGCCCCGGCTACCAGAGAGAAGAACGCCATGCGCCGCTTGTAAAGCTCGCCAGCGCGGTTGAGCGTGCCGTCGAACCAGTCTATCAGCTTCAGCCGGACATCGGGCAGGCTGCGCGCCGCCATCAGCACCTGCTCCAGCCGCGCCCGCAGATCAGGGTTGTCGATGGCGTCCAGCACGCGGTTCACCAGCGGCGAGTTGGTCAGATTCTCCAGTTGCTCCAGCGTCTCGCCGTTGCCGGCCAGGAGGTCCACCAGCACATCGGCCAGCTTTTCCGCCGTGATCCGCTTGATCGCATCATTTTCGTTGATATCGGCCAGGCCGATAGCCGGGTGGTTGAACAGCCGATCGCGGATCACCGGGTCTTGCAGCAGGCGCGTCAGCTCCTGCTGGTAATAGGCCCCGCGCACATTCAGCCGGTTCTTGATGATGTTGTTGATCTGCGATACCAGAATGCTCATCAGCAGGAAGATGAACAACAGGCCGATACCTACCTCGATAATCGGTGATCCCATGGCGTTCCCTTTCGAACATCCTCGAGCATCGGATGGAGGCCGGTCGGCAGCGCCGCCGGTATCCGTCCCAACTGCCAGTGTAGGAGGGCCGGGTTGAAATGTCAATTATGCCCGTCGCCGTTCTGACCGGTCGCGCCCGGCCCGCCGCCGTTTTCCTTGCCGTTTCATGGGGTTGTTCCGGGTGCAAATATCCTCTGTTCAGGGTTATCTGTGGATATCGTGTGGATATTCCTGTGATAACTTGGGAAAAATGCTTGACACCGAACAACAGTTCGCCTATACTGGGACAAACCATAGAACTGATGTACGAAAGACCTGACCTATGACCTATGAACTGGATGAACCGGACAGCCTCTTCGAGGCCCTTTCCGAACGGCAGAAGGCCATTCTGATCTTCATCGGGGGCTTCATCGATCGGGAGGGGTTCCCCCCCACTATCCGCGAGATCGGAGAGGCCTGCGATATCCCCTCCACCTCAGTTGTGAACTACAACCTCAACAAGCTGGTCGATTTGCAGTGGCTGGAGCGCAGCAAGGAAAAGTCGCGCGGGATTCGCCTGGTCCGGCGATCTGGCGGAGGCGCCGGCCGGCCCCCGCGGGAACGTCCAGTGCGCGCCTATGATGGGGGCAGCGCCACCCTGGTGCCCCGCGTCGGGCGCATCGTCGCCAGCAAGCCGGTCATGCTGCCGGGCGCTGACTTCGGTCAGTACTACGACCCCGATATGGACCTGATTGAAGTCCCGCGTGAGATGCTGCGTGGCTTCGACCCCAGCGAGGTCTTCGCCCTGGAAGTGCAGGGCGATTCCATGATCGATGCCCTGATCGACGACGGCGACATCGTCGTTATGCGCAAGCAGCAGACCTGCGCCGACGGCGATCTGGTGGCGGTGTGGCTGCCGCAGGACAGCACCACCACGCTCAAAGCCTTCTACGACGAGGGGACGCGCATCCGCCTCCAGCCGCGCAACCCGACCATGGATCCGATCTACGTCCACCCCAATAACTGCCAGATTCAGGGCAAGGTGCTCGGCGTGGTGCGGATGCTGTAGACGCAGAAAAACGGGCAGCAGAAAACTGAGGATCGCAGAGGCGCAGGGAAAATAGCAGGTTTTTCTCTGCGCCTTTTGTGTCTTTGCGGCTCTGCGCCTTTCCCGGCTTCAGCCCGCGCCCCCCGCGGCCGGGTTTGATCTTTCGCCGGGCATATAGTCGTCCAGAATTGAGTCGCCGATGAACTCGCGCAGCAGCGAATCGTGCGGCACGAACTTCGCCGGCTCCTTCGGCATCGGCCGCACCCAGCTCAGGAAGGCCAGCAGCCGCTTGGCCTCCTGGTAGCCGTCCTCGCCCCGCCCGATCTGGCGCAGCAGCGGCTCCGCCAGCGGGCGCAGCACGGCCAGCTCGTACACCAGCCCGGTGTTGAACATGACGTTGGCGTTTTCCTGGTAGGGGAAGATATGCTGCTTTTCCCCCCGCCGGACGCTCGGCCAGCGCTGGAGCGTATCCAGGGCGGTGTAGCCGCGCGTCGTGGCGTCGCGCACGATCCGGCGCAGCAGGCGGACATCCGTCGTCGGGATGCGGTTGTGCAGGTCGATATTGAGCTGCGTCAGCGCCGAGACGTAAACCCGGTAGATCATCTCCTCCGGCACGTCCGGCACCAGCGCCGGATTCAGGCCGTGGATGCCCTCCACGATCAGGATGTGGTCGGCGGTGAGCTGCACGGTATCCCCCGGGCCGGACTTGCCGCTGACGAAATCGAAGTGCGGCAGCCGGACCTCCTCCCCGCGCATCAGGTCGAGGAGCTGCCGGTTGAGCAGGGGGAGGTTGAGCGCCTCCAGCGCTTCGAAGTCGTACTTGCCCTCCGCGTCCAGCGGCGTCTCCTCGCGGTCAACAAAATAGTGATCCAGCGCCAGCGGGTAAGGCTTGAGGCCGTGCGCCATCAACTGCACCGCCAGCCGCTTGGAGAATGTCGTCTTGCCGGAAGAAGTCGGGCCGGCGATCAGGACGAGGCGGGCGCCCGTCTGGTGGCGCCGGGCGATCTGGGTCGCGATCTCGGCGATATGCTGGTCGTGCAGCGCCTCCGCCACCAGGATCAGCTCGCGGGCGCCGCCGTTCTTGATGGCCTGGTTGAGCGCCCCGATATCGTCCACGCCCAGCAGCCGCAGCCACTGGTTCTGCCGTTCAAAGACCGCCGCGATTTTTTCAGAAGCCTCGTAGGGCTGGATGACCTGCGGGTTTTCCTGGCGGGGGTACATCAGCAAAAAGCCGTCCGGCGGGTACATGCGCAGGGCGAAGGTCTGCAGGTAGCCCGTGGCAGGGACCATGTAGCCGTAGAAATAGTCCGAATTGCCGCGCAGGGTGTACAGGATCAGGTACTTCTTGTCCCGCATATCCATCAGGCGCAGCTTGTCCTCATAGCCGTGCTCGCGAAAGTAGGCGATGGCTTCCTCCAGCGGGACTTCGCGCCGGGTGATCGGCTCGTCGGCGGCCACAATTTCGCGCATCCGGGCATCCAGGCGGGCCAGCTCCTCCTCGTTCAGGCGGGGCCGGCCGATCAGGTGGCAGTAATACGCCCCGGTTGGCAGCGAGTGATCGACGATAACCTGTGCCTCCGGGAACAGCTCGGCGGCGGCCGTCGTCATCAGGAAGCTCAGGGAGCGGCGGTAGATGCGCCCGCCGTCGCTGTGGCGCAGGGTGAGCAGCGTCTCGATATTCATATCGTACCTGACCGGGATGGTCAGCTCGCGCAGCTCGCGGTTGATAATGGCCGCCAGCGGGCGGTCGCCGCCGTGTTCGGCATGCCAGGCGGCGACATAGGCCTCCAGCCGCGTCTCGACGGGCGCCGCCAGGATCGTGCCGTCGCTGAAGGTGACCAGGGCATCACGGCGGGGTTTGCTGTGTTTTATGGGGGTGAAGTCCATCGCGCTGTCTCCCTTCCGTCTTCCGGCTTTCCTGCTCCTCCCTGCTGTCTGCCCCCCCGATCATTCGGCCAGCAGGACGATACCGCTGCGGGCCGGGACAGTCAGCCGCAGGCGGCCGTCCCCGGCTGAAAGCGCCTCCGGCTGGCCGTACACCGGCCGGACGGCTCTCCCCGCCGGCAGGTCGAACGCCGCTGCCGTCCGTCCGGCGTTGAAGGCCACAAACGCCTCAGCCTCGCCCAGCGCCCGCCTGTAGGCCCACTGCTCGCCTTTAGCCAGGAGCGTCTGGTAGTCGCCGCGGCGCAGGACCGGGTGCGCCTGGCGCAGCGCGATTGCCTCCCGGGTGACCTGCCACAGATCGCCCTTGAGCGAATCGACGCGCTCCCAGGGGATGGTGTTGCGGCAGGCCGGCTCGTATCCGCCAGTCAGGCCCAGCTCATCGCCGTAGTAGACGCACGGCGCGCCGGGGAGCGTCATCTGGCACAGTGTCGCCATTTTGAAGGCGGCCTCGTCCCCGCTGACCATGGTCAGGAAGCGCGGCGTGTCGTGGCTGCCCAGCAGGTTAAGCTGCACCTGCACGACCTCCCAGGGGTACATCGTCATCGTCTGCTCGATGGCGCGGGCGCAGGCGACGGCGTCCAGATCGTCAATCGTGTACGGGCCATGCCGCAGCCCGCTGAGCACGCCGCGGCCAAAGAAGCCCAGGGCCGGGCGCGTGAACAGGTAGTTCATCACCGCGTCGAACTGGTCCCCCTGCAGCCAGCGCTGGGCCGGGAACCAGATCTCGCCGACGATGTACGCCTCCGGGTTGGCCGCCTTGACCCGCCGCCGGAACTCCTGCCAGAAGGAGTCGTCGTCAATTTCTTCCGGCACATCCAGCCGCCAGCCGTCCGCCCCGAAGCGAATCCAGTATTCCGCCACGTCCCAGATAAACTCGCGCACGGCGGGCGTAGCTGTGTTGAACTTGGGCAGGGCGGGCAGCTCCCACCACGCGCCGTAATTCGGCTTGCCTTTGCCGTAAGCGTTCACCGGGAAATCGTTGAAGATGAACCAGTCCAGATACGGCGATTTGTCCCCGCACTCCAGCGCCATGTTGAACTGGAAGAAGCCCCGGCTGGCGTGGTTGAAGACGCCGTCGATAACCACGCGGATGCCGCGCTCATGGGCGCGGTCGAGCAGGGCGCGGAAGGCGGCATCCCCGCCGAGCAGCGGGTCCACCCGGTAGTAATCGTGCGTGTGGTAGCGGTGATTGGAGGCAGACTGAAAGATCGGGTTGAGGTAAATGGCCGTGACGCCCAGCTCCTGCAGGTAATCCAGACGCTCGACTATGCCCGGCAGGTCGCCACCCTTGAAGCCCTGCGGCGTAGGCTCGGAGTCCCACGGCTCCAGGTTGGACGGCTTAGGCAGGGCGCTGCTCCGGGCGAAGCGATCGGGGAAAATCTGGTAAAAGACAGCATCTTTCACCCAGTCGGGCGTGTGAATGGCCATAGAGAAACTCCTCAGGGGTTTCGGCGTCAGGCGCAGGCATAATTATGCCGTTTTTCGGGCGCGGATCAAGCGGGCTGCTCCGGGGAGGGGACGGCGACTGTCAGCCTGTGTGCCGGTGGCGGTTGATCGCGTCGCGGAGGTCGCGGGCCGCCGCCGCCGGGTCGTCGGCGAAGAGAATGCCGCGCGAGGCGTTGATGAGCAGGCCGCGCCCCGCCGCATTCTGCCCGGCGCGGACCGTCTGCTCCACATCCCCGCCCTGCGTCCCGACCCCGGGCACGAGCAGCGTCATCGCGCCCACCAGCGCCCGAATCTGGCGCAGCTCCTCCGGGTAGGTCGCCCCGGCCACCAGCATGCAGTTGCCACTGGCGTTCCAGGCGTCGCGCACCTGCTCCGCCACGATCTGCCACAGCGGCTTGCCGCCGACCTGCAGGTCCTGAAATTCGCCCGCGCCGGGGTTGGAAGTCCGGCAGAGGATGATGCAGGCCCGGTCCGCCCGTCCCAGGAACGGCGCCAGCGCCTCCCGGCCCAGGTAGGGGTTGAGCGTCACCGCGTCGAAGCCCAGAGTGTCGAAGATGGCCGTCACGTAGCCTTCGTTGGTGGAGCCGATATCGGCCCGTTTGGCGTCGCAGATGGTCAGGATATCGGGGTGGTGGTGGCGCAGGTAGGCCAGCGTCAGCTTCAGCTCGGCGATGCCGTCCGCGCCGCGCGCCTCGTAGAAGGCCATGTTGGGCTTGTAGGCGGCGGCGAAGGCGTGTGTCTGGCTGATAATCCAGCGGTTGAAGGCGAACTGCGGGCAGGGCGCTTTTCTGAAGCGCTCCGGCAGCCGGTCAAGCTGGCTGTCCAGCCCGACGCAGAGCAGCGTGTTAGCCGCCCGGATCCGCGCCTCGCAGCGTTCCATAGCGTTCATCAGGATTCCCCTTTCTGGCCCGTCCAGCTATGCGGGTCGGCCATCCAGGCCGCGATCTGGGTATGTTCCGCCGGGCCGAACTGCCCCATCCGCAGCGCTTCCTCGACGATGACGGCGAACGGCGCCAGCGGGTGAAGCCGCACGCCCGCCGCCGCGAACGCCTCCGCTGCTTCGGCGAAGCCGTAAGTGGTGATGCACAGGCAGTCCTCGACGACGGCCCCTTCCCGGCGCAAAGCGGCCACGCCGGCCAGGCTGCTGCCGCCGGTTGTCACCATATCCTCGACCAGCAGGACGCGCCGCCGGGCCACATCGCCGCCTTCGATCAATCCGTGCAGCCCGTGCTCTTTGGCCTCTTTGCGGACGAACACCGACGGGATGCCCATCTGGTAGGCCAGGGCGGCGCTGTGCGGGATGCCCGCCGTGGCGATGCCGGCGATCACGTCCGCCACCAGCCCTTCCGCCGCCATCAGCGCCATGAAGCCCTCAATTACGATCCGCCACTGCTCCGGCCAGAACGGCAGCCGCCGGTTATCGACATAGACGGGCGAGATGATGCCCGACTTGAACGTAATCGGCGCGTTGGGCGTGAAGACCACCGCCCGGATTTCCAGCAGCGCCTGCGCCACCCGCGCCTTCAACAATTCCAATTCTGCCATGCCCTGACTCCCTGACTGGTGGATGCGCTCACATCGACGCCTCAAAAAGGATTCTAACTGCAAAGGCGCAGAGAGCGCAGAGGAAGAAAAAACAGAGAGTTTTTCTTTGCGTCCTCTGCATCTTTGCGGTTCCAGTGTCTTTACATTTCTTTTGTCAGCGCCCGCGCTTCACCGGCTATCAGCGCCGCCGCCAGCGGCCCCCGGTAGACCAGCGCCGTCCAGTACTGCACCGCCGGCGCGCCCAGGGCGAAGAAATCGGCGCAGGTCGCGCCGTCCGCCACGCCGCCGCAGCCGAGCACGTCAACCCCGCCGCCCGCCGCCCGCTGTTCCTCCAGCAGGAGCGCCGCCGTCTGGACCGCCGCCTCGTGCAGCCGCCCGCCGCCCACGCCCGCCGTCAGGGACGGATCGTCCGGGGAGGGCATCCCCAGCGTGTTGGTCGCCACGACCGCCCGCACGCCGACCCGGGCGAAAGTGCGCATCAGGGCGCGGTACTGGTCGGCGGAGAGATCGGGGCCGACCTTGACCCACAGCGGGACCGGCGGGGCGCCGCTGTCTTCCGCGACGGTGCGGAGATAGTCGACTGCCGCGCCGCAGACCTGCCCGGCCAGGTCGGCGGTCTGGTTACCGCCGGGGTCATCTTCGGTATTGGGGCAGCTCAGGTTGAGCGTGAACCACGCCGGGGTCACGCCGCGCACGACGAAAGCCGCCAGCGATTCCAGCACTTCCAACACCTGCCGGTCGGGGTCATCCACGCCGGGGCTGACGGCGATGTTGATGCCGAACCGGGGCGGCAGGCTGTGCCCCCGCGCCGCCAGGAACTCCGCCGCCGCCGCTGCGCCGGGGTTCTTCAGCCCGACGCGGTTCTGGGTGGAGCCGGTCGCTTCGTCCCGCCACATGACCACGCCGGGGTTACCCATCCGCGGCCAGCGGGTGAAGGAGCCGAATTCCACCAGCCCGGCTATGGCCGGGATCGCCCGCCAGCCGGGCATGATATTCTGTCCGCCCCGGGCCGCCGCCAGCGCCGCTTCTTCCGACGCAAAGCCGTCGCCTTTGACCAGCCCGGCGGCCAGGATCAGCGGCGAGTCGAGCCGGACGCCGCCGACTTCGACCGGCCAGGGGGGCGCGACCGCCCGCCGGATGGCCCGCAGCGCCGCGTACAGCCAGACCGCGCGGTCGGCCCGGCGCAGCGCGCCCATCATGCGCTCGTGCGCGTCCTGCGCCGTGGCGCGGAAGATCAGCGGGCGCAGCCCGCCGGCATACAGCGCCCCGATCAGGTTTAGCAGGGCGGTCCGCATAGGCCTCACCTCCCCGCGAACAGGTTGATGCCGGAGCCGGGCGCGGCCAGGACGCGCTCGCCGTCGAAGACCTTCCGCCCGCGAATCCAGACTTCGCGCACCCGGCCGTAGACGCGCATCCCCTCGAACGGCGACCAGCCGGGCAGCGTGCGCAGGCCGCCGCGCTCAATCACGTAAGCGTCGTCCAGGTCGAAGACGGTGTACGTCTCCGCCGGGGGGTGCAGGCCGAAGATGCGGGCCGGGTTGGTCGCCACCAGCGCGATCATCTGCCCGGCGGTCAGCCGCCCGTCATGCACCGCCTTGCCCAGCAGCGGCAGCGTCGTCTCCAGGCCGGGCACGCCCGATGGCGGGATGTCCGCCGCCTTCTCGGCCAGCGTGTGCGGCGCGTGATCGGATTCGACCACATCGACCAGCCCCTCGTCGATGGCCACCCATAACGCGCACACGTCGGACTGCGTCTTCAGCTCCGGCTTCATCCGCCCCAGCGGCCCCAGCGTCCGCACATCGTCCTCGGTCAGGTAGAGATGGTGCGGCGTCACGCCGATGCTGACCGGCAGCCCGGCGGCCTTCGCCGCTCGCAGGTAGTCCAGCTCCTCAATAGTGCTGATATGGCAGAAGTGCGTGGGCCGGCGGTACCGCCGCACCAGCTCCAGCACCTCGGCCACCGTCGGCCCTTCAGCGTGCACGGCGATCACTTTCCCCGCCGGCCAGGCGGCGTAATGCCGGGCGCGGAGGGCCTGCTCCCCGATCAGGAGGGAGCCGGTGGTGGCGTTATTGTACATCTTCAGGCCGCATACGTCTGTCAGCCCGGCGTACTCGGCGGTGTTGTCGTCCTGGCTGGCGCCGAAGTAAACGCCCCAGTCGCACACCGCCTCGCCGCCGATAGCCGCCAGCTTGGTCTGCAGGGCGGCCTGGCTGATGGTGGCCGGCGGCGTATTGGGCATATCGAGCACGGCCCAGTAGCCCCCGGCCAGGGCGGCCGCCGTCTCGCTGACGAAAGTGGCCTTGTGCGACCACTCCAGGCCGCGCAGGTGTACGTGCGGGTCAAGCGGGCCGGGCAGAGTCAGGAGATTGGTCACTTGCTGCCTCCCTCATATCCGGAGCGGCGCCGGACGCGGCTAAAAGCATTGCTCGCTGATGAAGCTCGGAGGAGACCGGGAGGGCGATCTCTGTCAGGCTCCCTTGCCTGCTCCACAGATGCGCGGCCCCGGCGCTACACCCACAGCCCGCCGAGCACTTTGGCCAGCAGGGTCATGCGGACAAACATGCCGTTTTCCATCTGGCGGAAGTAAATTGCACGCGGGTCAGCGTCCAACTGGTCGTGATCGTCGGGCGTGCCCATCTCGTTCTTGCGGGGCAGCGGGTGCATCAGGATGGCATCGGATTTGGCCCGGGCCAGCACCGGCGGCGTCATGACGAAGCGATCCTTGATCGCCTCGTAGTCCGCCGGGTCATTGAAGCGCTCTTCCTGTACGCGGGTCCAGTAGATCACGTCGGTATCGCCCAGCACGTCGTCCAGGTTGTCCGTCTCATAAGTCCGGATGCCGTAGTCCTGCACCAGTGCGGCGATATGCTCCGGCATACGCAGGGCTTCTGGCGCGACAAAGTTGAAGTGGACATTCTTCGCCTCGTAACGGGCGATCAGCTTGGCCAGCGAATGCACGGTGCGGCCGTGCTTGAGGTCGCCGACCAGGGTGATATCCAGATTCTCCAGCCGTCCTTTGGCGTCGTAGATGGTGAAGGCATCCAGCAGAGCCTGGGTGGGGTGCTCGCCGACGCCGTCGCCGCCGCTGATCACGACCGGGTGGCGCACGACTTCCTGCTCGCGCAGGGTATCGACGTAGTAGGCCGCCTCATAGGAGGACCCGACCTCCGGGTGGCGCAGCACGATCACGTCGGAGTAGCAGCCCACGGCGCGGATGGTATCGGCCAGATTCTCGCCCTTGTAGATGGAGGAGAAATGCACGCCGTTGCTGGCGGTGATCACCTGCCCGCCCAGGTGGCTCATCGCCGCCTGGAAGGACATGTCCGTCCGGGTGCTGGCTTCGTAGAACAGGGTAGCCATGACCCGCCCGGCGCCAAGCTGAAGCAGGCCGCGGTCGTTCTGCTTCATGCGGCGGCGGATGGAGGCGGTCGCATCGAACAGGATTTGCAGATCGTGACGCTCAAACTGATCGACGGAGAGGATGTGCTTCCCGGCAAATTCGCCGTCGATCCGGGGCGGGATATAAGTATCGATGAAGCGGCGGGACTGGCGCAGGTCGGCTTGCAGGAGCGTTGGGTTCATGATGACTGGGTTCTCCTCAAAAAAAACCACCCGAATGGGTGGTTTGGCTCACTGAAAACAGAATATAAATGTGGACGGGACCGCACGGCGGCCACCATAGCGAGGTGTGAACGGCGCGAGGATGCCGCGCGCCGACCGGCGCGCCCTCCCTGATGTCGGCGCTCCGGCGGCGGGCCGGATGGGCCGGGCTTCGGAGTGAGCAGCGGACATAGAGCGTTATCATCCTCACAGATACAGCGGCAGTTCGGGTCCTGCAGGCGGGAGAGAGGCACAAAAAAACCGGGCGGCCTGCTCCCGGACCTGCATTGTCCTACGCGGAGCCGGGTTTGTCAAGGAAAAAATGAAATTTGAGGGAGAGGCGGGCGCTCAGCCGGGCGCCTGCAGATGCCGGACGTATTCCGCCGCGAACCCGCCAGCATCCGTCGCCACAATCGCGCCGGCCAGCTTCTTGACACTCATCTTGCCGGAATATGTGATCAGACGCCGGACCTGCTGCTCCATCACGCTGACGAACTCCTCCCAGGTCACATCTTCTGGCAGGTTCGATTCTTCCAGATCGCGCGTGCTCTGCAGATAGGCGATGACCGGTTCCGCCTCCGGGAAGATCAGGGCGGAGGGCAGATCGTGGCGGGCGACGGCGAAGAAATGCCGGCCCAGGATCGATGCGGCGTTCTCCAGGCAGAAGCCCTCCACCTCAGAAGGCAGCAGCTCCACCTGGTATTTGAAGTTGGTCAGCAGGAGCAGCGCCCGCCGGTACAGGGTGCGCAGCTCCGGCATGTTGTTGATGCTGTTCGTGGCGGCCAGCAGGATGCCCTGCGGCTTGAGGACGCGCCGAATCTCGGCCACGGCTTTATCGACATCGGGGACGTGGTAGAGCATGTGGTTGGCCAGCACAACGTCGAACGTCGCATCGGCGAAAGGCAGCGTCTGCGCGTCCAGATTGATCAGCCGGCTGCCGGCGGCGATATCCAGGCTTTTCTGGCGGCGGACCATGCCCAGCGACAGATCGCCGGCGACATGCTCCCCCCACGGGATGCGCGCCTTGACTGCGGCAAAATAGCTGCCCGGCCCGGCCCCCAGGTCCAGCACGCGCTCGTTGCCCTGCCAGCGGATGCAGTCCAACACCCACGCCTTGAAATCCAGCCGGGGGACCGTGTATTTCTCGTGCGTCTGGTAGCGCACATTGAGCTTGTCGTCGGTATCGTAAGCCTGGCGGGTCCGCGCGGCGCGGTCGTTCACTGAGTCAGTTGGAGTCATGGATAAACGCCTTCAGCCACCGGATTCAGGCAGGAGCGCCAACGGGGATAGTGGGCCGGATATGCCCCGATAGCGCACCACTATACCACACTCCGGGCCGATTTGTCGCGTGAGAAAGGGCGGAAAGGCGGGAGCCTGCGCCGGGCGTCCCCGGCGGGCGGGGCATCCAACAGGCCCCCTCTGAAATACGAAAAGCGGCCGGCACGGACCCCGCAGAATCCGCTGCCAGCCGCTCCTGCAGACACATAAAGGCTTAACGGCCCGGCGGGCGATCCCTGACCGGGACGATGGTGACCTTGCGGGCTTCGCCCTCGCCGACGCTCTGCGTATAGACATCGCTCCGCCCGCGCAGCGACAGGTGGATGATGCGCCGCTCGTAGGCCGGCATCGGCTCCAGGCTGACGGTGCGCCCGTTCTGGGCGGCCTGCTTGGCCATGCGCAGGGCCAGGCTGTGCAGGCGCTTTTCCCGGCGGGCCTTATAATGCTCCACGTCCACGACCAGGTTGGTGCGGCGCTGCAGATCGCGGCTGACAATCAGGCGCGTCACGTACTGGAGCGCGGCCAGCGTCTCGCCGCGCCGCCCGATGAGCGTCCCCAGGTCCTTACCAGTCACCTGCAGCACCAGCGGCCCGACTTCGCTCTCATCGGCGGGGTCCACGTAGTAGGCCTGCACGCTGGCCCTGATATCCATCCGGGTCAGCAGCTCCTGGAGCGTTTCGCTGGCGGAGCGGGCTTCTTCGTCATCCTCGGGGGCGGGGCGGGCATGTTCCTCGCTGTAGAAGAGGGGTGTCTCTTCGTCCGCCAGGTCGTCGTCGTAAATGTCGTCCTCGTCGCCTTCATAGTCGCTGTCGGGGCCGGGCGCGCGCGGCGGCCTGGGTTCCGCCGGGCGGGCGGATTTCTGGTTGCGGGGCTGGCCGCTGCTCGCGGCGGGGGAATCGGCGGCGGCGGGTTTCTTGCGCCGGCGGCGGCGGGGCTTCTTGCCGGCTTCTTTGTCAGGCCGCTCAGCGGGCGCGGCTTCCCGGCTCTCTTTGCGGGGCGGCGGGGCCAGCAGCGTCAGCCGCACTTTGGCCGGGCGGCCGCCGATGCCGAACAACCCGCGGCTGGATTCTTCCAGCACCTAGACGATGATATCCTTGCTGTCTACACCCAGTCGGGCCAGGCCGTTCTTGATGGCGGTTTCGACATCTGGCCCGGTTGCTTCGACGAACCGTGGTTCGCTCATCTACTCTATCCCTTGCTCTACCTGGTCGGCTTTAGACTTGCCGGATGGACTGTCAGAAGTCTGTTCGATGACAAAATCGCCCGCGCTGACCACCTTGCGCTTTGTCTTGCCGGTTCCGGACTTGCCGGACGCGCCCTCGGCGGTCTGCTCGATGACAATGCTGCTCTTGCTGGCCTGGGGGGAACGGTTCAGGAAGGAGGGGATGAGGTTGCCCAGGTTGGCCCTGCCCATTTTCCAGTACTGAATGATGCCGAGGATGTTGGAGGTCACAAAGTAGATGGAAAGGCCAGAGGCGAAGGACAGGGAGAAAAAGAAGAACATGATCGGCATGACCGTGCCCATGGACTTGGTCATCTGGGCCGCCTGACCGCCGTCCTGCCCGCTGGCGGCGGGCGTCATCAGCTTCTGCTGGACCCAGGTGGTGATCAGCACCAGCACCGGCAGAATGTAGAACGGGTCCGGCTGGGCCAGGTTGAGCCACAGGAAGGACTGGCTGAGCGGCACGACCTGATTCAGGGTGGGGATCAGGATGCGCCCGTTGAGGTCCAGGAGCTGGAGCGGCGTCGCGCCGAGGACCATGATGATGGCCTGGTACAGGCCGATGATGAGCGGGAACTGGATCAGCAGCGGCAGGCAGCCCCCCAGCGGGTTGATGCCGTGCTCGCGGTAGAGATCCATCTGCGCCTGCGACATCTTTTCGCGGTCGCCCTTATACTTCTCCTGCAGCTTCTTGAGCTTGGGCTGGATTTCCTGCTGCGCTTTCATGGAGCGCTGCTGCTGTATGGTCAGAGGGTGCATGAGCAGGCGGACCAGCACGGTGAAGGCGATGATCGCCAGGACGGTATTCTGGGCCAGAATCTGGTACAGAAAGATCAGGGCGGTGACAAACGGGTTAAGGATGAGATCCCACATGGTCTTCTTCTATCCTGATAATCGTCGGGCTATGGGACGGCGGTCGCTGTGCTCTCGACCTCGCCCGCCGGCGTCGCTGCTTCTGGTGTCGTGACGACCTGCGCTATCGGGTACTGCCACACCTGCTGACCGTCCGGGGTCAGGGCAACAAGCTGGCGATCATGGGCTAATGTGGAGATAACGATCAGGCCATTCTCAAGCTGTATGGAATTGCCCACTATGCCCGCCCCCATATTCTGGGTCCAGATCGGCTGGGCGTCCTCGCGCTTGACCGCGTATAACTGGCCGTCTCGCGACCCGACGATGATGCGGTCAGCGAGCACCAGCGGCGTCTGGCGGATACCGCTCCCGGCCACCTGGCGCTGCCAGATCGGGTTGAGCGTCTCCGCCTGCACAGCGTAGAGGATGCCGCTCATATCGCCGAAGTACAGCACGCCATCGACGAGCGCCGGGCCGCCCCACACCCAGTTCGCCGCGCGGAAGGTGTTGCGGACAGAGCCATCGCTGGCGTTGATGGCGTACAGCAGGCCGCCGAAAGTGCCGACATAGAGGGTGCCGTCCTCATAAGCAGGCGTCCCGGCGACGGCCCCGGCCAGGCTTGTCGTCCACAGGCCCTGGCCGGTCTCGGCATTCACGGCGTAAAGATGCTGGTCCATGGAAGGCACGTACAGCACGCCGTCCACATACAGCGGCGTAGTCCAGATGCCCATCTCCGTTTCAAAGGTCCAGAGGAGCTGGCCGTTGCGCTGGTTGAAGGCCATGACGTTCTGGTCGCCCAGCCCGGCGAAGACTTTGCCGCCAGCCACCAGCAGGCCGGCAATAATCTGCCCCTTGGGATCGGAGTTAATCCAGATGGTCTGGCCGTTCTCGCGGTTGAGGGCGTAAATATGGTGGTTAAACCCGCCGATGTATACCACGTCTTCGGTGACAGCCGGCTCGGCGTAAAACTGGGCAGTCCGTTCGCGCTCGCTGACGGGGGGGAATTCCCAGCGGGCGACGCCGTTTTCGTTCAGCCGGGTGACGCGATCGATATTCGCCATGACCAGGCCGCCCGGGTCCAGGGTCAGCCCGGCCCAGCTCCCGGCGGCCGCCTGGGGGGCGCAGCCCGCCGCCAGCACAGCCAGCAGCAGAATCAAAAGCAGGCCGGGGTAACGGACGGCCTTCAGGCGGTTCGTGTTCCGCGCAGCAGGCGGAGGGGTGACAATATCCAAGGCAGTTTCCTCAAATCCTTTTCTCAGCGCCCGGCAGGATCGCGGGGGGCGCGCTGTGGCAGGGAATCCGGCCGGCTGACCGCTTCCTTATGGGACCGGGTCATACCCACCGGGGTTCAGGGGGTGGCAGCGGGAAATGCGCTTGATGCCCAGCCAGCCGCCTTTGAAGATGCCATACTTCTCGATAGCCTGGTAGGTGTATTCTGAGCAGGTCGGGGTAAAGCGACAACTCGGCGGCAGGGCGCGGGACAGAGTCCGCTGGTAAACCCGAATCATGAACATTGGAATACGCCGGAGCATCATCCATCCTCTCCGAATCGACTCAGCCCTTCTACTTTAACAGCAAATCTGCTCGCTGCAACAGGGTTTCTACGGCCTTCAACAGCGCCGGATACGGGCAGCGCGCCACCGCCGGACGGGCGATAAAGACCAGGTCATGGCCGGGGATGATCCGGGGGTGCCAGCAGCGGATTGCTTCGCGCAGGCGACGCCTGGCCCGGTTGCGGACGACGGCGCCGCCCAGCCTGCGCGTCGTGATGATGCCGTAGCGGTTATGAGTCAGGGTGTTGGGGATCAGGGTTAAAATAAGCAAAGGATGCGACCAGGAGCTTTTGCCCTGGCGCACCCGCTGAAAATCCTCACCCCGCCTGAGCCGCAAACGCCGCTGCATTCACCGGCCTGACTCAGGCGTTCCAGTTGACTTTCTTGACGTGATTCGGCTTGACCGTAAGCTGGTGACGGCCCCGCAGCCGGCGCGCCTTCAGGACATTGCGCCCCGAGCGTGTCTGCATACGCTGGCGGAAGCCATGCACGCGCAGACGGCGGCGTCTCTTGGGTTGGTAGGTGCGTTTTGGCATATCGTAAATCCTTCTACCGGCTGTAGACTTGAAAAACCGTCCCAAAAGCGGACGGCGATCTGGCGCACTCTGTGCCCACAACGGGGCTTCAGTATAACTGATAGCCCCGGCAGGGTCAACTGTGATGTTGGCTGTTGTTGTGCGGCGATTATGCCGCCGGGAAGTGCCCGGCAAAAATAGCGCCCCACGGGCGGCGGACTTCACTCCTTCTGGGGGAGGTCGCCTTTCTCATACACGTTGTACGGGAAGGGCAGCGGTCCGGCGGCGGGGCGGGGCTGGTGCTCCGTTTTGGGCTGGTACTGGCCGGCGCGCGCCTCGTCGAGGAGGCGAAGCAGCAGGTTGATGTGCCAGGGCCAGACGTGCTGCTGGAAGTACGCCTCAGCCTCATCGCCGTAGACCCAGGTGGCGGGATCCTTGGCGTTCACCGCCTCATTCATGCCGTTGTAGACCTGCATCAGTTCGCGAATTTGCAGCAGCCGCAGCTCGTCGATCTGTTCAGGAGTCATGGCCTGAATGTCCGGCGGCGCGTCAGCCAGAGCGCCCACGGCGAGCAGTTGATCCAGCGTATAATCACTCAGCTTGGGCATGGGAGTATCCTCCAGTTATTCGAGCACCGGCCAGATCGCCTGCGCCAGCGCGATCTGCTCACCCGGCCAGCAAGGCCTGCAAGGAATCAATGAAGAACAGGGCAACCCCGGCCAGCATAATCACCAGCCCCGGCCAGCGCTTTTCGTTCGCCAGGACCAGGAAGACCAGGCCGATCACGAACAGGCCGCCGCCGCACACCCGCGGCCAGCCGACGGCGCGCGTGACCAGCGTGCACAGGATCAGCAGCACGGCCAGCCCGATGATGGCGTAGAAAACGACCCTGTTGGAAGCTACCTGACTGGCGCGCTGACGCCCCATAGATTCCCTGCCGGCTGACGCAAAATAACTTATCCTCTCGTAATTATCGCCATTTTTGGCGAATATGCCAGTTGAAAGTGAAAGAACAGGCCGCGGGGGCAAGCAGGAATCGCTGAGGCGCGGAGAACGCAGGGGGGAACAGGAGTCCCCATCAACGCCTTCCGCGCCCCGGCAACTGGCATCTTTTCGCCCCACAGGAGGCCGGATAGCGGCCTACGGCACCGGGCGCAGGAAGCTCTCCACAGCCCACCCTTCCTGTGCAGGCACTTCTGGATTGCGAATCTGCCACCAGGTGAATTCGCCGGCGGGGGTCGGGCCGTCCGTCACCAGAAAGCGCCCTCCCTCCGGAGCGATAAAGAGCACGGCGAAGCCGGTCCCCGGCCCCTTGCGGATATTTAACCCGGCCCGGCCCACGTCGAACACTTCCACCGTCCCCCCGACGGCGATGGTGACAGGCTCCGTTGCGCTTGGCGTGGGCGGCGGCGTGAAGGCCGCGGTCTGTGTAGCCCCGGCCAGGACCGCGCCCGCGCCGCTGACCGGCGTCGGGCTGCTGAATTCCAGGGGGCGGGTCGGGGAGAGCGTGTTGGTCGGGCGGTTGGTCGGGGTGGAGGTGACCACAATCACCACCGGCGTCTCGCCGCCTGGCGCGAACTGCCCGCCGAGCAGGCTGAGGCCCAGGATAGCCACCGCCGCGATCCCGCCCACGATCAGCAGCAGAACCAGGAGCGACCACCACGGCAGGTACAGGCCGCTGTCGCGGCGTTCGCGGGCAGTGCGCCGGCGGCGGCGCGGCGGTGGCGGTGGCGCAGCTTCGTCGGAAGCCCAGCCGCTGCCCGGCGCGCCGTAAATCGGGGGCGGCGGCTCCTGCACAATGGCGTTGGCCGGATCGGTGTCGCGGTAGGAACGGGCCGGGAGGTCCGAAGCCGGCACGAAAGGTCGCTCCCTGACTGCGTACCAGTCGCCGAGCGGATCATCGTCCGGGGGCGGTTCCGGCGGCACAGTGGACGAAACCCGCGTCTGGCCGAGATCGTCTTCCTCATACGGGCCGTAGGTGACAGGGCGAATCGCGTATCCTTCCATATCCGCGTCGGTCGCGCCCGCTTCCACCGGCGTGATGCGGCGCGTCGGCAACTCATGATCTTCCAGCCCGACCGGAGGATTCGCCCCCAGCGGCTTTTCTGTCAGCCAGTCGTAACTGGCCGGCTGCGTTGACTCTGGCGGACGCTCGGGATCGTCTTCGGATGGGTCAGGGATGCGCGGCTGCTCGCTCATGATAAGCCTCCGGGTCTCTCGCACCTTGTTTGTGCGGGCATCTCCATACTACACGGGCCGGGCGGATGAGACAACTGCGCCGCAGATAAAAACCCGACTGCCGGGGAAAAGCGGGAAGCCGCCAGGAAGGAGCGAAAGATTGCGGCGGCTCCCGTCTTGCCCTGCTGCCCGCGCCCTGCTCAGGACTGCGGGTACAGATCCAGGATGAACGGGTACAGGCGATCGTAGCGAGCGAAGCGCTCATCATAGAGTGCGCTGCGGCGCGCGTCCGGCTCAAAAACGCGGTCGATCTGCACCAGCGCGGCGATAGCTTCCTCCGCCGAGGCGAAGAGTCCGCCGCCCACCCCGGCCAGAATAGCCGCGCCGAGGGCCACTGCTTCGGTGATGATCGGGCGAGCCAGCGGGCGGCCCAGGATGTCGGCCTTGATTTGCAGCCAGGCGTCCGACCGCGCCCCGCCGCCGGTGACCCGGAACTCGTCAATGCCGATCCCGGCCCCGGCCATCAGATTCAGCCCGGCCCGGAAATGGTAAGTCACCCCCTCCAGCAGGCCCTTGATCAGTTCGCCGCGCGTGGTCTCCAGCCGCAGGCCGGCGATCAGACCGCGCGCCTCCTCGTCGTAGTAGGGCGGGCCGGTCGGGGCAAAGTGCGGCAGGACCATCAGGTCGGTCGGCCCGGCGGGCATCTCCGCCAGCAGGCGGTCGTAGACATCCTCCCCTGCCTGGCGTGCCGCCGCGTGCTCCAGCGGGGCCAGCGTGTCGCGGAACCACTTGAGCAGCGCGCCGCCGGTCAGGTTGTAGTAGAAGCTGACATAACGGCCGGGCAGGGCGTGATGTTCCACATTCAGCCGGGTCCGGATCATCCGTTCGGTGGGCGGGATGGTTTCGTAGATCGGTGTGATGCAGATGAACGTGCCCAGGCCGTAGAGCGCCATGCCGGACCGCGTAACGCCCGCCCCGACCGCGCCGGAACACTGGTCGTGGGACCCGATCACGATCGCCGCGCCGGGCGGCAGGCTCAGCTCCGCCGCCGCCTGGCGGGAGACAGCCCCGATGACCGTGCCGGCCTGGGCCAGCCCCGGCAGCTTATCCTGCGGCATGCCGATATAGTCCAGCGTCTCGGCGGACCAGCGCTCCGCCCTGAGGTCGAGGAACAGGCTGCGATTGGCCAGGGAGTAATCGGTCACCGGGTCCGCGCCGAGCAGGTAGGCCACCAGCTCCGCCCAGTTGAGGAACTTGTACGCCTCCTCAAACAGGGCCGGTTGGTGATCGCGCAGCCAGATCAGCTTGGGGCCGCCGAAGACCCCGCTGGCCAGGTTGCCGCTGCGCTCGTAGTAGACGACCGGGTCCAGCGCGGCCAGCTTCTCTATCGCTTCAGCGCCGCGCGTGTCGAAGCCCAGCAGGCAGCGGCCCAGGATGCGCCGGTCCGCCGAGACCGGCGTCATGGCCTCGCCCATTGAGGAGATGCACAGCGCCTGAACAGGATCGCCCTTCACCCGGGCCGTGACTTCGCGAATGGCGTCCTGTATCTTCCCCCAGACCTCCTGGCTGTCCAGCTCCGCCCAGCCGGGCCGGGGCCGGATCACGTCATACTCGCGCTGAGCGGTGGCGAGGATGGCGCCCGTGGTGGAGAGGGCCATGATCTTACAGGCGGTCGTGCCAACATCAATTCCCAGCAGACTCATGAGCAGCTCCTCCCGGCCTACAGGCCCAGCCGGGCGTAGCCCAGCACTTCCAGCACTTCGAGCATGATCGCGGCGGCCTTCTCGATCGAATCGTCCAGGTACTGGCGCGATTCGGCGGCTTCGAAGTCGCCCGCCGCAATCGCGTCCTGGCGGGCGATGAGCTGCCCCGCTGCGTACTGCCCGGCCTCGCGCACGATGCGCGTCCACATATTGACGCGGATCACGCCGTCACCGGCCAATCCCTGCATCTGGGGGACGGTCAGCGAGGATGTGCCGTGCAGGACGAGCATGGCCTGGCCCAGGCTGGCCGTCAGCGCCTCGGCCCGCTCCTTGAGGTAGCGCACCCCGCCGACCCGATCCGACTGCTGCTCGGTCCCCAGGTCGGCTACCAGCAGGTCAACGCCCGTCGTCTCGATGAAGCTGACGGCCTTCTCGATGTACTCATCGCGCTGGACGGCCTGCGCCCGCCCGGCCACGCTGAGTTCCTCGATGATGCCTTCCACCATGACCTGGTCGCCGTAAGCCTGCACGTATTCGCGCGTCATGGCCGTGTTTTGCTCCAGCGGGTATTTCTGAGCGTCGAACATGACCGTTGCCAGATGCGGCAGCCCTTCGGTCAGCGCCCAGCGGTCGCGCTCCGGGTGGCCGTGATCGAGGTGTGGCAGGACGGTCACCCGCCGGTAAGGGGCGTCCGGCCCGTCGCAGAGCGCCCTGAGATGGGCCATGTTGGAGAGGAATCCGGCCCGTTCGTGGCGGCTGTAGGTGATCCGCTGGGCCTGGGGCATATGCGGGTAGGTGAAGGTCATGGCTACCGCCAGCGGGACCTGCTCCAGGTGGTGCTTTTCGGCGAATTGCTGGGCGGCCAGCAGGATGGCTTCCGTATTCCAGTGGGCGGCGGTGCAAAAGATTGCCATACTGGCGCCGCGCTGCCGGAACAGCTCGGTCAGCTCCAGCGCCTCTGCGCGTCGGGTGATCAGGGGCATTGGCACTCTCCGTGGGGTGTGAAAAAGCGGCGTAAGGTATGCCTATTCTACAGCTAACTGCGGGTTCTGGCGGCTGCCTGCGAAATAAGATTTTGTGAGGCAATTCGCGATCTTGACATTCCCCCCGGGGCCGACTACAATTCAGATCAGTTGCCGAAGTGGCGGAATTGGCAGACGCGCTACGTTCAGGGCGTAGTTCCTGTAACGGGAGTGTGGGTTCGACTCCCACCTTCGGCACCACGGACACCTGTCTCCGGACGGGTGTCTTTTGTTTTTACAGGCGCGAAGATCGCGGAGCCTGGACTTTTTTCTTTGACTTCAGCCGCCATGTTATACTGAACCCCCGCCGATTGGACAGCAGCCACGGTGAACGCAGTTCCGGAGCGAGGCCGGGCGGGGTCCGCGTATACGCCAGCCAGTCAGCAGTAGTTCGATCAGCAACAGCGCAGCAATAATGAAGAAAGGCTCACCATGCACGGAGTGTTGGAGCACCTCTGGTCGGACTGGAAAATCGGGCTTGCCGTCGCAGCGGGGGTGGCGGCTGGCGCCGGGCTGATCAGCGCCTGGCTTACTCCGCGCGGCCCGATAACGACAACCCAGACGCTGATATCCATGCTGGCCGCCCTCGTTGTCGGCCTGTTAGCTGGCTTCGCCATGGGCAACCGGTGGAGCTTGCTGGTTGCGCCGGTGGTGTTTGTCGTGGTGTTCGAGCTTGCCCGGCGGGGGGTTAACGGCCCCACCGTGGATGCCATCCACCTCAACTCGACGTATGGCATCATCGCCTTTGTGCTGGGGCGCGCGGCCCACGGCCTGTTTGTGCTGGCGCCGATGATCCTGGGCAGCGTTTACGGGGTCTGGCTTTCAACCCGCCTGGGGGGAGAAGCGGCAGCTCCCATGGGGGTTATCGGCTGGACACTCACCGGCCTCGCCACCCTGGCGCTGCTGGTGATTGCCGCCTTCGTCGCCCGCCCCGCCGCCACCTATCCCATCGTCGGCCCCGACGGCGGACCGCTGCCCGGCAGCATCGCTGAATTGATTACTGTGCCAATCGGCGGCCATGAGCAGGCGCTGATGATTCGGGGGAGGGATGTGGATAACCCTGTCCTGCTGTTCCTGGCCGGCGGGCCTGGCGGCACTGAGATCGGCGCCATGCGCGCCGATGTGAGCCTCGAGCAGGATTTCGTCGTGGTGACCTGGGATCAGCGCGGGGCGGGCAAGTCCTACTCGGCGCTCGATCCGACAGCTACGCTGACCCTCGAGCAGGCTGTGGCCGACACTATCGCGCTGACCAACTACCTGCGAGACCGCTTCGCAGAGGACAGAATCTACCTGGTTGGCCAGTCCTGGGGGAGCACCCTCGGCGTGCTGGCCGTGCAGCAGCACCCCGAGCTATATCACGCTTTCGTGGGCAGCGGGCAGATGGTGAGCCAGCGCGAAACTGATATCATGTTCTGGGAGGACACCCTGGCGTGGGCGGAACAGACCGGCAACGCCGCTCTGGCTGCCACGCTGCGCCAGAACGGGCCGCCGCCCTACGATAACCTGCTCGATTACGAACCGGCTATCTCGCATGAGCACGACTGGAACCGGTACCCGGAGCTTGACGTGAGCAAAGAGATGCCCGGCAATCTGTTCGTGCCTGAAAATTCGTTCATGGATCGGATCAACGGGCTGCGCGGATTCCTGGATACGTTCTCGGTCCTCTACCCGCAGTTGCAGGATATTGATTTCCGCCGGGATGTCCCCAGCCTCGATATCCCGATCTACATGGTGGCCGGCAGGCATGAGGCCAGGGGCCGGGCTGTCCTGGCGGATGAGTGGTTCGCCATGCTCGAGGCGCCCTCGAAAGAGAGGATCGTGTTCGAAGCATCCGGGCACCGCCCCAACTTCGAACAGCCGGAGAGATTCGCTGAGGTGATGCGCGATGTGCTGCGCGAGACCTACCCGGCCCGGTGATCCGGCCTGAAGGCGCGATACCAGCCGCGGCTGGCACGGCGCACGGGCAATACCCCGCATAATTGATACGCTAAATCCGACCGGCCCCGGCGGCCTGACCGGCCAGCCGCTGAGGGCCGGCGGCGCGTCACTGGCCCACCTGAGGTCGTCCGTCCGCCGTCACCCTTCGCCCCCGCCTGCGGGGATCGGGGTCTGGCACAGGGCGCCCGTTCTCGCTATCATAACCGTATGAGCAGCCAGTCGCCTGACCCGCACGGATCTTCCAGAAACCCCCAGCTTTCCGGCATTCAGATTCTGTTTGCCTCCATCCTGGCTATTGGCCTGCTGCTGGCGATCAACTTCAGCGGCCGT
>WBZO01000895.1_pt1 | contig 53628 bp, 46 predicted proteins | sample 5204261 | NCBI WGS metagenome assembly WBZO01 (sample SAMN12412400, study PRJNA552823) | activated sludge metagenome | isolation source: activated sludge from anammox sidestream of wastewater treatment plant... | place: USA: North Carolina | collected 2017-09
TACAGCGGCGGCGCCGCTAATGAACGCCCGCCGTGAGATATACAGATGTTCCGGCGTGATCTCCGACGAGGGGATCTCGTAGCCGGTGCGTTTCTTGATGAGCATGGTTGTTGGCTCCTCGCTCAGCGCCGCGCGGCTTTATGGCGTGAGGCGGTTGAGCGTGCGCGGGAAAGGCACGGTCTGGCGGATATGGTCGATACCGCAGATCCAGGCCACCGTCCGCTCCAGCCCCAGGCCGAAGCCGCTATGAGGTACGCTGCCGAAATGTCGTAACTCAATATACCATTTGTAATGTTCCTCGGGCAGCTCGTGCCGCCGGATCGCTTCCAGCAGCAAATCGGGATCGCTCATGCGCTCGGAGCCGCCGATGATCTCGCCGTAGCCTTCGGGAGCCAGCAGGTCGACGCTCTTGCAGACCTCCGGCCGGCCGGGCCACGGTTCCATGTAGAATGCCTTGACGGCCGACGGATAGCCATAGACGAAGACCGGCTTGTCAAACTGTTTGGTCAGCTCCGTCTCATGCGGCGAGCCGAAATCGTCGCCCCATTCGATGGCCAGAAGCTCCTTTTGCTCGGGGTCGTCAGTCGCCTCGCGGATGGCGTGCAGCCGCTCGATTGCCTCGTCGTAGCTGATGCGCGGGAAGGGCGCGGTCACATTGCGCAGCGCGGTCAAGTCGCGTCCCAGCAGCTCCAGCTCGGCGGCACGCTTCTCGAGGGTTGTCTGGACGATATAGGAGATGAAGTCTTCTTCGAGGGTCATCAGGTCATCAAGGTCGCAATAGGCCAGTTCCGGTTCCACCATCCAGAACTCGGCCAGGTGGCGGCGGGTCTTGCTCTTCTCGGCGCGAAAGGTGGGACCGAAGCAATAGACCTTGCCGAAGGCCATGATGTTGGCCTCGTTGTAGAGTTGGCCGGTCTGAGCCAGGTACGCCTTTTCGTCGAAGTATTCGACCTCAAACAGATTGCTGGTGCCCTCGGCGGCGTTGGGTGTCAGGATGGGTGTGTCGATGTTGATGAAGCCATGGTCGTCGAAGTAGTCGATAATCGCCCGTTTAATCGTAGCCCGTACACGCATGATGGCCCACTGCTGGCTGGAGCGCAACCACAGGTGACGATTATCCATCAAGAATTCGGTGCCGTGTTCCTTGGGGGTGATGGGATAATCGACGGCGTTCTGCACGATTTGAGCTTCCTCGACACCGATCTCATAGCCCGCGGGGATGCCCGGGGCGCGGTCATTGGCCCGGACGACGCCGGTGACGATGAGCGATGATTCCTGGCCCAGGTGGGCGAGGCGCTCGAACAGCTCGTCACCGACCTCGGGCCGGTAAGCGACAGCCTGGATAATGCCCGTGCCATCGCGCAGGCGCAGGAAAAGCAGCTTGCCTTTATGTGTGGCGGCGTAGAGCCAGCCTTTAACGGTGACGCGCTCGCCGACGTGATCGGCAACACGCTCGATGGTGAAGGGAGTAGTCATTCAGAGCTCCATGAACAGGCAGGGTAATGGCGTATTATGAAGCCTAAGTATAGCAGAGTGTGGGATAAAGGGTTGATGGATTCAGGAAACCTTATCAGCGTTATCCGGCCGCTCACACTTCGCCGCTGCATACGCTTCTATGCTCGATTCCCGATTCGACCCTCGTCGCATTGCCGAATCCCCAGACCTCGGATAGCATTTCTCTGCGCGTCAGGCGCATCGAGGTGACGACATGAAATCATCCACAACCATCATACTCTTCCTGATCATGCTGTTGCTGGTCGTCGCCGCCGGGTTTGTTTTCCTGTTCCAGACCGAACTGCGTTTCCGCGACGAACTGCGTAGCCTCTCAGCCGAGAATGACGCCCTTCGCGCGGGCCAGGCTTCGGCCGAACTGGAGCGTGCCGGCGTGGTCGCCACCCGCGACGCCCTGACCGGCGAGCTGGCCGTGGCCCAGGGCGACGTCCGCGAGCTGGATAGCCAACTGGTCGAGAGCCAACAAACAGTAAACGACCTGACCAGCCAGGTAGCCGGCCTCAAGCAGGAGCTGGATACCCTGCGTGACGAGCTTGTCGCTATGGAAGACGAACAGCGAGATCAGTTACCGGTGGCCCGCATCGTCTCCCCCGTGGACGGAGCGCGACTACCCGTCTCACGGCCGGCCGACCTCGTCCTCATCGCCGCCGACAACGCCGGCCTGACCAGCCTGACCCTCGAGGTTAACGGCCGCCGCTTCGCCACCTACCCCGTCGATGGTGACAAACTCTATGCCCGCATCGTGACCTGGAACGCCCCGCGGCAAGAGGGCGACGTGGTCTTCACTGTCCGGGCGACCAACGTCAACGGCGTCGAGAGCCGGCCGCAGTCGATCACCATCACCCTGGCCACGGTGGATTGAGGCCGGGCCGTTCATCTTTAAGTTGACATCATTTCACAACAGAAAGGGAATTCCATACTCGCTATGCGCGCTTCCAAGAAACTCGCCATCCTTCCGGTCTGCCTGTTGGGCCTGCTTATCCTGCTGGCGGGATGCGCCCCCGGCGCGACCGCTCCCGGCAGCGATCCGGCCACCCTGGCCCACATCGCCGACGCAACCGAGATCGTTCAATTCAATCCGGCTTCCATCCCTTTAGGCAACAGTCAACCGGTCGGCGGCGAATGCCGGGCCTCGACCGTCGTGATCGGGACGTTGCGTTGCGAACTGGCCACGGGCGAGGCGTCCGAACCATGCTTTGCCACCGGTGGCGGGTCGGTCCTCTGCGACCCTAACCCGGTCACCGGCAGTTATGCTCACCTCATCAACCCCACCAGCGCACTGCCCTCCATGTCCACGCCGCCGTTCGACCGGGCGGTGCAGTTCTTCGTCGAACTCGACGGCGGCATGACCTGTGCTCTCCGTACCGGGCCGGAGCCGGTCATCATCAACGGCGCGACCGCTCTCTACGATTGCGATCAGCCCTATACCTTCCTGATGGACATCGACAGATCAGCTCCAACGTGGACAGCCACCCTCGACACACTGAATCCAAGCTCCGGCGAAACGTCGACCGTAGCGCCCGCGGCCATCAAACGGGTGTGGATCCCCTGATAATTCAAGCCTGCAGCGCCTCGACAGCTCGCACCAGGTGCAGCACCCGCTCGCCCAACAGGTGGATGATGACCCGATGCAGCGCCAGAGCTACGTCCGGGTCGTCCTGCTCGATTTGGGCCAGCGTCTCCCGCGACAGGCGATAGGCCACACCCGGTTCGTCGGCCACCACGGCCGCACTACGTTGCGTACCCAAATAGAAGCCCAGTTCGCCCACCACCCGGCCGCCTTTCATCGTCTCCAGCCGCATGGGCGGGCCGCCGGCCGATTCCAGTTGGGCGGTCACCTGTCCCGTCTCAACGAAATACAGGTAGTCCGGCTCCGTCCCTTGCTTGATAAGATGGTCACCGGGGCGTAACTCGATCCGTTCCAGGCGCTCCATAATTCGCTCGGCCGGCAACTCCGGCGCGAACAGCCTCAGGTAATCGACTAGCGCGCGCGGGGCGGCATCGCCCAGGGCCGACTGGCACAACTCATCCTCGCTCCACTCGACAGCGTGATCGAGGTCGCCGGCAAACTTGAGAACGCCCGGCTCGGCCGACAGACCGCCACGCTGGAATTGCTGCGCCAGGGCGGGCGACAACCCCGATAACACCAGCGTGAAGCCATCGTCATGAGCCAGCTGGCGCATCTTGCTGAAGCTAAGCAGCGCTGTCGAATCCAGTCCGATCACCTGGCCGAAGTCGATCAATACGTGGCGGGTGGTTGTCTGTCGGACGCGCGCCCGGACCTGCTCCAGCAGCGTATGAGCTGTGCCGAAGAAAATGAAGCCCTGCAACTGGAGGATGTAGGCTTGCTCGCCCAACGTATCGAGCAGGGCGCGCTGCTCGGCGCTGCGGGTGACGCGGCTCTTGAAGGTGGCCGCGCTCAACGCATGCTTGACGACGCTGGTGCGACTGTAACTGACGACGAACATGATCACCGTGGCCACAATGCCCACCAACACCCCCTGCAGGAAGCCAAACGCGGCGATGACCACCAGGATGAGCAAGACGATGGCATAATCGATACGCGGCAGGCGCGTGCGCGCGCCGACGACCCATTCCCACAGAAACGACGATCCCAGGTAAACCAGCAACGTTCCGAAGACGATCGTGGGCACATAGCCCAACGCCGTGCCGCCTACCGCCATCGTGATCCCGCACACGGCGGCGGCGACAAGGCCGGTCAGCCGGGTAGTCGCTCCCAGCTTGTCGGCCAACACCGAAATGCTCAACTGCAAGTAGCCGAGCAATCCCCCGCCGAGGCCGGAGAAGAAATTGGCGATGCCCGACGCGCGCATCTCGCGATTGAGGTCGAGGTCGCGCTTCATGGCCAGTTCAAAGCCAGACGCGTTGAGTAGCAAGGCAATGGTCGTGACGGCGACGATGCCGATGAAGTTGGGCAACTGCGGAATCAGGGCCGGCCAATCGACCGCAGCCAGCTCAGCGGCGCTGATGGGCTGCCACAGACGGCCGCCGGGAAACGGGCCGAGTAGCCAGCCGCCGTCGCTCAACACGGACAGCGACATCCCCAATGCCAGGGCAACGACATAGAAGCCGGCGGCGATAGCCAGAATCACGCCCGGCATGAACAGCGGATGGCGAATTCGCCCGGCCAGAGCCAGGACCACAAAGCCCAGAATAAGGCCGGGCAGCCAGTAGAGTATCCGCCCCGGCTGGAACAGGACCGACGGATCGAGGATCGAGAATGACGCTTTAGCCATCGTGCTGATGCCGCCGGTGACCAGCAACCAGCCGGTACCGGCCAGAAAGCCGCCCGCGACGGGATAGGGCAGAAAGCGCACCAGTCCCGCCAACCGGAACACGCCCAACCCGGTCAGGAACAGGCCGGTGAACGTGGTCGTCAGAGCGACGGCGACGAGGAGGGTCGCCAGTCGCACCTCAAGCGGGGCCGCCAGGGCGGTGATAGCCGCGGCCATGACGCCCATGATAGCCGCCGGCGCATCCTGGTTGCCGCCGATGATGGCCGGGTGAGAGGTCAGCAGCGTGTTAATGGCGATGCCGACGGCCGACGCGAAGAGCGTCATGCCCACGCCGCGCGACAGAAAGACGGACATATCGTCATTGAACAGCAGCGTGGCGTGGGAAGTGGCCAGAGCTACTTCAAGGACGCCAATAAGCAATCCCGCCAGCAGAGCGGGCACGACTTGCTGCAAGCTCGGGGCTGAACGGGGCATCGGTGGCTTTTGGTCTTCTATGGAGGGTACGGTTCTGGTCATCGTGAATGTTTGTCCGGCAAAGAATCAGGTTACTCACGCGAAAACAGGCAAGGTATTATGCCAACTGAATCACCGATAGCCAATCAATTTGCCTATATGATACTTTTCTCGCCAGCATGACGTATAATCCGGCCCAATCGCTTTTCGAAATCATTATCTATGGTTGAACAATCAAAACCCCTGCTCTTCTTCCTGGTCGGGTTGGCCAGCCTTTTCATCATCATCAGCGGCATCCGCGATCTGTCGTTCATCCTTAGCCCCATTCTGCTGTCGGTGGTCATCACTATCGCCGTGCTACCTTTGCCGGGCTGGTTCGGCCAGCGCGGCGTGCCCGGCTGGTTGTCCCTCATCCTGACGTTTCTGGTCGTGTTGGCCGTCATCGGGCTAGTGCTGCTCATCCTCTTCCTGGGCATGGCCCAACTGAGCGGCGTTCTGGCCGGGGCACGGATGGCCGCCGCCAGCGACAGCGCAAGCTTCGTCGGCGATCCGGGGATGCAATTCGACCAGTTGACAGCGGCGATTAAGGAGTTCATCTCCAGCCAACAGATAACTGCACTGGCCTCGAAGCTGGTCAGCGGGCTGTTCTCAACCCTGTCGCAGGCGTTTCTGGTCATGCTTATCTTCGCCTTCATGCTCAGTTCAGCCCTGACTCTGCCCAGCAGTTCCCGGCTTGGCTTACGCACCGACCATCCCCTGCTCGTGCGGGCGGCTACGCTGACCGCTGACGTTCGCCGTTATGTGACGCTGACGACCATGCTCAACTTCGTCACCGGCCTGTGCAACGCCATCTTGCTATGGGTGATCGGCGTCGACCTGGCGCTGCTATGGGGTGTCCTGTCCGGTTTGCTGGGCTATATCCCGGTCGTCGGCTTCTGGGTGGCCATGATCCCGCCGATGATCCTGGCCTATCTGAAGGGCGGATTGCCGCTGGGGCTAGTCGTCCTCGCCGGTTACGCCCTCATCAACGGCACGGTCGAGAACCTGGTCAAGCCGCGTATGTTGGGTCAGCGGCTGAAAATCTCGCCGGCCGTGGTCGTCATCGCCCTGTTCGTCTGGGGCTGGTTACTGGGCGCCGTCGGGGCCATTCTCTCCACGCCGCTGACATTGCTGGCGCTGAGTATCATGGAGGGATTCGACGGTACGCGCTGGATGACCGTCCTGCTGCGCACGGCCGGACTGGGCGACAAAGAGGAGCAAGCCGAGCGCGAGGCGGCCGTCGGCCGCGTGCGGGGGCTATGGGGGCGGGCGACCGATCTCATCCGCAGCGGCAGCGGGTCCAAACCGGTCGCCGAACCGCCGGGCGAAACCGCACCTCAGGATGAACCGTCCGCCTAGCCGCGAATGAAGTAGATGACGGAGATGATCACGCCGATGGTGACTACGATCCAGCGCAGCGTCACTGGCCGGACGTGACCGGCCAGCTTGCCGCCCAGCGCGCCGCCGATCATCGCGCCGCCGGCCATCACCGCCGCCGCCGGCCAGACCACATGGCCGGTGAAGACAAACAACAGTGCCGCCATTGTGTTGGTGACAAACGAAACGGCTTGCTTAATAGCATTTAGGCGGGTCAAGGAGTCATCAAGCGACAACCCCAGCACGGCCAGGACAATGACGCTTAGCCCCGCTCCAAAGTAACCACCGTAGACCGAGGCAAAAAAGATGGGCACGGCCGCCCAACGCTCGTCGACGCTCTTGTGGGTCCCGCCTTCCTGCGCATGAGATACCAACCACCGCCGCAGCGGTTCCTGCACGGCCAGCAAGATCGATGCCAGCAAGATCAGATAGGGCACGAGTTGACGGAACAGTTTTTCGCTCGTGTTAAGCAACAACAAACCACCGACCAGCCCGCCCAGCGCCGCGGCAGGTAGCAGGATCCACAACCGCCGCCGCTGGTCGAGGATCTCCGTTCGTTGGGCCAGCGTCGCGCCCAGATAGCCGGGGCTGATGGCCACAGTGTTGGTGATATTGGCGGCGACAGTGGGCAGGCCCACGGCCGTCAATGCGGGAAAGGTGATGAGTGTGCCGCCGCCGGCCAACGCATTGACCGCCCCTGCGGCCACGGCGGCAAGGGCGATGAGCAGGTAATCGAGGCTCCCTAATATCATTCGGTCACTTCAGAGATCAAGGTTTAATCCGCCAAAAAGTTCGCTCAACGGATTACACAGATTAAAAGATTTCTTCTGAATCTGCTTCATCGGCCAAATATGCGGATAGATCTCCCTGATATTAGCTCTTTTTTAGCAAGGCGAGTACGGAATCGACGGAATCGGCGGCCAGCGCCCGGGCCGCGAGGTGACGGGCCTCATCCATTGTCAGGCCGCGCACGGCTTCCTTGACGGCCGGGATGGACGGGGCGCTCATGCTCAGTTCGTCCAGCCCCAACCCCAACAGCAAGGGGGTTGCCGTCGGGTCACCGGCGAACTCGCCGCACATACCGATCCAGATGCCCGCTTCGTGAGCCGCCATGGCCGCGTCACGAATCATGCGCAATACGGCCGGCTGGAAGGCCGAGGCCAACCCGGCCACATGGGCATTGCCCCGGTCGGCAGCCATGACATATTGGGTCAGATCGTTAGTGCCCACACTGAAGAAGTTCACCTCACGAGCCAATCCGTCAGCCACGGCGACGGCCGACGGTACTTCGATCATAATGCCGACCTCGATATGCGGGTTGAACAGCTGCCCCTTGTTCGACAATTCGTCGCGGGCCGCGGCCAACATCGCCTTGGCCGCCCGCAACTCGCCCACGGTGCCAACCATCGGGAACATGATCTTGACGTTAAGCGGCGTGCCGTTGTCATCCGCGCTCGCCCGCAGGATGGCCCGCAACTGGGGCATGAAAATATCCGGCCGTTGCAGGCAGAAGCGAATGGCCCGCCAGCCGAGGAACGGGTTGGCTTCATCGCCCAGATCCAGATAGGGGAGCGGCTTGTCCCCGCCCACATCGAGCGTGCGGATGATCAGCGGCCGATTGCCCATCCGGCGCGCCGCCTTGCGGTAGGCCTCATACTGCTCGTCCTCGCTCGGCATCTGCGGCCGGTCCATGAACAGAAACTCGGTACGAAAGAGGCCGACGCCTTCCGCACCGTACTCGAGGGCCGTAACCACGTCATTAGGGCTGCCGATATTGGCGGCGATCTCTACGTGTGTCCCATCACGAGTGATGGCCGCGGCCTGTCCCGATGCCTTGGCGCGGCGCTGGCCGGCCTGCCAGGCCTCACGCCGCGCAGTGAATCGAGCCAGTGCGTCCGCGTCCGGCTCTGTCCAGAGGGTGCCCGCGTCGCCATCGACGGCGACGGTCTGTCCCTCGGCGACGCGCCAGATGCCGTGGCCTAGTCCGACCACAGCCGGGATACCCAGAGCGCGGGCCAGGATAGCGCTATGGGCCGTGGCTCCGCCCAGCTCGGTACAGATAGCCAGCACTCGTTGTGGGTCGAGGCGGGCCGTATCCGACGGGGATAAGTCGGCCGCGATGAGGATCGACGACTCGGCAAAATCGAGCGACGGCAGGCGGACGCCCATTAACCGGCGCAATACTCGCCGGCCCACATCCTCCACATCGGCGGCGCGCGCCCGCATATACTCGTCGTCCAATCCGGCGAAGGCCGCGGCCAGTTCGGTCATCTCCCGTTGCCAGGCCGCCTCGGCGTTGAGCGACTCGCGAAAGATGATCTGGCGCACGGCCTCCAGCGTAGACGGATCCTCCAAAAACAACAGGTGTGCCTCGAAGATGGCCGCCTCGTCCGGGCCAACCTGGTCGAGAGCGCGGCGATGGAGCGCCTCGATGTCGGCCCGTGCCTCGGCCACGGCATCCTGCAGTCGCTGCCATTCGGTTGTCGGGTCATCGATATGGCGAGCCACTATATCAGGCAGGCGCGGCCGGTACAGCGCTGCAGGTCCCACAGCCACCCCCGGAGAGGCAGCGATACCGTAGATCGTCGGAGCGGCGTCCGCAGGGGCAGCGTCCGGGGCGGCGGACGCGGCAGGCTTACCCCGGTCACCGTCCTCATCACGGTCCCCAAAATTGTCATCGGCCAACGCTTGCAGAGCAACCAGGGCATCGGCGGCGTCGGGGCCGGCGGCGGTCACAACGATCTCGTCGTCCTGGCGCACGCCCAGAATGGCCACCTGGTTGATGCTCTTGGCGTCGGCCACCCGCTCGCCCTTATGGACGTGGACATCAGCCTGGAAACGAGCGGCAGCGCTGACAAAGCGGGCCGCGGGTCGGGCATGCAGCCCCAGCCGGTTACGCACAGTCAGAACGATGCGTTGTTCGGCGGCCGTAGGCGACGGCCCTGAAGACGGTCGCTCGGCGGGTGGTTCCTCGGCGGGGCCGCCCAGTTGTTCGCGCTTCACAGCCAGGGCGTTCTCAGCTTCAGCCATCACCCGAGCCACCGGCGCGCCGACCATCGCCTGCACGGCGGCGGCCAACGTACCCTCCACCAAGGGCGCCTGGCTCAGGAAGACATGCTCGCGGCGGTCGTCAGGCAGAAACTCCAGCGCCGTCTCCGCACTCAGCAGAGCGCTGCCGAGGTCCATCAACACGACCACCCCATCGTCGCTATAGACGGCATCGATAGCCGCCATCACCTTCATGGCGTCGGTGCCGATGGGGTTGTCCGGATCGTCGATGCCGCCGGCGACGGCCAGCGGCACCTGCCCCTGGGTCATTTGTGCTGCTAACTCCTGCACGCCCTCGGCCAGCCGAGCGCTATGAGATACGATGACTATTCCGACCATAATTCATGCACTCGGGGCATTGGTCAACTTCAACGACAAGGTCCGCCAGTTCGGCGGTGAGCTGTTCTGTGGGGCCGGGGCGAAAACCGGTCAACCCGCAGCGACAGGCATACCAGCCTATCGGCAACTCGGCATAAGGCAATGGGCGAACGGACAGATCGATGCACTCAACTCCCATTCGCCAGCGCGCGTTGGTAATCAACCGGGCGCAGCCAACCGCCTCCAGCTTCTCACGATAGAGAACGAAATGGCGGCAATGGCGCATCAGCAGGACGGCCGTATCGATGTCCTCGGCGAAGGGCAACGTGCGGGCGTCGCCGCGAATGACGATCAAATTGGGCGGCCGCGGCTCCCGGCTAAGCAAGTCCGGGTTGCGCTCAATAGCATAGACGATGCGGGCGCGGCCGGCCATCCGCCGGGCCAGACGCAGGTCGCCGGCGCCGATGTCGAGCACGGTTGCCCCGTCGGGAACATATTCGAGGGCGCGAGCATAGGTGTCCTCGTCATAGGTCGCCCACATCGCCTCCCACTCAGATTCATCCAGAGCCGCCATTGCCGGGTCTGTCTCGCCTGAACATGAAATAACTGACGACAAAATAAGCCAGAATGGCCCCGGCGATGCCCGTCGCCAGCAGCAAGGCAGTCGTCGTGCCGCGTGTTTGCTGGTTAAACCAGAAGATGACGGCGAACAGGCCGGCGGTCACAACGGCCGTGCGCACCCAGTAGCGGCGATTGCTCTCCGTCAGATAGCGCGATGGTTTATTGACTTTCGGCTGATCTTTATTTGCGGAACGTTTGCTCATATCGGCCTCACCCCGCCAACCGTTGCAGGGCAATGCCCAGGTAGAACCCATAGATGATGACGGCCGCGCCAAACACGGCCAAACCCCAGTTGATCGTCCGCAGCGCGCCGGGACTGGGCCGCATATCAATGAGGATGGCCCGGACGCCCAGCAGGGCATGGCTGACGGCGACGACGACGAACACCATCTCGATGACAAACACGAGTGGATTGCTGACGTAATCCATCACCTGCTGGTAATCGCGCAGCCCGCCCTCGACGATGAAGTGGTGGGCGATCATATGGGTGCCCAGGATGATGACCAGCAGCAAGCCGGAAAACGCCTGGAAGAGCCAGACGGAACCGGAACGATCACGATTGGCCGCCATTTGCTCCGACGAACGCCTAGATATCGATCTGTCCATATGAATGATCTCCTGATAGCGCGCCTCGTTCACGAGGTGTAGATGAGGATCGCGCCGACGATGAACAAGATGATCGCGATGCCAACCAGCGAATAGAACAGCCCTTTCTGCTGTTTGTTGGCCACACCCATGCCTACAAGGGAGACGCGGATGCCGTTGAACATGTGATAGACCACGCCGAACAGCAAGACTACGTCGAGCGTCAGGAACAGCGGCGAGCGGGCGATGCGGACGAAGCTGTCCCAGCCTTCCGGCCCGCGCAGCAGCAGGCTCAATACGCCCAAATGGAGGAACAGGTAGAGCGTCAGGCCGAGGCCTGTCAGCCGGTTAAGGGCATAGGCCAACGTGCCGAAGCCCCGGCCGCGCACGTCGAACCAGGATTTGATGACCGACTTGCCCCGCGCTGGATCGGTGGTCGATTGAATATCACTCATAACGCTATTCTCCTACCGCTTGCCGCCGAACAGCTTGCGGAACTTCCGCTTGGTGGATTCGCGACGCAGGGCCATGATCTGATCGCCGGGGTAGACTTCCGACGGACAGGCCGCGTTACATTCATAAGCCACGTGGCAGCGCCAACAGCCGTTTTCACTGTCGACCCAATCAAACGCCGCCCTGGTATCCAGCCCGCGCGGCTCATCGACCAGCCGCATGGCGGCAGCCAGCGTAGCCGGCCCCAGATAGGTCTCGTCGCTGCCCATGATGGGGCAGGCCGACATGCACAGATTACACTCGATACAGTTCTCGAAGCGGCTGTAGGATTCGATGCCCTCGGCCACTTCGGCATCTTCCAGATATTCGCTCTCGCGAATGAAAGGCAGGCCGATCGAATTATACCGGTCGTAGAACGGCTCCATATCGACCACCAGGTCGCTGATGACGGGCAGGTTGCGCATCGGCTCCACCGTCACCGTGGACGTGCCCAAATCGCACACCTTGACGACGCAGGCCAGCTCCGCTCGCCCGTTGATAAGCATACCGCAGGTGCCGCAACTGGCGTGATGGCAGGAGTGGCGTAACGTGAGCGAATCGTCCTGGTCATGCCGTATATCCTGCAGAGCCACGAGCACGGTGGTATTCTCGTCGCAGGGCATCGTGAAGCTCTGGTGGGTTGGAGGCCCATCCTGGCCTTGCTTGTATCGAAGGACCTTGAACTCAACTAAATGTTCGGCCATGTGTTGTTCCTCACAGGGTGATAATCTCGCCTACTCCCACATCAGGCGTAGTAGGCGGTATGAGGCAGGAGCACCGACTCGCGCGTCCGGCACTCGGCTTCCACCCCCATTTTGGTGCAGACGACATTGGCTGTCGTCTCGGCCATACCGCGCAAGGTGGTCGCCTTGCCGCCGGTAATCGTGACAAAACCCTCGACGCCCTCGTCAACGTGGTCAAAACATTTGAAGGTACGGCTCAACTCGCGGCCGGTGTCGGCCCCGCGCGGCCCAATGAGTGGCCGGGCCGCCGACCACGCCGCACGATGAACGGACGTGCGCACGGCCGGAACCAGTTCCGAGCCGTATTTGACCATCATGTCGATGTGTTCCTGGGGCAGGCCGAGTTTGTCGGGGTTTTCAACGACCCAGGAGCTGGTGCCGATGACCGACAGGGCGCGTTGGGGCACGATGATGTCGCCGTCGCCGGAGGCGTGCAGCCGGTTGATGACCATGTTGCACAGCCGGCCGCGCACAGCCAGCATGACGCCCGGCGAAGGGCGGATAGGCACGTCGACGTCGGCCATGTGTCCGATCCGGCCGCTCCACGGGCCGCCGGCGTTGATGAAGATGTCGCCGCCGATCTCGTATTCCTGGTCGCTGGTGTGGTCGCGGACGCGGATGGCGCTGACGGCGTTGCCGCGTTTGATGAAATCGACCACCTCAGTGTAGGTCTTGATAGTCGCTCCACCATATTTGGCCGTGGCGAAGAAGCGCAAAGGCATGCGCATGGCGTCCATCGTGGCGTCGGGAACCTGTACCCCTGTGATAACCTTGGGGTTGACATTCGGCTCGCGAGCCAGAATTTCCTCCGTCGTCAGACGTCGGGCGGGAATGCCGCACTCGTGGCATGCCTCGATAAATTCGTTGCTATAGGCAGCTTCCTCCTCGGTCAGAGCTATAAATAGCCCGTCGTTCAACTCGAAGGAGCCGGGGGCGATACGCCGCAGGATCATGTTCTCTTCGATGCACTCAACGGCCGATTCCTTGTCCTTGACGGCGTAGCGCGCGCCACTGTGGAGCAAACCGTGATGCCGGCCAGTCGTGCCCGAGGTGACCTCACCTCGCTCGACCAGGGTGACTTTGAAGCCCCGCAAAACCAGGTCATGGGCGACGGCGGCGCCCGTTCCGCCTCCCCCGATAATGACTGCATGAAATGAGGCCATCGTTTCCTCTCTTGCGACCGGTTCCCCATGCTATAGGCTCGGCGTCCAATAGGACAAGCGGGAACCCGTCGCGCTTGGTCTCCCTTCCTGAAGATACGCCCGGGGATCGGAGTTGCCACCAGCAATATGGCCTCCCGATCCCAGGGCGTTGAGGTGGCCGGGCGTCTGATACTTCCCGGCCACCTGATGATCACCGTCGCGCGGCGACCTTACCGATCAATCAACTACTCGACCCAATCAAAGGTACGGGTGACGGCCTTCTTCCACATCCGGTAATTCTCTGTGGCGGCCTTGCTGTTCGGATCCGGTTCCCAGGTCTTGTCCATGGCCCAGTTCTCGCGGATCTCGTCTTCGGTCTGCCAGAAGCCGACCGCCAGGCCAGCCGCATAGGCAGCGCCCAGAGCCGTGGTCTCAGCGACCACCGGCCGGATGACGGGCACGCCCAGGACGTCGGCCTGGAACTGCATCAAGGTGTTGTTATAAACCATACCGCCGTCAACCTTCAGCGCAGTCAGCTCCACACCGGAGTCAGCGTTCATGGCATCCAACACTTCGCGGGTCTGATAGGCGGTCGCCTCCAGAGCGGCGCGGGCGATGTGGCCTTTATTGACATAACGAGTCAGACCAACGATGACGCCGCGGGCGTCCGACTTCCAGTAGGGGGCGAACAGACCGGAGAATGCGGGGACGAAGTAGACGCCGCCGTTATCCTCAACCGACTTGGCGTAGTCCTCGATGTGCGGGCTGTAATCGAAGAAGTGCAGGTTGTCGCGCAGCCACTGGACGAGCGCGCCGGTGATGGCGATGGAGCCTTCGAGGGCATACACGGCCGGTTTGTCGCCGAACTTGTAGCACAGCGTCGTCAGCAAGCCGTTCTTGGACGGGACAATGTCGGTGCCGGTGTTCATGATCATGAAGCAGCCGGTGCCGTAGGTGTTCTTGGCCTCGCCGGGGCTGAGGGCCGCCTGGCCCACCGTCGCCGCCTGCTGGTCGCCCAGGTCGCCCGAGACGGGGATCTTGCCGCCGAACGGGCCGTCGGCCTGGGTGTAGCCGTAAACGGCCGAGGAGGGTTTGATGGCCGGCAGCATGCTGAGCGGCACGCCCATGATATCGGCGACATCCTTGTCCCAATCCAGCGTGTGCAGGTTCATCAGCATGGTGCGGCTGGCGTTGGTGACGTCGGTCACGTGGGCGCCGCCGTTGACACCGCCGGTCAGGTTCCAGATAACCCAGGTATCGATATTGCCGAAGATAGCGTCGCCGCGCTTGGCCGCCTCGCGCGCCTCGGGCACATTATCAAGGACCCAACGCACCTTGGGGCCGGAGAAGTAAGTCGCCAGCGGCAGACCGACCTTGTCGCGGAAGCGGTTCTGGCCACTGCCGCCCTCAAACTCCTTGATGAGCTTATCGGTGCGGGTGTCCTGCCAGACGATGGCGTTGTAATATGGCTTGCCCGTCTTCTTGTCCCAGACCACGGTGGTCTCGCGCTGGTTGGTCACACCAACGGCGACGATGTCGTCGGCCGTCAGTTTGGCATGTTTCAGCGCGCCCTTGATGACGTCCTGGGTGCGGGCCCAGATCTCCATTGGGTCATGCTCGACCCAACCGGCCTGGGGATAGATCTGCGCATGTTCCATCTGGTGAATGCCGACCGGTAGGCCCTGGTGATTAAAGATCATGCACCGGGTGCTGGTTGTACCCTGGTCGACTGCTGCTACGTACTTCGCCATTTTTGAATCTCCTTATTGATACAAAATAGTTGGACGAAACGAGGCTGATGACCTCGTTTTGTGCGCGTTTCAGTTGGTAAAACAGGAAAAGGCCCGCGAAATCAGGCCTTGAGCGCCGTGAGTAGCGCGTTCAGAATCAGATAGGACGACGTAGCGCCCGGGTCCTGATGACCAATACTACGCTCGCCCAGATAGCTGGCACGTCCCTTGCGAGCCTGGAGAGGGATGGTGTCCTTCATCCCTTGCTCGGCCGCGGCCACAGCATCGGCCATCGCGCCGGTGGCGTCCTTGCCGTTGTCGACGCCCTCTTGCAGGGCTGCGACCGCCGGCAACAAGGCATCGATCATGGTCTTGTCGCCCAGCTGGGCCCGGCCGCGCTCTTTCACACCGTTGACGGCCCCCTGTAGCATGGCGACGAGATCCGCGTCGCTCAACTCCTCCTTGGCGTCGACAGCCATGCCGCCGCGCATAAAGAACGTGCCGTAGAGCGGGCCGCTGGCTCCGCCGACGCTGGAGATCAGCGTCATCCCCACGGTTTTCATAATGTTGCCGATGTCTTTGTCGGCCACGCCGGGTAGTTTTTCCGCGACCTTGGTGAAGCCGCGGTCCATATTCGTGCCGTGGTCGGCGTCGCCGATGGCTGCGTCCAGGTCCGTCAGGTAGGATTTATTCTCTTTCAGGACTTCGGCCGTTAATTCCAGCCAGCGGACGATTTGCTCTTTGGTTACAGTTGTCATGCCGAGCCTTTCCGATGATAAGCGGTAGTGATTTGCGGCGCGGCCGATCGGCTCGCGGGTCGCAAATCAACTACCGGTTCGTTACAAAACTTAAACTCCCCAACGCAGTCCGGGAGTGTTCACCGGGGCGTCCCAGAACTTCAGAATCTCGTCGTCGGCCTTCATCAGAGTGATGGACATGCCGGCCATGTCCAGCGAAGTGATATAGGGGCCGATCAGATTGCGGGCGATCTCGATGCCGCGCTCCTTGCAGATCATGTCGAGCTTGCGATAGACGGCATACAGTTCCGATACGGGCGTCGCGCCCATGCTGTTGACGAAGGCGATAACCTTGTCGCCCTTCTGGAAGGGGGCGTCGGTGCGCTCCACGTCGACCCATTGGCCGTCTTCCAATTCGCGGACAGTACGGGTGTAGGGGCCATCGTTGAGGATCTCGTTGGTCAGCATCGCGGTGATCTCATCGACCGGCTCCAGCGGCATACGCTTTTGGCCTGGTTCGCCGTGGATACCGATGCCGATCTCCATTTCGTTCTCGCCCAACTCAAAAATAGGCTTGCCGGCGGCCGGCACGGTGCAGGAAGTCAGGGCCATACCCATGGAGCGGCCATAGCTGCTGGCCTTGCGGGCCAGTTCAGCGCACTGCTCCAGGTCGTAGCCGGCCTCGGCCGCCGCACCGACAATCTTCTCGACCAGGACGGTCGTGCCCACGCCACGGCGACCGGCCGTGTAAAGGCTGTCCTTGACAGCCACATCGTCGTCGATAAGGATATTCTGGACGGGAATGCCGTCAGCGTAGGCCATATCGGCGGCCATCTCGAAATTGAGTACGTCGCCGGTGTAGTTCTTCACCAGAAACAGCACGCCCTTGCCGCTGTTGACCGCTTTAGCCGCTTCATACATCTGATCGGGCGTCGGCGAGGTAAAGACCTCACCGGGGCAGGCCGCGTCAAGCATCCCCATGCCGACGAAACCGCCGTGCATCGGTTCATGGCCACTTCCTCCACCGGAGATGACCGCTACTTTGCCGGCCACCGGCGCGTCGGCCCGATAGACATAGTTCGGCTCGAAGTGGACCTTGAGATGCTCAGGGTGCGCGGCCGCCATACCCTCTAATTGTTCCTTGACCACGTCCGGAACCGCGTTAATCAATTTTTTCATCTTTCGGACTCCTTGCCATGTGTAATGGTGTGCATAAGAGAAGCCGGGCGCTCACTCTTTTTGGAACAGCTTTCCTGAAACCAGTGGGAGCGACCCGGCTTCCAAAGTTCATTGAAAGAGACGGTCGATTCGACTCATCGTTTACTGAGAAGGAAAACGACTCGCGCTCTCATCCGATCATCCTAGGGGAAGAAGATCTGCCACATCAGGGCGCCGACAACGCCGCCGACCAACGGGGCCACGACCGGGATCCAGCCATAGCCCCAGCCGGAATCGCCCTTGCCCGGGATAGGCAGAATCTGGTGGGCGATGCGGGGGCCAAGGTCACGAGCGGGGTTGATGGCATATCCCGTGGGGCCGCCCAACGAGAGGCCGATGCCCCAGACCAGCGCGCCAACGAGATACGGGCCGAGGCCGGCCGCGGGACCGCCGGGAGCAGTCGCGCCGCTGAAGATGGCGCCAACGCCAAACAGCAGGACGATCGTGCCGACGAACTCAGTGACGAAGTTCCAGACAGGGTTAGAGATAGCAGGACCGGTCGAGAAGACGGCCAGTTTCGCGCCTGCGTCGGGCGTCACGCTCCAGTGATTGTAGTAGCTCAACCAGACGACGACCGCGCCGAGGAAGGCGCCGACAATCTGGGCGACCATCGTCATGATGGCCTGTCCGGCGCTATAGGTGCCGAAGATCAACCATTTGCCCAAAGTAACGGCCGGGTTAATATCCCCCTGGGGAGCGCCCGCGGAAATACAAATAAACACGCCGACCATGACTGCCATGGCCCAGCCCGTGGTGATGACGATCCATCCGGAATTGTTACCCTTGGTCTTGTTCAAGACAACGTTCGCCACCACACCATCACCGAGAATAATCAGGAACATCGTTCCGAGTAGTTCACCAACAAAATTCGGGGGCACTTTTCAATCTCCTTATTTTGAACGTTCGAAATTTGTGGAAACGACATTCTCGCGGCGCGAAAACGCCCTGTACTCCACATAAAGTCGTTAGAAGTCGCATTATGGGGAAAGTTGAACCGGGTTTTTATCGTTCGATAGGCGGAACTCCTTGTCTAGGCGGGTAATATCGAGGCGTGATAGATTGCGGGAACGGGTTGATTAGGATTAGACAGACGGAAGATGTACCCACACTCTTCATCATTGACGGACCGCCAGGACATTTATGACGGATCAATATCTTGTGCGCTTGTGCAAAGTAAATAACAGAAGGCAGCAGAACTTGTGCAAAGCACACTAGTCCACATGATAAAATTCGCTCCGGCGATGGTCAAGAACTTGATTGTTTTTGTTCCATAATGAAACATCTGTGTCGTAATAGTGCTTCATTATGAAACATATCAGGTTTTGAAGATGACGGGAGATATATTCAGTCGCTTCATCTTGCGCCACAATGTCGAGCGTCCGATACCCAACAGACGCGACATCTCCGTCACGCGGCCGTTGCAGGCCCACCCCGCGCGCAGGATCGCCTCCCGCTCGGCCTCGTCGACCGAGATGACCGGCTGAGCCAGCGGATGTCGCCCGGTCAGCACGCGTCCGTTGCGCACCATCTCCGGCAGGTCGCTCGGGCGGATGACGTTGTCGCGACTCTGGCTCATGGCTCGCTCCAGTGTACTCTCCAGTTCGCGCACGTTGCCCGGCCACGGATAGCGCCCCAGGAAGCGCACCGTCTCATCTTCGATCCATATCGTCTGACCGCTGTGGGCTGCCTGTCGCGCCAGAAAACGCTCTGCCAGCAGGGGGATGTCCTCCACGCGCTCGCGCAACGGGGGCACCAGGATCTTGAACACGCCAAACCGGTAGAAAAGATGGGACAAGAAACTGCCCTGAGATACCAGATCCTCCAGATTGGCCGCCGTGGCGGCGATGATACGCACGTCGACGGGGATGGGCATAGAGCTGCCCAGGCGGGTCACATGGCGCGTCTCGATGACATGGAGCAGAGCCGCCTGTAGCTCGAAGGTCAGGTTCTCCACCTGGTCAAGCAGCAGCGTGCCACCGTCGGCCAGTTCAAATTTGCTGGGCTGGCCGCGCGTGTGGATGTCCTGCTCGTGCCCCAGGATCTCGCGAGTCATCAGCTCGTGGGGGATGGCGCGGCAGTTGATATCGATGAACGGTTTGCCGGCGCGTGGGCCGTCGTTGTGGATGGCGCGCGCCAGCAGATTCTTGCCCACGCCACCCTCGCCCTGGATCAACACGGGGGCCGCGCCACGGGCGGCCGTCCGCGCCTGGCGCACGATACGCCGCATACCGGACGACTCAGCCTGAACATCCTCGATACTCAGGCCTGTTTGCGAACCGTACTGCTGCTGAGCGATCTGCCGCACGTGCTCGATGGGGCTGAGCAAGGCGACATAGCTAATCGGCTGAGGCCCGGCCTCGTAGATCGAACGTAATGTCACCACGCAACGCACGGCCCGGTCGCCAACTTGCAAGCTCAACTCGGCGTCGTGCAGGTCGTGACCGTCGCGGATGGCGGCGGTCAGCTCGACCGGCAGACGCAAGATATCGGCCAGCGGTCGCCCCACAACCGTGCGCGGGTTGAGGTTGAGCATCTTGCCCGCCTGGTCATTGACATGCCGGATCTCGCCGGCCTGATCCCAGACCATCACCCCCTCGTTGATCGCCCCCAGGATAGTATTTACCTGACTCAGGTGCTGGTTGGCCTCCTCCAGCGACCAGTTGGTTTGCATCTGGTTGCTCATGGCGCGCGCGGCCGACATAACCAAACCGAGGGTATGGGATGTAGCCGTGTCAATGGGGCCGGCCATGGCCAGCAAACCCGCGATACGGCCGCGGACGTCGTGGATGGGCGCAGCGGCGGTGATGAGAGGATGCAGGAACTCGAAATAATGCTCGGCTCCGACTACCTGAGCGGGCATCGCGTCCAACAGCACAAGCCCCAGGGCGTTGGTGCCGGCGTTGCTCTCCGACCAATAGGCGCCCCGGTGCAAGCCCATGGCCGCAGCCCGCTCAATCGCCCATGAGTCGCCCCCGGCCAGCAGGATGCAGCCGGCCCCGTCGGCCAGCAGGATGGTATAGCCCGATCCCTCGGTGAACTGATAGATATCCTCGATGAACGGCGTGGCGATGGTGATCAGGTCTTGCTGGGCACGCATGATCGATGCCAGCGCGTCGTGACTGATGATGGCCGGACGGGGTCGGGCCATCGGGTTGTAGCGATAGATGCAGCGTCGCCACGAGCGGACGATGGCCGGGTCCATACGCGCGGCCTGTGTCGCGTCGAGGTGGCCCGTCTGGATGAACGTACGCCAAGCCTCGGCGACGGCTTCGTTGCGGGTGCCGATGTCCGGTGGAAGCATGGTGCAGCCCTTACTATAGCCTCAGTTTGCAGATCGGGGTAATTGATCGCAGGGGGCCACGGGCAGGTATGTTTGAATCGAGCCGCCGATACGCGTAAAATCCAGTTGAACATCAGCCAAACATACCGATTAGATAATCAATAACTAAACGCTTATGCGCATCCAATAGAAAGTTGGTAAGCTTGGATCATTATAGTAGGGGATGCGTGCGCTTGTTTGGAATGACTCCCCTGAGAGCGGCCGGGTTGCGCTTCTTTTTTATCTCTTATCATCTGCGCGCCACCCACAATTAACAGACGAACCGGCTGCTTCGCTGGAGAACATAATTATTATGGATGAACAACAGAACGAAAATCGACCCACTATTCCCACCTGGGTCTGGATCATCACCATCTTTGCGGTGATTCTGGGGCTGCAACTCTGGCTGAGCGGCAAATTCAGCGGCCCCGAGCAAATCTCAATGCAGGAAGTGGCCAATCACATCGCCGCCGGCGAGGTGAAACAACTGACCGTCGCCGGCGACCGCCTGCAGATCGAGTTGAAAGACGGCCGTACCTTCGGCTCGGTGAAATCTCCCTCGGACAGCCTCGTCGAGACGTTCGAGTTCTACGGCATCTCCGCTGACGCGCTCAAGGACAGCCTGATCATTCGCGACCAATCGACCTGGAACAACATCCTGACGCTGGCCATCGCCATCGGACCGGTGTTGTTGCTGATCTGGATATTCACCCGCGGCTTCCGGCAGATGCAGGGAGGCGGCGGCAATAACATCTTTGGCTTCGGCCGCAGCCGGGCGCGCAACCTCAACGACACCAACCGACCCACGGTCACCTTCGACGATGTGGCCGGCGTGGAAGAGGCCAAGATGGAGCTGGCCGAGGTAGTCCAGTTCCTGCGCGAACCGGAGAAATTCGTCCAGGTCGGCGCGCGCATTCCCAAGGGGGTGCTCATGGTCGGGCCTCCGGGCACGGGCAAGACGCTGCTGGCGCGGGCCGTGGCCGGCGAGGCCGGCGTGCCGTTCTTCCACATCTCCGGCTCCGAATTCGTAGAGATGTTCGTCGGCGTCGGCGCCAGCCGCGTGCGCGACCTGTTTGAGAAAGCCAAGACGGCCGCCCCCTCCATCGTCTTCGTGGACGAGATCGACGCCGTCGGCCGCCAGCGCGGCGCAGGGCTGGGCGGCGGCCACGACGAGCGCGAGCAGACCCTCAACCAGATTCTGGTGGAGATGGACGGCTTCGATAACGAGACCAACGTCATCGTCATGGCCGCCACAAACCGGGCCGACATTCTCGATCCGGCTCTGCTGCGCCCCGGCCGATTCGACCGCAAGGTATTCGTTGATCTGCCCGACATCGCCGGGCGCGAGAAGATCCTGCAAGTGCACGCCCGCGGCAAACCCATCGCCAGCGACGTCAGCTTCAAGGATACGGCTCGCCTGACGGCCGGCTTCTCCGGCGCGGACCTGGAAAACCTGATCAACGAGGCGGCCATCTTCGCCGCCCGCCGCAGCAAGCGCACCATCGGTCCGCTGGAATTCCAGGACGCCTTTGACCGCGTGGTCATGGGGCCGGAACGCCAGAGCCGCGTGATGAGCGAGGAAGACAAGATGACCGTGGCCTACCATGAAGCAGGGCACGCCGTCGTCAGCTTCTTCCTGACCAACACCGACCCGGTACAGAAGATCACCATCGTGCCGCGCGGCCGCGCCGGCGGCTTCGTCATGTCCCTGCCGGAGGATCGCGCCCTGCATAGTCGTGAGTTTTTCGAAGATCAGATCGCCATGGCCCTCGGCGGCCGTGCATCGGAGGAACATTTCTTCGGCCGCATCACCACCGGCGCGTCCAGCGACCTGCAGCAAGCCACCCGCCTGGCCCGGGCGATGGTCATGGAGTACGGCATGTCGGACAAGCTGGGTCTGCCAACCTATGGCAGCGGTTCGCACAACCCATTCCTCGGCCGTGAAATGGGTTACTTCGGCGGTGGCCGTGATTATAGCGAGGAGGCCGCTCAGCACATCGATGCCGAGGTCAAGCGCATCCTCGAGGAAAATTACAACCGGGCGATGACCATCATCGACCAAAACCATGACCGGATGGTACGTCTGGCGACGACGCTCATGGAATTCGAGACGCTCGATCGCTCCACCTTCGAGCAGTTGATGAACAGCTCGCCGAGCGACGACGCGCCGGTCGCCGGGCAATCCCGGCCACAACCGGCCGGGACCGACGTAGCGACTGAAGTCGAGGCGGAGGTCGAGACAACGGTCGAGGCTTAATTCGGACGAGATACCAGGGCGCGAATAATCATCGCGCCCTGTTCATTATAAAACCATCGCGGGGCGGGGCGCCGGCAACCATCGGCCGCGCTCGCCCCTCCACTGCCGAGCATAAGGAGGCGCTATGAGCGAGACGAACCCATCGATCGCAGTATCGCAGGAAGGAAGCGTGCTGACGGTCACCCTGAATCGCCCCGACCACCACAACGCTATGAATCCCGAGCTGATCGCCGGGCTAACGAGCATCTTCCGCGAGCTGCCCAGTCGCGACGACGTGCGCGTGGTCGTGCTGACGGGCGCCGGTCGCTCGTTCTGTGCTGGGGCCGATCTGACCTTCATGCGCGCCTCGGCCGACTACTCGTTTGACCAGAACATCGCCGACGGGCAGGCCATCTTCGACCTGATGCTGGCCGTCGACCGTAGCCCCCAACCGGTCGTAGGGCGTGTCAACGGGGCAGCCATCGGCGGAGGCGCGGGGCTGGTCTGTTGCTGCGATATCGTCGTCGCCGTCGAGCGGGCCGCATTTGGCTTCACCGAGGCTCGATTGGGCATCGTGCCGGCGGTCATCTCGCCGTTCGTTCTGTCGCGCATCGGCCCCGGCCAGGCGCGCGGTCTGTTCCTGACCGGCGAGCGATTCGACGCCCGGCACGCCCTGTCTATCGGTCTGATTCACCATGTGGTGAGCGAGGACAACCTCGACGCGGCCGTGGCCGGTCGCGTGCACCAACTCCTCCAGGCCGCGCCCGGCGCGCAGGCCACCATCAAGGAACTGCTCCACGCCGTCGCCTTCCGGCCCAAGGAGAGCATGCGCGAGTACACCGCCGAAACTATCGCCCGCTGCCGCGCCGGCGACGAGGGCCGCGAAGGGATGAGCGCCTTCCTGGAGAAACGACCGCCGCGTTGGCAGGTTTAGGGCGCGGCGCCGCTCCATGACGCGATGAAACTGGCTGTTCTGTCCGATATTCACGGCAACTGGCCTGCGCTGCAGGCCGTCGTCGCCGATATCGACGCCTGGCAACCCGATCAGGTGCTGGTCAACGGCGACATCGTCAACGATGGGCCGAGCAGCCCCGCTTGCTGGGCCTACATCGCCGGCCGACAAGCGACCGATGGCTGGCACGTGCTGCGCGGCAACCACGAGGAGTACGTCGCCGGCTGGCTCGCTCCCGAGCCGTCTGTGCTGCGCCCAGGCCCCGCCTACGACCTCACCCGCATCAGCCGCTGGACCTTCGATCAACTCAACGGCGAGGTGGCCGCGTTGGCCGGCCTGCCGGAGCGCTGGGAATGGACCGCCCCCGACGGTACAACATGGGTCGCCATGCACGGCACACGGCTGGGCATTCGCGCCGGCATCTATCCCTTCACGACCGATGAGGATGTGCGCCGCCGCATCGTGACCGGAGCGACGGTGTTCGTGACAGCCCACACCCATGTGGCCCACACGCGCACGCTGGACGGGACGCTGGTCGTCAATACCGGCTCGGTCGGCATCCCCGGCGACGGCGACGGTCGGGCTGCCTATGGCCGGTTCACCTGGGAGGCCGGGCGCGGCTGGGCGGCCGACATCGTCCGCGTGACCTACGATCGCGGCCAAACGGAGCGCGATTACTTCGCCTCCGGCTTCATGGACGAAGCCGGTCCGGAGGCCGAATTATCGCTGGCGCAGTTCCGGCTGTGCTATGACGTGCGCACCCGCTGGGCGGCCAACGATCGCGCGCGCATCCTCGCCGGGGAAGTTTCACTGGCCGAATCAGTGCGCCAATGGCTTGCACAGGATGAATTTCGCGCCTATCGCGAGGCCGAAACCGCCGCCCGGTAACTTCTCAATCGCTCATTTGGCGCTCATAATCGGCGGTTTAAGAGGCAAAACAGCGGCATTTTAGGGGCATTTCGTATGAGAAAAGGCGGTCTAGTACTTTCGACGCTTGCGGGATATCCCCCATAGACCTATAATGCTTGAGAATCTGGAAGAGGGACTGTTTGAGTAATCTTACGTCGTTACTGTCTGGAACCATACTGCCCTGGGTTTTGGGGCTACTGCTTATATTAGCGTCCCTGGCGCTTCTGGCGTCATTAAAGCTTTGGCGGGACTCCAAGCGGTCGCCCTATTTCTTTATGCGGCAGCAGGCCACCAGACGGATGCAATCTTATCTGTCGGTGTTTGTCGTCCTTACACTGTTGGGCGTCGGCATCGGCATCTACGGCTGGCGCCCACCCGAGGACGCCACTACGCGTATGGCGCTAATGACGCGCGCCAAACCTGCCCCCCAGGCGATTCGCGAACTGATGGAACAACCATCGACGATCGAACTGGCCAGCGCCGATACACGCGCCGAAGTCGTGCAGAGCGGCGGCATCGCCAACATCCTGCTCAACGCTGACGAAGCCGCCAGCTTCTCCAACGAACTGCCCGCTATTTATGACCGTGTAAAGCCCAAGGCCGAATTGAACTCAAATACGAACCTCGGCACCGTCGTCTTCTCCAGCACCGTCACCGACGAATACACAGCCATCAATCCCGGCAATATCTTCGGTGAGGGGTTCTACACCCTCTACGCCACGTTCCATTATGAGGGCATGGCCGATGGCATGGCCTGGTCGTGGGTGTGGCGCCAGAACGGCAAGGTGATCGACGGTGGCAATGAGCTATGGGCCTATGGTGACGAGGGACCGGGCTACATCTACCTACGTCCCGAAGAGGGCTTCGGCGAGGGACGCTATACGCTGGAAATCTGGGTCAACGGCAAGCTGTTGGGTCAAGCTTCGGCCACGATGAACGACGCAGTCATCTCAGCCGGTAACTAATCCTCCCTTCGACGGCTAACTACTACAATCAAGCGATGCGCGAGGCCCGGACGGGCCTTTTTTTATGGCTTGTTGCGCCGGCCGGCGATCGGGAGCCGAGCACGTACCATGCCCATCACCCGCTGCCACTCTTCCACCCGCAGCAGCCAGCTCACCAGCAGATAGACCAGGCTACCGGCGGCCGTTCCGCCAAAGGCTCGCAGCCAGATCGCGTCGGACGGCACGACGAGGAAAAACAACAGGATCGCGGCGGCCATGGCTAACGAGGCCAGCCCCATGCGCACCGTGCCCGAGAGCAGCGACCGGCCGTTGATCCCGTCCAGCCGGCCGCGGATCAACCACAGCAGCAGCCCCACCTCGAGCAAGTTCGACAGGCTAAAGCCCAGCGCCAACCCGCCCAGCGGTAGCAAGCCCAACGCAGGAAAGACCGAATCGCGCAGCCACAAGCTGAGGAGCCACATGGCCAATATCTGCAGACCGCCGATCAGCACTGGCGTCAGTGTGTCGCTGAGGGCGTAGAAAGCGCGGGCGACCACCTCAATGGCCGTCAGGGCGACAAGGCCGATGGCGTAGTAGCGCAAGGCTACAGCAACCAGCGCCGTCGCTTCAGCGTCGAACAGGCCGCGCTGGAACAGAATAGCGATATACGGCTCAGCCAGCAGCATCAGCAGGACGGTGGCCGGCAGCCCCAGAAACAGGATCAGACGCAAGGAGTCGCTCAGGATGCCGCGCATCTCGCGGTAGGCTGACTGAGCGGCCATCGTGGCCAGTGTCGGGAAGGCGGCGATACCCAGCGCCTGCCCCAGGATACCTTGCGGCATAATGAGGATGCGGAAGGCGTTGCTCAGAGCCGGCAGCGTGCCCAGAGGCATCGCATCAGTCAGGAACAGAATAATGAACTTGTTGACCTCGCTGAAGGACAAACCCAGCACGCGTGGCCCCATCAGGCGCAGCACCTGCACCACGCCGGGATCGCGCAGACTGAAGATGAAGCTATAGTGGGCCTGGTGTCCGCGCAGGCCCGGTAATTGCACCAGCAGATGGCCCAATGAACCAACCACCGTGCCCCAGGCCAATCCGAGGGCCGCGGCCAGTGGGTCGCCCCGGCCTACCCACGCGCCGATCATCCCTCCGGCGATGATGCCGATGTTATAGACCGACGGCGCGACAGCAGGCAGCAGGAAATGTTGCCGGGCGTTGAGGGCGGCCATGACGATGCCGCTGACGCCGAAGATGATCGGCGAGAGCAGCATGATGCGCATCAGCTGGACAGTCACCGCCAGTAACGCAGGGTCGCCGGCCACGCTCTCGGCGTAAAAGAAGGTGACGAAATCGTTGGCGAAGATCATCACCAGGATCGACACGATCGTCGTCGTCAGAGTGACCAGGTTGATGACGGCCGAGAACAGTCGCCAGCCGCCGCGCTCATCGTCGCGGCTGAAGTAACCAGTGAACGTCGGGATGAAGGCCGAACCGATGGCCCCTCCAGCGATGATCAGGAAGATCGTCTCGGGGAAACGTGAGGCGACCTCAAATGAGGTCGCCTCGAGGGTGATGACGCCGAGGTAGTTGCGCACGACGATCTCGCGCAGCAAGCCCAACACCCGGCTCAGCAGAGCCAGGGCGGCCACCAGCCCCGCCGCGCGAAACACCTGGCGGCGGCCAGCCTCGATAGACGTGCGATCCGAATGATTTGTCATACGTACAATAGATAAGTCATTTGTCGTATTATTGGTACGTCATTTAGCCCGGTCAATTTTCGCGACTTAAAGACCTAACAATTAACACGGAGAAAAGGTATGATATAAGTCTAGCCATTCCATCCAACATGGAGTCCATCATGCTTGAAAACACTATGACCCCTGAAATACTGTATACCGCTGACGAAGACGATTCGTCGGCCCTGAACATCATCAAAGTGTCGGCCCGTTCCCGCACGGCGGCCGTCGCCGGCGCCATCGCCGGTGTCATGCGCGATTCCCAACACGCCGAGGTTCAGGCCATCGGCGCCGGCGCCGTCAACCAGGCCGTCAAGGCCATCGTGATCGCCAAGGGCTATCTGGCCGAGGAGGACATCCACATCTCCTGCGTGCCGTCCTTCGTCGATGTCGATATCGACGATCAGGAGCGGACAGCGATCCGTTTTGAGATTAAGGCCTGAGTTTGCCATTTGGTCCATGTGACTGAGGGCGCGACCACGGGGTCGCGCCTTTTTGTTTTAACGGGGCCCGCGCCGCGCGACCAGGAGGCCCAACCCGACGGCCAGCGCCACCCCCAGGCCGATCAAGGCCACTCCCAGATAATTCTCCAGCCCACCACTACTCGCCGTCACAACGGCCGTCTCTGTGGGCGTGGGCGCGGGAGCAACTTCGTGTGTCGGTTCTACCAACGGCGTTGGTTCCAGCGCCGTTGATTGTTCCGTGGATGCAGCAGGTATCGGCGACGACGTCGGCGATAGTGTCGGCGATGGCGTTGGCGATGGCGTCGGCGATGGCGTTGGCAACGGCGTCGGTGACGGCGTCGGTGACGGCATCGACATCGGTGTCGCCTCTTCCTCCGGCGGCAGTTCGCCCGGCGACGTCTCCTGCCGCTCCTGAATCAAATAGTAGGTCGTGCCGCCGATCATACAGTAATCGGCAATAGTTTGCGTGCACAGCGCCGGTGGCAACTCGACGGTGAAGACGCCGCCGTCCGCCTCGATACTCTCCCTATGGCCCCACATGTCGACCAGCTCGGCCGTCCCGGCCGTGGCCGCCACCTGTGCCTGCTGCGGCGCAGGCAGACGGGCGAAGAGCACCGTCGTCGTTTGGCCGGCTTGCAACAGTCGCACCTGCCCCACGCCGTCCCAGCGTTCGCGCTCCGCAGCCAACACACCGCTCATTTGCCGGATCGCCACTCGATAGGTGTCATAGGCTGGTCGCCGGCTGCCATCCCAACGGATCAGCCCAAAAGGCTCCGGGTTGGCCTGCCGATCGTCGGGCGTATCCTGCAGCTTATAGACGGCGATCCGCTCCACTCCAGCCGCCAGCGCCGCCGCCAGCGCCTGGGGCACAAAGGCCGCCTGCTCGTTCATAGTCACGGCCAGCGTCCAGTTACGCACCGGCCAATATGGATCGTCCATCGGCGGGGCGTTGGTCTCCACCAGCCAGATAGGCTGATCCAGCCCGCGAACATCCAGCACGCGCCGGAAAGCATAAAGGATATTGTAGATCATATTCGGCTGGAAATAGAGATGCGCCGTGGCCACGTCGAAATAGCTGTGATGAGCCTCAGCAGCGGGATCGGCCGCCAGCACGTCCAGCAAGCGAGCGAAATAACCCGGATCCCAGAAATAGGTGAAGGCGCTCAGATGCACCACGGCCGCCGGGTTAGCCGCTTTGGCCGATAGATAGGCTGTGCGTTGCAGTTGGGCAAACGCCTCGATGTCGCCGTCCCAGGTATGGCCCGGAGCATCGGCGTCGGCGATATCCGGCTCATTCCAGATGATCCAGCGGTCGATGCGTCCGGCATAGCGAGAGACAGTCTCGGCTACGAAGGCGGCCCACATATTATCAGGGTCGTCCTGGGGCAACGACAATCCTCGTGGCAATCCCTGGCGGTCGCGCGCCCAGTCGGGGATGCCGATGAGCAGGCCGACCACTTCGCGCCCCGCGGCCAGCTCGGCGGCCAGCGCCTTGTCGTCCAGCGGCGGTCGCCAATCGTCCGGGCCATGGGGCTGCACCTCGGCCCACTGGAACCGAACGCGCGTCCAGCCCACCCGCAAGCGAGCGGCCAGCGCCGGGTCCTCGTAGCTTTCGATAATCCCGAATCGTTCGTCGAGCGGCCGCGGCACGGCCGTCGGTTCAGCGGTTGGCTTCTCGGCGGGCGGGAGGTCGGTCTGGGCCGCCGCCGGACCGAAAATCGGGATGAGGACCAACAGGGATAAAATCAACAGAAGAAAGGCACGCCGGCGGCGCGCCATTGTAAAAATATCCATCCAACCCTGTAGTGTACGCCGTCCGGAGGCGGTCGGGCAAGCGATTGTTGTGATACAATGACCTCATTCTACCGAAGGACGGGTAATTGCATGACGCGTTCCTATAAACTCGCGCTGATCGGCTTCGGCAACGTTGGCCAGGGGTTGGCCACGATATTGCGCGATCACGGCAAGATGATCGCCGATCAGCATGGCGCCGAGTTCTCTATCGTCTCCGTCAATACCGGCAGCCACGGCAGCGTTTACAATCCTGAGGGGCTGGACCCTGGCACGCTACTGTCGGCCTATAGTCAGGCGCGGCGCATCGACGCCGTGGAAGCTCCCTATTACGATTGGGACGTGCCGCGCGTCATCTATGAGAGCAACGCCGACATTGTCGTGGAGTTGACCTCCAGCGATCTGCTCAGCGGCGAGCCGGCCACCAGTTATATCCGGGCCGCGCTGCGCAACGACCGCCACGTGGTCACGACTAACAAAGGCCCCATCGCCTTATACTATTCCGAGCTGGCCGCCGCCGCCGCCGAGCGAGGGGTCACGCTGGGTATCGAGGGCACGGTCATGGGTGGCACGCCGGTGTTACGCATCGGCCGCGAATTGCTGTCCACGGCCGGCATCTCGCGCATCCAGGGTATCCTCAACGGCACGACCAACTACATTCTGACCCGCATGGCCGAGGGCGAGTCCTACGAATCGGCCCTGGCCGAGGCACAGGAGAAAGGCTACGCCGAAACCAACCCTTCCGCCGACGTCGACGGCTACGATGCCGCCGTCAAGATCGTCATCCTGGCCAATCTTCTGTTGGGCATACCGTTGCGGCTGGAGAACGTCGAGCGCGAGGGCATCCGCGAACTGTCCACCAAAGACGTCGTACGTGCCAATCGGGTAGGCGAGGTATGGAAGCTGGTGGGTTGGGTCGAGCGCACGCCCGATATGGTGACGGCCAACGTGCGGCCGATCCGGCTGCCGCAGAACCACCCTCTGGCGTCGGTCTCCGGAGCTACCAACGCGCTAACGTTCGTCACCAAGCTGCTGGGCGATGTGACACTTGTGGGGCCGGGCGCGGGCCGCGTGGAGACGGGATTCGCCGTCCTCAGCGATCTCCTCGAGATCAACCGGCGCTATCAACGACTGGAGTAAGGAGCCGGCCGGGCCACACCATTGCCCGGCCCAATACCGGAATGGCGCGATGTTGAACAACTGGGAACCGCGCTTCGAGCAATTTGCCCGCGAATCGATGAGCGCCGGCCGTTCGGCGAACGCGCCCGCCGATCCGGCCCACGACATGGCTCATATCCATCGCGTCGTCGCCAACGTTCGCCAGTTGGCCAGGAGCGAGGGGGCCGATCCGGCCGTGGCGCTGCCCGCTGCGTGGCTCCATGATTGCGTCGTCGTGCCCAAGGATTCACCCGAGCGCGCGCAAGCTTCCCGACTGGCGGCCGCAGCGGCGGGGACATTCTTGCGCAAGGCGGGCTATCCGCTGCGGTTGATCCCGGCCATCGAACACGCTATCGCCGCCCATAGCTTCAGCGCCGGCATCCCGCCGGAAACGCTGGAGGCCAAAGTGGTACAGGATGCCGACCGGCTGGATGCGCTGGGGGCGATCGGCATCGCCCGGACGCTCTTGCTAGGGGGGACGATGGGCCTGCCCCTCTATGATCCGGCCGAACCGTTGCCGCGCTCACGAATACCCGACGATCGGGCCTACGTCATCGACCATTTCTATACCAAGCTACTGAAGCTGGCGGCTATGATGCACACCGCCGCCGGTCGCCGCGAGGGCGAGCGACGCACCCGGCTGATGCGTACTTATCTGGAGGAGCTGGCCCGCGAGCTGGGCGCCGGCGCGTGACAAGCCATGGGTGAACCGACACAACGCTATCAGCTTGCCCTGGAGATCGGTGAAGAAGCCATCCGGCGGGGTAAATGGCAGCAGGCGCTCACCTGCTTCCAGACCGCGCTGACGGGCCTGCCGAGCGAGCCACGCGTCTATAACGGCCTGGGCGATACTCATATGGCGCTGGAAGATCATACGCGCGCCCTGGCCTGCTATAAAGAGGCGGCCCGGCTGGATACCAACACACCAACCTACATCGACAAGGTGGCCGCCGTGCAGGAGGCGCAGGGAGCGATGGACGATGCCGCGGTCAGCCGTCTGGCGGCTGGAGACGCCTACTGGAAGCAGGGGCATTCCGAGGCAGCCGAGGCCCAATGGCAGGCGGCTGTGCAATTGCAGGGAGATCTGCTCGCGGCTTACGAGCGGCTGGCCATGGCCGGCAAGCGACGCGGCGACCGCGAAGCCACGGCGCGGCATTACCTGGCTCTGGCGGAGCGGCTGCGACTCAATAACCGTTGTCTGATGGCTCTTCACGTCTGCTACACCGCACTGGTCGAATGTCCGGAGTGCGCGGACGCCTGGCCGCCCACCGAGGCCGCCTGGCGCTGCGTGGCTGCTCGAGACCGGCGAGGCGGCCGTACCGAAGCGCGCATCGAGTCAGGCGATCTGGTCAATGCCGGGCTGAACTTCGCTCAATGGCAATTGGCGGCCATCATCCACCAGAACACACTCTCCGCCGGCGGCAATGCCGGTCCCGAGGCTTATATCCATCTACGGCAGGCGATTCTGAGTGAAGGCCAGGGACGCGCGGGCGCGGCCATCGCGTCCTATGAAAAGGCCATTGCCGCCGGCATCGCCGCCCCGGCCGCCTTTTTCGTGATGGGGTTACTCTACCGGCTGGTCGGCCGCCGCCCGGACGCACAAGCGGCTCTCTTGCTGGCCGCACAGCACCCACTCTACGAACGGGTCATCGCCCTGCTGGAATAAGGGCATCCTCCCAATCTGATCCAAAACCCGATATCCGCCGGCCTTTTATTTTCCTTTATTTTGAACCGGGTTATAATGCCGCCACCTCACAATGGTGATTCGCGGGCGCTCAGCCCCGCACCTACAAACCTCTTCCGGCATATCGCTTGTTTCTTAGGAGTTACGACTAATGGTGCAGCCTGCAACAATCGATCTGGCCCCGCTAGAACCGATTCTGAAAAAGTATAGCGGCCGCGGCCGCGAATCGCTTCTCCCCTTGCTCCAGGAAGCCCAGGCCGTCCACGGCTGGCTCCCGCGCGAGCTGCTCGAAGCCGTCAGTGAAACCTTGCGCGTCCCACTGTCCGATATTCACGGCGTCGTCGAGTTCTACTCGATGTTCTACAACGAACCGATGGCGCCCCGCGTCATCCGCGTTTGCTTCGATCCCGCCTGTCATATGGCCGGTAGTCCGGCCGTACGCATGGCCATCGAGGAGCGGTTGGGCATCAAGCCCGGCGAGACAACAGAGGACGGCATGATCTCGTATGAGTGCGTGCCCTGCCTGGGCATGTGCGAGCACGCGCCCAACGCCCTCGACGGCGATCGTCTGGCGGGCAACCTGACTCCGGCCGACGTCGACGCCTTCCTGGACGGGACCTATCCGGAGCCGGAACCTAAGATCTACGGCGGACCGCTAATCAAACTATCCCGCGCCGGCAGGGTCGACCCCACCAGCCTGGCTGACTTTGAGAAATACGGCGGCTACAAAGCCTTGCGCAAGGCCATGACGATGACCCCCGAAGAGGTCATCGCCATGATGAAAGGTAGCGACGTGCTCGGCCGTGGCGGAGCCATGTTCCCCGTCGGCCTGAAGTGGGAGATGACCCGCAAGGCTCCCGGCCACCCGGCCGAGAAGCACATCGTCGCCAACGCCGACGAGAGCGAGCCGGGCACCTTCAAGGATCGCGCCCTGATGGAGCAGGACCCGTTTGGCCTGATCGAGGCCATGACCATCGCCGGCTACACTGTGGGCGCGGAGAATGGCTGGATTTTCCTGCGCGGCGAATACCCGCGCTGCTACAAACGACTCAAAAATGCCATCGAGAAGGCCCGCGCCGCCGGCTATCTGGGACGCAACATCCTCGGCCGGCGCGGCTTCAACTTCGATATCGAGCTACGCATGGGCGCCGGAGCCTATATCTGCGGCGAGGAGACCGCGCTCTTCGAGGCCATCGAGGGCAAACGCGGCTTCCCGCGCATCAAACCGCCCTTCCCGACCACCCACGGCCTCTTCCAGCAACCCACGGCCATTAACAACGTCGAGACGTTGGCCGCCACCGTCGCCGTCCTGAACATCGGCGTCGAGCAGTGGCACAAGCTGGGCACGCCCGGCTCGCCCGGAACCAAATGGTTCTGCGTCAGCGGCCGCGTCGCCCGGCCAGGCGTCTATGAAGTTCCGTTTGGCCTCACCGTCCGGCAGCTTGTCCAGATGGCCGGCGGCGTTATCGGCGAGGAAATTCAGGCGGTGCTGGTTGGCGGTGCGGCGGGTGTGTTCATTGGCCCCGGCCGGCTCGACACGCCACTGACCTATGAGGACGCCAAGGAAAACAACTTCCCCATCGGCTCAGGCGTGATCATGGTCTTCGACGAATCGGTTGACCTACGCGACATCATGTATATGCTGGCCCGCTTCTTCGCCCACGAAAGCTGCGGCAAATGCTATCCCTGCTCGCTGGGCACGCAACGTCAGGTAGAGATCATGGAACGCATTCTCTATCACGGCGGGCCTCGCGCCGAAGACAAGAAAATGTTACAGGATATCGGCCTGGCCATGACTCAGACCTCTCTCTGTGGGCTGGGTCAAACGGCCGCTACGGCTATCCTGAGCGCTGCCGCCCGCTGGCCCGAACTTTTCGAGCCGAACGGCGGCGACGGCTACGTGAGATAATCAGGCCACCGGGCACATGACTGCGTTAAAAACGGACCTGGCCGGGGTCTTGCCGGCACACTATATCAGTCTGAGCGGAAACGGGGCGCAGCCCATCGACGGGGCTGTCATCGATGAGGCCGTCGCCTGCATCTCCGTCAACGGGCAGGAGCTGGCTACGTTCATGTGCACCCCGCAGAACCTGACGGAGTTGGCCCTCGGTTTTCTCTATAACGAAGGGATCATCGCCCGTCTCGACGACGTACGCTCCCATCATCTATCGAAGAGCGGCACGTGTGTCGACGTCTGGCTGCACGACATGGAGTTTACGCGGCCGCGCCGGGCCATCATCACCGCCGGTTGTGGCGGCGGCCTGACCTTCGACGATCTGTCGGACAGCCACGAGCCACTGACGAGCGATCTGCGCGTCGCGCCGGAGCAGCTCTCCACGCTGATGCGCGACGTTCACCTGGGCGCGGAACTGTATCAGACGGCACGCGGCGTCCATACCGCGGCTTTGGCCCAGGCCGGCGCTCCGGGAGAAGAACGCCTCTTGTTGCAGGTGGAAGATGTCGGCCGCCACAACTGCCTCGACAAATTACAGGGAGCGGCCTTGCTGTCCGGCCTGTCGACGCAAGGCCTCATCCTGCTCAGCAGCGGCCGGATCAGCAGCGAGATGATTAACAAGGCGCGCCGCTTGGGCACGCCCATCGTCTGCTCCGGTACGTCGCCCACCAGCCTGTCCGTAGCCCTGGCCGACGCCTGGAATATCACCCTGGTAGCCTATTTGCGGCAAGACCGCATGCGCATCTATTCGCATCCCGAGCGAATCATGATTGATTTCCGTGATTCTCAGCCCACGAGAACCAACGACAAGGAGTAAAGCGATGTCCTCTGACATGGTGACCCTGACCATTGACGGCTTGCCGGCGACTGTTCCGGCGGGAACGACCATCCTCAACGCGGCGGCGGCGATCGGCATCGATATCCCCGTCGTTTGCTATCACCCGAATCTGACGGCCAACGGGCTATGCCGGATCTGCTCGGTCGATGTCGGCCGCCGGCTGCAGGCGGCGGCGTGCGTAACCGAGGTGGCCGAAGGGATGGTCGTCAATACGCGCAGCAAGGACGTGTTGGCCGCGCGCCGGACGAACCTGGAGATGCTATCCTCGGCCGTCGATCTGAGCGAAGCGCCCCATCTACTGGACCTATTAGTGGAATACGATGTCGACACCGAGCGGTTCGAAGGCATGGAGAAGCGCACGTCGCCAGTGTATGACGACAACCCGTTCTACATCCGCGACTACAACAAGTGCATCAACTGCTGGCGCTGTGTGCAGGTTTGCGCCGAGGACGCGCAATACACCTTCGCTCTTAACTTCGACGGTCGCGGCTTCCACACGCTCATCGGCACGTTCGACGGCGACGGCATGCCCGACACGACCTGCGTCTTCTGCGGTCAGTGCGTCGGCGTCTGCCCCACAAACGCGCTGAAGCCCAAGCGGGAGTTTCTGCTGGAGCAGGGCGTCGATCCCGACGATATCTTCAGCCAGACGCGGCGCGGCGGCAAGCGGAAGCGCCGGAAGACCGAGGAATAGACCCTCGGACAATGCTATCGCAGAGAAACAGAAGCCTGGCAGGTCGGAGGCTCGCCAGGTTCGACATCCAAGGAGAACATCATGATCGTCCCTGACCGAGTTGTACGTACAACATGTCCTTACTGCGGGGTGGGTTGCCAGCTGGATCTGAAAATCAAGGATGAATTCATCTACGAAGTCGAGGCGCCATTCGACGCCGCGCCCAACTATGGCATGTTATGCGTCAAGGGGCGATATGGCACGGATTTCATCAAGCACCCCGGGCGGGTCAAGACGCCGCTCATCCGCACCAACCGCGAAGAGGGCCGCAGCGCCCCGCCCGTCTGGCGCGAGGCATCCTGGGACGAGGCGCTCGACCTGGTGGCCGACGAACTGGTGCGCATCGCCCGCACCCATGGCGGTGACGCCATCGCCGGCTACGCCAGCGCCAAGGCTACCAATGAAGACAACTACGTCTACCAGAAGCTCATCCGCGCCCTGTTCACCACGAACAACATCGATCATTGCGCCCGGCTGTGCCACGCCGGCTCGGTGGCCGGGCTGCAGATGTCCATCGGCTCCAGCGCCATGTCCAACTCCATCGCTGAGATGGAGAACCTGGAAGTCTTTCTCGTCACTGGTTCCAACACAACCGAGACCCATCCGGTCATCTCCAATTATCTGAAGCGGGCCGTGCGCCAGAACGGGGCCAAGCTGATCGTCATCGATCCGCGCCGTATCGAGATGACCAACTTCTCGACGATGTGGCTGCGGCAGAATCCCGGCACCGACGTGGCTGTCTTTCAGGCCATGGCTCACACGATCGTCAAAGAGAAGCTATACAACCCCGATTTCATCGCCAACCGGACGGAAGGCTTCACCGACTATCTGGAGTCGCTGGAACAATATACGCCGGAATGGGCTGAGTCGATCAGCGGCGTCAAGGCAGAAGACATCCGCCAGGCGGCCCGCCTTTATGCCAACGCCGGGCGCGGGGCGATCTACTGGGGCATGGGCATCAGCCAGAGCACCCACGGGACCGATAACACTCTGTCGCTGGTCAACCTGGCCCTCATGTGCGGCCACGTAGGTCGTTCCGGGACGGGCCTGAACCCGCTGCGCGGCCAGAACAACGTCCAGGGCTGCTCCGACGTCGGCGGCCTGCCCAACGTCTACACCGCCTACCGCAACGTGGCCGATCCCGATGTTCAGCGCATGTTCCAGGACGCCTGGGGCGTGAGCCTCAACGCGACGCCCGGCCTGACGGCGACGGAGATCATCGATGCGGCCAATGCCCAGACCGTGCGGGGGTTGTTCGTGCTGGGCGAGAATCCGATCATGAGCGAGCCAAATCAGCCCCACACGCGCGCGTCGCTGGAGAAGCTGGAGTTCATGGTCAGCCAGGACATCTTCATCAACGAGACGGCCGAGATGGCCGACGTGATCCTGCCGGCCACCAGCTTCGCCGAGAAAGACGGCACCTTCATCAACACCGACCGCCGCGTGCAACGTTGCCGGGCGGCTGTGGCTCCCGTCGGCAATGCGCGGCCGGACTGGGACATCCTGTCCGACCTCGGCCGCCGGATTGAGGCGCGGCTGGGTCTCAAACTAACCGCCGGATTTGACTATCAGCACCCGTCGGACATCTGGGAGGAGATGCGCCATGTGACGCCCGAATTCTGGGGGATCGACTACGATCGTCTCGACCGTGAAGGCGGCGTCCATTGGCCCTGTCCCAGCTTCGACCACCCGGGCACGCCCTTCCTGTTCGCCGAGGATTTCCCGCGCGGCAAGGCCAAGTTCTGGGGCGTCGAGTTCGGCCTGGAATCAGAACTGCCCGACGAAGAATACCCCTTCAATCTCAGCACCGGCCGCGTGCTCTATCACTGGAGCGGTAGCACCATGACCGGCCGCTCGCGACTGGAGGATATCTATCCCGAGGCAGTATGCGAGGTCAACCCCGTCGACGCCGAAGCGCTGGGTATCGTCACTGGAGATTGGCTGAATGTCAGCAGCCGCCGAGCGACGATCACGCTGCGCGCGCTGGTCACCACTCGCTCGCCCAAGGGCACTGTCTTCGTGCCGTTCCATTTCGCCGAGGCCGCGGCCAACGCGCTGACGCTCGACCGTGTCGACAAACGGGCCAAGATACCGGATTTCAAGAATTCGGCCGTGAAGGTAGAGAAAACAACCGCGCCGGCAGGCCTGGATGAGGGCTACAGCGAGCCGCTCTTCGACCGCGGGGCGATCAAGGACCCGGTGCAGATTAGCTAAATCCGGGCAGGTTCTGTAAGGTCTCCGATTAATTAGACCGCGAGCCGGATCATCACCGGCTCGCGGTCTATTCATTTATCGCCCGTCCCCGTGGTATAATTGGAATATAGTCGATTCGCCTATCGCCAACACTTTACCGCGGCAACTCCGCCCGTATCTTATCCACATCGGCAGCGATCCCGGCCTTTAGCGCCTCCAGCCCGTCAAACTTCGCCTCCGACCGAACACGGGCGACAAACTCCAGCCGCACATCCTCGCCGTAGATATCCGCGTCAAAGTCGAGAATATACGCCTCAACGGTCAGCGACATACCGTTGACCGTCGGCCGCGTGCCCACATTAGTAGCCGCCCGGTGACGCACACCACCAACCCAGATGTAGGTAGCATACACGCCATTCTCGGGCAGGATCAATTCATCCCACACGGCCAGGTTAGCCGTCGGATAGCCAAGCATCCGGCCGCGCTGGTCACCCTTCACAACCGGCCCGTGGACGCTGTAGAGGCGATTGAGACAGCCGTTGACATCGACCATATCCCCTTTCTCCAGAGCCTGCCGTATGCGGCGACTGCTCACCGGCGCGCCATTCCAACTCACCGGCTTGTCCAGCGTCTCCACGGTAAACCCTTTTTCCTCGCCCTGCCGCCGCAGAAACGGGATATCACCCTCGCGATTGTAGCCGAAGGCAAAATTGCCGCCCCAAATCTGCTTCATATCCAGCGTGTCGATGAGCTGGTCGACGAAGTCGGCGGCGCGAATTCGCCGTACTACATCATCGAACGGGTGAGTAATAATGAGATCGATGCCCTGTTCGGCCAACAGGCGCACGCGATCTTCCAGCGTGGTCAGATAAAAGCGCGGCGGCAATGTTTGCAGAACGCGACGCGGGTGGGGAAAGAAGGTCAGAGCGGCCGTGCGCATGCCCGCTTCGCGCGCGCGCGCGACCATCCGGCTCAATAATGCCTGGTGGCCGCGATGGACACCGTCGAACGAGCCGAGGGCGACGTAAGTGGGTTGTTTATGATCGACTTCGTGGAGCTGGGTAACGCGAATGTAGGAATGAGTCATATATCTTGTCTTGCTACGAGGCCGCACGAATGATCGCGGCCACTGTGAGGGATTGTACCAAAACGGGGGTGTGAACGGCAGGGAAAGGCAGGAGATACGATGGCCGCGCGCTATTCACCCCCCTCGAGAATCATCTTTCGCGGCCGCCACTGCCCGGCCTCCGCGACGACGACGCCCAGGAAGCGCCCGCCAGGTCCAAACGCGGCCGTATCGCCAGGGAGCGCATCCTCCGGAGCGAGCAGCCTCAGCCCATTACCCAGCTGTGCAGCCTGAGTTTCGTCGAACGTCGCTCGCGGCAGATGGGCCACAGCCGCCTCCGACGGCAACAAATGCTCAGCGATGCTATCCGGCGTCAGCGCATCGAGAGCGACCGCTTGTGCCAGCGTGAATGCGCCGACGGCCGTCCGGCGCAGCGCCGTGATATGTCCACCGGTGCCCAATGTCTCGCCCAGGTCGTGGGCCAGCGAGCGGATATACGTGCCCGACGACGCGGCGACGCGCAGAGCCAGATCAGGCGGTTCATAAGACAACAGATCGAGGGCGTGGATCGTCACCTCACGCTCCGGCAACTCGAATGTCTCGCCACGGCGAGCCTGCTTATAGAGGGGGCGCCCGCCCTGCTTGACGGCCGAGAACGGGGGCACGCGTTGGCGGATCGGGCCGCGAAAAGCGTCGAGCGCGCCGGCGATCGCTTCCTGCGTAACTGCCACCGGCCGTTCGCTCGTCACGTCGCCCTCCGCATCATACGTCGTCGTCGCGATGCCCAGCCGGATTGTCGTCTCATATACCTTCGGCAATCCGACCAGATATTCGACAAAGCGTGTAGCCGGCCCCAGGCAAACCAGCAGCACCCCGCCGGCCAGCGGATCGAGCGTGCCGGCATGGCCTACACGGCGAATGCCGGACAGGCGACGCAACCGGCTAACGACGTCGTGGGACGTAGGGCCGATGGGCTTATCGATAACGATGAGGCCGGAAAGGCTCACGGGAATCAGGGGGTGGAGGGGGATTGGACACGCCGGATCGCCTCATGACAGGCGGCAATGATGCGGGCCTCGGCATCTTCCAGCGGACCATCAAGCGCGCAGCCGGCGGCCAGGGCATGTCCGCCGCCGCCGAACTGCCTGGCCACATCAGCGACATTGTAGGGCGACTGGCAGCGCATGGTGACGCGCACCGTATCGTCGGCCATTTCCGTTAGTACGGCGGCCATTACCGCCGTGTCGATATCCAGCAGGAAGTTGACCAGTCCCGAGCTGCTGGAAGCGCGCTCCAGACCGGCGCTCTGCAAATCCTGGCGCGAGATGCTGCTCCAGATCAGGCCATCCTCCATTTTCATGTCGTCCAGGCCGATGGCCCATATTTGCGCCGTGGCATAAGGTCGCTGGTGCAGCGCCTCCAACGAGATAGCGGCGATATCGGCCCCGGCGTCGACGAGATCGGCCGCCGCTCGCAAGGTAGTCGCCGTCACATTCGAGGTACGGAAGCCCATCGTGTCGGTGACGATACCTGTCAGCAGGCTCTCGGCGATCCCCGGCGTCATCTCCACGCCGATCTCGGGCAAGAAGCGATGCAAGAGTTCGGCCGTCGAACTGGCGTCGGGATCGATGATATTGAACGCGCCGAAACGGGTATTGGTGATATGGTGGTCGATGTTGGCCAACGTCGGCTTCGGCTCTTTCAGGCGGTCATAAGCCCAACCCATGCGCAATTCGTCCGCACAATCGACGGCGACGACGAGATCATAGGTGGCATCGGCGTTGGAGGTGCGCCGGATATCACCGGCCAGGGGCAGAGACAGGAACCGCGGAGGCACGGCATCGTCACACACGAGCGTGACGCGCTTGCCCAGCTGTTCCATCGCCTGCCCCACGGCCGTCAGAGAGCCGATGGCATCCCCGTCCGGGTCAATATGAGTGATGACCAGAACGCGGTTGGCCTTTTCAACGGCGAACTGAATCACAAGCTATTCGCCGTCCTTTGTCTCGTCTTCCTCAGGGGCCGGGCTGATATCCAGGCTATCCAGCAGCTCATTGATCTCGTCGACGTAACGAAAGCGCGGATCCCAATGGAAGTGGATGAACGGCGCAGACCGAAGATCGAGCCGTTGGGCGATTTGCGAGCGCAGAAAGCCGCTCGCCCGTTCCAGTCCGGCGAGAACATCTGCCTGGCGATCGTCATCGCCAAGTGCATTGACATAAATATTGGCGTGCTGCAACTCGCGGTCGATCAGCACCTCGGTCACCGTTACACCGGCCAGACGCGGATCGGCGACCTCGCGCAAGAATAGCTCGCTCAGGATAACCTGGATCTGTTCGGCCGTTCGTTCCTGTCGAATCTTGCTCATCGCTAGAGTTCAACCTGTCGGGTCACAAAGAATTCGATGATGTCTCCCGGCAGGAAATCGTTCCAGCCGTCGATACTAACGCCGAACTCAAAGCCCGCCTTGACCTCGCGGACGTTTTCCTGCAAATGCTTCAGGCTACTGACTGAGCCGCTATATAGCAGACGGCTGTTACGAATGACACGCGCCTTGGCATTGCGACGCGCCTCGCCCGTCCGCATGTAGGAGCCGGCGACTGCGCCAACGCCGCGAATCTTGAACACCTGGCGCACTTCGGCGCGGCCGATGACGACATCCTCATAAGTGGGGGCCAGCAGGCCCTTCATCGCCTTCTCGACGTCTTCAAACAGTTTGTAGATGATCTGATAAGACCGGATCTGCACGCCTTCGACAGCGGCCGAGTTGCGGGCGATGGGGTCGGCTTCCACATTGAAGCCCAGGATAATCGCATCAGATGCCGAAGCCAGCATCACATCGCTCTCGGTGATAGGACCGGTGGCCGCGCGCAAGATATCCAGCTCGACTTCCTCGCTATTCAACCGCTCCAAAGAAGTGACGATCGGCTCCAGCGACCCCTGCACGTCAGCCTTGATGATGAGGTTGAGCGTCTTGGTCTCGCCTTCCTGCAGACGGGCGAAGAATTCATCCAGCGTAGCCGTCTTGCCGCGAGCAGTGGGGGTTACACGAGCCTCTTCACGCGCATCTTCGATCATCTTGCGCGCTACCTTGTCGCTCTCGACGACCGTGAACTGCTCGCCCGCCTCGGGGATGCCATCCAGGCCCGACACCGCGACCGGCGTCGACGGGCCGGCTTCCTTGATACGCTGGCCGTTATAGTCGAACATCGCCTTGATCCGGCCATGGAACTCGCCCACCAACAATGTATCACCCAGGTGCAACGTCCCATTCTGGACGAGGACGGTGGTCATGATGCCTTTGCCGCGCTCGATCTTGGCTTCCAGCACCGTGCCCGAGGCCGGAGCCTTGGGGTTGGCGCGCGGGTCAACTTCCTCAGCCGTCAGCAAAACCGCTTCCAGCAGGTCGTCGATGCCCAGGTTCTCGCGAGCCGAGACAGGGATCACCATTGTGTCGCCGTCCCAGTCATCGGGCACGAGGCCGATGTCGGATAGTTGTTGCTTCACCCGGTCGGGCCGCGCCGCCGCCAGATCGATCTTGTTCAAGGCGACGATGATCGGCACGCCCGCGGCGCGGGCATGGTCGACCGCCTCGCGCGTCTGGGGCATCACGCCGTCATCGGCGGCGACAACCAGAATGGCGACATCGGTGGCCTGTGCTCCGCGGGCACGCATGGCAGTGAACGCCTCGTGACCCGGCGTGTCCAGGAAGGTAATCAGCTTGCCGTCCTTAACCGCCTGATAAGCGCCGATGTGCTGCGTGATGCCGCCGGCTTCGCCCTCGGTCACGTTAGCCTGGCGAATGAGATCCAGCAATGACGTTTTACCGTGATCGACATGACCCAACATGGTAACGACAGGCGGTCGCGGTTGCAGGTCAGCGGCGCTCTCATCAGCCAACACCTTGCGCCAGCCGGTCTTTTCCTCTTCCTCATCCACTGTTTCGGCCGCTGCTTCCTGAAAAGGAACAGCGTCAAATCCCATTTCTCCAGCGACGATGGCGGCCGTGTCGAAGTCGATCTGCTGATTGATATTGGCCATGATCCCGTTCGCCATCAACTCCTTGATGACGTTAATCGGGCTTTCCCCCATCAGCGACGCCAGTTCACGAACCGTTAAAAACGCCGGTACTTCAATTAGTGTTTTTGTATCTGCCATACTTTCCGCCTTCCCGCATGCTTGCCGTATCGATTATCCGTTCAAATAGTCTTCCAGATCAAGCCGTCTGGGGTTCGGGCCGGTGGGTATCGGCGGCGATGGCCGCCAGTTCCTCATCGGTCACCTGCGCATTGAGCGCCTGATTTAGAATAGCGGGATGCCGGATAACCTTATCCCAGCATGCCGGCTGATCGCATAAATACGCGCCGCGGCCGCTACGTTTGCCCGTGGGGTCAATCAGAACGTCGTTGTCCGGTGTACGGACGACGCGCGTCAGCCGCCGTTTGTCAAACTGACCGTGGCAGGCAATGCACGTCCGTTGCGGAACATGCTTCTGACGTTCTGATTGTTTCCCCTTCATTCTCGTTCGTTAAAAATCGACATCCAGGTCGTCATCAACCCATTGGTCGGCGATCTTGCCGCCCTTACGCTTACGATCGACGACAACCTGGTCTAATTCTTCATTGTAGACCAGCGGCTTGCGCTTCTTGCGCTTGGCCTCTTCCTCGGCTGCCGCGGCCGATTCTTCGGCCGGGCGAACCACCACAACCGCGGGCTTCTTCTTGCGCGTGGTCTTGACGGGTTCCGGTTCCGGCTCGACGAAGATCGGCTGCGACAGGTCGTCGATCGGCATCAGTGTGTCCTCGACCTCTGGTTCCACGTCTTCCAGTTCCAGTACGCCGGCGATCTCCGGCTCGTCCTCGTCAACCTGTTCATCTTCCAGGAGGAACTCAACCTCCTCATCGGCGAAGTCGGGGTCGGGCACGGACGTTTCCATGTCCTCACCCTCAACGATGCGGTCAACCAACGGCACTTCCTCGACCGTGACGGCTTCTTCCAGCTCGCTTTCGGCCGCCATCACCGCGGCGATCTGCTCAGCCTGGTAAGCTCCCAACGTCTCTTTTACCGTCTCCAGAGCCTTCTCGCCCAGTCCACGCAGCTTCAGGAAGTAGTCGTCGCCCATTTCCAGAATATAGATGAGATCGCCCACCGTATTGACGTTGGTATCCAGCAGCAAATTATGGATGCGACCCGGCAAATCAAGCACATCGAGCGGCTGCTGCCAGGCTTCGTCGGGCACGCGCTTGCGCATCTCGGCGCGCTCCTTACGCACAACTTCATACTTCTCGGCACGCTCGGCAATGATGCGGCCTTCGACTCCTGCCACGAGGCGATCAAGCGTCAGGTAATCCTCGGCGGTGATCGGCCGGCCCATCTGCTTCTTGTCCAGAATGTTACGGACTTGCGTCAGGAAGGCTTCGTCCCTGACCAATCGCGGATCGGCCGCCGGATGGTCCAGATTATCAAGCGACTCCGAAGCGGCTTCGGTCAGATTCTTGATGTCAATGCGCCAGCCGGTGAGCTTGGCGGCCAAGCGAGCGTTCTGCCCCTCGCGGCCGATGGCCAGCGAGAGCTGGTCGTCGGGCACGATGACCACGGCCGTCTTGCCTTCTTCAGGATGCTCCTCCAGAAACACGTGGGAGACGCGTGCCGGGCTGAGCGCCTTGGCGATGAATACGCGCTGGTCGCCGTCCCATTCGATGACATCGATCTTCTCGTCGTTCAGCTCGCGCACGATGCTCTGGATACGGACGCCGCGCATGCCAACACACGCGCCGACGGGATCGACTCCATGCTGCAAAGCTTGCACAGCGACCTTGGAGCGCTGGCCCGCCTCGCGAGCGATGCTCTTGATGTCCACCTGCCCGTTGTAGATCTCCGGCACTTCCAGCTCCAGCAAGCGCCGCAACAGGTTGCGATGGTTACGACTGACGACGATCTGCGGCCCGCGGCTGGTGCGACGTACTTCCAGAACGTAGACGCGGATCTTGTCATGCGCCCGGTAGCGTTCGCCCTGCACCTGCTGGCTCTTGGGCAAAACCGCTTCCGTCCGACCCAGGCCGATGGTAATATGCTGGCCACTGATGCTCTGCACCGTGCCGTTAACCAGCTCGCCTTCGCGGCCGGAAAAGTCCTCGAATAGGTGCTCCCGCTCGGCCTCGCGCACGCGCTGCAGCAAGACCTGTTTGGCCGTCTGCGCGGCGATACGACCGAAGCTTTCGGTGGTGCTGTCGATCATGACCAGATCGCCCATCTGGGCATCCTTGTGCCCTTCGCGGCGCGCTTTGGTCAGCGTCACCTCGGTGCGGTCGTCGATCACATCGTCCACGACTTCCTTCTCGGTGAAGATAGTCGGGTCGCCGGTGCGCGGATCAATCTCCACAGTTACCATCTGGTTGCTGCTCAGGTTCGCGTCGCGCCGGAAGGCGGAAACGAGGGCCGTCTTCAATGCTTCGAAGACGTCCTCTTTGGGGAGACCCCGCGATTCACATATTTCGTTGAAAGCCAGGATAAATTCGCTTTTCATGGAACTTGTTCCAACCTATTCAGTTTTTGCACGCCAGTCTGCAGGTGAAATCCCTGTGTAAGTAACAAAAAAAGTGGGGTGGCCCACTTTTCCGTCGATCAGTATCTCCAGAATGTTGTGCTAGTAGTATAGCATAGAGGCCCCTGTTCGACAAATAGGAAGAGAGTAAGAATTCGTTAAGACAAGGTGAAACGAAGCGCGTCGCCCGGCGATTAAGCCAGCAAATCGTCCAGATCAGCCGCGACCTCGGCCAGGGTGAAATAGCGCCGGCAGGCGCAATCGAAGCTCTCGCCGGGGGGCAATTCGGCCGTCACCGCGGCGACGCGCATGCCCGCGGCCGCGGCCGACAGGCAGCCCGGTTCAGAGTCCTCCAGCGCCAGGCAAGCCGCCGGATCGACGCCCATCCGTTCGGCCGCCAGCAGATAGATATCGGGCGCGGGTTTACCTCGCTCGACCTGATCGCCGGCAACCAACGTCCGGCAACGATCCTCCAGCGAGAGGCCGCGCAAGACCGTTTCGGCGATCAGCCGTGGCGAAGACGTGGCCACGCCCCAGGGGATATCACGCCGCTCCAGCTCGTCCAGCAACACCCATAGGCCTGGCATCGCCGGAATATCTTCGCGCAATAATGCCATGAAAGCCGCTGTCTTGCGGGCGATGAGATCCTCTGCCGTCCACGGCAACGAGTGAGTCTCCAGCACCATGACGACGCTCTCAGTCGTGCGTCGCCCCAGCATGCGCGCGTAGAGGTCGTCGGCGATAACCACCCCGTGGGGAGCCAGCACACGATCCCATGAGGCCCGCGAAAGTGGCTCAGTATCGACCATCAGGCCGTCCATATCAAACAGAATTGCCGTTCGTTTCATCGTTCTGTCCCTGACCCAATCGCTCTCGCTGTTTCTTTGACAGTGGCGATCGTCTTGGGTAATCTACGCCCCTATCTTACCTCAGTCTGCCGGTATTCGAATACACCGGTGACGCAGCGACTTGGATGATCACGATAGAACGAATCGACACAACCGACCGGCGACAGGTGCAGCGCTTCATCGACCTTCCCTTCCGGCTGTATCGCGACTGTCCACAATGGGTGCCCCCAATACGCGGCGATGTAGCGCTGGCGATGAACCGGAAGAAGCACCCTTTCTACGAACATTCGGCGGCCGACTTCTTCCTGGCCACGCGAGACGGCGCAGGGCGCGTCGTAGGCCGCATCGCCGCGATGGAGAACGTCCACTACAACCAGGCTCACGGCACGCGCACCGGCCAATTCTACTTCTTCGAGTGCGAAGATAACGCCGAGGCGGCCGCGGCCCTGTTCGGCGCGGTCTTCGACTGGGCACGGGCACGCGGGCTGGATTCAGTCATCGGTCCCAAGGGAATGACGGTCTTCGACGGCTATGGCCTGCTGGAGCGCGGCTATGAGCACCGGCAGATGATGAACATGATGAACTATAACTACCCCTACTATCTCCAGCTGGTAGAGGCACAGGGGTTTGTGAAAGAAGTCGATTTCGTCTCGGTCTACATCGCCGGAGAGCGTTTTCATCTCGACGAACGCATCCATCGTATCGCCGAGCGGGCGACGAAGCGCCGGAACCTGCGCGTGTTGCAACTCAAATCCAAAGCCGATCTACGTCATTGGGCGCAAGCCATCGGCCGCGCCTATAACCAGACATTCGTGAACAACTGGGAATACGTGCCGCTGACCGAGCGAGAGATCAAGTTTGTGCTCGATCAGCTTATTCTGATCGCCAACCCCAAGCTGCTGAAGTTCATCGCCCATGACGACGACGTCGTCGGCTTCGCCCTGGGCTTCCCCGACATTTCATCGGCGATGCAGCGGGCCAACGGTCGCCTCTTTCCCTTTGGCCTGCTCGACATGCTGCGCGAGTTGCGTGTGGCCAAGGGGCTGGCCGCTAACGGCGCGGGCATCCTGCCGGAATTCCAGGGGCTGGGCGGCAACGCGCTGCTCTACACCACCATGGAAAAGACGATCCATGAATTCAACTACAATTGGTGTGAGTTGACCCAAGTGGCGGAGACGGCCGTTCAGATGCGCCACGACCTGGAGAACATTGGCGGCGAGCCATACAAAAATCACCGTGTCTATCGGAAGAACCTCTAGGCACCATTGCATCTACACGATGGCCAAACATTCGTTAAGAGACAACGCGGCATTGCAAGGAAAGCGGTGAGAAGGACATAAACAGCCCTGTTATGCGTTGTCATTTTTGTATAATCGTAGTAATGTAACGTACTGATTAAAAGCGTGCAGACGACCCATAGACGAATCTGTCCCGTAGGGAAAGCTGAAATGGGTGTCTGCGGATACGTGCAAGGCAAGGTTCTGGCATTGGCCGCCATGATGGGCTGTCGGTGCCGGGCTTTTTTTTCGCATGACTCGCCCCAAGACCCCGAAGAGCGCGAGAGCTTTGGGTCCGCGAGGATTTGGCTATGACAGATTCGTTCCGCGTGGAATTGCGCAACGTCACCAAGCGTTTCGGCGATTACGTGGCTGTCGACGATCTCAACATCGAGATTCGCGACGGCGAGTTCTTTTCGCTTATCGGGCCGAGTGGCTGCGGTAAGACCACGACCTTACGCATGATCGCCGGGTTTGAGCAACCAAGCGAAGGCGAGATCCTCATCGGTGGCCAGCAGGTGGAAGGCATCCCCGCCCACCACCGCCCGGTCAACACCGTCTTCCAGAGTTACGCCCTGTTCCCCCATATGAGTGTGGCCCAAAATGTCGCTTTCGGGCTGGAGATGCAGCGCACGCCGGCGGCCGAGATCAAACGCCGCGTTGGCGAGGCGCTGGAGTTGGTCCGGCTGCCACGGATGGCCGACCGCAAGCCGCGCCAACTCTCCGGCGGTCAGCAGCAACGGGTGGCCCTGGCGCGGGCGCTGGTCAACCGGCCGCAGGTGCTGCTCCTCGATGAGCCGCTGGGCGCGCTGGATCTGAAGCTGCGACGCACGATGCAGATCGAGCTTAAACATATTCAGAGCGAAGTCGGCATCACCTTTATCTACGTCACCCACGACCAGGAAGAGGCGATGACGATGTCCGACCGCATCGGCGTCATGAACGAAGGCGTCCTGCAACAGGTCGGCTCGCCCCACGAGGTATACGAGAAGCCGGTCAACCGGTTTGTCGCCGACTTCATCGGCGAAACGAACTTCCTGCCGGTCACAGTCACCCGGCTGGAGACAGAAGAGGATTATCCCATGGTGGCGCTACAAGGCGGCGTGCGCGTGCTGGCAGCCAACGAAGGCCATGACTTGCGCCTCGACCAACCCGTCACACTGACGATCCGGCCGGAGCGCATCAACCTGTACCCGCAGGGCAAGGTCGACGTGCTGAAAGCCGAAAGCGGCCTGGAGGCCGAGGAGCTGGAGCGCATCCTGGGAGCCAAGCTGCCCGGCGCGGTCGACATGAAAGAATTCCTGTTGGCCGAGCCGGAAAACGTCGTGCTCAATGGCACGCTGGAAGAAGCCTACTATATCGGCACAGACACGCGCTTTCGCGTCACGCTGGAAGGCGGCGCGTCGCTTGTTGTCCGCCAGCAGAACTACGGCTCACGCTACGATATGCCGTTCGACGTAGGCAGTCAGGTCTACGTCCAGTGGGCGGCCGAGAACGCGCAGATATTGACTGATTAGTCGCGTCAAACTCGCCGAACCTTTGAGTGATCAGGAGTAACCTTATGCACATTAATGAATTGAGACACCACGCCGGCGGCCGCCGAGTTCGAAACAGCAGGAGGAGTCGATGGCTGTCACGAATGACACCGGGCTGAGCCCGCGAATCCCAACTCATATCACCCTGACACGCGGCCACGATCCCTTCTTCCGCGCCGCCGCCATCACCTTTCTGGGCCAGGCTCTCCTCTGGCTCTTCCTCCTCTTTCGTTGGGCAACCTATAGTATCGTCAACTGGCAGCCGATGGCCGCCGAATTGGCGCTGGTCCAATGGCCGCCGATCACAGCCTACGCCGTCTACGGGTCGCTGGCGGCGCTGCACCTCGTCGTCGGGCTGGGGTTATGGCGCGAAGATCGTTGGGCGCGGCTGTTGGGGCTTGTAGCGGCTGTCGTCACTCTTGCGACCGGCGTCGTCTACCACCGGCTGACCGGGGAGTTCTACGGCACAGCGCTGTTCATCGGATTAGGCGGCATGGCCTTGCTACTCCTGGCTCGGCGAGCCGCCTGGTCGATGGCTTTCCCGTCGGCCTATTGGCTGCTCGTTTTCTTCCTCATCCCGCTGGCGATCGTCTTCGTCGTCAGCCTGGGCGAGCGCGCGCGGCTGGGGGCAGTCACCTATCCCGCCTTCGACCCGAACGACTTGGGCGTCTACTTCAACGACTACGCCCGCATCTTCAGCCGCATCGGCGGCGAGTTCATCTATCTGCGCATCTTCGCCCGCTCGATCTGGCTGGCGCTGCTCAACACGGTCATCTGCCTCGTCTTCGCCTACCCGTTCGCCTACTGGATCGCCCGCCAGCCGGCCAATCGCCGCACGCTGCTCATCTTCCTGGTGATGATTCCATTCTGGACTAATTTCCTGGTGCGGACCTATGCCTGGATGCTCATCTTGCGCGATTCGGGACTAATCAATAATTTCTGGACGATTACCCTCCACGAGCAAGCCATCCGGCTGGCCGGGATATCGCCGTTGTTCAACTGGCTGGCCGCAGCCACGTCGCAGAAGCTGCCGCTACTCTATAATTTCCCGTCGGTCCTGCTAGGCTTGTTCTATGGCTATCTGCCGTTCATGGTATTGCCGCTCTATACCAATCTGGAAAAGGTCAACTGGTCGCTGCTGGAGGCGGCCTCCGACCTCTATGCCGGGCGCTGGCAGAGCTTCCGCCGCGTGCTGTTGCCGCTAACCATGCCGGGCATTATCGCCGGGTCGATCATCGTCTTCATCCCCTCGCTGGGGGCCTACGTGACGCCCGACCTGATGGGCGGGGCCAAAGTCGCCCTGCTGGGTAACCTGCTGCAGCAACAGTTCATGACCGTGCGCGATTGGCCGTTCGGCTCGGCTATCAGCTTCATCATGATGGCCGTCATGCTGGCGGCGACGCTGGTTTACTTCCGGGTCTCGGCCGAATCGGAAAGGACTCAGGAGATGACGGTGGTGCAGGACAAATGACGACGACCCACGCTCCCACAACCAGTATTGCCCAGCCGGCCACTCGCGCCGCCGAGCGGCCGCGAGCGTCCCAGCACGATCGCGTCCGCTCGACCTTCAACAGCCGCATCCTGACCTGGCTATCCATCGGCATCTTCATCTTCCTCTATCTGCCGATCATTATCCTGGTCATCTACTCATTCAGCGGCGGGCGCAACGTCGGCGTCTGGGCCGGTTTCAGCACGCGCTGGTATGCCGCCTTGCTGCACGATCGCGCGCTAATCTCCGCTCTCCGGGTCAGCCTGTGGGTTGCCCTGTGGTCGACGCTCATCAGCACCGTGCTGGGTACGACGGCCGCGCTGGCCTTGGAACGCTATCGTTTCTTCGGCCGGCTGTCGTTCGACACAGTTCTCTATCTGCCGGTCATCATCCCCGACATCGTGATGGCCCTGTCAACCCTGTTGTTCTTCGTCACCTTCGCCGTGCCGCTCAGCCGCTACACTATCCTGGTGACGCACGTGGCATTCAACATCTCGTTCGTGGCCGTCGTGGTGCGGGCGCGTCTGGCGGAGATGGACAAATCGCTGGAAGAGGCCGCGGCCGACCTAGGAGCCGATACCTGGACTACCTTCCGGCGGGTCACGCTGCCGCTGCTGATGCCGGGGATCATCTCGGCCGCGCTGCTGGCCTTCACTCTGTCGCTGGATGATTTCGTGATCACGTTCTTCGTCGCCGGGCCAGGCTCGACGACGCTGCCCGTGCGCGTCTACTCGATGATCAAATTCGGCGTCACGCCGGAGGTCAACGCCATCTCCACGCTCATGCTGGCGGGATCGACGGTGTTGGTCGTGGTTTCCTTGTTGTTGCAAAGGAAATAATCGCCGTAAGCCGATAGCTTATAAGCCATCGGCTTACATACCTTTTGGTTTCGTTTGGAGAAGAAAGAATGAAAAAAATGGTTTTGGGATTGGTTCTGATTGTTGTCCTGGCGGCTTTAGCCGCCTGTGGCGGAGGGCCAAGCGGAGGGCCGAGTGGCGGGCCAACTGGAACTCAGGCGCCTGCGGCCGAATCGAACGGCGACGAGATAAAGCTGGCTCCGCAGCTCAGCGTCTATAACTGGGCCGACTACATCGATGAACAGGTCCTGGCCGACTATGAGGCTCGCTATGGCGTCAAGATCATCTACGACACCTACGCCTCGAACGAAGACCTGCTGGCCAAGTTGCAAGCGGGCGCGGGCGGCTACGACGTCATCTTCCCGTCCGACTACATGGTCTCCCAGATGATCGAGCTGGGGCTGCTGGCGAATATCGACGCCGAAGCGCTGCCGAACTTCATCAACATCAACCCGTCGTTCAAGAACCCGCCCTTCGATCCCGGCAACGCCCATTGCATCCCCTATCAGTGGGGCATGACCGGCATCGCTTACCGGCGAGGCGTCCCCGCCTTCGACGCCAATCCGCCCGACAGCTGGGCTTACATCTTCGACCCCGAGACGATGGAAGGATACGCCTCGAAAGGGATCAACGTCCTGAACGATCAGCGCGAACTCATGGCCGCCGGCCTGTTCTACCTGGGCCTCTCGCCGAATTCGACCGACCGCGCCGACCTGGAGGCGGTCCGTGACCTGATTCTGCGAGCCAAGCCGATGTGGAAAACCTTCAACAGTGAGGATTACTACAGCACGCTGATGGAGAGCGACGAGGTGGTCATTTCCCACGCCTGGAGCGGCGACACGGCCCAAACCTGGTGGAACACCTACGACGAGGAGACCGGTGAAGGCAACTGGATATTCACTGTGCCCAAGGAAGGCGGCATCCGCTATGCCGAAAGCATGTGCATCCCGGCCAACAGCCAGCGCTATGAGACCGCATTGCACTTCATGAACTACATGATGGAGCCGGAAGTAGCCGCGGCTAACTCGAACCTGACGTTCTACCCCAGCGCCAACGAGGCAGCCAAGGCGTTCACCGATCCCGAGGTGCTCAACAACCCGGCCATCTATCCGCCGCCCGACGTCCTGGACAGATTGCAATGGCTGGCCGACGTAGGCGACGCCATCTTCACGTATGACGAAATGTGGACGGTGATCAAGGGACAGTGAGAAGAACGATCCCGAGATAGTAGAAAAAAGGGCGGGCTTGTTAGTCCGCCCTATTTTTGTTCGTCGAAGGAATCGGCGTAGAACCAGGCGATGAGCCGCTCCTCGGCCCACGGCTTGAGCGCGTTCATCAGGGCCGCGCCCGCTTCGGAGCGCTGCGCCGCGAGCCAGGCCACTTCGTTATCAAAGTACGCCTCGACCATCAGGTGAAAGCGCGACGCGCCAAACGGCTGCGAGATGATGCGGCTGACCTCAAACCGGCGCAGCCCGGGCAACTGCTCGGTCAGCACCATATGTGTGCTGGAGTAGAAATCCTCCAGCAGGGCGTCATCATCGACGCGATAGTAGATTACCACGAACTTGAACATCGACGGGTTCGATTATTGTTGCCACACGGCCGCCAACTGGCGCTTCAGTTCGTCACGCCGGGCCTGATAGGTCGCCTCGTCCACCGTCCCCGCCTCGAAGGCATCGTCCAGCTCGGCGATGTCCCGCAACAGAGCATCCGCTTCCACCGTTAGCGCGGCCGGCGGCGCGGCCACACTGGCTTCGACTTCGTCCTGCCATGCCTCATCATCGTCATCATCGCCGGCGGAGTGCTTGCGCCAGGCGAACCAGAGA
>WBZO01000896.1_pt1 | contig 53589 bp, 44 predicted proteins | sample 5204261 | NCBI WGS metagenome assembly WBZO01 (sample SAMN12412400, study PRJNA552823) | activated sludge metagenome | isolation source: activated sludge from anammox sidestream of wastewater treatment plant... | place: USA: North Carolina | collected 2017-09
CGCGGGAAGCGAGAACCCCGAGAAGTCGAGCGTGACCGGCGCCGCGGGCGGGGTGGGCGCCGCGGGCGCGTCGTTCGCCGGCGCGGTGAAGTCGAAGTCGCCGAGCGCCGGCGGCGCGGCGGGCGCGGCGTCGCCGCCGCCGGCCGGCGCACGCGCGGGCAGCGCGAAATCCAGGTCGCCGAGTCCGGCGGACGCGGTGAGCGTCTCCTGCGCCGCGGCGGGCGCGCCGGCGCCTTCCGTCCCCAGCGCGTCGAGCCGGGCGATCAGGGCCGGCGCCGCCGCGGGAAGCTCGCGCGCGGTGGCGCGCGCGAGCATGCGCTCGAGCGTCTCGATCGCCTCGCCGATCAGCGCGCGCGCCGCCGCATCGGCCGGCGCGCCGAGCATGCGCTCGAGCAGGCCCTCGAGCGCGTGCCCGAGGTCCTTCATCGCGTCGAACTTGACCGTTCCCGCGATGCCGGCGAGGGTGTGCGCGGCCCGCTCGACGTCCTCGGAGACGTTCTCGCCTTCATCGAGGCGACGGCGGCCCGCGGCGAGCGTGTCGAGGTGCGTGCGCGTCTCCTCGAGGAAGATGCCGTACAGCGACGACGAGAGCCGCGCGTCGCCGACGGCGACGACGTCCTCGTCCTCCTCCTCGGCCACCGCCGGCGCGGGCGCGGCGGGCAGGTCGGTACCCGGCAGCTCCAGCGGCGGAAAGTCGAGGGCCGGCAGCGCCTCGGCCGGGGCCGCGTCCGGGGCGGGCGCGGGCGCGATCTCCACCGGGGCCTGCGGCGCCGGCGTGACGGTCTCGGGCGCCGGCGCGGGCGGGATCGCGGCGAGGTCGATGTCGGGGAGCGCCGCGGCCGGTTGTGCCGGCGCAGCAGGCGCGGCGGCGACCGCGGGCGCCGGGGCGGGCGCGGTGAGCGCGACGTCGCCCACGGGCTCGCCCGCCTTCACCCGGCCGGCCAGCGCGACGATGGCGGACTCGTCGGGGCTCGGGCCGTTCGCCTTCAGCGTCTCGACCGCGCTGGCGAAGAACTCGCGCGCGGCGGCGATCAGCGTGAAGAGATCGGGCGTCGCCGCGCGCTCCTCCTCGAGCCAGCGGTTCATCACCTGCTCGACCGCCCACGCCGCCTCGCCGAGGCGGGTCAGGCCGACCATGCGGCCGCTGCCCTTGAGGGTGTGGAAGCCGCGGCGGATGGTGCGCAGCAGCTCGATGTTCTGCGGCACCTCGCGCGCCTGGCCGAGGCTCTCGCCGATCGTGCCGAGCACCTCGCCCGCTTCCTCCAGGTAGACGGCGAGCAGCTCCGCGTCCACCGTCTCGGCGCTCGCGGCGATCAGCTTCTGCGCTTCGGGCGAGGGCGCCGCGGGCGCGACCGGCTGGATGGCGGTCAGGACCTGCGAGACCTTCGGGTCGAACGGCTTCGCGTCGGCGGCGTCGAGGGCGCGCAGCACGTCGGCGGCCTGGCCCTCGAGCCTGGCGTCGACCACCAGCCCGGCGTCCTTCTGCAGCGCGGTCGCGCGCTTGCGCAGCTCGTCCTTGAGCTGCGCGTTCTGCGGCTCCCGCTTCCAGCGCTCGTAGAGCGCGTTCAGCGCCTTCTTCGCCTGCGCGAGCTCCGCCTCGACGGTGGCGCCGGCCGCCTCCGGCTCCCCGCCGGCCGCGGCGACGGCCTGCGGCTTCTTCGCCGCGATCGGCTGCATGAACTGGTCGAAGTCCGCCTTGCCGTGCTGCAGGGCGTCGACGTAGAACCCGAGGCCGGAGAGGGTGCCCGCGACCTGCTCGAAATCGGCCTGCGCCGGGACGTAGTCGGCCTGCGCGAAGCGCTGGATCCCGGCCGCGCACTGCGACAGCGCCGCCGCCGCGCGGTCCTCGTTGAGCATCGTCAGCGCGCCGAGCACCTGCCGCACCGGCTTGTCCAGGCCCGCGAGCTCGCCGCGCTTGGCGGCGTCGCGGAAGAACGCGTCCAGCGCCTGCTCGATCGCGCGCAGGCTCGCCTGGATCTCGGACACCACCTGCGCCATCAGCAGGCGCTCCTGGGCGCGGCGCGACATCTCGTCGAGCACCGGCACCGGCTGGCTCGCGTGCGGGGCCTCGCCGCTCTTCACCGCCTGCAGGCGGCGCTCCATGAGGTTCACCTGCCCGGCGAACTCCTCGCCCAGGCCGGCGAAGTTCTCCACCGCGTTCTCGATCAGGAGCAGCGCGGTCGCCGTCTCCATCGCGACCCCGTCGGTGAGGTGCCCGGGCGCCTCCGCCACCCACGCGGCGAGCGCGGCCACCTCGGCGGTGATGCGCGCGAGCGGCGCCTGCTTCAGCTCGGCGGCGCGGTCGCGCATCTGGCCGGCGAGGTCGAGGAAATTCGCGATGCTGGGCTGGTGGCCGGACGCCACCTTGTTCCACGTCGTCTTGGCGCTGCCGACGCTTTCGCGCAGGGCGCGCAGCGCGGGCAGCTGCGGCGCGCCGTCGCCCTTGAGCTCGAAGCTCGCGGGCACCGTGCCGGCGAGCTGGAACACCTCCTGGACGTTGCGCACGTGCTCGGTCGCGGGGCGCGCGCCCGCCACCGCGAACAGCACCTCGCGCATCAGGCGCTCGGCCACCGTCGCCGAGCCTTCCATCAGCCGCTTCAGCTGCTGCTCGATCCGGTTCGCGAGCCGGCCGACGGCCGCCTGGTCGGCGACCGCCTTGGCGAAGAGCGCGTCGAAGAACCCGAGCGCGATCCACCAGAACGCGCGGCTCGCCGGGTTGGTCTGGGCGGCCTCGACCGCCGCGACGGCAGCGCGCATGTCCTCGACGCCGGTGGCGTCCTTCTTCAGCCACTTCAGCAGTCCGCGCTGATAGCGGCCGCGCTGGTCGCGGTAGTACTGCCCGCTCTCGCCGGCGGGCACGTCGACCGGCGGCTTCTCGCGCCGCGGCGGCCGGCGCGTCAGGTCGGGGAAGTAGAGGTCGACCGGGTCGACGCCCTCGCGTCCGCGCACCCGGGCCACCTCGCGGTAGACGGCGAAGAGCCTGAGCGGCTGGTTCGGCTCGCCGACGAGCAGCTGGTCGAGATAGGCCGAGATCCCGGCGAACGCGCGCTCGGCGGCGGCGACCGCCTCGGGCCGGGGCGCGCCCTCGCGCTGCGCGATGTCGGCGAGCAGCCCGTCGAGCTCCTCGGACAGGCGCGTGACCCCGTCCAGGCCGACGATCTGCAGCGCGCCGTGCGCCTGGTGGAAGTGCGTCTGCGAGAACCGGATCTGGTTCGAGTCGCCCGGCGCGGCCGCGTAGGCGCGCAGCGCCACGAGACTGCGCTCGAGCGCCTGGTCGATCTCGCTCTTGACCCACGTGAGTGGGCCGATGTCGAACTCACCCGCGGTGCTCATGGGTGCGCGCCCCCTCCGGCCGGTCCTGGTTGATCTCGAGGCGCCGGGTTACGCGATCTTGAAGTTCGCCACCGAACCCTTGAGTTCCTGCGCGAGCTTGGCGATCTGGCCGACCGACACCGCGGTCTGCTTGGTGCCCTCGGTGGTCTGCTTGGTCACCGACAGGATGTCCTGCATCGAGGTCGCGACCACGCCCGCGGCCTGCGCCTGCGCCTGCGCGGTCACCGAGATCTCCTCGATGAGCTGCGCCAGCCGGCGCGACACCTCGCCGATCTCGGACAGCGCCTGCCCGGCGGCGTCGGAGAGCTTCGCGCCCTCGACCACGCCGACGGTGCTCTTCTCCATCGCCGCCACCGCGTCGTGGGTGTCGGTCTGAATCGTCTTCACGATCGCGGCGATCTGCTTGGTGGCCTCGGCCGAGCGCTCCGCCAGCCGCTGCACCTCCTCCGCCACCACCGTGAAGCCGCGCCCCGCCTCGCCCGCGCTCGCCGCCTGGATCGCGGCGTTGAGCGCCAGCACGTTGGTCTGCTCGGTGATGTCCGAGATCAGCTCCACGATCTCGCCGATCTCCTGCGAGCTCTCGCCCAGGCGCTTGATCCGCTTCGCGGTCTCCTGGATGTTCTCGCGGATCTCGCCCATGCCGGAGATCGAGTTCGACACCGCCTCCTGGCCCTTCTGCGCCGCCGACAGCGACTGGCGCGCGACGCTCACCGACTTCGACGCGCTCGCCGACACCTCGTTGATCGCGCGCGCCATCTTCAGCACCGAGGCGCCCGCTTCCTGGATCTCCTTCGACTGCCGCTCGGCGGCCTGCAGGAGCTTCACCGAGGTCGCCTGCGCGGACTCGGTCGCGCTGGTCACCTGCGCCGCGGCGCTGTTGATGCGCCCGACCAGGACGCGCAGCTCCTCGATCGTGTAGTTCACCGAGTCGGCGATCGCGCCGGTGATGTCCTCGGTCACGGTCGCCTGCACGGTGAGATCGCCGTCCGCGAGGCTGCCCATCTCGTTCATCAGCCGCAGGATCGCTTCCTGGTTCGCCTTGTTCTGCGACTCGGCCTCGCTGCGCAGGCGCTCGGCGTCCTCGCGCAGCTTGACCTGCTCGGTCGTCTTGCGGTCGTTGTCGTCGCGGTAGGCCTTCGCCATCAGCAGCACGACCACGATCGCGCCCGCGGCGAGCAGCGCCATCGCGACGTAGTGCAGCCAGGTCTGCCCGAGCTCGCCTTCGTACCCGGCGGCGAGCTCGTCCGAGGCCTTGAGCAGCGCCTCCGAGTCGGCCACCACGTTGCGGCCGGCCGCCTTCGCGTTCACCAGCGGCTGCATGTTGCCGAGGATCGAGTTCACCGCCTTGCGGTACTGCTGGTAGGCGGCGTCGAGCTCCTTCAGCTTCTCCTGCGTCTCCGGGTCGCGCGCCGCCGACACGCGCAGGCTGTCGCTGCCCTTGATGAGCGCGGCGACGAGGTCGCGGAAGGTGTTCGAGTCCTTGCCGAGGAGGAAGGTCACCTCCGGGTCGATCACGTCGGAGGCGAGCAGCGCGTTGGCGTTCTTCGCCATGCGCTGGGTCAGCATGACGAGCTGGCCCGCGGCCGAGATCTCGCGCGCGCCCGCCTGCGACTGGAGCTTGAGCGCCGACACCTGCTCGGCCAGGTCGAGCAGCACCGGGTTGTTGTCGTTGATGGCCTTCACCGCCGCGCCGAGCGCGATCAGGTTCTTCTGCTGCGCGAGCACGAGGGAGGCGTTCCTGTCGGTCTTCTGCCAGACCTGCGCCACCTTGTCGAGCGCGGGCTTGATGCTCTCGGCGGAGGGCGGCACTTCGGTCTCGCCCACCTTGCCGCCCGCGGTGACCGCCTCGAGCAGGCCGGCGAACTCGTCGCGGCTCGACTTCAGGCGCGCGAACGCCGCGGCGTTGCCCTGCACGCCCTGCTGCGATTCCTTCGCGATGCGCTGCGACAGCATGCGCATCTGGCCGGCGGCGTTGATGTAGGCGGTGCCCTGCGAGGTGGTGCGGATCGCGAGCCAGCCGAGGAGCACGATCGCGAACACGAGGAAGCCGAGCACGGTGAGCAGCACCTGGGTCTGCGTGCGGAAGGTCTTGCCGGGAAGCGCGCCCTTCTTCTTCGGCGCGCCGGCGGCCTCCAGGATCGAAGTCGAGCTCGCCTGCACCGGCGCCTTCCTGGCCGGCGCCTTGGACGGCGGCGACTTGTCGGCGCCCTTGCCCTTGCCCAGACCGATGTTCAACGCCTTGAGGTTGATTGCCATGACTTCTCCCGCGATGCTCGCGTCTTCTTCGCTACTGTCGCCCGCGGCACACCCGTGCCACGGCCCCGTATCCCCGCCCCGCTACACGCCCGCCTGCAGGAACCCCTCGCTGTAGACGAGCTCGTTCATGCTCAGCTCGCGCCAGACCTGCCCGCTCTTGTCCGCGTAGCGGGCCGCCTCCCACGGACGCTCGGCCGCGCCCGCGCGCGGCTCGAAGTGCTGCAGGTTGCGCAGCCCCAGCATGCGGCTCACCAGCAGCGCCGCGTTCAGGTGATAGCGCTCCGCCACCAGCAGCAGGCGCGCGTCCGGGGTCTGCGCGGTCGGCTCGCCGCCCTGGTAGGCGGCGAGATCGACCACGCTGAACAGGTTGCCGCGGATGTTCGCCAGGCCGCGGAACCAGCCGCGCGTGAGCGGCACGTGCGCGATCGCGGGCACCGGGATCACCTCGCCCGCCTCCTCGAGGCGCGCGAGCCAGAACTCGCTGCCGACCTGCACGCCGAGCCGCGCGCTCGGCGCGTCGGCCGCCGCCGCCTCGTTCAGCCGGCGAGCGAGGGCCTGCTGGAACTCGCGGAGACTGACGCGCCGGGCCATCCGTCAGCCGTGCCTAGTGGGCCGCCGAGAGCTGGGCGATCTTCGCCAGCAGCTGCGCCGCGTCCACCGGCTTCACCAGGTAGTCGTTCGCGCCCTGGCGCAGGCCCCAGATCTTGTCGGTGTCGGCGCCCTTGCTCGTGCACATGATCACCGGGATGTGCTTGGTCGCGTCGTCGCGGGTGATCTGGCGCGTCGCCTGGTAGCCGTTCAGCCCCGGCATCACCACGTCCATGAGGATCAGGTCCGGCAGCTCGGCCTTCGCCTTGACGATCGCGTCCTCGCCGTTCTCCGCCGTCACGACCTGGTAGCCCTTCCGCGCCAGCGTCTCGAGCATGTACTGGCGGTCGGTCGGGGAGTCGTCGACGACGAGGATCTTCTTGACGGGCATGAGCTTCTCCGGAACGGGGTGGGAGTCGCGCTCAGACGCGGTGGGGCGCGTGCGCGCCGACGGTCTTGAGCAGGCTGTCCTTGGTGAAGGGCTTGGTCAGGTACTCGTCCGACCCGACCATGCGCCCGCGCGCGCGGTCGAACAGGCCGTCCTTGGACGAGAGCATGATCACCGGCGTGCCCGCGAACCGGGCGTTCTTCTTGATGAGCGCGCAGGTCTGGTAGCCGTCCAGGCGCGGCATCATGATGTCGCAGAAGATCAGGTCGGGCTGGTGGTCGGTGATCTTGGCGAGGGCGTCGAAGCCGTCCTCGGCCAGGATGACCTGGCACCCGGCCTGCGTGAGGAAGATCTCCGCGCTGCGGCGGATGGTGTTCGAATCGTCGATCACCATCACCTTCACGCCGGCCAGGCTGGCGGTATCGCTCAAGGTCGAGCCCCTTTTTTCCGGCCTCGCGCGGGACTGGGCGGCGTGCCGGCCGCCTGCGCCGAGGCAGGCGCTCATTCTAAGCGTGTCCAGAAAGCGGAAGCTATCCGGGATTCGTGGGTTCGGCCAATTATTTAACGCACTTTCTGAAGTGTGCAATAGGTCCGAACGCGTGCGCGCCGCGGCGGTTCTGGCGGCGCTTCGGGGCCCCCGAAAAGGGGTCGGCGGGCGGGCGTGGAGCGGTGTTGCGGAGGTCGTCGGGCGCGGCGTGCGCGATCAGATCTCGACCATCTCGAAATCGTCCTTGCGCGCGCCGCACTCCGGGCAGGTCCAGTTGATGGGCACGTCCGCCCAGCGCGTACCCGGCGCCAACCCCTCCTCGGGCAACCCGGCGGCCTCGTCGTAGATGAACCCGCAGATGAGGCACATCCAGGTCTGGTAGGTCTGAGCGGTTTCCGTCATTGAAATAAGGGCTTGGGTGGTGGGCCGGAGGGCTAAAATCGGGCCGGATCATACCGTGCGGTCCGACCACTGGCCAGCACGGGAGCAGGGCCCTTCGCATGAATCCCTTTCCGCGCGGCCTCTACGCCCTCACGCCCGACCTGGACGACGCGGGTCTGCTCGCCGCGCGGGTGGCCGCGGCCCTGCGCGGCGGCGCCACCGCCGTCCAGTACCGGAACAAGGCGGCGCCCGCAGCGGTGCGGCGGCGCCAGGCCGAGGCGCTCGTCGGCCTCTGCCGCGCCGCGGCCGTGCCGCTGATCGTGAACGACGACGTCGAGCTCGCCTGCGCGGTGGGCGCGGACGGCGCGCACCTCGGCGCCGGGGACGGCGACCTCGCGGCCGCCCGCGCGCGCCTGGGGCCCGGCCGCATCCTGGGAGCCTCGTGCTATAACCGCCTGGACCTCGCGCAGGCGGCGGTGGCGGCGGGCGCCGACTACGTCGCGTTCGGCGCGGCGTTCGCGTCCGCCACCAAGCCGGGCGCGGTGCGCGCTCCGCTCGAGCTCTATCGCACGGCGCGGCGCGCGCTGGCGGCGCGGATCGTGGCGATCGGCGGCATCACGGTGGCGAACGCGCCGGCGCTGGTGACGGCCGGCGTGGACGCGCTGGCGGTCATCACCGCGCTGTTCGACGCGGACGACGTCGCGCGCCGCGCACGCGAGTTCCAATCCCTCTTCTCGAGGATCGAGTCGCCATGAGTCGCAACGAAGAGCTGTTCGCGCGCGCGCAGACGCGCATCCCGGGCGGGGTCAACTCGCCGGTGCGGGCGTTCCGCGCCGTCGGCGGCACGCCGCGCTTCTTCGTCCGCGGCGAGGGTCCGTTCTTCTGGGACGCGGACGGGAAGCGCTACATCGACTACGTCGGCTCCTGGGGGCCGCTCATCCTCGGCCACGCGCATCCCCGGGTGGTCGAGGCGGTGCGCAGCCGCGCGCTGCAGGGCCTGTCGTTCGGCGCGCCGACCGAGCTCGAGATCGAGCTGGCGGAGCTGCTGTGCAAGGCGCTGCCGGGCATGGAGATGGTGCGCCTCGTCTCCTCCGGCACCGAGGCGACGATGACCGCGCTGCGGCTCGCGCGCGGGTTCACCGGGCGGCCGAAGATCGTCAAGTTCGAGGGCTGCTACCACGGCCACGGCGACGCGCTGCTCGTGAAGGCCGGCTCCGGCGCGCTCACGCTCGGCAATCCCAGCTCCGCGGGGGTCACCCCGGAGACCGCGACCCACACGATGGTGCTCGGCTACAACGACGTCGGTCAGCTCGAGGACGCCTTCCGCCGCCACGGCGGCGAGATCGCAGGCGTGATCGTCGAGCCGGTCGCCGGGAACATGAACCTCGTGCCGGGCACGCGCGACTTCCTCGGCGCGCTGCGCGCGCTGTGCACGAAGCACGGCGCGGTGCTGATCTTCGACGAGGTGATGACCGGCTTTCGCGTCGGCGCGCAGGGCGCGCAGGGGTTGTACGGCATCACCCCGGACCTGACGACGCTCGGCAAGGTGATCGGCGGCGGCATGCCGGTCGGCGCATTCGGCGGCCGCAGGGACATCATGGGGAAGATCGCGCCGCTCGGGCCCGTGTACCAGGCCGGAACGCTGTCCGGCAACCCGGTGGCGGTCGCGGCCGGGCTGGCGACGCTCGAGCTCGTGCTCGCGCCCGGGTTCTTCGCGCGGCTGGAAGGCGCGACGCGGCGGCTGGTCGACGGGCTCAACGCGGCCGCGCGCGCGCGCGGCGCCGCGTTCTCGGCCGCGCACGTCGGCGGCATGTTCGGCGTGTTCTTCCGCGCGCGGCCGCCGCAGTCGTTCGCCGAGGTGATGGAGAGCGACAAGGAGGCGTTCAACCGCTTCTTCCACGCCATGCTGGAGGAGGGCGTGTACTACGCGCCCTCCGCGTACGAGGCGGGGTTCGTGTCCGCGGCCCACGGCGAGGCCGAGATCGCGCACACCATCGCGGCGGCCGAGCGCTTCTTCGCGCGCTGAGGCGCGCGGCCGCGCCTACTTCTTCAGCGCATCGCGGATCTCGCGCAGCAGCTTCACGTCCTCGGGCTCGGCGGCCGGCGCTTCCGGCGCCTCGGCCTTGAGCTTGTTGATCCACTTCACCATGATGAAGATGATCCAGGCGAGGATGATGAAGTAGAGGACGATGGTGATGAAGTTCCCGTACGCGAACACCGGCACGCCGGCCTTCTTCACCGCGTCCAGGGTGAGCGGGGTGCCGGCCGGGATGTCCTTCAGCGCCACGAAGTAGTTGGAGAAGTCGAGCCCGCCGGTCACGCGGCCGACGAGCGGCATGATGAGGTCGTTCACGACCGAGTCGACGATCTTGCCGAAGGCGGCGCCGATGATCACGCCGACGGCGAGATCCATCACGTTGCCCTTCATCGCGAAGCTCTTGAACTCCTGCAGCATGGACATGCGGTGTTCCCCCTTTGCCGGTGTATGAAGAGCGGTTGCCGCGCGATTGTAGCCAAGGGGCCGCCCGGCAGTCGCCCGGCCGGCCGCCCGCTACAGCAGGAACAGGGTGGCGAGCCCGAGGAAGATGAAGAAGCCGATCGTGTCGGTGGCGAAGGTGAGCAGCACCGACGAGCCGACCGCGGGGTCGCGCCCCGCGCGCCAGCGCAGGAGCGGCACGAGCATGCCGACGCTCGCGCCCACCAGCAGGTTGAGCACCATCGCCGCCCACATGACCGCGCCGAGGCCGAGGCGCCCGGAAATCGAGTAGGCGAACCCGCCCGCGATGAGCCCGCCGGCGAGCCCGATCAGCGCCGCGGTGGTGAGCTCCTTGCGCAGCAGCCGGCGCACGTTGTCGGCCTGGATCTGGCCGAGGGCGAGCGCGCGGATGATCAGCGTCATCGTCTGGTTGCCCGAGTTGCCGGCGATGCCGGCGACGATCGACATGAGGAACGCGAGCACCACGATCTGGCTCACCGTGCCCTCGAAGCGCGAGGCGACCCAGGCCGCGCACGAGGCGGTGAAGAGGTTGAGCAGCAGCCACGGCGCGCGGTTGCGCACGCTCGCCCAGACCGGCGAGAACACGTCCTCCTCCTCGCGCAGGCCCGCCTTGGAGAGCTGCTCGGCCTCGCTCTTCGCGCGGATGAAGTCGACCACCGCGTCGACCGTCACCCGCCCGAGGAGCTTGCCCGCCTGGTCGATCACCGCCGCCGAGACCAGGTTGTAGCGCTCGAAGGCCTGCGCCCCGTCCTGCGCCTTGTCGTCCGGATAGAGCGTCACGAACTCCGTGGCCATCACGTCGCCCACCTGCGTCTCGAGATCGGTCACGACCAGGCGCGCGATCGGCAGCACGCCCTTCAGCTGCTGCTCGCGGTCCACCACGAACAGCTGGTCGGTGTGGTCGGGCAGCTCGGCGAGGCGGCGCAGGTACCGGGTCACCACCTCGAGCGTGACGTCCTCGCGCACGCTCACGACGTCGAAGTCCATGAGCGCGCCGACGGCGTCCTCGGGATAGGACATCGCGGCGCGCAGCTGCTCGCGCTCCTCGACCGGCAGCGCGCGGAAGACGTCCTGGATGACCTCGTCGGGGAGGTCCGGCGCGAGCTCGGCGATCTCGTCGGTGTCGAGCGTCTCGACCGCGGCGACGAGCTCGTCGGAGTCCATCGTCCGGATGAGCGACTCGCGCACCGGCTCCGAGAGCTCGAGCAGGATCTCGCCGTCGCGCTCGGCCTTGACGAGGTCCCAGACGGTGAGGCGCTCGTCGATCGGCAGCGCCTCGAGGATGTAGGCGATGTCGGCCGGGTGGATCTCGTCGAGCCGCCCGCGCAGCTCGGCGAGGTGCGCCTTGTGCGCCGCGCTCCCGGCGCGGTCGCGGTCCTGCGCGGGCGGGCGGTCGAGCGGGTCCTCGACCAGCCGCTGGCGACGCAGCAGCTCGCGGACCGCTTCGAGGTCCTGCTGCAGGTCTTCGAGTTCCTTGCGCTCGATCGTCGCGGGCATCGTCGCTCTGCGCTCGGGCTGCGTCCCTGCGTCGACACGCTTGTGTGAGCGCCCGCTCGCGCGGGTCGAAGCATAACGCCCGCCTGTATGATTGCGCAGGAAAATGACCGCTCGAGCACGCGTCGCCGGCCGCGCGCGACCGCCGCTACTCGCGCCGGGCGTGCGCCCGCGGGAAGTCGCGGCGTGGGCGATGTACGACTTCGCCAACTCCGGCTACACCACCGTCGTCATCACCGCGGTCTTCAACGCCTACTTCGTCGCGGTGGTCGCGGGCGACGCGCCGTGGGCGACGCTCGCTTGGACGCTCACGCTCGCGGTCTCCTACGCCGCGGTGATGGTGACCGCCCCGGTCCTGGGCGCGTACGCCGACCGCCACGCCGCCAAGCGGCGGCTGCTCGTCGCCTCGACCCTCGGCTGCGTCGCGGCGACCGCGGCGCTCGCGCTGGCGGGACCGGGCGCGCTCGCGCTCACCTGCGTGCTGGTGGCGGTTTCGAACTTCTTCTTCTCGACCGGGGAGAACCTGATCGCCGCCTTCCTGCCCGAGCTCGCGAAGGGCAAGGCGCTCGGCAAGGTGTCGGGCTGGGGCTGGGGGCTCGGCTATCTCGGCGGGCTCGTCGCGCTCGGCGCGTCGCTCGCGTACGTGACGGCGGCGCAGGCGCGCGGCGAGAGCGCCGCGCAGTTCGTGCCGGTCACCATGCTCCTCACGGCGGCGATCTTCCTCATCGCGAGCCTGCCGACCCTCGTCTGGCTGCGCGAACGGGCCGAGCCGCGGCCGGCGCCTGGCACCGGGCTCGTGGCCGAGGCGCTCGGTCGGGTGGCCGACACGCTCCGGCACGCGCGCGCGTTCCAGGACCTCGGGCGCTTCCTCGTGTGCCTGGTCTGCTACCAGGCGGGCGTGCAGGCGGTGGTCGCGCTCGCCGCGATCTACGCGCAGCAGGCGATGGGCTTCACGACCCGGGACTCCATCACGCTGATCCTGGCGGTCAACGTCACCGCCGCGCTCGGGGCGCTCGCGTTCGGGCAGGTGCAGGACCGGCTCGGTCACGTCCGCACGATCGCCCTGACGCTGGCGGGCTGGATCGCGACCGTGGTGCTCGCGTGGTGGGCGACGGACCGCGCGACGTTCTGGGTGGCGGCGAACCTCGCCGGCCTGAGCCTGGGCGCCTCGCAGTCCGCGGGCCGGGCGCTCGTCGGCTACCTCAGCCCGCGCGACCGGCGCGCCGAGTTCTTCGGCCTGTGGGGCCTCGCGGTGAAGCTCTCGTCCATCCTGGGGCCGGTGACCTACGGGCTGGCGAGCTGGCTCACGCGCGGCGACCACCGGCTCGCGATGCTGACCACCGGGGCCTATTTCGTCGCCGGGCTGGCGCTGCTCGCCGGCGTCGATCCGCGGCGCGGGCGCAGGGCGGCGCTGCGCGCCGCTAGAGCCAGCGCTTGAAGCGGAAGTACGCGAGCATCACGACGACGACCAGCGCCATCCCGGCGAGCGAGATCCAGAACCCGCCCGGCGAGTGCAGGCCGGGGATGAACTCGAAGTTCATGCCGAAGATCCCGGTGATGAGGGTGAGCGGCATGAAGGTGGCGGTGATGATCGTCAGCAGGCGCATGATCTCGGCCGTGCGGTAGGCGGTGGACGCGAAGTAGAGCTGCACCGCCGACTCGCCCTGGCCCTCGATCGTGCGCGCGTGGTGCAGCACGCGCTCGATGTGCTCGACCAGGTCGGCGAGCCGCACCTGCAGGGCGGTGCCGATGTCGGCGATGCGGTAGTCGCGCCACTCCTGGATGGCGTCGCGCTGCTCCTCGCACAGGTGCTGCAGCTTGCGGATCTCGCCGCGGCTCGCGAGCAGCTGCGGCCAGTCGCGGAACGGCCGGCGCGGGTCGAGCAGGAGCGTCTGCCAGCGCTCCAGGCGCTGCGTGAGGGGCTGTCGCAGCGCGAGGTAGTGATCGACCATGGCCGAGAGCAGCCGGTGCATCAGCTCGTCGGGGTTGGCCGGGCACTTCGCCGCGGTCGCCAGGTAGCGCGTCCGGACGTGCGCGACCGAGCGGCTGTCGGGCGCGCGCACCGTCACCAGCAGCCGGTCGAGGTTGAACAGCGCCATCGGGCGCGTGACCATCTTCTCCGGGGTCGAGTCGGGCGCGAGGCCGCGGAAGATCACGAGCTCGTACTGCTCGGTGTTGTCGAAGTACGACGGGTGCGCCAGGCTGCCGGCGTCGGCGACGTGGTCGTCGAAGATGCGCACGCCGGTGAGCCGCTCGACCTCGTGCGGGAGCCGCTCGACCTCCTCGTGCGCGAGGTCGAGCCACGCGTATCCGTTCCCGGGCAGCGGCTCGTCGGCGGCCATCGCCGCGGCCGGCCGGCCGGGCTCGATCTTCCACAGATCCATCGTTCTTCTCCCCCTCTTCCCCTCTTCCCTTCTTCCCTTCTTGCCTTCTTCCCTTCTTCCCTCCCTACGTCCCCTCGCCCCTACGGCACCTGCGCCGACGGCATGCGCCCGAGGATGCGGTCCGCGTACGCCGCCAGATAGTGCGAGCCCCGATTGCGGTCGTAGAACCGCGGCCGCGGCAGCATCGCCGCGAGCCGCGCCGCCTGGGCCGGGGTGAGCTGCGCCGCGCTCACGCCGTAGTGGTGACGCGCAGCGGCTTCCGCGCCGAACACGCCCTCGCCCCACTCGGCGACGTTCAGGTAGAGCTCCAGGATGCGGCGCTTGCTCATCGTCTGTTCGAGCATCAGGGTGATGAGGGCCTCCTGCCCCTTGCGCACGAAGCTCCGGTCGCCGGAGAGGAAGAGATTCTTGGCGAGCTGCTGGCTGATGGTGGATCCGCCGGCGACCGGCTTGCCGCGCTGCTGGTTCTTCTCGAGCGCGCGCTGGATGCCCTCCCAGTCGAAGCCCTCGTGGTCGAGGAACCGGGCATCCTCCGCCGCCACGACTGCGCGCTTCAGGTTGGGGGAGATGCGGTCGTAGGGCACCCACTGGTGCTTCAGCTGGGCTTTGGGCTGCCTCGCGCGCAGCTCGTCCAGCCGCCGCTCCATGAAGTTCGTGGTCTTCGGATCGTAGCTCGACCAGTACAGCACCCAGCCGAAGAACCACGCCTGCACGAGGACGAACGCGAGCGCGAGCCCGCCCAGCCCGTAGACGAGGCCCCTCCCGATCCAGGTGAAGACCTTCACTCGGCCCGCTGCCCCGGCAAGGGGTTGGCGCCCGCTATTCGTTGTACAGCTTGTCGCCGGGCGCGAACGTCCAGGTGCGGGTGATCACCAGGATGTCGGTGTCGCGCCTGATCTCGGGCGGGAACGGCGCGTAGGGCGCGGCGAGGCGGACGATCTTCAGCGCCGCCTCGTTGAGGACCTTGTGCTCCGAGGGCCGGTCGACCTGGATCTCGTCGATCGAGCCGTCCGGCTTGAGCGCGACGGTGAGGCGCAGGCTTCCGTACGCGCGGCCGCGCGCGCTCTCCGGGTAGTTGAGGTTGCCGATGCGCTCGACCTTGCGCCGCCACCCTTCCACGTACATGGCGAAGCGCGATTCGGCGGCGCGCGCGCCGACGAAGTGCTTGCGCGGCCGTTTGTTGTACTCGTCGACCTGGCGCGCGATCTGCGCCTCCATGCGCGCGAGCGCGAGCGCCGAGTTCATCAGGTCCGCGCCCGAGAGCGGCGCGGGCGCGTCGGGCGCCGGGGCGGGCTTCGCCTCCTCGGCCGGAACGGCCGCGCGCGCCTGCGCGAGCTGGGTCATGAGCTGGCGCTGTTTCGCCTCGAGGACCTCGGCGCGCTTGCGGGCGCGCTTCGTGTCGTCGCCGCGCGCCACCTCGCGCGTGACCGGCAGCGGCGTGCGGGCGCGCCGGTCGGCGTCGGTGTTGCCGCCCGCGTCGAGGTTGGCCTGCGCGAGCGCGTCCGGCGCGACCGGGCGCGTCGGCGAGCGGCTGTTCACCAGCACCACGTCCAGGGTCTGCGGCGGCGTGCGCAGGCGGGCGGCGTCCGGAAACCCGAAGCGCATCGCCAGCACCGCCCCGTGCAGGACGATCGATGCCGCGAGGGCGGTGCCGAAGAGCGGCGTGAGCACGCGCCCGGGCGGGCCGGCGAGCGCGCCGCGAAAGCCCCCGTACGGGGCGTCGGAGTAGACCAGCAATCCGACCTCTAGTTCCTATGAATCAATAAGTTGCGCTTTATATCTCAGGTGGCTTCTCGTTCTTCTTGAGCCCCTTATAGACGCAGCGCACATGGGTGTCAACGAGATCCACCTGCGCGACCTCGACTTCGACCGTCGTTCCGGGGGAAAGCTCCGGCAGGGAGGGCACGCGCACGAAGAGCGGGAGATGCGCGAGCTTGACGAGGTTCTCGCGCACCACCACGGCGGCGGAGGTCTCGACCCCTTCCTGCAGCAGCCAGCGCAGGCACCAATAGTGCTCCATCTGCCGCTGGAATTCGTCCAGGGCGGCGTACGTCACCTCGAAGTCGCGCACGACGGCGAGCAGGTCCGCCGACTTGCGCCCGAAGGGCGGCGGCTCCCCGCGCAGGCACGCGAGCAGCTGCCACTGGTTCACGAGGTCCACGTACCGCCGCAGGGGCGAGCTCGACCACGCGTAGTGCGAGACGCCGAGGCCCTGGTGCTCGGCGGCGACCGTGGTCATGCGCACCTTGCCGTCGCCCTGGGCGCGATAGATCGCCGCGACCGCGCGCTCGTCGAGCACCTTGCCCCACGAGCGGTTGACGAGAATCATGAGCTCGGCGACGAGCTTGTCGAGCGGCGAGCCGCGCTTGCGCTCGGTGATCGTCACGCGGTCGTCCGCGACGTGAAAGCTGTACTCCGGACGCTCGACCTGGCTGCCGGACTTGCCGCGCCCGCCCTCGAGCACGAGCGCGAGCCGGTGGAGGAGCTCGAGCTCGGCGGCGAAGGGCATGCCGGCGGCGGGGCGGCCGTCGGCGAGCGCGTCGTTCAGCAGCTCGACCTCGTGGTGGCGCAGGTTCGCGGCGATCGGCACGAGCTCGATGCGCGTCTCCTCGCCGCGCACCGCGAGCGTCGCCGGGTCGACGTCGAGGTAGAGCGACACCGCCGCGCGCGGACCGTCCTGGATGAGCGAGAAGCGCTCCACCGCGGCCGGAGGCAGCATCGTGATCTTGGCGCCCGGCATGTAGGCGCTGGAGAGCCGCTCGCGCGCGATGCGGTCGATCTCCGAGCCGGGCGCGAACCCGAGCCCGGGGGCCGCGATGTGCACGCCGACGCGCACCAGATCGCCGGCGCGGCGCGTGACCGAGAGCGCATCGTCGATCTCGGTCGTGCTCGCGTCGTCGAGGCTGAACGCCGCCACCTCGGCGAGCGGCAGGCCGGCCGGCACCGCCGGCGGGGCGACCGCGGGAAACCCCGTGCCGCCGGGGTAGCGCTCGAACAGGAAGCGGCCGAGGTGGTAGTCGTGGGTGGACGGCAGCGCGCCGCAGCGCTCGACGAGGCGCGCCGGCGACAGGCCGAGCGACGCGCACGCCTGCTCGAACGCCTTCGTCTCGATGCGGTTGCGATCCGGCCGGTACAGGAGCTGCGGCAGCAGCGGGCGCAGCGCCTCCGGCAGGCTGAAGCGCTCGAGCTCGGCGACCCAGGCGTCGATCTGCGCCTGCTGCTGGCGCTTGCGCTCCACGCCCGCGAGGGCGGCCTGGAGCGTTTCCGGCGGCGCGGCGCGAAAGCGGCCCTTGCCCTTGCGGTGGAAGTACATCGGCGCCGAATGCAGCCGGACCAGGAGGGCGGCCGCATCGAGCGCGCCCGGCGCGCGGCCGTGGTACTCGCGCGCGAGGTCGAGGAAATCGAACTCGGCCTGTCCGCACGCCTGCCACAGGAAGTCCACGTCGATCCCCGCCGCGGCCGCCTCGGCCCGCTCGAGAAACGTGTCGAGGTGCGCGTCCTCGAAGCGCAGCAGCACGTTGGCGGCCTTGATCTTGGCGCGCCTGCCGTGCGGCGCTTCGACGTGCAGCGACGCGGCGTGCTCGGCGAGCACGGAGGCGACCTTGAACGCGCCGGTTTCCTCGTACAGGACGTTCATCGGGTCCGGCCGCGCGGCGCGCGGCTCACGCCTCGCCGAGGCCGGCGAACGCCAGGATGAGGGGCAGGTGCCCTGCGAAGCTCCGCAGCGTGTGGTCGCCGCCCGGGACGATCACCTGCCGCGCCCCCGCGTACTTGGCCACCGCCTCGCGGTAGTCGAGCACCTCGTCGCCGGTCTCGACGATCAGGAGATAGCGCTCGGGGTGCACCGCCGCGACGTCGAGCCGGCGCCAGGCGTCGAGATGGGCGCGCGTGAGCTCGTACTCCGCGCCGGTGTAGAGGTTGCGCTGGAGGCCGAGGTAGCTCTCCAGGTCGCGGCCGGGGCGCACCGCGGGATTCAGCAGCACCGCGCGCACGGCGAGCCGCTCGGCGAGGTGCGTGGCGTAGAACCCGCCGAGCGAGCTGCCGACCAGCGTCGCGCCCGCCGCCTGCGCCGCGAGCGTGCGCTCGACCAGCGCGATGGCCGCGTCGGGATGATGCGGGAGCGCGGGGCAGACGAAGCGCGCGCCCAGCCCGCGCTCCTCCATGTAGCGGCGCATGAGCTGCGCCTTGTGCGATTGCGGGGCGCTGTTGAAGCCGTGCAGGTAGACGATCGTCACGGGGCGGGCGCGCCGAGACGGTCGAGGAGCCGCTGGTGGATGCCGCCGAACCCGCCGTTCGACATCACCAGCACGTGGTCGCCCGCGCGCGCCTCGCGCGCGATCGCCTCGACGAGCGCGTCCAGGTCGGCGTGGCAGGTCGCGCGCGCCCCGAGCGGGGCGAGCGCGCCCTGCGCGTCCCAGCCGATGCCGTCGGTGAAGCAGAACACCCGGTCGGCCGCCGCGAGGCTCGCCGCGAGCGCCTCCTTCATCACCCCGAGCTTCATCGTGTTCGAGCGCGGCTCGAGCACGGCGAGAATGCGCGCCGCGCCGGCGCCTTGGCGCAGCCCGGCGAGCGTGGTGCGGATCGCGGTGGGGTGATGGGCGAAGTCGTCGTAGACGGTCACGCCGCGCACGACCCCGCGCGTCTCCATGCGCCGCCTGACCCCGCCGAAGCGGCTGAGCGCCGCGGCCGCGGCCGGCGGGGAAACGCCCGCGTGGCGCGCGGCCGCGATCGCCGCGAGGGCGTTGGCGCGGTTGTGCTCGCCGCCGAGGTCCCACTCGACGCGCCCGGCCGGCGCCCCGCCCCACAGCACCTCGAAGGCGGCGCCCGGCAGCGGCCGCGCCGACCAGCCCGCGGGCACGTCGAAGCGCTCGAGCTCCGACCAGCAGCCGCGCGCGAGCACGCGCGCGAGCGCCGCGTCGGCGCCGTTGGCGATCACGCGCGCCGAGCGCGGCAGCGTGCGCACGAAGTGATGGAACTGGGTCTCGATCGCGCCGAGGTCGGGAAAGATGTCCGCGTGGTCGAACTCGAGGTTGTTCAGCACCGCGGTGCGCGCGCGGTAGTGGACGAACTTGGAGCGCTTGTCGAAGAACGCGGTGTCGTACTCGTCGGCCTCGAGCGCGAAGTACGGGCCCGCGGAGGACCGCGCCGACGCGCCGAAGTCGTTCGGCACCCCGCCGATCAGGAACCCGGGGCGCTTGCCGTCGCGCTCCAGGATCCAGGCGAGCATCGCCGTCGTGGTCGTCTTGCCGTGCGTGCCGGCGACGGCGAGCACGTGCCTGCCCGCGAGCACGTGCTCGGCGAGCCACTGCGGGCCGGACGCGTACCGCTCGCCGCGGTCGAGGATCGCCTCCATCAGCGGGTTGCCGCGCGTGACCACGTTGCCGATCACCCACAGGTCGGGCGCGAACGCGACCTGGTCGGCGCCGAAGCCCTCGACCACGTCGATGCCGTGCGCGGCGAGCTGCGTGCTCATCGGCGGGTAGACGTTCGCGTCGCAGCCGGTCACGCGGTGGCCGGCGTCGCGCGCCAGCAGCGCGATGCCGCCCATGAACGTGCCGCAGATCCCGAGTATGTGCAGGTGCATGCGGGGCGGATTGTAAGCGGTCGTTGGGCGCAATCCCCTGCGGTATCATCGGCGCCGGAACACGCAACGCGCGCGCCACGATGGCTCGGGAGACGAGGACGAAGCAGTCGCAGATGCGCGCGCGGATCGCGGCCGCCGCCGCCCGCCTGATGGCCGAGGACGGCGTCGACGACTTCGCGCTCGCGAAGCGCAAGGCCGCGCGCCAGCTCGGGGCCGGCGACACGCAGTCGCTGCCCGCCAACGACGAAGTGGAGGCGGAGCTGCGCGCCTACCAGGCGCTGTACCAGGGCGAGGAGCAGCGCGCGCGCGTGCGCGCGCTGCGCGCGGTGGCGCTCGCGGCGATGCGCACGCTCGCCGCGTTCCGCCCCTACCTGGCCGGACCGGTGCTGAAGGGCACCGCCGGGCGGTACGCCGACGTCGACCTCCAGCTCTTCACCGACGACCTCAAGTCGGTGGAGCTCTTCCTGCTCAACCGGAACGTCCCCTACGAGGTGTCCGAAGCGCACCATTATTGCGGCGACGAGGCCCGGGCGGTGCCGATCCTGCGCATCGACTGGGACGACGTGCCGGTGAACCTGGCCGTCTACGCCGCCAAGGACGAGCGCGCCGCGTTGAAGGCGACCCCCACGGGGCGGCCCATCGAGCGGGCCGGGATTCCGACGGTCTCGGGACTTCTCGATGCGGCTGACTAAGCCGCTGCGCGCGGCGCTGATCGCGGGCGCGGCGGCCCTGGCGCTCGCGGCCGGGATGATCGTGCACCTGAAGTGGCGGTCCGGCACCGCCGATCCTGCGGTAGTGTCAGCGCTTACTTTGGCGCAATTCCAGGATTTGTCAGGACGATCCGGCGCTATCAGGGACTGGCATGGGCACGTGGTGATCGTCAATTTCTGGGCGAGCTGGTGTCCGCCCTGCCGCGAGGAGATTCCCGGCCTCATCAACATCAATCGCGAATTTGCAGCGAAAGGCGTTCAAGTTGTCGGGATCGCCGTCGATTCGGCGGAGAACGCGCGAACTTCTGCGGCCGAGCTGAAAATCGACTACCCGATCCTGGTCGCGGGGATCGAAGTCATTGATCTGACGCGGAAGCTCGGCAACCGGGTTGGGGCATTGCCGTTCACGGTGGTGCTGAATCGCGAAGGTCAGGTCATCGCGAGCCACCTCGGCCTCATCTCGGAAGCCCAGCTCGCCCGCATCGTCACCCCTTACAGCCGCTAAAAGTCTCGAATTCCGGCGATCTGGCCGCGAGCGATTCGACAACCGACGCGATCTGCGGCAAACTTCCCGCCCTCGCGTCCGCCCTCCCGGACGGATCCGCGGGGCGCCGCACGGCGGTGTCCGGGCCAGCCGCGCCCGGAACAGGGGAGGATCCGCATGGATCTGCGCAAGCTCAAGAAGCTGATCGACCTCGTCCAGGAATCCGGCATCGCGGAGCTCGAGATCACGGAGGGCGAGGAGAAGGTCAAGATCGTCAAGGGCGGGAGGGTGGTCGGCGAGACTGCCGTCGCGCCGGGCGCCGCGCCCGCGGCCGCGGCGCCCGCCGCAGCGGCCGCACCCGAGCCCGCGCCCCCGGTCGAGGGACACGTCCTGAAGTCGCCGATGGTCGGCACCTTCTACCGCGCGCCCTCGCCCGGGGCGAAGCCTTTCGTCGAGGTCGGCGACAGCGTGAAGGCGGGGCAGACGGTCTGCATCATCGAGGCGATGAAGCTGCTGAACGAGATCGAGGCGGACAAGGACGGCGTCGTCAAGGCGATCCTGGCGGAGAACGGCCAGCCGGTGGAGTACGGCGAGCCGCTCCTGGTGATCGACTAGCGCGCCTCTCGACCGCCGGCATGTTCGAGAAGATCCTGATCGCCAACCGCGGCGAGATCGCCCTGCGCATCCAGCGCGCCTGTCGCGAGATGGGCATCCGCACCGTGGTCGTGCACTCCGAGGCCGACCGCGAGGCGAAGTACGTGAAGCTCGCCGACGAGTCGGTCTGCATCGGGCCGGCGCCCTCGGCCGCGTCGTACCTGAACATCCCGGCGATCATCAGCGCGGCGGAGGTGACCGACGCCGAGGCGATCCACCCGGGATACGGCTTCCTGTCCGAGAACGCCGACTTCGCCGAGCGGGTCGAGCGCAGCGGCTTCACCTTCATCGGCCCGCGCCCGGAGAACATCCGCCTGATGGGCGACAAGGTGAGCGCGAAGCAGGCGATGCTGAAGGCCGGCGTGCCGTGCGTCCCCGGGTCCGAAGGCGCGCTCCCCGAGGAGCCCGCGGAAGTGGTGAAGATCGCGCGCGCGATCAAGTACCCGGTGATCATCAAGGCCGCCGGCGGCGGCGGCGGGCGCGGCATGCGCGTCGTGCACACCGAGGCGGCGCTCCCGTCGGCGGTCAGCCTCACCCGCACCGAGGCGCAGGCGGCGTTCGGAAACGCCACCGTGTACATGGAGAAGTTCCTGGAGAACCCGCGCCACATCGAGATCCAGGTGCTCGCGGACGAGAGCCGCAACACGGTGTACCTCGGCGAGCGCGACTGCTCGATGCAGCGGCGCCACCAGAAGATCATCGAGGAGGCGCCGGCGGTCGACATCGCCCCGCGGCTGATCGCGCGCGTCGGCGAGCGCTGCGTGGACGCGTGCCGGAAGATCGGCTACCGCGGCGCCGGCACCTTCGAGTTTCTCTACGAGGGCGGGGAGTTCTACTTCATCGAGATGAACACGCGGCTGCAGGTCGAGCACCCGGTCACCGAGCTCGTCACCGGCGTCGACATCGTCCAGGCGCAGATCCGCATCGCGGCCGGCGAGAAGCTCGCCCTGCGCCAGCGCGACGTCGCGCCGCGCGGCCACGCGATCGAGTGTCGCATCAACGCCGAGGACCCGTTCCGGTTCACCCCCTCGCCCGGGCGCATCACCTCCTATCATCCGCCCGGCGGCCCGGGCATCCGCGTCGACTCGCACGTGTACCAGGGCTACCTGGTGCCGCCGCACTACGACTCGATGGTGGGGAAGGTGATCGCCTACGGCGCCACGCGCGAGCAGGCGATCCGGCGCATGCGCATCGCGCTCTCCGAGATGGTCGTGGAGGGCATCAAGACCAACATCCCGCTGCACCAGGAGCTGCTGACCGACGCCCGCTTCCTGCGCGGCGGCACGAGCATCCACTACCTCGAGCAGAAGCTCGCGCAGGCCGCCGGCCGCGGCGGCGAGTAGGCCGCGGCAGCGTGGCCTGGCGCGCGCTCATCGTCGAGGTGGACGCGGCGGTCGCCGACGCGCTCGGCGACGCGCTCCTCGCGCACGGCGCGGCCGCCGCGACCGTGGAGGACGCGCTCGCCGGGTCGCCCGACGAGCGGCCGGTCTTCGACGAGCCGGGCGCCGGCGCCGCGGCGGCGTGGCGCCGCGCGCGCCTGCGGGCGCTGGTCGCCGCGGACGCCGACCCGACGCGGATCCTCGCCGCGGCGGCGCGCGACGCCGGCCTGCCCGCGCCGCCGCGCTGCGCGGTGGAGGAGGTCGGCGACACCGACTGGGTGCGCGCGAGCCAGGACCAGTTCGCGCCGCTCCGCATCTCGGCGCGGCTGTGGGTCGTGCCCTCGTGGCACGCCGCGCCCGACCCCGCCGCGCTCAATCTGCGGCTCGACCCGGGCCTCGCGTTCGGGACGGGGAGCCACCCCACGACGCGGCTCTGCCTGCGCTGGCTCGAAGACCGCGTCCGCCCCGGCGCCACGGTGCTCGACTACGGGTGCGGTTCCGGTATATTGGCCATCGCCGCGCTCCTGCTGGGCGCACGCGCGGCCACCGGCGTGGACGTGGATCCCGCGGCACTCGCCGCGGCGCGCGCGAACGCCGCCCGCAACGCCGTCCCGGCGCGCTTCGTCGAAACCGACTTCCCGCTGCCTGCCGACGCGGACCTCGTGGTGGCCAACATTCTCGCGAACCCGCTGATCGTGCTCGCCCCCGCGCTCGCGGCGCACTGCCGCCCGGGGGGGCGCATCGCGCTCGCCGGCATCCTCGCGCCGCAGGCCGAGGCGGTGGTCGCGGCGTACGCCGAGTGGTGCGCGCTCGCGCCGTTCGGGGAGGAAGAGGGCTGGGTCTGCCTGGAGGGCGTGCGCCGATGAAGATGAGCACCCGCTGCCCGGCCTGCGGGACCGCGTTCCGGATCTACCCGCACCATCTCGCGGCCCGCGACGGGCAGGTGCGCTGCGGGCGATGCACGTCGATCTTCGACGCGCGCAGCGCGCTCGCGACGGAAGACGACGCCGTCGAGCTCCCGGTGGCGGCGCCGGCGCCGCCGCCGGTCGCCACGCCCTCGCACGCGCCCGTACACGCGGAGACGCTCGCGCAGGTCGCGGCGGTGGCGACCCAGCCCGTCCCCGCCGCGGCCCCGCCGGAGCCCGAGATCTCGGTGTCCGACGACGACTCCGAGTTCGAGTTCGGCCCGCGCGCGCGGCGGCGCTCCCGTCTGGCCGCCGCGGCCTGGGGGGCGGGCGCGCTGGTCGCGGCGCTCGCGCTGGCGGGCCAGCTCGCCCATGCGTATCGCGGCGAGCTCGCGCGCGCGCTCCCCGGATCCCTGCCCTGGCTCGAGGCCGGGTGCAAGCGCCTCGGCTGCACGATCCCGCCCCCGCGCCGCGTGGACCTCCTCAGCATCGAGGCCTCGGAGCTCGCCGCGGAGCGCACCGCCCCGGGCGTGCTGACGCTCACCGCCGCGCTGCGCAACCGGGCAGCGTTCGCCCAGGCCTACCCGCACCTCGAGCTGACGCTCACCGACGCCGCGGACCAGCCGGTCGCGCGGCGCGTGCTCGACCCGCGCGAGTACGCCGGCGCCGACGCGGCGCGCCGCGCCGGCGCGGCGTTCCCCGCCGGCGCGGAGCAGCCGGTGCGCCTGCACATCGACGCCGCGGGCCTGAACGCCCGGGGCTACCGCATCTTTCTCTTCTATCCGCACCAATCCCGATGAAGATCCTCATCTGCGGCTCGATCGCCTACGACAACATCATGGTGTTCCGCGGGCGGTTCAGGGAGCACATCCTCCCCGAGCAGATCCACATCCTCAACGTCGCGTTCCTCGTGCCGGAGCTGCGGCGCGAGTTCGGCGGCTGCGCCGGCAACATCGGCTACAACCTCAAGCTGCTCGGCGGCGACCCGCTCCTGATGGCCACCGTCGGGGAGGACGCCGGGCCCTATCTCGCGCGCCTCGACGCGCTCGGGCTCGCGCGCGACCAGGTGCGCACCGTGCCCGGCACGCTCACCGCCCAGGCGTTCATCACCACCGACCTGGACGACAACCAGATCACCGCCTTCCACCCGGGCGCGATGAACCACGCGCACGAGAACCGGATCGGGGCGCACCTCGGCGCAGGGCTCGCGATCGTGGCGCCCGACGGCCGCGACGGGATGATGCGGCACGCGCAGGAGCTCGCCGCCGCGCGCATCCCGTTCGTGTTCGACCCCGGCCAGGGCCTGCCGATGTTCGACGGCCCGGAGCTGCTCGGGATGATCGACGCGGCGAGCTACCTCGCGGTGAACGACTACGAGGGCCGCATGCTGGAGGAGAAGACCGGGCGCCCGCTGGCGGCGCTCGCGCGCATGGTCGACGCGCTGATCGTCACGAAAGGGGCGAGCGGCTCCACGATCTACGCGCGCGGCGCGCAGCACGACATCCCCAGCGTGCGCGCGGAGCAGGTGGTGGACCCGACCGGCTGCGGCGACGCCTACCGCGCGGGGCTGCTCTACGGCATCGCCGCGGGACACGACTGGCCCGTGGTCGGCCGGATCGCCTCGGTCATGGGCGCGCTCAAGGTGGCCGCGCGCGGCGGCCAGAACCACCGCCCGACGCGCGCCGACATCGACGCGCTCTACCGCCGGAGCTTCGGCGCCGCGGTGCTCTGAGCGGGCGCGCGCCTACAGCGCGGCGCGCAGCAGCTCCGCGTTGCGCGCGAGCTCCTCGCGCGGCGGGTTCTTCACCGGCCACACGAGCTTCATCCCGTCGCCCGCGCGGCGCGGCAGGACGTGGACGTGGAAGTGGAACACGGTCTGCTCCGCCGCCGCCCCGTTCGCCTGGAACAGGTTGACGCCTTCGGGGGCGAGCGCCGCGCGCAGCGCGCGGGCGACGCGGGCGGTCGTGCGCATGACGGCTGCGGCGAGCGTGTCGTCGAGCCCGAAGACGTTCTCCACGTGCGCCTTGCAGGCGACCAGCATGTGCCCGGGGTTGACCGAGCCGATGTCCATGAAGGCGATCGTGTGCTCGTCCTCGAAGACGACGTTCGCCGGGATCTGCCTCGCCACGATCTTGCAGAACACGCAGTTGTCCATCGGTCGCTCCCGTCTAGAATGCGCGCGGCGAACCCGACCATGCGCCCGCGCAGCACACCCGTTCCGGCCCGCATCGCACGCGTCCTGCGCCTCGCCGCGCACCTCGCGCGCGGGCTCTGGATCGTGCGCACGCGCTACGCGCGCCTGCCGCCCGCCGCGCAGGACGACGAGCTGCGCCGCTGGTCGCGCGCGCTGCTCGCGATTCTACGGGTCGAGGTGCGCGCCCACAACGCCCCGCAGACGCTCCCCGAGCGCTGCCTGCTCGTGTCGAACCACGTGTCGTGGCTCGACGTCTTCGCGCTCTACGCGGTCGCGCCGGGCCTCTTCGTCGCGAAGTCGGAGATCCGCGCCTGGCCGGTCGTCGGCGGGCTCGTGCGCCGGGTCGGCACGCTCTTCATCGAGCGCGGCAGCCGCCGCCACGTCCACCGCACCAACGCGCGCGTGGCCGCCGCGCTCGCGACCGGACGGCTGGTCGCGGTCTGCCCGGAAGGCACCACGACCGACGGCCGGACGGTCGCGCACTTCCACGCCGCGCTGCTGCAGCCGGCGATCGACGCGCGCGCCGGGGTGCTGCCGGTCACCCTGCGCTTCCTCGACGGCGACGGCGCGCACACCGACGCGCCGAACTACGTCGGCGACGTGTCGCTCGCGCGGTCGGTGTGGCGCATCGCCGCGACGCCCGGCATGACGGTGGAGCTCCGCTTCGGGCCGTGCGTCAACACGGAGGGTGCGCATCGCCGCACACTCGCGCAGCGGCTGCACGGCATCATCGCACACGACCTGGGCCTGCCGCCGGCGCGCACGCGGCCTGGAACACCCGCCGGTCCTCGAGCCGCACCGCCGTCAGCCGCCCGCCCCACACGCACCCCGTGTCGAGCGCCAGCAGATCCGGAGTGAGGCGCAGGCCGAGCGCGGACCAGTGCCCGCACACGATCGGCACGCCGCGGGTCTTTCGCCCCGGGACCTCGAACCACGGCAGGTAGCCGGGCAGGGCCTTCTCGATCTCGCCTTTCACGCTGAAGTCCATGGCACCGTCCGGCGTGCAGAACCGCATGCGGGTCATCGCGTTCACGATGACGCGCAACCGCTCGTCGCCCGCGAGCGCGTCGCGCCAGGCCGCGGGCCGGGAGCCGTACAGCGCCGGATAGAGCGCCAGGTGATCCGGACCGCGGAGCGCGGCTTCCACCTCCGCCGCAAGCGCGGCCGCCTGCTCGATGGTCCAAGCGGGCAGCAGACCGGCGTGGACCAGCGCGTACTCGCCCTCCACGTGCAGCAACGGGCGGTGCCTGAGCCAGTGGAGGAGCGCGTCGCGGTCGGGCGCAGCGGCCAGATCCTCGAGCGTGTCGTCCGCCCTGCGCCGCGCCTTGCCCGCGAGCAGCGCGAGCGCATGCAGGTCGTGGTTGCCGTGCACCACGACCGCCCGCTCGCCGAGCGCACGGACGAATCGCAGCACCGCGGCCGACTGCGTGCCACGGTTCACCAGGTCGCCGACGAACCACAGGACGTCGCGCGCGGGCGAGAAGCCGATCTCTCCCAGGAGCGCCTGCAGCGCGTCGTGGCACCCCTGCACGTCGCCGATCGCGTAGGTCGCCATTCAGAGCGACCGATCCACGCGCCGGTACTGCACCGCCTCGGCGACGTGCACGGCCCCGATGAAATCGGCCCCGGCGAGATCCGCGATCGAACGCGCGAGGCGCAGCACGCGGTGGTAGGCGCGCGCCGAGAGATTGAGCCGCGCGATGGCGGTCTTGAGCAGGCCCTCGGCGGCGGGGTCGGCGCGGCAGTGCTTCTCGGTGTCGCGCGTGGAGAGCTCCGCGTTGGCCTTGCCCTGGCGCGAGAGCTGCAGTGCGCGGGCGCGCGCGACGCGCTCGCGCACCGCCGCGCTCGTCTCGCCGGCCGCAGGTCCAGTCAGCTCCGCCTCGGGCACCGCGGGCACCTCGACGTGGATGTCGATGCGGTCGAGCAGCGGCCCGGACAGCTTGCCGCGGTAGCGCGCCACCTGGTCCGGCGTGCAGCGGCACTTGCCGTTGAGGTGACCGAGATAGCCGCAGGGGCAGGGGTTCATCGCCGCGACCAGCTGGAAGCGCGCGGGGAACTCGGCCTGCCGCGCGGCGCGCGAGATCGACACGCGGCCCGACTCGAGCGGCTCGCGCAGCACCTCGAGCACCCGGCGATCGAATTCGGGCAGCTCGTCGAGGAAGAGCACGCCACGGTGCGCGAGCGAAATCTCGCCGGGCCGCGGGTCGCTGCCGCCGCCGACGAGCGCGACCGCCGAGGCCGTGTGGTGCGGGGCGCGGAACGGGCGCTGGCGCCAGCGCTCGACGCGAAAGCCGCCGGACGCGAGCGACTGGACCGCCGCCGCGTCGAGCGCCTCCTGGTCGGTCATCGGCGGCAGCAACCCCGGCAACCGGGCCGCGAGCATCGACTTCCCGGTGCCGGGCGGCCCGCTCATGAGCACCGAGTGGCCGCCAGCGGCCGCCACTTCGAGCGCGCGCTTGGCCTGCGCCTGCCCGCGAACGTCGGAGAGGTCCGGATATGTGAGCGCTTCCTCTCCCGGATGTTCCCGGAACTGCTCGAGTCGCTTCCTGTCGGTCAGGTGCTCACAGACCTCGAGCAGCGTCGCCGCCGGATAGATCAGTGCGTCGCGGACGAGCGCTGCTTCGCGTGCGCTCGCGGTCGGGAGCACGAACGCGCGGCCGGACCGCGCCGCGTGCAGCGTCATCGCGAGCGCGCCGCGCACCGCGCGCAGCTCGCCCGACAGCGACAGCTCGCCGGCGAACTCGAATCCGTCGAAGCGCGTGGCCGGAATCTGACCCGAGGCCGCGAGGATGCCGAGCGCGATCGGCAGGTCGAAGCGGCCGCTCTCCTTCGGCAGCTCGGCGGGGGCGAGATTGACGGTGATGCGGCGGGCCGGAAACTCGAAGCGGCAGTTCACGAGCGCCGCGCGCACGCGGTCCCGCGCCTCTTTCACCTCGGTGTCGGGCAGGCCGACGATCGCGAAGCTCGGCAGGCCGTTCGCGAGATGGACCTCGACGGTGACCGGCGGCGCCTGCAGGCCGGCCAGGGCGCGGGAATGGAGGACCGCGAGCGGCATTGCGGCGGCAGGTCGTTGAGCCCGGAGAGTTGAACGCCCGAGCCCCGGCCGCCGCCGACCGGATCAGCGCGCCGCCTGGGGCGCGTCCGGACGCTCGAGCGCGGCGACCCGCGCTTCCAGGGCGGCGAGCTTCTCCAGCGTCCGCGCGAGCAGCTTCGCCTGCACGTCGTACTCCTCGCGCGTCACCACGTCGAGTCGGGCGAGGCCCGCGGAGACGAGCGCGCGCACGTTCCGCTCGATGTCCCGGGCCGGACTGCCGGCGGCGAGCGCGCTCACCTTTGCGCTGAGCTCGTCGAAGAATCGGTTCGGCTGCATGGTGCGTCCTTCGGTTCGGCCGGGCCAGTCTAGCACCGCGCCTGCGCCGCCTGCGGGACGTCCGGGCGACGTCCTTCGAAGCATCGAACTGGTGCGCGGCGGGATCGGTCGCGCCCCGTCACGGTGCCCCGTCGCCCCCGTTCTTCGCCGCGCGTAACGCAAGCATCTGTTTCCGGGAGAAAAACTGCCCTGGCATGGGACGTGCTGAAGCGTTCGACGTTCTATCAATCCTGTCTTGGGGAGCCCTGGATGAAAAAACGTCTGCTCGCGGCCGCAACGGCCGCTCTCACCGCGCCCGGCACGCCCGTGCTCGCGCAAGATTCGCCGCACACGCTCACCGCGAACGTGGGCCTGTTCAGCGAGTACATCTTCCGCGGCGTCACGCAGACCGCCGGAGACCCGGCCGTCCAGGGCGGGTTCGACTACGGCCACACGAGCGGCTTCTATGTCGGGACCTGGGCGTCGAACGTGAGCTGGCTGACCGATTTCGGCACCTACACCTCGTCCAGCATCGAGTGGGATTTCTACGGCGGCTTCAAGCGCAACTTCGGCAGCACCGATTTCTACTATGACGTCGGAACGATCTATTACTACTACCCCGGAACCAGGGCCCCCGGCGCGCTGAACGCGAATACCTGGGAGCTGTACGCCGGGCTCGGCTGGAAGTGGCTCGGGGTCAAGTACTCCTACAGCCTGCAGGACTACTTCGGCGCGCGGCCGACCGGCCAGAAGACCGACGGCACCTGGTATCTCGACTTCTTCGCGAACTACCCGATCGGCGAGACCGGCTTCACCCTGATCGGGCACTACGGGATCCTCGACGTCAAGAACGACGGCAACCAGGATGCGGCGACGAAGGCCTCGTACGACGACTGGAAGATCGGCGCCTCGTACACGGTGCCCGCGGGCTTCTTCAAGGGCCTGGAAGCGGGCCTGTACTACACCGACACCAACGTGAAGAACTCCGCGGTGACCGGGACGAACTTCTACACCGACCTGAACGGGTTGAACACGGCCGACGACGCGTTCGTGTTCTACGTCAAGAAGACATTCTGAGGGAGGGGATGCGCATGAAACTGGTCAGCGCGATCATCAAGCCGTTCAAGCTCGACGAGGTGCGCGAAGCGCTCTCCGCCATCGGCGTGCAGGGCATCACGGTCACCGAGGTGAAGGGGTTCGGGCGGCAGAAGGGCCACACCGAGCTCTACCGCGGCGCCGAGTACGTCGTCGACTTTCTGCCGAAGGTCAAGATCGACGCCGCGATCGAGAGCGACCTGTTGGAGCAGGTGGTGGAGGCGATCGAGAAGGCCGCCAATACCGGCAAGATCGGCGACGGGAAGATCTTCGTCTTCGACCTCGAGCAGGTCGTCCGCATCCGCACCGGCGAGACCGGCGCGGCAGCCATCTGAGGGAGCACAACCATGAAAAAGCTGATTGCGCTGCTCGCGCTCTTCGGCGCCGTGACCTTGGGCGCCCCGGGCCTTGCGCTCGCCCAGGACAAGCCGGGCGCGGCGGCCGCCGTCGAGACGAAGTCCGCCGCGGCCGCCCCGGCGGCGGCCGCGGCAGCCGCCGCCGCCGAGAAACCCGCGCAGGCCGCGCCACCCGCGCCGACGCCGAACAAGGGTGACGTCACGTGGATGCTGATCTGCACCGCGCTCGTCATCCTGATGAGCGTGCCGGCGCTCGCGCTCTTCTACGGCGGGATGGTGCGCGCGAAGAACATGCTGTCGGTGCTGATGCAGGTGTTCGTGACCTTCGCGCTGATCACGGTGCTGTGGTTCGTCTACGGCTACAGCCTCGCGTTCACCGAGGGCAACGCCTTCATCGGCGGCTTCGACCGGCTCTTCCTGAGCGGCGCGCTCGACGCCGCCAAGGGCGAGTTCGCAATGGCGGCGACCTTCAGCAAGGGCGTCGTGATCCCCGAGATCGTCTTCATCGCGTTCCAGGCGACGTTCGCCGCGATCACCTGCGCGCTGATCGTCGGGGCGTTCGCGGAGCGGATGAAGTTCTCCGCCGTGCTGATCTTCATGGTGATCTGGTTCACCTTCGCCTACACGCCGATCGCGCACATGGTGTGGTTCTGGCCGGGTCCGGATGCGTACACCGACGCGAAGCTGGTCGACGAGCTGAACGCCAAGGCGGGCCTGATCTGGCAGTGGGGCGCGCTCGACTTCGCGGGCGGCACCGTCGTGCACATCAACGCCGGCGTGGCCGGTCTGGTCGGCGCCTACCTCGCCGGCAAGCGCGTCGGCTGGGGCCGGGAGGCGATGTCGCCCCATAACCTGCCGCTCACCATGATCGGGGCGTCGCTGCTGTGGGTGGGCTGGTTCGGGTTCAACGCCGGCTCGGCCCTCGAGGCGGGCAACGCCGCCGCGCTCGCCTTCGTCAACACCTTCCTCGCCACGGCCTGCGCAGTGCTGTCCTGGTCGCTCGGCGAGTGGCTCGTCAAAGGCAAGCCCTCCATGCTCGGCGCGGCGTCCGGCGCGGTCGCGGGCCTGGTCGCGATTACCCCGGCGGCCGGCAACGTCGGCATTCCCGGCGCGTTCGTCATCGGTCTCGCCGCCGGGCTGGTGTGCCTCTGGGGCGTGAACGGCCTCAAGCGCATGCTCGGCGCGGACGACGCGCTCGACGTCTTCGGCGTGCACGCGGTCGGCGGCATCCTCGGCGCCCTGCTCACCGGCGTATTCAACGCGCCGGGGCTCGGCGGGCCGGGCTTCGTCACCGACTGGGTCACCGCCGCGACCGGCTTCACCAGCATCGCTGCGCAGGTCTGGATCCAGGCCAAGGCGGTCGGGGTAACGATCGTGTGGACTGCAGTCGTCGCGTTCGTCGCCTACAAGATCGCGGACCGCATCGTCGGCCTGCGCGCCACCGAGGAAGAGGAACGCGAGGGCCTGGACGTCAACTATCACGGCGAGGCCGCCTACCACGGCTGAGCCGGGGTGTAGCAGGGGCTGAGCCCGTCAGGGCTCGCTTGGAGGGCGCCCGGACGGGCGCCCTCTTTCGTCGTACCCGGCAGGATCTGACAGGACGGCGGCGCGGCGGCTTGCCCTGGGCAGCGCGATTCCCGAAGCTTGGGCGGCACCAAAGGGAACCGCCGGCTTGAGCGCGCAACGTTTCGTCCGATCCTCGTCCCTGCGGCTGTGGTCCGCCGTCATGGGCGTCGTGTTCGCCGCCGCCGCTGTCCCCGCCGCCGCGCAGAACGTGGCCGGCCGGTTCCTCACCGTGATTGGCGAGGTGCGGGTGCTCGGCCCGGGCGGCGACCGGCGTCCGGAGCGCGGCGAGGCGGTGCGGGAAGGCGAGACGATCCTGACCGGGGCCGGCGCGCTGACGCAGATCCGCCTGGCCGACGGCGGCATGCTCTCGATCCGCGGCGACACCGAGATGAAGTTCGACCGCTTCTCGCACGCGGGCGAGAACGACACCGCCTCGAGCATGTTCGTCTCGCTGCTGAAAGGCGGTTTCCGCTCGGTGACCGGGCTGATCGGCCGCCTCAATCGCGACGGATACCGCGTCACGACGCCGTCGGCGACGATCGGCATCCGCGGCACCGATCACGAGCCGGTCGTCGTCCCGCAGCCGCCGCCCGGGGTCACGCCCCCGGTGCCGCCCGGCACCTACGATCGCGTGTACTCGGGCGAGACGTTCATCCGCAGCATGCAGGGCGCCGTGCAGACCGTTCTCCCGAACCAGGTCGGGTTCATCTCCAGCGAGGGCGCGGCGCCGGTCATCCTGCCCCAGTTGCCGCCGATCTATCGCGCCGCGATCCCACCGGGAACCGCGCCGTCCGCCGGCCCGCCCGGCGGCGCACCGAGCGGCGCCCACAAGAGCGCGCCGGCACGCGCGGGCGAGGCCGGCCCCGGGCCGGTCGCCCGCCCCGGAGCCGCGCCCGAGCTGCAGCGGTCGCCCGCCCTGCAGACCGCGCCCGCGCTGCAAACGCCCCCGACGCTGCAGACCGCCCCGCTCCAGACGGCGCCGGCGATCCATCCCTCACCCGCGCTGCAGACCGCGCCGCTCCAGAACGCGCCGCTCCAGACCGCCCCGATCCAGAACGCGCCGATCCAGACCGCCCCGGCGCTCCAGACGGCACCGGCCCTGCAGACCCCGCCCGCGCTGCAGAGCGCACCGATCCAGACCGGCCCGATGCGCTAGCGGCGCCGCGTCGTTGCGATTCTTTGCGCCGGCTGTTTGACTTTCCCACCACGGCCGTCTAGCGTGGCCGCGCCCCAATGATGAACGCCGCCGAGTACCTGCTCGCGACCGGGCGCGACGAGTCGATCGCGATCGAATGCGGGGACGCGCGCATCAGCTACGGCGCGCTGCGCGACGCGGTCGCGCGTGCGGCGGCCGTTTGGCGCGCGCGCGGGCTCGGCCCGGACGATCGAGTCCTGGTCTTCGCGCCGGACTCGATCGACTGGGTCGTGGCCTACCTCGGCGCGATCTGGGCGGGCGGCGTCGCCGTCGGCCTCAACTCGCGCCTGTTCGAGCGCGAGCTCACCGCGATCCTGCACGAGAGCGGCGCGCGCTTCGCCTGGTGCACCCCCGAGGCCGCGCCGCTGCTCGAGCGCCTCGCGCGGGGCGCGGCGCAGCCGCCGCGGCCGATCGTGGCCGCGGAGTTCGCCGCCGCGATGCAAGGGGTGGCGCCGATGCCTCCGGCGCCGCGCGCCGACGACGACATGGCGCTCTGGATCTACACCTCGGGCACCACCGGCGTGCCGAAGGGCGTGATCCATGCGCAGCGGATGGTGACCGCCGCGGCCGACTTCGCGACCGCGGTGCTCGACGCGACGCCCGCGGACAGGGTGTACGCCTCGTCCAAGCTCTTCTTCGCCTACGCGCTCGGCAACGGCCTGTGCGCGAGCCTGCGGCTCGGCGCAACGCTCGTGCTCGACGCCGAGTGGCCGACCGCCGAGCGGGTCGCCGCAGTCGTCGCCCGGCATCGACCCACGATTCTCTTCAGCGTGCCGACGCTCTATTTGAAGATGCTCCAGAGCGGCGTCGCGCAGCGGCTGACCGGGATCCGTCGCTGCGTCTCCGCCGGCGAGGCGCTGCCGCTCGCGGTGCGGCGCGCCTGGCGCGCGGCCACCGGCATCGAGCTCGTCAGCGGATACGGCGCCTCGGAGACGATCGTCCTCGTCTTCCAGTGCAGCGACGAGAGCGGCGCGCTCTCGTTTCTCCCGCGCGTCGAGCTGCGGCTGCCGCAGCCGGCGCCCGAGCCCGGCGCGCCGCACCGGGTCTGGCTGCGCCACCCGTCCGTGGCGCTCGGATACTGGCAACGGGCGGAGGCGACGCGCGACGCCTTCAGCGCGGGCTGGTTCTCGCCCGGCGACCTGTTCGAGCGCGCGCCGGACGGGCGCTGGCGGCTGTGCGGGCGCAGCGACGACATGCTGAAGATTTCGGGCCAGTGGGTGAGCACGATCGAAGTCGAGCAGGCGCTCGCCGACGGCTGCGGCGCGAGCGTGCGGGAGCTCGCCGCCGTGGGCTTCCGCAATCCAGACGGCCTGTCGTCGATCGCCGTGTTCGCGGTCGCCAGCCCGGGCGCGGAGGAGCGCGCACGGCACGCGCTGCAGCAGGCGATCGAGGCGCTGCCCAAGCTCAAGCGCCCGCGCGAGGTGCGCTGGCTCGGCGAGCTGCCCAAGACGCCGACCGGCAAGCTGCAGCGCCAGCGCCTGCGCGCGGCGCTGCCCGCCGAGGAGTGAAGCCGCCGCTCAGCGCACCAGGTGGCGGCAGTGCGTCTCGCGCGTGAAGAGGACGAGCGCGACCGCCACGCCCATCCACGCGAGCATCAGCATGAAGCCGGCGCGGTAGGCGTCGAGGTCGAACACGCGCACCCCGTCGGCCGTCTCGCCGCTCCACATGCGGTCGAGCACCCAGCCGACCGCGGGCTGCAGCAGCATGCCGCCGAGCATGTTGCCCATGTTGGTGATGCCGCCCGCGGTGCCGGCGAGCGCGGGCGCGACCGACTCCTTGACCAGCGCGAAGCCGATCATCACCGCCGCGGAGGCGAAGCCGATCGCACACAGCAGCGTCGCGAGGACCGCGAGCGGCAGGTTCTCCACGAACGTCACCACGATCCAGCCGACGAATGCGCTCGCGGCGCCCACGAGGTAGATCGGCTGGCGTTCGCCCATGCGGTCGGAGAGCGCGCCGAGCACCGGGCCGCCGAACGCCCACGCCGCGAGCAGGAGCGAGGCCATGCCGGCGGCGGTCGCGGTGGACAGCCGGTAATGGGTGACCAGGAACGGCACGCCCCACAGCCCCGCGAACGTGAGCGGCGCGCCCGCCACTGCGCCGTTGATGACGAACACGAGCCAGGTGTTGCGCGCGCGCAGGGCCGCGCGCAGGCCGCCGAGCACCGAGTGGCTCGCCGCGCCGGGCCGCCGCTCGGGGGCATGACTGCGATATCCGAAGTCGCGCGGATCGTCGCGCACCAGGAGCCAGGTCGCGACCGCCACGGCCGCGGTCAGCACGCCGCTCGCGATCATCACCGGCCGCCAGCCGAACGCGTCCGCCGCCCAGCGCAGCGGCGCGCCGGCCGAAACGGCGCCGACCACGCCGGTCGCGACCGCCAGACCGGTGATGGTCGCGAAGCGCGCATGCTCGAACCAGTGGGTCGAGAGCTTCAGCATGCAGACGAACGCGACACCCACCGCGCCGCCGATCAGGAAGCGGCCGAAGGCGACCAGCGCGTAGGACTCCGCGAGCCCGAACAGGAGGGCGCCGGCCGCGGCGACCATCCCGCCGAGCGCGAGGGTGCGCCGCGCGCCCCAGTGGTCGGCGAGCAGCCCGGTCGGGATCTGCATCGCGACGTAGCTGTAGAAGTACACCGCCGACAGGTTGCCGAGCGCGGCCGCGGTGAGCGCGAACTCGGCCGAGAGCTCGCGCGTGAGCACCGCCGGCGCGACGCGCTGGAAGAACCCGATGAGGTAGAGCGCGGCGCCGAGACCCCAGACCGCGAAGGCGAGGAGCAGGGGCGGATGCGCCGCGCCGCGGGGCGCCCTCACGGCCGAGCGAGCCATCCGAGCGGGCGGCTCCCTACCACCGCGCCCGCGTCAACACTGCTCCCAGGGCAGCCCCTCGAAGCGCCAGCCGGCCGTCGTGCCGCGATGATGCTGGTCGTCGAGCTCGCCCTCGAACCCGTGCAGCACGTTGTACACGCGCGTGAACCCGGCCTGGAGCAGCGCCTCCCCGGCCTCGACCGAGCGGTTGCCGCTGCGGCAGATGAGGACGATCGGCCGGTGCGCGTGGTTCGTGCCGGCAAGCTTCTTCACCTGGCCGACGAAGTGCGGGTTGACGTCCCAGTCCGGACCGTCGTTCCAGGCGACGTGGAGCGCGCCGACGGGGTGGCCGACGAAGAGGTACTCCATCTCGCTCCGGCAGTCGACGAAGAGCGCGTTCGGATTGGTCTTCAGGAACTCGGCGGTTTCCTTGGGCGTCAGGTGCTTCATGGGCGGGCCTCGCGGGGAGGCGAATTCTAGCCCTTCCGGCCCCGAGCGCGCGCGCGCTCGGGTTTCCGTGCGCCTGCAACAAGTCGTGTGTTGACAAGGGTCTAGTGCGCCAGTAGCCTTCGACTGCGGCGCCGATTTGACGCTTCAGCTTGCGGGCGCCTCCGGACCATGGGGTCCGGGTGAAACAAATACGGCTAAAGCGAGGGAAACCCGTTTGGCCGGCAGGCTGGACGGGTTTTTTCGTCTCATGATCATGCGTCCCGATGGCTCGGCCGCCCGCCTCGACCGCCGCATCCTGCCCGGTCGAGCAAGGGGGCACGCCCCCTTGTAGATCCCCCGATCTCGAGGCATTGCACACGCTTTCACCCGATGCGACCAGACCGCACGACCGAACTTCGCGCCCTCCTCGACCGCCGCATCCTGGTGCTGGACGGCGCGATGGGCACGATGATCCAGAACCACAAGCTCACCGAGGCGGACTACCGCGGCGAGCGCTTCCGCGACTGGCCGCAGGACCTGCGCGGCAACAACGACGTCCTCGTCCTCACCCGGCCCGAACTCGTCGCCGACATCCACCGCGCGTACCTCGCCGCCGGCGCCGACCTCATCGAGACCAACACCTTCAACGCCAACCGGCCGTCGATGGCCGATTACGGCATGGCGGACCTGGTGTACGAGCTCAACCGCACCGCCGCCGGAATCGCGCGCGCGGCGGCCGACGAGTGGAGCGCGCGCACGCCGGACCGGCCGCGCTTCGTCGCCGGCGCGCTCGGGCCCACCAACAAGACCGCGTCGATCTCCCCCGACGTGAACGACCCCGGCTTCCGCAACATCGCGTTCGACGAGCTGGTCGAGGCGTACGCGGAAGCGCTGCGCGGCCTGTGCGACGGGGGCGCGGACCTGATCCTGGTCGAGACCGTGTTCGACACCCTGAACGCGAAGGCGGCGATCTTCGCCATCCGGCGCCACTTCGACGAGGCCGGCGCGCGCCTGCCGGTCATCGTGTCGGGCACGATCACCGACCAGTCCGGCCGGACGCTCACCGGGCAGACCACCGAAGCGTTCTGGAACTCGGTGCGGCACGCCGAGCCGCTCGCGGTCGGACTCAACTGCGCGCTCGGCGCGAAGCTGATGCGGCCGTACGTCGAGGAGCTCGCGCGCGTCGCCGACACCTACGTCTCCTGCTACCCGAACGCCGGGCTGCCGAACCCGCTGTCCGAGACCGGCTACGACGAGACGCCCGACTACACCGCCGGGCTGCTCGAGGAGTTCGGTCACGCGGGGTTCCTGAACATCGTCGGCGGCTGCTGCGGGACGACGCCGGCGCACATCGCGGCGATCGCGCGCGCGGTGGCCGCGCTGCCCCCGCGCCGGGTCCCGCAGGTCGAGCGCAAGCTGCGGCTCTCGGGCCTGGAGGCGTGCAACATCGGCGAGGGATCGCTCTTCGTGAACGTCGGCGAGCGCACCAACGTCACCGGCTCGAAGGCGTTCGCGCGCCTGATCCTGGCCGGCGACTACGGCGCCGCGCTCGCCGTCGCGCGCCAGCAGGTCGAGAACGGCGCGCAGATCATCGACGTCAACATGGACGAGGCGATGCTCGACTCCGAGCGCGCCATGGTGACCTTCCTCAACCTGCTCGCCGCGGAGCCGGACATCTCGCGCGTGCCGGTCATGCTCGACAGCTCGAAGTGGTCGGTCATCGAGGCCGGCCTCAAGTGCGTGCAGGGCAAGCCGATCGTCAACTCGATCTCGCTCAAGGAGGGCCACGCCGAGTTCGTGAAGCACGCCCGCCTCGCGCGCCGCTACGGGGCGGCGGTGGTGGTGATGTCGTTCGACGAGATGGGCCAGGCCGACACGCTCGAGCGCCGCACCCAGATCGCGCGCCGCAGCTACGACGTGCTGGTGAACGAGGTCGGCTTCCCGGCCGAGGACATCATCGTCGACCCGAACATCTTCGCGGTCGCGACCGGCCTGGAGGAGCACAACAACTACGGCGTGGACTTCATCGAGGCGACCCGCTGGATCCGGCGCAACCTGCCCGGCGCCCAGGTGTCCGGCGGCCTGTCGAACCTGTCGTTCTCGTTCCGCGGCAACGAGCCGGTGCGCGAGGCGATGCACACCGCGTTCCTGTACCACGCGATCCAGGCCGGCCTGACGATGGCGATCGTCAACGCCGGCCAGCTCGGGGTCTACGCGGACATTCCGAAGGACCTCCTCGAGCACGTCGAGGACGTCATCCTCAACCGCCGCCCGGACGCGACCGAGCGGATGGTGAAGTTCGCCGAGACGGTTAAGGCGGGCGGCAAGGCGAAGGAGGAGGACCTCTCCTGGCGCAAGGCCTCGGTCGAGGAGCGGCTCGCGCACGCGCTGGTGCAGGGCATCTCGACCTACATCGTCGCCGACACCGAGGAGGCGCGGCTCGCGGCCGAGCGCCCGATCCAGGTGATCGAGGGCCCGCTGATGGACGGCATGAACGTCGTCGGCGACCTGTTCGGCGCCGGCAAGATGTTCCTGCCGCAGGTGGTCAAGTCCGCGCGCGTGATGAAGCAGGCGGTCGCGCACCTGGTGCCCTTCATCGAGGCCGAGAAGGCGGCCTCCGGCGACGCGAAGCCGAAGGGCAAGATCGTCGTCGCGACCGTGAAGGGCGACGTGCACGACATCGGCAAGAACATCGTCGCGGTGGTGCTCCAGTGCAACAACTTCGAGGTGCTCAACCTCGGGGTGATGGTGCCGGCGCAGAAGATCCTGCAGGTCGCGCGCGAGGAGCGCTGCGACATCATCGGCCTCTCGGGCCTGATCACGCCCTCGCTCGAGGAGATGGCGCACGTGGCGCGCGAGATGGCGCGCGAGGGGTTCGCCCTTCCGCTGCTGATCGGCGGCGCGACCACCTCGCGCGTGCACACCGCGGTGAAGATCGCGCCCAACTACCCCGGCCCGGTGGTGTACGTGCCCGACGCGTCGCGCTCGGTCGGGGTGTGCACCAGCCTGCTCTCGACCGAGCAGCACGCCGCGTACGTCGCCGAGGTGAAGGCCGACTACCAGCGCATCCGCGCGCAGCACGCCGCGAAGAAGGGCCAGGCGCCGCTCGTCGGCCTCGCGGAGGCGCGCGCCAACTACTTCCCGATCGACTGGTCGAGCTACTCGCCGCCGCAGCCGAAGCAGCCGGGACGGCACGAGCTGCGCGACTACGACCTCGCCGAGCTCGCCCGCTACATCGACTGGACGCCGCTCTTCCAGGCCTGGGAGCTGACCGGCAGCTACCCGAAGATCCTCGACGACCCGGTGGTCGGGGAGACCGCGCGCCAGGTGCTCGCCGACGCGCAGGCGATGCTGGAGCGCATCGTGCGCGAGAAGTGGCTCACCGCGAACGGGGTGCTCACGCTCCTGCCGGCCGACGCGGTGGGCGACGACGTCGAGGTCTACACCGACGACTCGCGCCGCACGGTAATGGCGACGTTCCGTTTCCTGCGCCAGCAGACGCAGAAGGCCGACGATCGCCACAACCTCTGCCTCGCCGACTACGTCGCGCCGCGCGCCTCCGGCCGCCGCGACTGGATCGGCGCCTTCGCGGTGAGCGCGGGCCTCGGCTGCGAGGAGCGCGTGAAGGCGTTCGAGGCCGCGCACGACGACTACAGCGCGATCATGCTGAAAGCGCTCGCCGACCGCCTCGCCGAGGCCTTCGCCGAACGGCTGCACGAGCGCGTGCGCAAGGAGTTCTGGGGCTACGCGCCGCACGAGTCGCTCACCTGCGCCGAGCTCATCCGCGAGCAGTACGCCGGCATCCGCCCGGCGCCCGGCTACCCGGCCTGCCCCGACCACACCGAGAAGGGCCCGCTCTTCGACCTGCTCGGCGCGTCGGCGCTCGGCATCACGCTCACCGAGAGCTACGCGATGTGGCCGCCGGCGAGCGTGAGCGGGCTCTACTTCTCGCACCCGCAGGCGCACTACTTCGCGGTCGGCAGGATCGGCCGCGACCAGGTCGAGGACTACGCGCGGCGCAAGGGGCTGGAGTTGCAGAAGACTGAGCGCTGGCTCGCGCCGGCGCTCGCGTACGAAGCGTAGCTACCGGTCCCCCGGCCGCGCGGAGAGGCGCACCGCCTCGAGCGCGCGCGCGTCCCACCCGCCGCCGAGCGCGCGCACGAGCTGGACGCTCGCGCCGAACCGCCGGCCCTGCACGCTGAGCAGCGTGCGCTCGTTGTTGAGCGCGATGGTCTGCGCGGCGATGACGTTCAGGAAGCTCACGATGCCGGCGTTGTACTGGTTCGTCGTGAGCTCGACCGACTGGCGGGCGGCGCGCGTGGCCTCCTCCAGGTAGCGCGCCTCCTCGGCCAGGATCCGCAGCGCCGCGAGGTTGTCCTCCACCTCCTGGAAGCCCGCCAGCACCGTCTGGCGGTACTCGGCCACCTGCCCGTCGTACGCGGCGATCGCCTGGTCGGAGACGGCGCGCCGCAGGCCGCCGTCGAAGAGCGTCTGCGCGAGCGCGGCCCCGAGCGACCAGAACCAGCTCGGCGCCGAGAGCCAGTCGGCGAAGCTCCCGCTGCGGTAGCCGCCCGCCGCCGACAGCGTGAGCGACGGGTAGAACGCGGCCTGCGCGACGCCGATGCGCGCATTGGCCGCGGCCACGGCCCGTTCGGCCGCCGCGATGTCCGGCCGGCGCTCGAGCAGCTCCGAGGGCACGCCGACCGGGATCGCGGGCAGGACCGCCACCACCGCGGTGGCCGGCGCGATCGACAGGTCGGCGGGCGGCACGCCGACGAGCACCGCGATGGCGTGCTCGAGCTGGGCGCGGTCGAGCCCGACGTCCACGCGCTGGGCCTGCGCGCTCTGCAACTGCACCTCCGCCTGCACCACGTCGACCTTGGCCGCGACCCCCGCGGCGTAGCGGTTGCGCGTGAGCTGGAGCGAACGCTCGTAAGCGGCGACGGTCTCGTCGAGCAGTCGGCGCTGGGCGTCGGCGACGCGCAGCGCGATGTAGGTCTGGACGAGCGCCGCCTGCGTGGACAGCCGCGCCGCCTCGAGGTCCGCCGCGCTCGCCTGCCAGTTGGCCTCGCCCGCCTCGACCCCGCGCCGCACCCGGCCCCACACGTCGAGCTCCCAGCTCGCGCTCGCCGCGAGGTCGTAGTTGTTGGAGGTGACGGCCGATGCGCCCGCGCCCGACGGGGAGCGGGTGCGGACGGCGGACGCGCCCGCGCTCACGGTCGGAAAGAGGCCCGCGCGCGCCTGCGCGGCGAGCGCCTGCGCCTGCCGCAGGTTCGCCTCGGCGATCCTGATCGTCTGGTTGGACACGTCCACCCGCGCGGCCAGGGCGTCGAGCTCGCGGTCGCCGAACATCGTCCACCACTCGCCGCGCGCGAGCTGGTCGCGCGGCTCGGCGCGCTTCCAGCCTGCCATCTCCTTGTACGCCGCGGGCGTCCCGGCGTCCGGGCGCACGTAGTCCGGGCCGACCATGCAGCCGCCGAGCGCCAGGACGGCGGCGAGAACGAGGCCGCGCCGGCGCATCACGGCGCCCCCAGCGCGGGGTGACCGGCGCGCGCGAGCCTGCGCCGGCACCAGTGGCGGAACCGGTCCAGGTACAGGTACACGACCGGCGTCGTGTAGAGGGTGAGGAGCTGGCTGAGAATCAGCCCGCCCACGATCGCGATGCCGAGCGGCTGGCGCAGCTCCGCCCCGTCGCCCGATTTCAGCGCGAGCGGCAGCGCACCGAGGAGCGCCGCCATGGTGGTCATCATGATCGGCCGGAAGCGCAGGCTGCAGGCTTGCCGGATCGCCGCGGCCGGCGACTTGCCCTCGGCGCGCTCCGCCTGCAGCGCGAAGTCGACCATCATGATCGCGTTCTTCTTTACCAGGCCGATCAGGAGGAACACGGCGATCAGCGCGATCACGCCGAACTCGGCGCCGAACGCCCGCAGCGCGAGCAGCGCGCCGACGCCCGCGGAGGGCAGCGTCGACAGGATCGTGACCGGCAGGACGAAGCTCTCGTACAGGATGCCGAGCACGAGGTACATCGCCACGATCGCGGCGAGGATCAGCCACGGCTGGCGTGCGAGCGTGGTCTGGAAGCTGCGCGCCGTGCCCTGGAACCCGCCGTAGATCGTCGTCGGCATCCCGATCCGCGCCATCGTGTCCTCGATCACCGCGGTGGCGGTGGAGAGCGACACGCCCTCGGGCAGGCTGAACGAGATCGTGGACGCCGCGAACTGCCCCTGGTGGTTCACCGAGAGCGGCGTGTTGGTGAACTCGTAGCGCGCCACCGCGGCGAGCGGCACCTGCTGCCCGGAGGGCGTGCGCAAGTGCAGGTCCTTCAACGCCTCCGGGCTCTGGGCGTAGCGGGGATCGACCTCCATGACGACGCGGTACTGGTTGCGGTCGGTGTAGATGGTCGAGACGATCGACTGTCCGAACGCGTTTCCGAGCGTGGTGTCGATGAGATCGGGCGTGATCCCGAGCCGCGAGGCGGTCGGCCGGTCGATGACGACCGTCGTCTGCAGCCCGCGCGTCTCCTGGTCGGTGCTGACGTCGGTGAGCTGCGGCACGTCCTGCAGCGCGGCCTGCAGCCGCAGCGTCCAGGTCCGCAGCAGCTCGATGTCGTCGCTCTGCAGGGTGTACTGGTACGACCCGGTGCCCGGACGGCCGCCGATGCGCACGTCCTGCACCGGCACGAGCCACAGGTTGGTCGCGGGCACCGCCGCGAGCCGCGCGCGCAGCCGCGCGACGACCGCCGTCGCGGAGGCGCGCCGCTCGGCGAGCGGCTTGAGCGCGACGAACATCGTGCCGGAGTTGCGCGAGCCGCCGCCGGTCACCGCGGTCACCTGCTCCACCGCCGGGTCGGCGCGCACGATCTCGACCAGGCGATCCATCTTCGCGCGCGTCGCCGCGAACGAGCTCGACTGGTCGGTGCGGATCCAGCCGATCAGCCGGCCGGTGTCCTGCTGCGGGAAGAAGCCCTTCGGGATGCTCGCGTAGAGGTAGACGTTGAGTCCGACCGTGGCCGCGAGCACCGCGATCGTGACGAGCGAATGGCGCAGCGCCCGGTCGAGGCTGCGCTCGTAGCCCCGGCGCAACGCGTCCTGCCAGCGGCCGATCGCCGCCGACACCCGGCCCTCCGCGCCGGGCCGGGGCCGGTCGAGCAGCCGTGCGCACATCATGGGCGTGAGGGTGAGCGAGACCAGGAGCGAGATCAGGATCGCCACCGAGAGCGTGAGCGCGAACTCGCGGAAGAACCGGCCGACGATGTCGCCCATGAACAGGATCGGGATGAACACCGCGATGAGCGACAGGCTCATCGACACGACCGTGAACCCGACTTCGCGCGCGCTCGCGGTCGCGGCCCCGAGCGGGGTCATCCCGGCCTCGACGTGGCGGGCGGCGTTCTCCAGCACCACGATCGCGTCGTCGACGACGAACCCGGTGGCCACGATCAGCGCCATCAGCGATAGGTTGTTCAGGCTGTAGCCGGCGAGGTACATGAACCCGAACGTCGCCACGATCGACACCGGGACGGCGACCGCCGGGATCAGCGTCGCGCGCACGCGCCGCAGGAACGCGAACACGACCAGGATCACCAACGCCATCGCGATCACGAGGGTCTTCTGGACCTCCACGAGCGAGGCCTTGATGGTCGAGGTGCGCTCCATCGCGACGTCGAGCTCGACCGCCGCGGGAATCGACGCGCGCATCCACGGCAGCAGGTCGTACACGCGCTGCACGACCTCGAGGATGTTGGCCCCCGGCTCGCGATGGATCGTGATCAGCACCGCCGGGCGGCCGTTGCTCGACCCCGCGTTGCGCACGTCCTGCACCGAGTCCACGACCTCGGCCACGTCCCCGAGCCGCACCGCGGCGCCGTTGCGGAAGCTGACGATGAGCGGCAGGTACTCCGCGGCGGTGCGCGCCTGGTCGTTCGCGTAGATCCACCACTGCCGCTCGCCGTCCTCCACCAGCCCCTTCGGCCGGTTCGCGTTCGCGCCCGCGAGCGCGCTGCGCACGTCGCCGAGCCCGATGCCCTGCGCGGCGAGCGCCTTCGGATTGAGCTCGGCGCGCACCGCCGGCAGCGCGCTCCCGCCCACCGAGACCTGCCCGACCCCGCGCAGCTGCGCGAGCTTCTGCCCCAGGACGGTGTCCGCGATGTCGTAGAGCTGCCCCTGGCTCAGGGTGTCGGAGGTGAGCGTCAGCACCATGATCGGCGAGTTGGCCGGGTTCGCCTTGCGGTAGGTGGGGTTGCCCGGCATGCCGGTCGGCAGCTGACCGCGCGCCGCGTTGATCGCCGCCTGCACCTCGGTCGCCGCATCGTCGATGTTCCGGCTCAGGTCGAACTGCAGCACCACCCGGGTCGAACCGAGCGCGGACGACGAGGTGAGCTCGTTGACGCCCGCGATGCGCCCGAGCTGGCGCTCGAGCGGCGTCGCGACCGTCGCCGCCATCGTCTCCGGGCTCGCGCCGGGCAGGCTGGCCGAGACCACGATGACCGGATACTCGACCTGGGGCAGCGGCGCGACCGGCAGCTGCGTGTACGCCACCGCGCCGGCGAGCGTGACGCCGATCGCGAGCAGCGTCGTCGCCACCGGCCGGCCGATGAAGGGCGCGGAGAGGTTCACGGCCGCGCGCCCCGCGCCGTCGGCCGCTCCGGCGGCTCCAGCTGCGGGCCAGGCCGTCTCGCCAGCCGGTCGAACGCCAGGTAGATGACCGGCGTGGTGAAGAGCGTGAGCACCTGGCTCACGATCAGCCCGCCCACCATCGTGAGGCCGAGCGGCTGGCGCAGCTCCGAGCCGACGCCCGTCCCGACCATGAGCGGCAGCGCCGCGAAGAGCGCGGCCAGCGTGGTCATCAGGATCGGCCGGAAGCGCAGCAGGCAGGCCTGGTGGATCGCCGCGCGCGGCGACTTGCCCTCGTTGCGCTCGGCGTCGAGCGCGAAGTCGATCATCATGATCGCGTTCTTCTTCACGATGCCGATCAGCAGGATGATCCCGATCACCGCGACGATCCCGAGCGGCGTGCGGGCGAGGAGCAGGGCCGCGAGCGCGCCGACCGCCGCCGAGGGCAGCGTGGAGAGGATCGTGATCGGGTGGATGTAGCTCTCGTAGAGCACGCCGAGCACGATGTAGACGGTGACGATCGCCGCCAGGATGAGGAGCAGCGTCCCGGACAGCGACGCCTGGAACGAAGCGGCCGCCCCCTGGAACTCGGTCCGGACCGCCACCGGCAGCCCGATCTCGCGCTCGAGCGCCTGGATCGCGTCGACCGCGGCGCCGAGCGAGGCGCCCGGCGCGAGATTGAACGACACGGTCGCGGCGGGAAACTGGCCGATGCGGTTCAGCGCGAGCGGCGCGGTGCCCACCTCGACCCGCGCGATCGCCGACAGCGGCACCTGCGCGCCGGCCGCGGAGGCGACGTAGATCTCCTTGAGCGCGTCGGGCCCGCGCCGGAACTCCGGCTTCACCTCGAGCACCACGCGGTACTGGCTCGCCTGCGTGAAAATGGTCGACACCAGGCGCTGGCCGAAAGCGTTGTAGAGCGCGGTGTCGATCGCCGCCGGCGTGATCCCGAGGCGGCCCGCGCTGTCGCGGTCGATGTGCACGTAGGCCTGCAGGCCGTCGTTCTGCAGGTCGGAGGCGACGTCGGTGAGCGCGGGCAGGGCGCGCATGCGCTCGACCATCCGCGGCACCCACTCCCCGAGCAGTTTCGGATCGGCCGCCTCGAGGGTGAACTGGTACTGCGTGCGGCTCACCCGGTCCTCGACGGTGAGGTCCTGCACCGGCTGCATGGAGAGCGTGATGCCCGGCACCTGCGCCAGCGCGGGCTGCAGGCGCCGGATGACGTCGGAGGCGTGGATGCGCCGCTCGGCGAGCGGCTTCAGGTTGATCAGCATGCGCCCGCTGTTGAGCGTCGCGTTCGTGCCGTCGACGCCGATGAACGACGACAGGCTCTCGACCGCGGGATCGCGCAGGATCACCTTGGCGAGCGCCTGCTGGCGCTCGGCCATCGCGGCGAAGGACACGCTCTGCGGCGCGTCCGAGATGCCCTGGATCACGCCGGTGTCCTGCACCGGAAAGTAGCCCTTCGGCACGACGAGGTACAGCAGGACCGTCAGCACCAGCGTCGCCCCTGCGACCGCGAGCGTCGCGCCCTGACGGTCCAGCACCCAATCGAGCGCGCGCCCGTAGCGCTCGATCGTGCGCTCGAGGAACCGCCCGGAGGCGCGGTAGAAGGCGCCGCGCTCGCGCGGTTCGGTGCGGCGCAGCAGCCTTGCGCACATCATCGGGGTGAGCGTGAGCGACACCACCGCCGAGATCAGGATGGCGACGGCGAGCGTGACCGCGAACTCCCGGAACAGCCGCCCGACCACCTCGCCCATGAAGAGCAGCGGGATCAGCACCGCGACGAGCGAGAACGTGAGCGAGATGATGGTGAAGGCGATCTGGCGCGAGCCCTTCAGCGCGGCCTCGAGCGGGCGCTCGCCCTGCTCGACGTAGCGGGCGATGTTCTCGATCACCACGATCGCGTCGTCGACGACGAAGCCCGTGGCCACGACCAGCGCCATCAGGGTCAGGTTGTTGATCGAGAAGCCGGCGAGGTACATGAACCCGAAGGTGCCGACGAGCGACAGCGGCACCGCCACGCTCGGGATCAGGGTCGCCGGCACGCTGCGCAGGAAGAGGAAGATGACCATCACCACCAGGGCGATCGCCAGCGCGAGCTCGAACTGCACGTCGCGCACCGAGGCGCGGATGGTGACGGTGCGGTCGGTCAGGATGGCGACGTCGACCGCGGCGGGCAGCGACGCCTGCAGCTGCGGCAGCGCGCGCTTGACGCGGTCGGCGACCTCGATCACGTTCGCGCCGGGCTGGCGCTGGACGTTCAGAATAACCGCCGGCACCTCGTTCATCCACGCCGCGAGGCGGATGTTCTCCGCGTCGTCGACGATGTCGGCCACGTCCTGCAGCAGCACCGGCGCGCCGTTGCGATAGGCGATGACCACCGGGCGGTACTCGGCGGCCGAGCGGAGCTGGTCGTTCGCGTCGATCGTGTACGAGCGGCTCGGGCCGTCGAAGCTGCCCTTCGCCTTCTTCACGTTGGCGGCCACGATCGCGGTGCGCACGTCCTCGAGGCCGAGGTTGTGCGCCGCGAGCGCCTTGGGGTTGACCTGGACGCGCACCGCGGGGCGCTGCCCGCCGGAGAGCGTGACCAGCCCCACGCCCGCGATCTGCGCGAGCTTCTGCGCGAGGCGCGTGTCGGCGAGGTTCTGGATCTCCGGCAGCGGCAGCGTCTTCGACGCCAGCCCGAGCGTGAGGATCGGGGCGTCGGCCGGATTGACCTTGCTGTAGACGGGCGGCGCCGGCAGGTCCTGCGGCATGAGGTTCGACGCGGCGTTGATCGCCGCCTGCACGCCCTGCTCGGCGACGTCGAGCGCGACGGCGAGGTCGAACTGCAGCGTCACCACGGAGGCGCCGCCGGAGCTCGTGGACGACATCTGCCTGAGCCCCGGGATCTGTCCGAACTGGCGCTCGAGCGGCGCGGTCACCGACGAGGCCATCACCTCCGGGCTCGCGCCCGGGTAGAAGGTGAACACCTGGATGGTCGGGTAGTCGACCTGCGGCAGCGCGGACACCGGCAGCTGGCGGTACGCCACGAAGCCGGCGAGCAGGAGTGCGACCATCAGCAGCGTGGTCGCCACCGGGCGCAGGATGAACGGCCGGGACGGGTTCATGCGCCTACTTCGCGGCCGGGCCGGGCGGCCCCTTCTCCTCCCCGGCCGGGGGTTTGCGGCGCGCGCCCTTGGCCGCGCGCCCGTCGAGCGGCGACTTGAATTCCGGCCGCTCGCCGACCTCGACCCGCGCGCCGTCGCGCAGGCGGTCGGTGCCGTCCACGACGACCACTTCGCCGGGCGCGAGGCCCTCCGTGATCGCGATGCGCTGCCCGTCGACGGTACCGGGCTTGACCGCGCGCACGGCCACGGTCTGGTCGGGCTTGACGACGTAGACGAAGAACCCTTGCGCACCGCGCTGGACTGCGGAGGCCGGAATCACGATCGCGTCGCGCAGCGTGTCGAGCTTCATGCGCACGTTGACGAACTGGTTGGGGAAGAGGGCGTTGTCCGCGTTCGCGAACTGCGCGCGCAGCTTGACCGTGCCGGTCGTCGGATCGACCACGTTGTCGACCGAGGCGAGCACGCCGCTCGCGAGCCTCGTCTTGAGCTCGCGGTCCCACGCCTCCACCGGCAGCTTGTCGCCGCTCTGGACCCGCTTCATCACCGCCGGCACGTCGTCCTGCGGCACGCTGAACACGACGGTGATCGGCTGCAGCTGGGTGATCACCACGAGCCCGTTCGGCTCGTTGCCGGTCACCATGTTGCCCGGGTCGACCTGGCGCAGACCCGCGCGGCCCGAGATCGGCGCGGTGATGCGCGCGTACTGGAGCTGCAGGCGCGCGTTGTCGATCGCGCTCTGGTTCACCTTCACCGCGCCCTCGTACTGGCGCACCAGGGCCGCCTGGGTGTCCACCTGCTGCTTGGCGATCGAGTCCTGCTGGAACAGCGTCCGGTAGCGCTCGAGGTCGAGGCGCGCGTTCTCGAGCAGCGCCTGGTCGCGAACCATCTGGCCCTCGGCCTGTGCGAGCTGCACCTGGAACGGGCGCGGGTCGATCTCGGCGAGGAGTTGGCCCTCCTTCACGAGCTGGCCCTCCTCGAACGCGACGCGCAGCAGCTGGCCGGTGACGCGCGCCTTGACCGCCACGGTGCGCAGCGGCGCCGCGGTTCCGATCCCGGTGAGGTAGGCATCGATATCCGCGTTGCGCGCCGGCGCCGCGACGACCGGAACGGGCGCCGGCGCACCGCCGGACCCGGGGCGCCCGGGCGGGGCGGTCGCCGGCGTCGCGGGCGTCGCGCCGTAGCGCTGGTAGGCGAAATAGCCGCCGCCCAGGATCAACACGGCCGCGACGAGCCAGAGCAGCCCGCGCGCGCCGCGCCGCGCCGGCGCCACGGCCGGCTCCCGCAGCGCCGGGTCGGTGGGACGGTTCATCGGCCCATTAGATCAGAAACCGGGCCGCGGTTTCCTCTCGCCGCCGCAACCGCGTGTAAAGAAAGGTTGCCGGGCCGCGTAGAATCCGCGCGCGGTCCGGTCACCCTCTTTCCCCTTCCAGGAGCATCCATGACCATCAAGCGCCATAACCCCCACGGCGGCATCCTCTCCGACGCGGTTGAACACGGTGGGCTCGTCTGGGTCGCCGGCACGGTCGCCGACGATCTCGCGCAGGACATCACCGGGCAGACGCGGCAGGTGCTCGCGTCGATCGACGCGACATTGGCGCAGGCCGGCAGCGACAAGTCGAAGATCCTGTGGGCGAACGTGTGGGTCACCGACATCCGCAACCGCGAGGGCATGAACGCGGTGTGGAAGGGCTGGATCGACCCGCACAACCTGCCGGCGCGCGCCACGGTGGAGGCGAAGCTCGCCGACCCGCGCATGCTGGTCGAGATCGCCTGCGTCGCGGCGAAGTAGCGCGCCGGCGCGACGCCGACCCGCGGGGCGCCCCCGTGCCCGTGCGGGCTTGAACGCATCCGCGCCAGAGACGGTCTCATCCGCAATGGAGCCTGCGCAGCATTTCCCGGCCGGCTGGCACGCGGTCGCGTGGATCGCGCTGGGCGCGGCGGTCGCGTGGGCATGCGCGCGCGCCGACTGGCGGCGGCTGCGCGCGGGCGCGCAGAGCCACGCGTTCTTCGGCGCGGTCGTGGGCGTGGCGCTGCTGTGGACGATCGGCAGCGGCGTCGGCCCGGTGCGCTTTCACCTGCTCGGCGCGACGCTCTTCTACCTCATGTTCGGCCTGCCGCTCGCGCTCGTCGGCATGGCGCTCGCGGCGGTCGCGGCCACCGTCGCGACCGACCACGGTTGGGCCGCGGTCGCGGAGCGCGTCCTGCTCGCCGGCGTGCTGCCCGTCCTCGTCAGCCACGTCGTGCGGCGCGCGGCGGAGGCGCGCCTGCCGGCCAACTTCTTCGTCTACGTCTTCGTGATCGGATTTCTCGGCGGCGGCCTCGCGATGCTCGTCACGGTCGCGGCGGTGGCCGCGAGCCTCGCGCTCGCCGCCGCCGCGGCGACCGGGCCGCAGAGCGGCGCCTGGCCGGCGCTCGCTCCGCTGCTCGCGTTCGCCGAGGCCACGCTCTCCGGCATGCTGATCACCCTGTTCGTCGTCTACAAACCCGAGTGGGTGGGGACTTTCGACGACGCCCGCTACCTGCGCCGGAGGCAGCCGTGAGGGGCGTCCTCGCGCTCGCGCTCGCCGCCCTGCTCGCGGCGTGCGCACCGGAGCTCGACTGGCGCGAGCTCCACTGGGAGGAGGGCGGGCTCAAGGTGCTCCTGCCCGGGAAGCCGTCGAAGTCCGCGCGCGCGATCGCGCTCGGAGGCGAGACGGTCTCCATGCAGATGCTGCAGACCCAGATGGCGGGCATGGCGTTCGGCGTCGCCTACGCGCCGCTGCCGCACGGCGATCGCGGCGCGCTCCTGTCCGCGGCGCGCGACGTGCTGCTGCGGAACATCGCGGGCACGCTGACCGGCGAACGCGAAGTCGAGGTGCGCGGCGCGAACGCGTACGGGCGCGAGTTCACCGGGGAAGGCGTCGTGGCGGGGACGCCGATGCTGATCGCCGCCCGCCTCGTCGCGGCCAACGGCCACTTCTACGAGATCGTGTTCGTCGGGCGCAAGGACCGCGCCGGGCGCGTCGACCTGCCGCTCTACCTCGGTTCGCTCACGCTCGTGCCCTGACGGGCGGCGCGCGCGCCGGCTCACTTGCGCCAGAACGCGGGCGTGAACACGACGAGCAGCGTGAAGAGCTCCAGTCGGCCGAGCAGCATCGCGGCGGTGCAGACCCAGGTCTGCACGCCGGTGAGCACGGCGTAGGTGGTCGCCGGCCCCACCTGGCCGAGCCCCGGGCCCATGTTGTTGATGCACGCGGTGACGGCCGAGAACGCGGTGACGAAGTCGAGCCCGGTCGCGATCAGCGCGAGCGAGAGCATGATCATCGTCAGGCCGTACACGAGCGTGAACGCGAGCACCGCGAAGATGAGGTTGTTCTCGATGACCTGCCGGCCGACCTTGAGCGGCACCGCGGCGCGCGGGTGAACGATGCGCGTGAACTCGCGCAGCGAATGCTTGGCCAGGACCACGACCCGGATCATCTTCATGCCGCCGCCGGTCGACCCGGAGGAGGTCGCGAAGCCGGACAGGTAGAGCATCCACAGCGGCGCGAACATCGGCCACAGCGCGAAATCGGTATTGGCGAAGCCGGTCGTGCTCGCGACCGAGACGACGTTGAAGGCGGCAAAGCGCAGCGCGGTCCAGAACCCCGGGTAGACCGCCGACCACCACAGGTAGAGCGCGATCAGCACCGCGCTGCCGAGCATCGCGAGCACGACCAGTCCCGCCTCCGGGTCGCGCGCGTACGGCCGCCACGAGCGCCGGCGGAGCGCGAGGAAGTGGGTCGCGAAGTTCAGGCTCGCGGCCAGCATGAACGCGATCGTGACCGCCTCGATCGCGGGCGAGTCCCAGTACCCGAAGCTCGCGTCGTGCGAGGAGAAGCCGCCCAGGCCCATGGTCGAGAATGCGTGGGCCAGTGCGTCGAGCCACGTCATGCCGGCGAGCTTCATGGCCGCGATGCACAGGAAAGTCAGGCCGAAGTAGACCCCCCACAGGCCCTTGGCCGTCTCGGTGATGCGCGGCGTGAGCTTCGCGTCCTTCATCGGCCCGGGCGTCTCGGCGCGGAAGATCTGCGCCCCGCCGACGCCGAGCAGCGGCAGGATCGCCACCGCGAGCACCATCACGCCCATGCCTCCCATCCACACGAGCTGCGTGCGCCACACGTTGATCGAGGGCGGCAGCTGGTCGAGGTTGGAGAGCACCGACGCGCCGGTGGTGGTCAGGCCGGACACCGTCTCGAAGTAGGCGTCGGTGAACGACAGCTCCGGCAGCACCAGCATGAGCGGGAGGGTCGCAAAGGCGGGCAGCACCGTCCAGGCGAGCGCGACCAGCAGGAAGCCGTCGCGCACCTGCAGCTCGCCCCGGTGACCGCGCGCGGCGAGCCACAGGAGCGCGCCGCAGGCGAACGTGACCGCGAGGGTCTCGTCGTACGCGCTCTCCGCACCGTCGCCCAGCAGGTGGGAGATCGCCGCCGGCAGGGCGAGCGAGAGGCCGAAGATCATGAGGATCAGGGCAAAGGTCTGCGCGAGCGGGCCGTAGCGGGCCAGCGCCGGGCGCGGGGCGGGGAGCGGGGGCGGCACGGCGAGCGCGGTCACTTGCGCCAGAACGCCGGGGTGAAGACCACGACCAGCGTGAAGAGCTCCAGCCGGCCGAGCAGCATCGCGATCGCGCACACCCAGATCTGTGGGTCCGTCAGCACCGCGTAGTTGGCCGCCGGTCCGACCTGGCCGAGACCCGGTCCGGTGTTGTTGATGCAGGCGGTGACCGCCGAGAAGGCGGTGAGGAAGTCCAGGCCGGTCGCCGTCAGCAGGAGCGTCATGCCCACCAGCGTGGTCCCGTACACGAGCAGGTAGGCGAGCACCGCGAAGATGAGGCCGTTCGGCACCGGCGCGCCGGCGATGCGCAGCGGCGCGACCGCGCGCGGGTGGATGATGCGGGTGAACTCGCGCGCCGACTGCTTGAGCAGGACGAGCGCGCGGATCATCTTCATCCCGCCCCCGGTGGAGCCCGAGGAGGAGGCGAAGCAGCACAGGAACAGCATCCACAGCGGCGCGAACGCGGGCCACAGGGCGTAGTCGGTGTTGGCGTAGCCGGTGGTGCTCGCCACCGAGACGACGTTGAACGCGGCGAAGCGCAGCGCGGTCGGGAACGACCCGTACACGCCGTGAGCGAACAGGAACGCGGCCACCAGGACGGCGCTGCCCAGCATCGCGAGCACGACCATGCCGGCCTCCGGGTCGCGCGCATACGGGGCGAGGGCGCGGCGCCGCAGCACCAGGAAGTGGGTGGCGAAGTTGATGCTCGCGACCAGCATGAACGCGATCGCCACCGCCTCGATCAGCGGCGAGTCCCAGTAGCCGAAGCTCGCGTCG
>WBZO01000897.1_pt1 | contig 53584 bp, 53 predicted proteins | sample 5204261 | NCBI WGS metagenome assembly WBZO01 (sample SAMN12412400, study PRJNA552823) | activated sludge metagenome | isolation source: activated sludge from anammox sidestream of wastewater treatment plant... | place: USA: North Carolina | collected 2017-09
CGGGTACTCTGCGTACTCGCTGTCGAGAATTTGCCCAGACCGAGACACATCGGCTGGTTGAAGTCCCACTCCGGCCCGTATCCGAAGGAATTGAAGATTGGGCAGTCCTGAAGGCCACCACGTACCAGCGAGTGCGAGTACTGCTCGACGGCCAAAATCTTGACATCCTTTTGCGGGTCGGTCGCATGGGTCAGAACCAAGCCACCCAACGGGCTGAAGTCAGGATCGTTGTAGTCGACATCAATACCACTGAGAATATAGGGCGCGGTTGTGACCGGTTCGTATGACACCTTGTTCTCTCCGTTCGGTCCACTGGAGATGACGGCGATGCCGTTCTCCATCGCCTCCCGGTAGGTTCCTGTCGTACCACTCGGAAGTATATAGGCGCAGGACATGACATGAGGAAGTTGTATTCCTGATGTGGCCGAAACGTCAAGTTTGGCGTACCGATTATCGTCTTGATTGTGCGTCTGGAATACTCGTACACCGGGTGCGAACCCTACCAGACCGAGAGTATTCTCTTCGGCTGCAATCACGCCGAGATTGGCAAAGCCATGGTTCTGGTGTGCAGGGATGATCTTCGTCGTGCCATCCCACGTCTGCGGTACTCCTGCCGATTTGAATCCCGGGAAGAGATAGTTCCCGCCGTTGGCAACCTTATGCAGGTCCCGATGTTCTACGACGTCCGTAAGACCGAACTGGGTATTCTGGTCATCGACGCCCACGTAGACCTGATTGCTTCCCTTGGTGATCTCCCATGCCATGGGAATCTTCGTCAAGTGCAGGTTGTACTGATACCCCAGAAGCGTATACCGCCGTTCGTTGTTCGGTGTCGTCGACGTACCGGCGATCTGCGTCATCGACTGGACTTGTTTGAAGGCCGGATCGTTGGAAGATGAGAGATACCGTACAGCCCGCGAGACAAGGTCGGAGGAAGCGACACTGTCCATCGCTGCGAAATACGACAGGACCGTGTCCACGCGAATGTACTTGCCGAAGGACACGCGGAAATACTTGGCATAGTATTCCGAGGACGTCTCTGTCGTCGTCGTATGGATGACGAGTCCATCCGTCAAACTGTCGAGGCGTTTCCAGAGGAAATAGTCGTTGTGTGTGTCATCAACATCGGTGATGTCGTAGTTGCCGTTAGCGTCGGCGGCAGCACTGTCGTGGAACGGTGCGGTGCGAAAGAGGACGGAGAAGTACCGCTTGGCACAGAGTTCTTTCGGATTGGCGGATGTATCCAGACATAGACTGTCTTTGTTTTCATATCCCCCGGTACCGTCAGGAGTGGCGAGGACGAGATTGCCGGGACTGGGCACGGCCTGTGCACGAACCAAGGCAGAACTCAGGATGGAGAACAGTATCAACACGATCAAACGAGACATGGAACCTCCTACGAGCAACAAAATGGATAGATGTGAATACCTGCTGGCCGGGAGAATTACTTCCACAAGCCAGTCTTTCTTGTACTATCTCTGTACGAAGCGATAACGTGTGGGGAGAACCACATTCACCGGAACACTTCGTTTCCACCCCCGGTGACAAACATCGCAGTCCGCGTTGTTTTAGTATATGAACTTTTCATGGTTCGGTATTACGGTTTCACAAAGCACTCCATGGGGAGTTTCTTCTCCGGTAGATGGCACGAAACAACTCCTACAGGTAACCACGAGTACCCATGACATACTGCGATGGACCCCGGTTCGTCCCGGGGCCCCACACCTTCATTTCCTCACCACACAGTCCTCGACCTCGGGAAACATCATCTTGTCGTCTCCGACCCCGACGAGGGTTACCGTCTGACCCTTGGTCAAACTGGCTGCGTCCGACTCCGTCTTGAGCTTGCACCGGATCTGCTTGATGTACTCATCAGCTTTCAGGTTCACGCTCACGGTTCCGAACGTCTTGCTCACCCCGTCCACTTCTCCTGTGACGGCGATGGTCTTGCCCTTGTACTTGGCATCGGCCGTGACCTCGTTCGACTCGTAGGCGTCATAGTAGTCCTTGGCCGTGACCTCGATCGCCTTGGGTTCCGCTGGTTTCTCGGCAGGCTGTGACGAGGGAGATGCCGATGAGGTTGCTTCTCCTTCGGCTACAGGAGCATTACCACCCTTCTTCCCTGTCTGACTGCCGATGATGCCAACGACTACGATGACACCGACCCAGAGCCACCACTTCTTGTAGATCGGCTTCTTGGTTTGCTGTTGCGTCTCCTTGCTCACGGTTCCTCCTTGGGTTATTGATAGGTTGTTCGAAGCGATTGTGTATCGGGTTCGTACGTGGATTTTTTCCTGATCGGGAACGCCGTCCCGGTACAGTGACATGCTTGTCTATCGGCCCTTGCTCATACGTGCGTATACGTCCAGAGACTTCTCTCGCTCAGCCTCCGCCTCCCGAATATGTTCGGCGACCTTGACCATGACCTCGATTGTTCTCGAAATCCGGATCGACTTGTAGACCGATCTACGGCCCCCACGAAGACCAAGTTCTTCGGCTACCTTCCCGAGTATTCCTCTGTATGGAGGGCGGTTGAACTCCGTGTCGTCCATGAGGCGACACAGGTCCCTGAACGTCGCCTGATGGTCGTGCACCGAGTTGTCCTTAAGTTGTCGGATAATTCCTGCTTGGTTCCTGTTCATCGCTGGTAGCTCTTTATCTGTCGTACCAGCCACCTACGAAAGCAGGAACCAAGAGTTGCAAACATCGCAAAATTTTAATGAAATCGACAAAGACGAAATCTGCTTCTACGAAAGGGAAAGTAGAACCGCAGAAGACCGAGGGCATACCTCCGGACGTACTTGACCGGCTGCTGGCACTGCTGGAGACGAAAGGTGTCCGGCAGACCGACTTCGCGGCAGCGATGGGCCGGTCCAACGACTGGGCATCGAGGACCATGAAGGGCGAACGTGGACTACTCGTCGAGACCCTAGTGAAGCTTGCCACCGCCTACGACGTGAACCTTCATTGGTTGGTGACCGGGAAGGGGGAGATGTTTGCGCCAGTTGATGGGAAAGGTAGTACAACCCAGATTCTGGATGATGCTATCGTACGGCTGAAGCTCTTACGAGAAAGTCTGACTGTCCAGCCATAGTATTGAATCTGAGCGTAAGTAGTTCAATAGCTAACTTGTTGATATTCCAAACGACATATAGAACCGAACAGGTAGGGAGATCATGATAACACTGATCGAAGCGCAGGTTTCGAAGTATAAGTCCATAGAGGATTCAACCCCTGTGCCAATTGGGGGCGAGGTTACTGTACTCGTTGGTAAGAATGAGTCCGGAAAGACTGCCTTCCTTGAAGCTCTACACAAAGCTTTACCTCTTGACTCCGCCCAATTCGACTACGTTGCGGATTATCCTCGTAAGGACCTCGTACGCTATCGTCCTCAGCATGAAGCCGGGAACCCTCAACAAGTCGTACGGTTGACCTTCCGTATCGAAGAAGAACTAGCAACGAAAATTAATTCGGAGGTGTTCGCCGGTTCTGATGTTGTTCTCAGTGGCACCACATTCACGTGGATGACAACAATTGACAACAAAAGCAAAATTGGGTTCAGAATCGACTCGGCCTCTGTTCTCAGTGCTCTACATGGTTCACTCGGTGATCTGGAACACAAGGACGAAGTATTCGAGGGAGCAACCTCCCTTGAGGATGTCGTAGCTGAGATCGAGGGTTTGAATCTTGCAGCAGACTGTACACTGACTGTATTTGCATCGCAGTGGCAGCAGCGTGCTATTAAGGGCTCGGGATGGGGACTAGTCGAAGGATACATCTGGAGTGCATACATCTCTCCTGCACTGCCGAAGTTCCTGTATTTCGATGACTACAATCTCCTTGAGGGTAAGATCAACTTGCCGTCTCTGCTCCAACGTCAGTCTGAGAAGAAACTCACCGATGCCGATCGGACAGCTCAAGGATTGCTTGAACTTGCAGGTACGACTCTTCACGAATTGATGGGCGAAGAAGGTTATGAGACTGCCAAGGCCAAACTTGAAGCGATTGGTCTGAGTATCACACGGAAGATTTTCGAGTTCTGGAGACAGAACCAAGAGTTGGATGTAGAGTTTGATGTGAAGGCTGACGCAAAGGACTCGGCACCGTACAACACTGGCATGAATCTCTACATTCGGATCAAAAGTCGTCGGCATGGCGTAACGGTACCCTTCAGTCAGCGGAGCAAGGGTTTCATATGGTTCTTCAGCTTTTTGGTGTGGTTCGACTCCATTCAGTCAAGGGCAGGAACAACGAAGTCTCTGATGCTCCTACTCGATGAACCGGGGCTGAACCTTCATGCCTTGGCTCAGGCGGATTTTCTGGCCTACATCCGTGAGCTATCAACCGAACACCAGATCATCTATACAACGCACTCCCCTTTCATGGTAGATTCTTCACGGCTTGATGAAGTACGTGTGGTAGAGGATCGTGTCAAAGATGGAACGGTGGTTAGCAAGGAACTAGCGGGTTCTTCCGATGAGAGCATCTTCCCTTTGCAGGCAGCTTTGGGATACTCCATCGCTCAGAACCTGTTTATCGCAAAGAAGAATGTTCTTGTTGAAGGTCCGGCCGACTTGATCATTTTGAACCACCTTAATACCCTTCTCGAAGCAAGTAATAAACAGGGCCTTGGTGATGCTATTCTCGTACCTGTCGGTGGACTCGATAAACTTGCCACGTTCGTAGCCCTTCTTGGGTCGAACAAGTTGAAGCTCGTTGTGCTTCATGATCGTGCGGCTACCCCACCTCAGAAACTTGAGGACCTCGTTCGGCAGAAACTGATTGAACGGAAACGCGTTCTTGATTTTTCCATGTTCTGTGAACCAACTTCGCAAGAAGCTGATGTGGAAGACCTACTTCCAACGTCTATCTACATACAAGCCTTCAACAACACGTATGCCGATAAGCTTGGCGGCAACACCCTGACCTTGGAAGAATTGGGAGAGCATCCCCGAATTGTTGAGCGGATCAATCGGTGGCTCAAGGACAAGAAGATCGTTCTCTTAAAGGATGGCGGATTCAACCATTACCGAGTGGCACAAGCTACACTGCCGTTGCTCACGATCGACGCCATAGGACCGGAGACACTCGCTTCCTTTGAGAAGCTCTTCCAACGGATTGGCGAAGTACTCTAAACGTCCTTGTAGTCTCACGCATGGAACAACCAGACCCATACATCTTTGGGTTATCGCGGGACTGTTGGTCCGTGGTGAACGTAATAGGAACGGTAGTTGCTGCCTTCGGCACACTCGCCGCGGTTGGCTACAGCCTTTGGTTAACGAGACGTGCCACCAAGTTCCGAGGGAAGTTGTGGGCTGATGTCGCCCATCTCTTACCCGGAACTTCAAGGTTTATTAGAATCCACATCGTGAATACAGGCGATCGAGTGGTCAAGGTCACAAGCGTTGGTTGGCGTTTTGAACCCAGACGTAGCAAAGTCTTGCATTGGCAGAAGATTGACCCTGACCGTGAGGTTCAGCAGTCCCCTCTACCCTGTGTTCTTTCTTCTGGAGAAGATGCCACTTGGTACGTCAACACCCGAGGGAATCAATGGTTTGGCGATCAGATGGAAACATTGGAATTACGTCCAAAGAAGGTGTATGTCTGGGCTGGGTTTTCTGATGGTAATCAACACGAAGTCACAATTTCAAAGGGCCTTCTCGAAGAATTTCAGCAAGGTTTCGACCGCTCACGGATCAAACCAGAACAAGAGGTCGAGTAGGTACTGATCTGAGCACGAGAAGGTGATGTTGTCAACGGATATACCAACTCTGAATCTGCTCCAGTAAGGTGTGCGAAGTTGCAATTGGTAGAACACACACAATCGGAAGCCCCATGGACGCTACGATACGTCAGATACACGACCTTCAGGATGCTGCAACATCAGATTCCATCTTACTGCCAGAGTTGCTTCGAAAAGCATGGGTTATTGCATCTCGCTCGAACTTGGAAGACCAATGGATTGAGTACGAATTTCGTGGGTATCCATCTGAACTTACGGCTCCTGACTATCCGCCATACCGAATCGTTTATGTTGAACTTGTTGAAGGGAGTGACAAGTGGGGCTGGAAACCAATTTCGCCAACCTCTTTGATCAACGGTTTGCGTGAACAACCGGCCTTATTATGTCTCCCAACGTCCGTAATTCATCTTCAGGATTTGAGCATCAAAAACATGGACCTCATATTCCCAATTCCGGGGCAAGCTAGGCGCAAAGGCGATTTCGGAACGTCGTTACCTGTCAACTTGGCTCGGAGATTCTCATCAAGGCATATGCCTGCGCTTCTTGAGCAGATACGTGTAAGGGTACTTGCTTGGTCTGTTGATGTTGAAAAACGTATTGCGAAGCAAACTATGGCACCTACTGATCACCCCTCTCCAGCCACCAACCATCACTACCATATACAACAGGCGCAAGGTATCTTTGGTACAAATTACGGTACGATTAATCAAACGAACACCTTGAGTTCGCAACGCTTCAATACCTTGGCTACTTCTCTCCGAGAGTACGACGTCCCTGAGGATGAAATTGAAAATCTTCGAGAAGCTATCCAATCCGACCCACCTCTTCAATCTGCATCAACCGATTTAGGACCGCAAGTGCTGGGTTGGATTGATCGAATGGTCAAGTACGCTGCTGAAGGTACGTGGAACGTGGCAACGAATGCTGTCGGGTCACTACTAGCATCTCTGATAATGCAGCATATGACTCGTCCGTAAGTGGCAGCTAAAATTTTCGATTCCAAAAAAATGGCATGGAAGAGTTCGGTATGAAGGGGTACAATCCTCATGAGTAAAATCCAACGATTGGTGGAAGCAGCAACTTCAGATACCACGCCACTCCCTGAGCTTCTCAGGATGGCTTGGACCCTAGCAATGGGGCTTAAGACCGAAGAAAGCAACATGTGGATTTCATACGAGTTGAAGGGTTATCCCGATGGATTCGATGTATCCGATCTTCCCGAATATCGTAGAGTCTATGCTGAACTTGTTGGTGATAATAGCCCTTTCGGTTGGGCTCCAGCGGTATTGACCTTCGACGATCCCAACTTCAATCACAGTTTGAGATCAGTTAACGTATCCACTTCGGCAATTGCATTGTCTGAAAGTAGCAACAAGGATCAAGACCTAGTTTTCCCAGTTCCGGATGAGGTAAATCGCGTACTACGAAGAGAAGGCATGTATGTCGCTGGCGAGCCAGTACGTCTCGCGCGAATGATTCGCTCACTCCAGATCAAGCATCTACTGGAACAGTTGCGCTCCCGTGTACTTAGCTGGGCTCTTGATGTCGAAAGGAATACGCACATGAAGACAGAACCATACCCCGAACTACAAGCTCCGGTTACAAACAACTACCATATCCAAAATGCACAGGGCGTGTTCGGTACAAACCATGGCACGATCAGCCAAACGAATACATTGAATGTCCAACGTTTCGATGCGTTGGCCACTTGCCTTCGAGAGCAGAATGTCAGTGAGCACGATATTGAAAACCTACGCGTAGCCATCCAAGCTGACCCACCTTCACCGCAAGCATCAACGGAGTTAGGACCTCGCGTTCAAGGTTGGATCGGCAGGATGCTGATGTTATCGGCCAGTGGTACGTGGAGTATTGCTGCGAACACGGCAGGATCGCTTCTAGCATCCTTGATCGCTAAATACTACGGCCTTGGTTGAGTTGGATACTGGTGCGATTGGAATCGCTCTTTGTTATTCCTTTCGCGGCAAGCTTCCGGCTGATACCGTCTTACTCATGTCATCCTAACCCGTACCCACCTATGAGCAACAACGATACCCATGCCTTTACGGCAGCCGAACTGGAATCCATCTGCAAGATCATTGCCGATACTTCAGAAGGGCTTTCTGGTAGCGAAATCGGGCACCTTCTCCAAGACACACATATTCCAGACCCTAATCCTACGATGACGAAATGGAAGTGGCTCTACAATGCTCTTGTAGGCATGCAATACCGGGATCAGAAAGGAAACTGTGTTCTCAGTTTCATTAGCAAGGGAATGGCACCTGCCCGGTACGTGGGAAAGAAGGAACTGTTCGAGGAACGTCGTGAAAAGCTGAACCAGATTCTTGCTTTCCACGGATTGAAATTTCGCGAAGACGGTCAGTTCGGTAGGGGTGTTGCTGCCAAGACTTTGACCGAGGCTGAAGAAAGGGTTGAGAGACTACGGACCAAGCTTGAAGCCAGAGGTACACACCAAGATGCAATCAGGTATTGTAGTGTTCTCCTGAACCACAACAATCATTTCCACGCTGTTCTGGAGGCAACCAAGAGTGTTGCGGAGAAGATTCGAGTACGAAGTGTAGCGACGGGCGACGGAGCGTCTCTCATTGACGCTGTGTTCGGAGGAACCTCTCCCCTACTTCGGATCAACAATCTTGTCTCCGAGACCGATGTAGGCGAACAGAAAGGATTCATGAATCTCCTCAAAGGTATGTTCGGTACCTTCCGGAATCCGACTGCACACGCTCCACAGATCGTTTGGCAGATGTCAGAGGAAGATGCTCTGGATTTGTTTGCCATGGTTTCCTACGCCCACCGAAGAATTGATCGTGCGATGCAATAGTCCTGACCATTGTCGTTAGGTTCACTTCTTGCTGGCAATCTCCAAACAAATATCCCGTTTGAGAAAACGGTCGTATGGACTTACGTGTAGCCCCATGGCGCGAGGCTATCAATGGCATAGAGATCGAGTCGTACCACGACTTTGCATCTGCCTTTGACAGTCTTGCGGAACGGCGGAAAGAAGCAGGGGCAGAGGACGAACATCATTCTCTGAAGCTCTTGGCCGCCCTTTGTACCATGTACATCAAAACGGAATCCCTAGCTGACCCATTTGGACCGATGCTGTCAGGTCCGAACGGTAGAACCATGATTCCCGATGACCTCTCTGAGGAAGAACTTCAAGCGTTGGAGGTACTATTACCGGAGATAGATAATCATTGGCTGAAAGCGAGAGTAGCTGACACACTGTGGGTTCGACAACGACGTAGGAAAGAATTGGCATTGATGGCCATGGAGTCGTATGTATTTATATCGGATACAGAAATACGACACAGCTTTGAGGCCGTTGAACTCAAGAGAAGAGCCTTGTTGATTGCTCGGGCCTTTGACCGAACAGCGTGGAGAAGGATGATTGATGAACTGGTGGCCAGATTCCTCGAAGACTCTACCGACAACGTCACGGATAAGCTAGACTTATTCCAGTTGTTCTCTGGTTACTTGGAGGTTGTCGAGCAGAGGGAGGAGGTACTCGACCTACTGATTGTTCTAGGAGATAGGGCCCTCGACAGCAAGGACTTCATTCTTGCACGGGAGTGTTGGAAGTCTATCAGAGAGCAGTACCGTGGACAGCAACAGCACGCGAAAGAGAACCAACTCACCCATAGAATTGCAGACTCCTTTCTTCAAGAAGAAGAGCTACAAAGTACGCAGTGTGACAAGGCAATGGTCAGTGACTACCTTGTTCGTGCCGCTCTTGCGGAATACACTGGACTACCCAGATCATATCGGCGTGAGCACAACATCGAAGGCCGGATCGCTGACCTCAGAAAAGACCTTGGTACAATCGGGATTGAGGTCATAAGATCAATGGGTACAATCAGTTCTGAACCCATGGATATTGCCGAGATGGTTCGTACGACGGAATCTCGAATTCAAGGTCAATCGCTGGACCCAGCATTGTTCGAGTATGCGAGAATGTGCTACAGAACGAATGTCGACGCAACTCGTGAATTCGCCGAGGAACTGGTTCAGAAACATCCTTTGAGACACATCATGGGTGGTATGAGCTATTCAGCGGACGGTAGAGTGGTTGCAAAACGTGATGGTCTGAACGTTAACGACCCGGAATCCTACGTTCGCGCAATCGAAACAGAAACGGTCCGGCATTTTGGTCTTACTCTGGGGATTTCCGCGTCAGGATGTATCGTACCGGGACTGGAGGTCTTGCAGAAGGAACACAACATTTCCCTTGACTTCTGTCGTCGTCTGATGTCGCGGGCTGCGCTGGTGCCGCACGGAAGAACTGAAAGTTGGGCGAAGGGAATGTATCTCGGATTCAAGGGAGAGATATGTGAAGCCACCCATATCCTCGTGCCCCAAATTGAACATTGGCTACGATGGTTGCTACAAGCTTCAGGAGACGATACTATCCGTCGTCAACAGGACAGAACAGACATACAGTTGAGCATGGAGACAATGCTGTCCGACCCTATGATGAAGGAGATGTTGAACGATGGACTGTGGTTCGAGTTGAACTACTATTTCCTTAGCCCTCATGGAGCAAAACTGAGAAACAACCTCATGCACGGACTGATTGCTGATGATGAAATGAGAACCTCATTGTTCTACTCCTTCTGGCATATGTGCCTTCGTCTCGGAGTTCTGAGCCTCCCGATTCTAGAAGAGCCTTCCGATGCGTGAAGAGTTCTTGGAAGGTACCAAGCGTACGTTGGCCCTACGCGCTGGAGTGCACTGGAGGGAACCCGTCGATTCCGGGATCGAAGTAGCCAAGAATCTCGTACTTTTCGCGTAAGAATTTTTTCGGGCTTAGTCGTTGTCCACCAATCACCTACAGGGCAGTTTGGGGGAAGGAAAAGCACATATTTGTAGTATACAATACTCTCAACGGTCCGCGAGTACTTCCTTCTTCTCGTGTGATCAGTAGTGAATTTTCTATCAGAGAGAGGTGGTTATGGCCTACGACCTGCATAACGATTGGTCCAAGGTGGTCAAGGTTCTAGCGCGTAGCTACGAGCAGAGGAAACAGCAGACTCTTGGTGATCTCGTTTCCTACGAACGGGGAACACGAGGCGAACAGTTCGTTATCAAGACCTTCAACAAGGAAGGGTACTCGACGGCGAGTTACTACAGCAGGACCCAAGGAGATGTGTGGGCCATCGGTTCACACACCTGCCATGGCTATAGGGTTACCAGCATTGCTCTCGTACAGGTCAAGACCTCCGCATCCGGACAGTATCGCTTTCAGAATGCTCAGGCGGAACTCGGTGAACTCGTAGCTCATGTGCGGAATTCGTTGAAGAACGCGGATGGAACTGACCATCTTCCTAGAGTGCGTTCAAACTCACGCATCGTGGTAAGCGGGTGGTTGGCTTCTGTCGCTGACACCAAAAAATCCTGTTCCTTTGATAACGTAGAACTTGCTTCCGCTGCTGGTATATGGGCTGAGGGGGAAACCGAACAAAAGCTCATTCGAGACGCGGTTACTACGCTTGTGGGGAGAATTCTATGTTGAAAGAGGATTCCCAACTCCCTCCCTTGCTTGTTCGCGGGTGTCTTACTATCCTCTTCCTTGCTCTGGTAGTCGTCCTCATTGACCAGTACCTTCGGGGCTGGGTATGGTACCCACCCGATACAGTCTTTGAAGCCGCAGGAACACTTGTAGCGGCCTTGGCTTTCTGGGGTGTCGTTGCTACGGTTTCCCTCCAGAGCAGGGAGCTTGCTTTGCAGCGACAGGAACTGGCAGATACTCGCAAGGAGCTTCAACGACAGGCAAAGGCTCAAGAGAAGTCCGAACAGGCTCTTTCCGAACAGGTATCCGCTTTACACAGGCAAGCAGATGCGTTAACTGCACAGACCGCTGCGATCTCTCGACCGTACATCAGTGTTCGAATCCGAGTTCAACAGGATACTCTACTTATACTCGAAATCCAGAATACCGGAAAGTCACCCGCTCTAAACCTCACTATGACCTTGGACAAAGAGTTCCATATCATGGGTGTCACAGAATCAGAGAGAATCCCGGGCATTCATCGGGCATTCTCGTTTCACAATACTATCCCAGCTTTCTCCAATGGTATGAAGCTCCTGTTTCCACTAGCCACCGGGGACAAACTCAAAGGCTCTTCGCCTGACGACCCTCTGATACCCCTTGTATTTACGCTTACTGCTACATACGCATATGCAGGTCAGCAGTACTCTGAAGTTCATAGCATTGACCTGCGAATGTTCAACAACTCATTCGTTGAACAGAATTTTGAACTTGATCGCCTCACAGCAATATCTAAGTCCTTGGAATCGATAGCCAAGTCCACAGAAAGGATGTCGAAAGAGCCCCGATCCTTATCATAGCTTGTATTTGTAATCCTCTAACGCGCGTACGTAACGTACGAAATGCACATGCCTCTGACATTTCCGGAACGACAGTTCTTTGAAAGGTTGCTTCAAATGGGCGGTGGATACGTTCTCAATTTCAGTAACAACAACTTTGAGGAATTCTTCCGACTTGGGGTAGGTGTAAACATTTACGCTCCAGAGTACAACTATGCTTCCGGGTCAAAGGCCAATCGATTACGGGGCTTCTGGAATGTTGCACCCGACCACCTAGTTGGTAGAGCACTTAGGGGTTTACTTGACATGGTGGATGGTCTCAGCCAAGAGAGACGCGATCGTGCTATTGAAATCATAGTTCGTCTGGAGTCGCAACCTCACATCCCCGATCTTGATGCACTGGAGGTAGACTTTACAGATGATCTCTTGGAGAGACATGCTCAGGCGATTCGCCACCTCTTACAACAGTCAAGGGCAGATGAAGCCGTAGACCGAATGCACACCTTCACTGTATTGTACTTCAGAAACCTCTCCGACGCCCACAACCTACCCTACGACAGGGATGCCACCCTCCAGTACCTGTGCTCTGCCTATGTCCGAGACCTCAGGGCTGACGGAACCATCGAAACGGTAATGGGAGAACGAATATTGAGGAATACATTGTCAACGATGGATGCCTTTTCCAGCGTTAGGAATGACCACAGCATGGCACACGGGAACCCGGTTGTTAATGTCGATGAGGGTTGGTACATCCTCTCTACCGTACTCGCGACTTTCAAGTTCATCCGCAGTGTTGAACGACGCCGTCTGACGCGAAATAAACAATCCTCGTTAGACGACGTACCCTTCTAATTAAACTGCAAGACGGTATGCCTGACCCAATCATACTTACGATTTCGCTGCTCTCCCTGTTCATCTCAGGAACGACAGCTTGGCTGACTCTTTTCCGCAGAGGAACGGTGAAGATGACACAGCCAACGGTCATTTTCTTCGGTCCCGACGGCCGAGGCTCCGCTTCATCAGAAGCATCTCCAAAGGTGTTTCTCCGAACCTTGCTGTATTCGACCTCTAAGAAGGGATGAGTCATCCAGAACATGTACATCACCCTTTCCCGGAATGAGAGTCGGCAGACCTTCAACGTGTGGGTGTACGGGGATGACAAACTGGTACGCGGGAGCGGTCTATTTGTGGGAGAGACAGGCTTGGGGGTAAACCACCACTTCCTTGCTCCCCGGGATGACCATGGCTTCCGGTTCACGGCGGGAACCTATCGGCTTGAAGTATTTGCTCATCTCGTTGGAAGTCGGAAGCCAATACTTCTGTTCACCCAATCGCTGGAGCTTTCCCAAGAAATAGGGCGTGAGATGGATAGCCCCGATGCAGGACTATACTTCGATTGGGGACCTGACTCCTCACGGTATCACTCCCATCTCGACCGACGACCTGAAATGCCGCTCTCAAACGAGCTTCGAAGGCTCCTCACAGATCATGGGAAACAGTCCTAACCTGCACTGCTCATTCCTGCTTTGGAAGCCTACGTCCGACCCAACGCTTTCGTGTATCCTCTGACTCACGTACTCATTACAGTTATAGGTACACGTTTTTCCACAAGCAAAAACTTCACGAAGATCAAGACCAACGTCTGAAGAATTCCTCCCAGACGTGAGGAACGTCCTGCACGGTGTGGTCCATAAGAAGACGGTGGAGATGCCCCCAGCATGACTGAGGATCGAGGATGTCTCCATGGCGTCTTTGAAGTAGCTGCCTATACGTTCGGTCCTTCGCTCTCCTCTCTGGACGTTTCCCTGCCTCTCCGAAATTCCCCAGAATGGCCAGGGCCAAGGGACGCTCCGCAAGAACCTTGGTGCGGTTGCCCTTCACTTCTTCCACAGGCTTCGGAGATACCTTGTTCTTGTCGATACCGAAGAAGGTGGAAACCAACCGGGAGATCAGGTAGGAATACACCTCGGGCTTGGTCAGGTCCCCAACCGTCAGGCGGACTTTCTCGCTCCCGTCCTTCGGTGCTCTACCGAAAGAGTCAGGAATCCACAGGTCAGACTTGAGAGTCCTTTCGAAACGGAAGAGCCTGAGGTCGGGTTCCGGACCAAGGATGTGGATACCGTGCTTTTCCAAGTACTTCTTCGTTACGTCGTAACGCTTCAGAGGATCGGCAGGGTCTACCACTCTCCCATCAGCATGGGGGACCTTGTAGTAGTAGGTACCGTCAAGATCGGGTTGCCTTGACCTCCAGTTGTAAGGGACAGGATCGGACTGTCCTCGGTAGGAACCCCAGTACTCGGCCATCTGCCTTCCGATCATGGAAGACCACCACTGGAGAGCTACCTCCACGCCCGAGACTTGCCAATGGCGAACGTCGAAGCCCCATCTCTTGGCAAAAGCATCAAGAGCACAATCGATGTCCTCAGGCTTCCTCAACCGGAGATTCGCATCGAGGATAACCGCGTCCAGACAACCAGAAACGGAGGTCCTGCCACTGTGGTAACGAGTGAACAGGAGGTTGTCCAGCCTTCCCTTAAACACAGGTGCGCAGTCTGCTTCTACAGAGCAAGGGGCAGGAGTATTGTAGGCATTCCCGCATCTCTCCATGCTCTGAAGGATGGACTCCAGCCTCGGAGCGGATGGACAGACGAAGGAGTGTGCCTTCAAACCATGAATTCCTACCCCTTCGAGAATTCCTGTCCTGATTCTGTGAGGGTCCTCACCTGTAAGAGAAGAACTTTTAGAAAAAGTCTGACCCACTAGTAATGAGTCGAGTCTTATGGATGAGGACCTCCGAACGCTATTGGTCCTCATCCCGTCCCCTCAGGTATTCGTCCACGGCTTCCTGTGTGTATCGAATCTTGGGTTCGATATTCCTGACGTTGCGGAGTTTCCCTTCCTGCCGGTGTTTCCTCAATGTCTGCCGGGTGAGCCCAGTCATCTCTGCAAGTTGCTGATCGGTAATCAGCCTCTCAAGACTCGCGGAGGATGAGTCCCTTTCGGTTTGATTGTACCTGATGGCTCGGGATTCTTCATATTCCCGGTACTCTCGGCGGTTCTGAAGTTCTCTCGCGTTGAGCATGTCGAGGAGTTCATGGATGGAGACTCCCTCGATCTGGACAACCTGCGACTTCTTATCTGACATAGCGATGCTCGAACATTGGTGGTTACTGTCGGTATTAAGACAGGTCTCCTCCAGATTTTCGAGTCGCTGTTTTTACCCGCCCCTACCCCGAGTATCATACTCCTTGTGGAGTATTGGATTGTGGAAGTTCTTACCGGCCAGAACCTACGACGGCTACATGTCCTAACCGCTTACCTGTGGATGTTTGCACAACGGAGTCGTGGACACACGGGGGTCCTAGCTCTACCGTTACCTGTGGAAATTGACTTGTACCTTCCCTCTCCTACTGCGCTCCGATCGCGTACATGTACTTCGTAGATTGCTTGTGGAAATTGATGCCCGACCATCCTCTTTGGAGGTCGTTCAGGACCCGGAATCCCCTGTTTGGCACCCTCTTTGGCATACCGAAAGCGGAAACCCAGTGTTCATGCGGGTTCCGAGGCGAAGATGCGACACCCGTACGGTGTACGTACACAATGCCCCGTCTGTCCAGGCGAGGCATTGTTATTTTCATCCGTTTGCTCCTTTGCGGGCATACATTCTAGCCAATTTCAACTGTACTTCTTACCAGCACTGCTGCGGTCTAGTAACAGATTAAGCTCCTCTACTGGCGATCTGGTTTAAAGGAGCATACCATGAAGAAACAGCGAGGCTACCGAAAAGTAGATGATAATCCCGGTAACGTCAACCAAGGTTGCCACGAACGGTGCTGAAGACGTAGCCGAATCTCATCCAAGCCGTTTCAACAAAATTGGAAGCATCGAGCCTGTTAACGTAGCCCACAATACAGCGCCTATCAGCGAAGTGAGTTTTTCTGAGTCCTTCGCAAACTGGCGAATATGCTCCAGAGCTTCCTGGACCGCCCAATGTTTTTTTACCTGAACATAGTCCGGTGTCATTAGCCGACCCACAGAGTCTTCAGGGTAGTTTAGCAGGCGTATCGCAACGGCTCGCTCTTCTACACTAAGTTGATTCACTAGTTCCGCAACAACATTTGCCGGTAACCCTTGAAACAGTTCCCTGCGGTCATCGGCGGCCATCTCGTTGAGCATTGCTGCCACCTGTTCAGTAGCCAGACTGCGCAACAGTTCGTGTTGTCGAATCGAATCGCAGTAGGCAAATGTTTCCGAAGCAAGTTTTTTTGGTAGAACTCCAAGCAGTATGGCACACGAGTCAGGACTAAGATCTTCTACAATCTCAGCTATCGAAGGCGCATCCCAGTCAACGACAACTTCCCTTACAGTAGCGAATTCACGGGCGACAATTAATTCTTCAATTTCCGGAGAAATCAGCGCTTTTCTCATAGAACAAACCTACGGCAGCTTTTTACCTAGATCCCATATAAAATTCTCCGGTGTTGCTGCCCTACAGTGAGGTATTATTCCGGTTCTGACTTACTCCAGGCAGAGTGTAATTGATGAACCGGATACCGTTCAGCCGCTGTTATTCTGTATTTTGGTGTACGATTGTATGTACTGCACCATGAATAGTTTGAGTTGTCTATGAAGAATCCCGATCTTAAGGAGTTGTTCGCGGCCGTTGATGCAAGCGATGCTGATGCTTTTGCATCATATTTCACGTCCGACGGAACGTTTCGATTTGGCAATGCAGATCCTGTTTCCGGCATCCAGGCCGTACGCGATGCCGTTGCCGGTTTTTTTGCTTCCATAAAAAGTCTGAAGCACGATATTCTTGTAACGGCCGATACCGGCAACGTAATAGCCGCCCATGGATACGTTACCTATACCCGCCACAACGACACTACACTCCGGGTTCCCGTATGCAGCGTCCTACACATGGATAACGGCAAAATCAAGGAGTACTTCGTGTTTATTGACGCCTCCCAACTATACAACTCCTGAGGGTTTACCAGAATACTCGAGTGTGGACAACATACCTTCGGGAAGTACGATCTCCTGACCACATTCAACACAACTTGAATTCGAAATCAAGTACGTACACATCCACGGTAGCAGATGCTACGCCATGATGCTGACCGTGCTCGGTGTGAAGGGACAACCGCAGCCGATTTGCGTCACATCTCGTCCACCAATACTTCGTTACCCACAGCATTGAGCATGAGTTGTCGGGTAACGCCGCCTACGAAATAACGGAGGGTAGCCCAATATCCACATCACCAAGGAGCTGACTACTTACTCCAGACTAATCGTTACAATCTTTTGTTCTTTCACTTCAAAGTCTGTACAATACAGTATGTTCCCATCATAATCCTGGGGTATTATACCGTCAGGTAGGAACCAGAAGCCAGTACACTTACCACTGGGTACCTTGTGGCGGGTAACATAGTGAACATACTTACCTGACCATTTTTGCGATAATTCAGGATAGTGGTTTGTCGTTGTCCGTGAGTATACCAATATCTCATCTTCAGTGCGTGAGCCTATAACACGGTTAAGAACCTGTATTGAATCTGCAGCTTCCTTGACAGCTTCTACTGAACTGTTTCGTGTTATGTGCTTAATCCTTTCAAGTGCATTAATCGAATGGCGCTGCGGGTACTCAAGGTGCACGGTAGTGTAATTCTTCGACGACCTGTCATAAACATTTATCGTTTTCGAGAGACTTTGCAGTTCAATCATGTAGTGTGGTGTTTCAGTCACGGCTGACCAGTAAAAACCGGGGCAGTAGCTTGCCAATACTCCATCTGTAAACCCACCATGATAACTTGGCGTACCATCGTTGGCGACACATAAGATGCTGGTTTGCACTGTGTCGGGGTCGGACTGCCAGTAGGCAGGTCTTCTTGATACCCACAACGTTTTCGTGGAATCATCCCATCCCATACTTAACATCGTACGTGACCTGCTGCCTTCGGGGAGATCGATAACATTGGCTTTACCGGTTCCCGGAGTATACCAATACCCAAAACATCTGCTAGTCATCAGGTCCTGGTCGGCAATAAGAACACTGTCGGCACTATTTGATACGGCAACCAACATTGGCCGGTGAAGCGTAGGAATATTGGTTGCCGAATCAAGGTGTTTCAGCCACAGTAGCTTCGTTCCTGTCTGTACTGAAATGCTGGATAGCGTTGAGCCAACCCTATCGAGCATGACAATGCTGCCTCCGTCAGGGGCATGCTTCAATGATGAAAATACAGACATTCGCCTGCCGATAGTCTGCGAAATATCTACAATGGGTGTAACCTCCGGAAGCACAAACGGTTCTGATGGATCTTTTTCAGTTGCAAGACTCACAATTGATATCCTGCACGACTGGATATCAAATGTGTTTGTCCCGCCAGGTACGCCTACGTAGCGAACACTACCGTATTTATCTGCTACCATAATCACTGGATAGTTGGTGACATGGTGCAACTGCGCATACGCTCCCAATTCATCATATATAACTTCTGCGTCCGGGAATTGTGACTTGATTTCCTCGTACTGCGTATACGAGCTTGTTCGTGCGTACACTACCGTTGGAAGACTGTTATCGCCGGCCAGGTTCAGAACTGTCCGTACGTTTAGCATACACACTGAGCATGACTCTGTATTCACGTGCACAACCAGTCCGCCGCGCTGCCGTAGTACACGTGGTATGGCAATGCGGTCCGATACTGTTGTTGTGGTATAATACTGCAAACCCGATGCGGAATCTGCTGCTCCCTGCGCTGTCACCATGTATGCTGTACCGCAACATACCAGAACTATCCACAAAAACCGGATTACCAAAACGCAGCCCCCTTCGTTAACGATGATAGCATTTAGCGGCTCGAAACTCTACGGAATATAGGGAAATAGCACTCTAAATGTACCATCCGGTTCAACCACGATGCCATCCAGGCTAACCTGCATATTAACATACGAAGGATATGCCGAGCATGCCGTAATTCGTACCGCGTATTCACCTGGAGCAAACGTGAAACCTGATTTCGGAATCGCCTGAGAGTCCACACCATTGACGTGATAGCCGGTAACACCCGACACTTTACCCGTTAAAATCAAACCGCCCGGCAGAACCTCGTCGCACGGACCATCCGGGCCATCCACTGATACGATAACGTAGCAATTATCCCCTTGGTCCGGACAATATCCCTGTGAATCATCACCAGGCGTTATAAACTGCCTATTCCCTTGGCCGGGTTTCATCCGGACAAGTGTGTACTCAGCAGTAGCCGCCATAACTGAACCAAGATTATAACACAAGCCTGCAACAAACAGGAATGTGAGTTTCGTAAAGGAATTCATAGTCTCCTCCCAGATAATATGAACAATACAGTATTTGCTTACTAATGTAAAAAAAAATAGCATTATTCCAAATCATTGTATCTCATGGTCTCCTGAATCAGGACCTGATGCACTGTCACCATAGACTGAATCTCCATCCTCAGTCCTCCGATGCGTACAAAATGGTTTACAACCTGTCCCTTTCTATCCTCCAGATGACTGTAGAAGGACCCCAGATTGTACAAGGAATCAACACAGGAGTCGTTGATGTGAACATGCCAGAGCTGGAACAGGAAAACCCAACGTGCGGTCCCGGAAGAAGCAGAGCGTGAAGGCACATCCCCTAAACCAGGTAAAACGGCAAGTCGGGTCCACAACTGGAAGAACAAGCTCCAGGTATTGGGAGCAGCAGGATTGTCCGGCACTGTGCGCAAAGCCGACCCTGAGAACCACCGGCTACGGCTAGAGAATCAGGCCTTCAGGCAGATGCTCGCTGAGCAAGCGTAAGCCTTACAAATCAGCATTACTGTTCATGAGCCTTACAATCAACTGACAATCACGAGTCCGCCTACGAAATAACCGGAGTTAGCCCATACCGCGCCGGATTCGTTCGAGTTTAAAAAAAACTTGCACCGCACTTTAGACTGCCGTAACTTTGTGATAAGGGACTCTCTTATCTCTTATTGTCATTATGTTATCGAAATCTTCCACGTATGCAATTCAGGCCAGCGCATATCTCGCGCGGAAGGAGGCATTGGACAGTTTGGACGAGCATCCGGCTGTATACACGCCTGTGCTGGAAATTTCGGAGGCCTTGAACATACCGTATCATTTCCTGAAAAAAATCATAGCCGTCCTGGTTCAGCATAAAATTCTCAGGTCGCAGCGCAGTTCGCGCGGAGGCGTTGCGTTAAGCAAGCCGGCCAAGACGATTTCGCTTCTCGACATTATCATTGTGGCTGATGGGAAGGAACCGTTTACCGAGTGTTTGCTGGGGTTGAAAGACTGCAGTGATGCCACACCGTGTGCAATGCATACAACGTGGGCTGTTGAACGAACCAGATTGCGGCTAATGTTTTCATCAACTACTCTTGCAGATGTGGCTTCAAGGATGTACACAAAAGGACTGCGCATTGCTTAGCCCCTTTCCATTTTAGGGATCTGCACTCAAGGATTTAAACTATGGTTACTATTCAATCAACACTGGCCGACATCGTAAAGCAGCTCCCTGCAGCTGTTGATGTGATGTACAAGTACAAACTTGGCTTCCTGGGTGAAAGTCGCGTATCGCTAAAAGATGCATGTGTCATGAAGGGGCTGGATACTACGGTCATCCTAAACGAGATACTGTCAATAGATCCAACCAAATCTGCAAAGTGTTTGCATGTTGACTTGTGGCCCACCAGTTTTCTTGTTGACTTTATCATTACCAACCACCACTCGTTTGTGCGAACATCTCTTCCGAAAATGATACAGCAGATGACGAAGGTTGTAAGGAAGCATGGTGAACTGTATGCCGAAACAGTTGCAATACTTGAGCTGCTCGAAGACCTTTACAAAGCCTTTGCGGAGCACCTTGAGGATGAAGAGAAGTATCTGTTCTCAATAGCTGCAAGGCAATTCGATCATAACACGATAAAGCAGGTAGTGGAGCGCAATGAGGTAGAGCACGAAGCTGTTGGGAAAAAACTTCAGCGTTTACGTGTCCTTACCAACGAGTTCCAGCCACCGGAGGGAGCCTGTGGCACTCACAGAGCTGTTTATGCGGGCATTAAAATGCTTTTCGAAGATACCGTGCAGCACCAATATCTTGAAAACGCTGTACTCTTTCCGCGGCTGCTCGCCCAACTATAAAAAGCAAACCACATAATTCACTTTTTTAAAGGAAATATAATGAAAACACTTTACAGGAAAGCCCGTGTTCATCTTGTACTTGTTGCAACAGCACTGCTTGTAGTGGCTTGCGGGTCAAACGAGTCTGGCAGCAGTGACGAAGTTCCGTCGTTCATGGAAAAGCAGCAGGAAAAGAAAACCTACGGGATTATTAAAAGTGTTGATGTTGGCCCTGGTATAGATGCCAAAATGGCTGCTGCAGGGCATGAGGTTTTTGATCTGAAGTGTACTGCCTGCCATAAAATGGACGAGCGCTACGTTGGTCCGGCACTGGGTGACGTAACAAACAGAAGGCCTCCGGAATACATTATGAACATGATTCTGGATACAGAAACCATGCTTGCAAACGATGATACTGCTAAGTGTTTGCTTCAGGAGTTTCTGATTACCATGCCTAACCAAAGTGTTGACGAAAAGGATGCTCGTGCCGTTCTTGAGTATCTCCGCGACTATGCAAGTAAATCCAAATAACTAACACACCACTAATTGTTTGAGGTATTTTATGAGTACGCTCCATAAGCGTTTAGGATCTCTCCTGCTGGCAATTGTTGCCTTGGTCATTGTTGGCTGTTCTTCAGATGGCGGGTCAGCCGGCGGTGCCCTTTCGGGGGATGCTGCTTCACGGGTTTATGTTAAGCCCGGTGAAAAAGACGAGTTTTACAGTTTTGTATCGGGTGGTTTCAGCGGTCAGCTTGCTGTGTACGGAGTACCCAGTGGACGCCTGTTCCGCGTAATCCCGGTTTTCTCGGTAGATGCCGAAAAAGGTTATGGCTTCTCCGAAGAAACCAAACCAATGCTGATGACGTCGCACGGTTTTATTCCATGGGATGACGCCCACCACCCCGACATGTCGCAAACCGGTGGTGTGCCCAACGGCAAATGGGTTTTCATTAACGGCAACAACACGCCCCGTATTGCACGCATTGACCTGACGGATTTCAGAACGAAGGAAATCATCGAGATCCCCAATAGCGGTGGCAACCACAGCTCGCCGTTCTCGACGGAAAATTCCGAATACGTAGTTGCCGGTACACGCTTCTCTGTTCCTATCCCACAAGAAGATGTATCTATTCAGGAGTATGCCCAGAAATTTAAAGGGGCTTTGTCATTCGTAAAGGTTGACCAGGAAACCGGTCGTATGGGTATTGACTTCCAGTTGCTTGTACCCGGGTTTGACTATGACCTTGCTCGCGCAGGTAAAGGAGTCTCGAAAGACTGGATGTTTATTACCTGCTACAATAGCGAACAAGCCCATACAATGAAGGAGATCAACGCTTCGCAAAACGATAAGGACTTCATCATTGCCATCAACTGGAAAAAGTGTGCCGAGGCTGTTGCTCAGGGCAAGGGCAAGATGGTAGATGTAGATTACGCACATAACGTGTACAACGATGAAACACACAGCGCCACACACACAATGAAAAAGCAAGTACGCGTTCTGTCACCTGCCGATGTTGCTGATGCTCTGTACTATTTACCAACACCGAAGTCACCCCACGGGTGCGACGTTGATCCGTCCGGTGAACTTATCGTTGGCGGTGGTAAGCTTGCAACTGTTATCCCGGTTATGTCATTCTCGAAAATGCAGTCAGCAATCAGTGCCAAGAAATTCGATAAGGTTATTGACGGTATCCCGGTGTTGAACTATCAGGCTTGCCTGGCAGGCGAAGTACCACGTCCGGGACTTGGGCCTCTCCATACTGAATTCGACGGTAAGGGTTATGCCTATACTTCGATGTTCGTATCGTCTGAAATCGTAAAATGGTCACTGAAAGATTTTAAAGTTGTTGACCGCGTGCCAACCTACTATTCTATCGGTCACCTTATGATTCCGGGTGGTAACTCAACCAAGCCGTGGGGCAAGTATGTAATTGCATACAACAAGATCACCAAGGACCGCTACCTGCCCACAGGACCAGAGCTAACACAGTCGGCACAGCTCTATGATATCTCTGGCGACAAAATGCAACTCCTTCTGGACTTCCCAACGATAGGAGAGCCCCACTATGGTGTGGCATGTCCGGCTGACCTGATTACGAAGAACTCACGCAAGATTTTCCAGCTTGCCGAGAATAAACACCCGCACGTTGCTCGCAAAGAATCAGAAGCACGTGTAGAGCGTAAAGGAAACGAAGTTCATGTTTACATTACGTCTATTCGCTCACACTTTGCCCCTGATAATATCGAAGGCGTTAAGGTCGGCGATAAGGTGTTCTGGCACGTAACCAATGTTGAGCAAGACTGGGACGTTCCGCACGGTTTTGCTGTCCTGGGTGCCAACACATCCGAACTGCTCATTATGCCGGGTGAAACCGCAACAATTACATGGGAGCCCAAAAAAGCCGGAGTCTTTCCGTTCTACTGTACTGATTTCTGCTCTGCACTCCACCAGGAAATGCAGGGATACGTACGGGTAACAAATGGTGGCACCGGAGAATTAACCTGGAATAACAAGAAATAAGGCACAGACACATGAAATTAACACATCGGGTTCTAATGATTGCCGGTGCTATCTCTTTGCTGGGACTTTTCGTTTTCCCAATGTGGAGTATATGGCTCGAAGCACCGCAATACCCGAAAGGCAGTGAACTGGGAATCTTCATCCACATTGATAAGGTTACCGGTTCCAGGCCCAACGATCTTGAAAACCTGAATACTCTTAACCATTACATCGGCATGAAGCCTATTCAGCCGGATGCAATCCCCGAGTTAGAGTATATGCCAATAGTTGTTTTAATCCTTGTGGGCCTTGGCATTGTTGCCGGGGCCCTCGGGAAACGGTGGATGATCATTACCTGGCTTGCCATTCTTACCATTGCCGGTTCGGTAGGTATGTATGATTTCTGGAAATGGGAATATGACTATGGACACGATCTGGACCCTAAGGCAATTATAAAAATCGAGGGTATGTCATATCAGCCTCCTCTCATCGGATCGAAACAGCTGTTGAACTTTACTGCCCACTCGTATCCCGCCATTGGCTTCGGCTTTATTGTTTTCGGAGCTATTCTGGCAATGCTTGCGTGGTGGCTGAGCAGAACAAAATCAATCACTCCTCTTGCAGGAGCAAAAACATGACGCTTCGGCTATCATGCTTGCTGCTCACTCTGCTGTTCCTTGTTGCTTGTTCCGAACCGGCACCTCGGGGTATTAACTACGATAAGGAGCAGTGCGCCTCGTGCAAGATGGGTATTACGGACCAGAAGTTCGGTGCTGAAATTGTCACGAAGAAAGGAAAAATCTTCGTTTTTGACGCACCGGAATGCATGATTAACTACATACAGGCAGGTACGGTCAGTTCCGATGATGTGCACTCGTTGTGGGTAACAAACTTTCTTGAGCCGGGTACTCTGATTAAGGCAGAAACGGCATGCTACCTGCACAGCGATATGATTCATTCACCAATGACGTTGGATGTTGCTGCATTTAAGGATTCTGCCACCTGCGAAAAGGTACGGCTGAATTTTGCCGGCGACGTGTTAAACTTTGATGCAGTTCGAAAGTTAGTTCTACAGTAGTTTAATCCCATTTTACCCGGATAGTGAGCCATGACATTTAAACTGATTTTCGCAACTGTGCTTGTGGGGCTTATAGCAGGGTGCAGCTCTAACCCAACACAGCCGGTAACACCCGACCAAATTTCTAAAATGCTTATAGCCTCCCGGTCTTCGGGAGGCTATAAAGTTGAGCTTTATGCTGACTCAGCGCTTTCTGTTGGATACAACGTGTTGTTTATTCGCACCCACTACCAGGGAAATGTTCTGCATAATGCAGGCGTTACCATCAACCCCGATATGGATATGGGAATGTATCACCACTCCTGTCCGGTGGAACAACCATCATCATCTGTGGCAGGTGACAGCGGGCTGTATTCTTGCGCCTCGGTGTTTACCATGCCTTCTGATTCAGCATGGATTATTAACGTCACGGTTGAAGATCCTGATCGTGGGAACACGGTTCAGGTTACTCTGCCGATTACAGTGAAACCTGCCAAGCGGGTATATACCTTTCGGGATACCACTGCCGGCATCATGTATGTTGCTTCCGTAGTACACAAAAAACCCGTTGTTGGTATGAATGATATTAGTTTTTTGCTTCATTCAACAACCGATAAGTTTGTTTTTATACCCGTAAATAATGCAACGATTGTATTTGATCCATCCATGCCGTCAATGGGCCATGGCAGCTACGGGAATGTTCAACCAGGCACACCGGTAAATGGATGGTATTCTGGTCGAGTTAATTACTCAATGTCGGGCGACTGGCTGGTAACAGCCAGCATTACTCTGCCAAGCGGACTGTTTGCCCAAGCCCCTTTCCCAGTTTATGTTCCTTAACCGTTGTATCGTATTTGCCGGCATTTTCTTCTGTGTGTATTTCGTTAATGCGCAAGACACGATCCGTTCCGTAACGGCCCAACAGGTTACGGTCTCCGCCGATCCGCTAACGATGCCATGGCGAACAGATCGTCCGGTTTCAGCGTCGAGTTCTGTAGATCAACTCATGAGGTTCAGCGGCCTTTCTCTTATTCAGCGTGCATCCGGCTTTGCCGGCGAAGCCATGATACAAGGGTTACGCGGCGGACAAATCTCAACAACAATCGACGGGATGAAAATTCATGCGGCGTGCATCGACAAAATGGATCCTGCTACAGCATATGTAGAGCTTGACAATATTCGTACTATGAACGTCTCGGCTGACGGTACTGATTTGCGCTATGCTTCGGGATTGGGTGCATCAGTTAACTTCTCTACCCAGCAGCCTGATTATCGGAGCGACCTTCGCTGCCTTACCGATGCATCGGCTGAATCAAATGGTTTTGGAAGAAGGCTTCGGGCTGACGTAAGCGCAGGCTCTGAGTCTGCAGCTTACCGCATTGGTTATACATATCGGGCCACAAATGATGTCAGCGTTGGAGGTGGTGACGTAATATCTCGATCAGGTTTTAGCAAACATAATATCAACCTGGTTGGACGAACTCGGATTACTAAATCATCGGAACTGGTTGCTACTGCCATTATTGACCGAGCAATCGATGCCATGTATCCGGTTTTGCTGATGGACACCCGGAATGCCGATGCCTATATCGGTGCGCTCACCTGGAATAATCGCTGGACACCAGCTGTTACGTCATCAGTTAAATTTTATGGTAACAGTGTTATCCACAACATGGACGATTACAGTCGGCCGATTGAAGAAATTCGAACCCGGCGGTTTATGCCCAATATGAACATGCCTATGCATGGTACATCAAACGTTCTTGGCCTGCTCTCTGAAGTATCGCTTTTTACTGCTTCTACACTATACTCCGTTATTCTGGATGCATCGTACCTTGCTGCAAATGCTACAATGGACATGATTCCGCTGGACACGACGGTTTCCCCAATGCACATGATCAATATTGGAGATGCTCGCATTGGTACTCTTGGCGTTGTTGCCTCAGCAGACCATACCGTGAGCTCTCGCGTCTCGGTTCGTGGCTCCGCACGGTTTGATGTTTCAAACAGAACACTGAATAACGAGATTTTTCGCAGCGTGTTAAGCGGATACTTTCCCGGGATTAACCCTGATAAAACCGTTACCGCATTCAGTGCATCCGGGGGGCTTTACTATGATGTTTCAGAAACAATTCAGCTTCGGTCTGTTTTATCGTACGCACAGCGTATGCCAACACAGCTTGAGGTATATGGATTCTATATTTACGATCCTGGCATCGACGCAATTGTAAATGGCAACCCTGATCTGAAGAACGAGTCGTCTGTTAATGTCTCGGTTGGATGCTCCTATGGCACCGATGACTTCACTGTTAGTGTTAACACCTTTGTACGATCAATTTCTGACTATATCGCAACTGACACCAATGTTGTATATGACGGAAGTAACCGCGTGCCAATCCGCACGATATCCAACATTGGCGCTGCCTGGATACGGGGCTTTGATATTTCTGCTCTTACGGCCGTAACGTCATGGTGCAGCATTCAGGGATCTGTACAGGCCTTGTGGGGTAATTCGGTATTGTATTCTGAACCACTGCCACTGATTAGTCCTCCATCTGCTACCATACGGACCATTGTAGGGAACCCCGAAATTCAGGCTGAGCTGCTAATGACTGGCGCTTTAGCTCAGGAACGTACCTCGCACATTATTCTACCCGAAGATTCAACCGGTGCATGGTGGCGATCAGACATCCTTCTGGCATGGCAACCAACCCGCGCAATACGTGTACAGGCAGGATGTACTAACCTGTTTGATCGGCTGTATCATGAACATACAAGCATAAACAACCTGCCCTCAGCGGGACGATCATTCGTTCTTGGAGCAAGGCTGGTACTATGAAACTGCTAATCTCACTAACACTGTTGTTTGGTGCTGTAAGTGGTTTGGGACGAACCATAACCCTAACGCCGGCCTACCGTGGCGGGATGAGTGCTGCACTTGCACATACCGGTAATGGTGATACGATCAGGGTTACACCCGGTGTGTACCCCGGTACCGGGTATGTTGTGAAGTCAGCCATAACAATCCTGGGTACGCGTGAATGTGTTTTTGATGCGGAGTCTAAAAATGGCAGTGTGTTCAGCATCCTGTCCGGAAATGTTACCATCAGTGGCATTACCATTCGCAACGTAGCCGTTAGCTACGTTGATGATCATGCTGCAATTAAAATCAAGGAACAAAGCAACATCGTTGTTAAGAACTGCATTATCGAAAATGCATTCTTTGCAATCTATGCATACAGTTCTGAGCGTTGCCGCATTCAGGGCAACACCATAACCGGAATACCACGAAGTGAGTCGAATTCCGGTAACGCCATTCATGCCTGGAAATGTAGGAATATACTGGTCAAGGACAATGTAATCACCGGACACCGTGACGGAATCTACTTTGAATTTATGCGACAAGGTACCGTTGTTGGTAATAAAAGTGAAGGAAATATTCGCTACGGATTGCACTTCATGTTCTCCGATTCCTGCTCGTACCGATCGAATGTTTTTAAACACAATGATGCCGGAGTTGCGGTTATGTATTCCCGGCAAATTCAAATGCTAAACAACTCATTCCTCGACAATTGGGGTCCTACCTCGTACGGGCTGCTGCTTAAAGACATCAGTCACGGACACCTGAAAGGGAATGTATTTACCGGCAACACCGTTGCCATACATGGTGAGGGTCTTACCAGGTCGCTCATAGAACAAAACCGGTTTATTCGCAATGGCTATGGATTTAGAATCCTTGGCAACTGTGAGCTGGTAACGGTTACCCGAAACATGTTCGACGGTAATACATTCGACATTACAACTAATGCGGGTGAGCTTAACAGCTCGTTTAACGAAAACTACTGGAGTTCATACGAAGGATACGATTTAAACAAAGATGGATTCGGTGACGTACCCTTTCACCCGGTGCGCCTCTATTCGCTACTTGTTGAGCGAATCCCATCATCGGTAATTCTGATGCATACCGCATTTATTACCATCCTGGATCTCACTGAACGCATCATTCCAACAATGACTCCTGAAACTCTTGTGGACAAGCGTCCGCTGATGCGGCCACCATTCTTACGCCATGATTGAAATACAGAACATCAGGAAAAAATTCAAACAGCTACAGGTGCTGAACGGAGTGAGTATATCGCTCTCACCGGGCAGTGTTACTGCTCTTGTAGGTCCAAACGGATCCGGTAAAACCACGCTCATGAAGAGCATTGTTGGCTTGGTGCGGCCGGACTCGGGAACAATACATCTGGACGGTGAACTGGTGAGTGCCAATCCCGACGTACGCAACAAGATGGGCTATATGTCGCAAGTTGCCCGATACCCCGAAAATCTGTCGCCACTGGAACTTATTGCCATGGTTCGCGGCATCAGAAAGCAGCAGACAGAAATAGCCGAAGAACTGTTCTCTGAATTTCAGCTTCACGAACATTTAAAAAAGCCTATGCGCTCACTGAGTGGCGGCACACGTCAAAAAGTTGGTGCAGTGTTGGCATTTATGTACGAACCCAGGGTGTTACTACTCGATGAACCAACTGCCGGACTTGATCCGCTGGTAACACAGCGACTCAAAAACCGAATCCGTCACGTGGCCGATAACGGCTCAAGCGTTCTTATCACATCGCACGTAATCGCCGAAATCGAAGAGCTTGCCACCAGGATTGTTTATATCAACGAAGGCGTAATCATGTACGATGGCTCAGTACAGAATCTACTCTCTTCTACAGGTCATTCCAATCTTCCGGCAGCCATCGCTGCCATTATGGAAAAGGGCGGGGGTGTACAATGAAACCAACGTTACAGTTACTCCGCTACGTTGTCCGGGATGTTGTTCGCAGCCGATGGCTGATTATGTACTTTTTATTTTTCTTTGCCGTATCGGAAGGACTCCTGTTTTTTACCTCCGGTGAAGCCAAAACCGTTGTCGGGTTGATGAATGTCGTCCTCATTCTAATTCCGCTTGCTGCCGCTGTTTTTGGTACCCTGCATATTCATCACAATCGTGACTTTGTTGAGCTAATGCTTTCGCAACCGGTAACGCGTACATCGATTTTTACCGCTCTGTACCTTGGTGTTACTCTCCCCTTCCTGATTTCGTTTGTACTGGGCGTGGGCATTCCGGGCCTGCTCCACGGCGTTGTGTTCTCCGCTCCCTTTGTAACTCTTATCAGCACCGGTGCTGCTCTCTCGGTGGTATTCTTTGCTATTGCCTATCTGATCGGTGTTACCGTACAGGATAAGGCTGCTGCCATGGGTGTTGCCTTTGTGGTGTGGCTAATCACAGCCATCTTATACGATGGTGCCATTCTGGCAATCACCGTTGCCTTTGCGGACTACCCCATGGAGATGGCAACAATCGGCATGATTGTTTTGAATCCCGTTGATCTTGCCCGCATCATCGTGATGCTCACCTTTGACTATGCTGCACTCATGGGATACACAGGTGCTGTTTTTGAAGACTTTTTTGGAACCTCGCTTGGCACGACCATATCTGCAGTTTCATTGCTGGTGTGGATGGTAGTACCAATCGTGTTCGGTAAACGTGCTTTTGTTCGAAAAGACTGGTAACCATATTTATTCACTTTTTGGAGATGCATGATGATAAAGTCGCATTCTTTAGTCACCATTCTAGCAGCCGTGTTTCTTGCATGGGGTTGCTCGCAGGATGCCGAGAAGACTCAGGCGAATACCTCCGGCGCTGCCGACCAGCCGGGCGGAGGTCAGGCTTTTGTTCAGGACGATGTTTCACAAAAAGACATTCTGCATGTTGCCATGGGTTCTGCTGACCACTCTACCCTGGTAAAAGCAGTGCAGGCAGCGGGACTTGAGAATACTCTTGCCAATGCTGGACCGTTTACAGTGTTTGCTCCAACAAATGCCGCGTTTGATAAGCTTCCGGCCGGAACTGTTGAATCGCTGCTCAAGCCAGAAAAGGCCGATCAGCTTACAACTGTCCTGTACCATCACGTTCTAACGTCGGCATTGGATAAGGACGCCTTTACAAACGGACAACAAGTAAAGATGTTCGACGGTACGCCGGTTACGATGTCGATTGAGGGTGACACCTGGAAGATTGACGGTGCAAAAATCGTTGCCTCAGTACGTGCCTCAAACGGTTGGGTACATGTTGTGGATGCAGTTGTACTGCCACCACAATAACAGTTTTGCAATACCAAAAAAAAGCCGGAGGAAACCCCGGCTTTTTCGCTTTTTGTAGATCGTGAAAATTATAACGCCATGAACAGTGCCATCAACAGCGTTACCGCGATTTGCAAGTAAATAGTATTGACGTTTGACCGAACAAGTGTGCGTTTATCAAGGTTCTTAAACATCCATACGATCGTATAAATGCCATACACCAGACCCACAACAGTTGCTATGTGTAAGAGTGGCTTATTCCACTGCAAAGCAAACCATGATATCCCCGCCAGAGCACTAAGCCAGGTGCCGGTATACAACCAACCGGCAACCGTTGGACCAAACGTTACAACCAGGTGATTCTTTCCGGTAGTTGCATCTCCTTCTGCATCTGGAATCTGGTTAATCATCAGGATGTTCGTTGTAAGCAAGCCTGCAGGAATCCCAACCAGGAATGCTTCCCACGAATAAAAACCTGTAGCAACGTAGGCCATGCCAAGAGTAATTAACGGACCAAACGCCAGTCCGATCGAGAGCTCGCCAAGACCATGCCGGGCTACCAGACGAAGAGGAGGTGCCGTGTAAAAGTACCCTAATGCAAGACCCGCAAGACCAATGTATAACACACCGGTTCCCACCACTGCGGTTAAACCAAGGCCGATGATCAGCGCAGCAAGAAGTAGTGTTACCGCAACATACTTTGTACGCTTTAAATCTATCAACCCCATTTCTATGGCTCTGCTCCCACCAGTGTACTGTACAAAGTATTTGGTGTTTGCGCCATCAGTACCACTTTTCACGTCGAAATAATCGTTAAAGACGTTTGCGCTTAAATGGAGCAGCAACACGCCCAGACCGGCAAGCAGGCTTTCCGTCCACGGTATCGCAAAACCCCCGATCGCTGCAACCCATACCAACCCAATCACCACCGGTGTTAATGCTGCCGTTAGAAAAGGGGCTCTGGTGATAACAAGCCAGCGTATGGCTTTAGTTGTAAACTTTATGGGTACATGAACCGGGGTTTCCAGTTCTTCGGTCACACCGCAATAGCCAATTTGTTCTCCGTTCTTCGAGGTTGGCGATATCCGGATTCTGGCACCAAATACCTCACCGTTTTTACGAACAAAGTTGGTCTGACCAATCCACTCACCCGTTTCATTAGCGGTGTCAAGCCAGCTTTTAAGGTTTTGCAAGACAATCTCGCCAGGTGAAAATGCACTTACTCGAAGTTTGCCAACAGCTTCGGAAGCGGTGTATCCAAACATTTCCTCAGCCCCCTGATTAAACGTTTGAATTATTCCTTCCGTATCGCATGTAATCGTACTCTTTCGCATGGAAAACCTTTGGGAAAGTTTGTATTATGTTCATTTTCCTGTCGAAAATTACGCAATCTTAATAACATTTTAGAAATGACCACAGTCAGGCCTACTCCATGACACTAATTGCTGAGTTGCACATTTTTACGTGGGCCGTGCGGCAAGACACCTAAACCAAACTACGTTGCCCTTAACCATCTGCAAGCACCGGCTGCGGTTCGTTTTCTTTTTCCAGACGTGGCATTACGAACTTGCGGAACAGCACCGGGGTAATAAGTGTTGACACGACTCCCATAAGGACAAGCGTCGAGAATAATTCCTGACCAATCAGACCCCTCTCGTAGCCGATACTGGCAATAACCAACTCCATCACACCACGTCCGTTTAGAATGATAGCTATTCCCATTGAATCTGTTTTGGACATTCCGATGGTTCTGCCTCCAAGCCACCCTGCTATCATCTTTGACACAATTGAAACGATGAGCACAACAACTACAAACAAAACAGAGCTGACGCCAAAAATGTTGAACTCAAGGCCAAGGTATGCAAAGAAAATCGGTGCCAGAAAACCGTCGCTTACCGATCGTAATGTACTATCAAGCACGTGATAACGCTCGGCAAGGAAAAACTTCCTGTCAATCAGCAATGCCCCAAAAAACGCACCCACAACAAAATGGAAACCCAGCATCTCGCTGGCCGACCCAAATACCAGTACAAAGAGAACCACTAAACCAAACAGCGCATCATTGCCCAGCCACTGTACAAGTTTTTCAGGGAACCGTTCAACGTGCACTCCCCACTGTACCAGCTTTTCCAATACCCAGTTAAACCCAAGAATTACAGCACCCAGAACCACTAACTTCCATACTGTTAATGCAATGCTGATCCCAACGGCCTCGAATGAACGCTGCTCAGGTAACGACAGTAGTACGCCAAGAATCATCAGCGCAAATACGTCGTTAAGGATTGCAGTCGCAATTGAGTATTTGCCTATTCTGCTGTTCAGGATACCAAAACTCTGAAGAATTCCAACGGCAACAGGTAATGCCGTTATCGAAATACATAATCCCAGGAAAACCGTCTTGTTAACATCCAGACCAAAAACCAGTCCTACCAGAATCCCAAGAATTAGCGGTATTAAAAATCCAAATAAGCCGATTATTGAACCCTTGCCCTTGAATGCCTTTACTACATCGTTAAAATTCATTTCCAGTCCGGCGGACAACACAACAAGAAATACCGCCAGCTCCGAAATGCCCGATAATGCAGGGCTTGCCGTTACCAGACCCAATACGCTCGGGCCTAACAGTACGCCTGCCACCATTTCTCCAACGATCGCTGGTTGCTTTAATCGTACTGCTATGTGGCCAAAAATCCTGGCCACAACAATCAACATTAACAAACTTGTAAGTAAAGGCATAAGCGTAATATACATTTGTTCTTGTAATGAGTAAAACTATCACTATTATCGGTGCCGGAAGTACAACCGGTTTGGCGCTGGTGCCAATTTTGCTGCAGGAGACTTCAGCCACTCTTCACCTTGTAACCCGCTCGAAGGTTAACATTGAACATAGCAGGATTGTTGCCTCACACGTCAACGTTACGTCGCTGAGCGAGCTTAAATCTACCATCCTTGGCCAACTGCCTTCCGTTATCGTTAATCTTGTTGCAACTTCCAGCGTAGATGCCTGTGAAGCAGATAAAGAAACGGCACAGGTACTGAATGTAACACTCGTGAAGGACCTGGTACGACTTGCACGGGCAACCGATGCACATCTTGTTCACCTTTCTACCGATTACATTTTTAACGGCGAGCGGGGTCCGTACGCCGAGAACGACACACCCGCACCAATTAACTACTATGGTAAAACAAAACTGTCCGGCGAGAATGCTGTAATCACTTCAGGCATCAGCAGCACGATAATTCGAACCAACGTTGTATATAGCCCCTTCCCATCACGTCCTGATTTTGTTCACTCGGTACTGAAAAGTGCCGAAACAAATTCTCCCGTCCGCGCTGCCAGCGATTTATATGGTAATCCAACCTATGTTGATGACCTTGCCGAAGCTATCGTACGGGTTATAGAGACGGCTGCACAAGGGATTTACCATGTAGGCGGATCGGACTACGTTAGTCGTTATCAGTTTGCAACCAAAATTGCAGAGGTGTTTAAACTGGACACGTCGTTAATTCACGCGGTTCAGGCTGCCGATTTGCAGCTGCCGGCAAAACGACCGCTTCGTGCGGGACTAAGTACATCAACAACGGAGGCTGTTCTAGGATTACGGTTCAGGGGAATAGAAAGCGGTCTGATTTGTTTACGTAATTCACTGTTTTCAAAGTAGCGGGAGTAATCTCCGGCACACATACCACACATACTTTGATTGCATACTTTACCTATTCGGTTTATCCGTTCCAGTACGGACGGTCTAAGTCACGGTAGTGAACTGCTTCTGCCATATGGTGCTGCTGAATGTAGTCCTCGTGTTCCAAATCAGAAATCGTACGTGCAACTTTTAGAATACGATGGTATGCACGTGCTGAGAGCGATAACTTGTCCATGCTCTTTTGCAAAAAGCCAAGTGCTTCAGGTGTTGGCTTGCCAAAACGCTGCAAGTCAGCCGATGACATATCGGCGTTTTTGAACAAGTCGGGTCGGTCCCGGAACCGGTCATGTTGGATTTGACGGGCCTGTATCACGCGCTGACGGATTGTTTCTGACGGTTCGCCCGACTGCATGCGGGCTAGTTCCTTTACTTCGACGGCAGGAACATTAACGTGCAGGTCAATCCTGTCTAATAGTGGTCCACTTACTCTTCCCATGTATTTCGACACTTCCATTGGCGTGCAGGTACAGGGTCTGACACCGCTTCCAAAATTTCCGCATGGACATGGGTTCATACTGCACACCAGCATCACATTGCTTGGAAACGTCACCGAGGTTCGTGTGCGTGAAATCAGAACCTGCCTGTCTTCGAGTGGCTGGCGCAATACTTCCAGAACATTACGCTGAAATTCAGGTAGCTCATCTAAAAACAAGACGCCATGGTGTGCCAATGTGATTTCTCCTGCCCTTACAACACCAACGCCGCCACCCACCAACGCCGCATCGCTAATGGTGTGGTGTGGGGCACGAAACGGTCTTTTCGTGACCAGGGCATGCCCGGGTGACAGAATTCCTGCAACTGAATGTATTGCCGTTGTTTCTAATGCTTCTGACAGTGTAAGCGGGGGGAGAATTCCGGGTAATCGCTTTGCGAGCATGGTTTTTCCTGCCCCGGGCGGACCGAGCATGATGATGTTATGCCCGCCCGCCGCAGCTACCTCCAACGCCCGTTTCACCGCTGCTTGTCCTTTCACGTCGGCCATGTCAGGAATAATTTCTTCAGATGCTTTCTCAAAGAGTCGCGGTACGTCAACAATATGTGGTTTAATCAACAGCAGGCCACGCATAAAGTCAACTGTTTCTTTCAGCGTTTCAACGGGAATAACATCGATACCGGACACAATCGCTGCTTCGCCGGCGTTAGCCATTGGAAGGACAATACGTTTAAATCCATTTTTCTTAAGCATGGCTGTAATTGGAAGTACTCCGTGAGCGGCGCGGAGCGTACCGTCAAAAGCCAGCTCACCAACCATTGCCGTATCGGACAGTCCTGCCATTTCGATCTCATGCACAGCATTCAGTACGCCAATTGCAATCGGAAGATCAAACATACTTCCCTCCTTCCGAACGTCTGCCGGTGCCAGATTTACGGTATATTTTCGTGGCGGTACCTCGAACGATGAGTTTTTTATTGCTGCCTGAACACGTTCCTTACTTTCACGCACCGAACTGTCGGGCAAACCAACGATCTGAAAAGCCGGCAATCCGAGTTCAACATGGATTTCAATTTCAACCGGATATGCAGAGATACCAACAACTGCTGCGCTAAAGGTTTTTGCATACTTCATTATAACCACGTAGCGGTTGAATCCAAAATGTGACTGTTCGCACCGTAATGTCGTAATTTTGCAGCCTTATGGCCATTATTAGAGCACCCAAGAAAAGCAAATGGTATGTAGTATGGATTGGCCGGATACCCGGCATTTACCCGTCATGGGAGAAATGCCGAGAACAGGTAGAAGGATTTCCGGGCTCACGATACCGCGCTTATGATACACTTGCAGATGCGCGTACTGCTGTTGATGCCGGCCCCCCAAAGGCCGGAGGGTCCCGGGTTGACGAATCGTTGGCCAAGGGTGGGGCAGGCAAGAAGAGCGCTAAGGTTAAAAAACCAAAGAAACCAATAACACCAAGTGTTTCCGTGGACGCGGCATGCAACATGGTTACACGGGTAATGGAATATCGGGGTGTTGACACAGCAACCGGTACCGAATTGTTCAGGCTGGGACCTTTCGAGGATGCAACAAATAATATCGGTGAATTCCTGGCAATCGTGCATGCTCTTGGTATGCTGGAACAGCAAAAAAGTACGCTGCCGGTATATTCTGATTCCACTACGGCTCTTAACTGGGTTCGCAATAAAAAAGCCAGAACAAAAACTGACCGAACAACACGCAACCGAAAAGTTTTTGAGCTGCTGGAACGTGCCGAGCTCTGGCTGGAGACCAACGAATACGAGAATGAACTCCTGAAATGGGAATCAGACGTTTGGGGTGAAAATCCGGCCGACTTCGGAAGGAAGTAGTAAGGGGCTTTGCAATGCTCGTAGATATTAATGTTCTTGACCATGCGGCAGACCTGCCTTTGCCGTGTTTTGCTACTACCGGCGCTGCCGGTATGGATGTGCATGCAGCTTGTACAACACCCGTAACAATTCCGCCCGGCGGTGTTGTTATGGTTCCTACGGGATTGCGTATTGCCGTTCCTGCCGGTTACGAGTGTCAGGTGCGCTCACGTAGCGGTCTGGCTGCCAAGAACGGAGTGTTTGCACTAAATGCGCCAGGAACAATCGATAGTGACTACCGGGGAGAAATCCAGATAATCCTGGCTAATTTCTCTGCTTCACCGTTTACGGTCGAACGCGGTATGCGAATAGCACAGCTTGTTTTTGCAAGGGTAGAACAGGTTGAATGGAACGTTACGGTAAGTCTTGATAGTACCGAGCGCAACACCGGTGGCTTTGGCAGCACCGGCATTCATGTGGAGAAAATATGATTTCGATTAGCGTTGGCTCAGATCATGCCGGCTTTGCTTACAAAGAGGCAATAAAAAAGTTTCTCACCGAAAAAGGCTATACCGTCCTTGATGCCGGCACCGATTCCGAAGCTTCCGTTGATTACCCTGATTATGGAAGGGCTGCCGCAGAGCTTGTTGCTAATGGTACAGCCAACGCAGGAATTATCGTGTGTGGCAGCGGTATTGGAATTTCGATTGCTGCAAACAAGGTGCACGGAATACGTGCAGCCAATGTTACCAGCGTTGAAATGGCAAAACTGGCCCGGGCACATAACAATGCTAACATGCTGGCAGTTGGAAGCAGGCTGTCGTCGCTGGACGATGTACTGCTCATGGTTGCGGCTTTCTTGGAAACATCCTTCGAAGGCGGACGCCATGCCGGTCGTGTTGCCAAGTTGGACGCAATGGGTTAAACTCGACCATGGCAAACGTACTTGTTGTTTCAGCACATCCGGATGATGCCGAACTATCGGCAGGCGGTACAATCCGAAAACTTGTCCTTGAAAACCACAAGGTTGTGCTGCTCGATTGTACTGCCGGTGAAAACGGTACGCGAGGTAATGCCACACTTCGCAAGCAGGAAGCTGACAATGCTGCGTCGATCTTAGGTGTAGCACACCGCGAGATCTTATCAATGCCCGACGGGCATGTTTCATACTGCCAGGAACATGTACTTACACTGGTAAAAAAATTTCGTGAGTATAAACCGGATATTATCATCACAAGTCCTCCCGTAGAACGCCATCCTGACCATGAAGCAGTTCATAAGCTTGCCGTAGGTGCTTCATTCCTGTGCGGTCTGCCAAAGGTTCTTCCCGATACCTACTCCAGCGACTATACCCGTCCACAAAAGGTTTTTTGCTATCAGCAGAACTATGATTTACCAGAGCAGAACATCGTATATGTAGATGTTAGCAATACCTGGGAGGGACGAGAAAATGCTATCCTGGCTTACGCAAGCCAGTTTAACGTTCCTGACCGCTATGTTTCAGACGAACCACAAACCATACTGTCACGTCCGGAGTTCATGAGCGAACAACAGGCACGCTGCATGCACTATGGTACCCGAATTGGTGTACAGTATGCCGAGGCATTCCTGGTGATCGGTGGTATTGGCGTTAAAAGTTTATCGACTTTGTTTTAACTTGATTTTCACTCTTGGATTAGCCTCCTTCAGTAATGGCACGGCTCTCTGAACAAGAATACCATGTGCCGGTAATGGCTCAGTTGTGTATCGACTTTTTGCAGGCCGATCGTGGTGGCGTGTTCGTAGATGCAACGTTGGGTGGAGGTGGGCACACCGGAATGATATTGCAGCACCTACCGGAAAGTGGACGGCTGTTCTCGTTTGATGCCGATGATGCCGCGGTGGGTCATTATCACGAGCACCATCCCTCCGACAGTCGGCATGTTATTGTTAACAAGAACTTCAGTACGATACCAGAAACACTCAAAAATGAAGGTCCTGTTCAGGGCATCCTGTTTGACCTAGGTGTGAGCAGTTATCAGTTTGATCATCATCCGCGGGGATTTTCGTTCCGACAAGAGGCTCCGCTGGATATGCGTTTTGGTCAGGATGGCATAACGGCGGCGGATGTTCTTAATACATACACCGAAAAAGAACTTGCGAATGTATTCCGTAACTACGGCGAAGATCCTTCTTCGGCTCTGCTTGCCCGCGCTATTGTGCGTAGGCGTACCCTAGCCCCTTTCCGGACAACTGTTGATTTACGAACGACAATAGAACAGCATATTCCCCCGCAGCATGTAGCAAAAACACTTGCACGAATATTTCAGGCACTGCGCATTACCGTAAACCGGGAATTAGACATTCTTGCAGAGTCGCTGGTTTCCGTCCTTCACATGATGGATACAGGAGGCCGAATTGTTGTTCTGAGCTACCATTCACTGGAAGACCGCATTGTAAAAGATATTTTTCGTGAATATTCCCGACGTCAGACGCCGCCCGTACTGACTGTTCTAACCAAGAAACCCGTAGTTGCTGACGTACCCGAAATTGAACGGAACCCCCGCTCCCGGAGTGTACGATTCCGTGCAGCCGAAATTCAATCTTCTTATCTTCGTCCGCAATGAATAATCTTGCTCAGTTCGGTTATACCGACCTCGTTACTTGCTTTGGTGAAGCAGCAATATGTCTTCCTGAGAATATCAGTTCCTCAGGCGTTAGCACCGATACCCGTACTTTACAACCTGGTGCATTGTTTGTTGCCCTTCGCGGTGAAAACTTTGATGCACATACTCTTCTTACCGAAGCCACCGTTAAAGGTGCAGTACTATTAATCGTTGATGCGGGGCTGATAACTTCTGATACAATAAACGGCGTTCCGCTAATCCGTGTTGAGTCCACGCTCCATGCGCTTGGTACTCTGGCCTGGTATCATCGGCAGCGGTTTAGTATTCCTATTCTTGCAATTGCCGGATCGGCCGGGAAAACCAGCACCAAGGAATTGGCTGCCCATGTACTTAATGCCCAATATCATGTGCTAAAAACCCATGCAAATCACAACAACCAAATTGGTACTCCCTTAACCCTTCTGCAGCTAACGGACCAGCATACGGCTGCAGTAATCGAAATTGGTACCAACGAACCAGGTGAAATCGAGATCCTCTGCGCCATGGTACGTCCAACCCATGGCCTGATCACCCAAATTGGTAAGGAGCATCTGGAAAAGCTGATCGACCTAGACGGTGTTGAAAAGGAAGAAACAACCCTGTTCGAGTTTCTCATTGATACCGGTGGTACAATGCTGATTAACCTTAATGATGTCCGTATCGCTGCCTGGGTAGAACGTCACGGTGGAAGGGGGCTTTCGTTTGGCATTAACACACACGCTGATATCAGCGCCAGTGTTAGCTTTACACAGGAACTGAACCCGATTATTCATGTAGTCCACGAGCGAGCATCTCTTCGTTCCGTTATGAAAACAACCGGATACGCCGCCGCAATGAATGCCGTTGCTGCAATCGCCGTTGGCGCAGTGTTCGAGTTAACGGCCACTCAGATTAAACAGGCACTGGAATCGTACATGCCGGAGCAGAATAGCGAATACGGCAGGATGAAGGTAGAACGTTCGGAGCGGTTTACGTTGCTGAACGACACGTACAATGCCAATCCTGATAGTATGAATTCAGCTCTAAAGACTCTCCAGTTATTCCCTGCCGTACACCGCGTTGCCGTTTTGGGTGATATGCGCGAGCTGGGAACAGCATCTGAGCAGGAACATACTGATTGTTTAAATCAGGCGGCAGACGTTGCTGATACCATTATTACCCTGGGAACCGAGTTTGCCAAAGCATCACAGAACATCAACCATCCCATACATTGTTTCGGCACTCATAATCAGTGTGCGGATTTCATTACGGCAAATATTCCCGACGGCTCATGTATTCTTGTAAAAGGATCTCGTGGGTTGACAATGGAGAAAGTTGTTTCAGCACTGAAAGGACGCTAATGCTGTACCACCTTGCGCTTTGGATGCGCGACTTTACAACCATTCCCGGAATCGGCGTGTTTCAGTACGTAACATTCCGGGCTGCCGTTGCAGCAGTACTTGCGTTGCTGATCGCAATTCTTGTCGGACCCAAGTTGATTGCCCTCCTTAAACGAATTCAGATTGGTGAACAGGCCAAGAGAGAACTTCAGGGTGTGGGGCATCACAGCACAAAAGCAGGTACGCCAACCATGGGAGGAATAATCGTTCTTGCAGCAGTGCTGATCCCAACCCTGCTGCTGGGCCGGGTAGACAACATGTACGTTATTACCGTTGTTGCTACAACCGGTTTACTTGGAATTGTTGGGTTTACCGACGATTATTTGAAGGTTGTACGAAAACTGCCAAACGGTTTGATAGGTAAATACAAACTTCTTGGACAGGTTGTTGTCAGCCTGATGGTGGGCTGTGCTCTAACTTTTATGCCGGAATGGTTTAGCAGTTCGTTGCGTGACGTAAGCTCTCTTACGACCGTCCCATTTGAGAAAATGGTGAATTTTGATTTTGGCTGGTTTTATATCCCCATGGTTGTATTTGTAATTACTGCCACTTCGAATGCCGTGAATCTCACTGATGGTCTTGACGGGTTATGTATTGGTACGGTTGGGATAAGTGCCCTTGCACTTGCTGTTATTGCATACTTTTCAGGCAATGCCTTTTTTGCCGATTATCTGAACATCATGCACCTTAGGGGTACCGATGAGTTAGTGATTTTTTGTGCTGCCATTGTTGGTGCATCAATGGGGTTTTTATGGTATAATGCCTATCCTGCCCAGGTATTCATGGGCGACACCGGATCGCTTGCTTTAGGTGGGGCAATTGGTGTTTTATGCGTTCTCATTAAAAAAGAGTTTCTGCTGCCCATTTTGGGAGGGATATTTTTTGCAGAAACTGTTTCGGTTATTCTTCAGGTTACGTGGTATAAGTACACCCGCCGCAGATACGGTGAGGGTCGGCGCCTGTTCCTTATGGCTCCACTTCACCACCACTTTGAGAAAAAAGGATGGCATGAATCCAAAATTGTTACCCGATTTTACATAATTGCTGTTATGCTGGCCATCATTACTATGGCAACATTCAAGGTGCGTTAGCTTTGATGGCAACTGTTTATTACAACCGTTGTTTAATCCTCGCCAGCACTGGTGCACTCTGGTTATGACGTCATACTACGTTGGTGTAATTGTTCCGTGTGCAGGTATTGGAAAACGCTTTGGCTCGGCGGTTCCCAAGCAGTATGCCATACTTGGAACCGAGCCTATACTGGTGCACACACTGAGAACTATCTGCAGTATCTCCAACGTAGGTAGTGTTGTCCTTGCCATTCATGAGAGTGACGTGATGGCAAACCACATCATCAGCTCGATAACGACAAACACACAAATTCACGTCGTTTTCGGCGGCGGGGAACGCTGGCAAAGCGTAAAAAACGCTCTGGACCATCCAAGTTTGAACAAATGCTCTGTTATCCTTGTCCATGATGCCGTTCGGCCACTGGCAACCGCAGATCTGTTTCAGAAAGTTATTCATAAGGCGCGGCAGCACGGAGCAGCCGTTCCGGTAGTCCCGCTTTCCGATACAATCAAGGAAGTTGGGGCCGACGGAAGCGTGGTACAAACACTTTCTCGATCATCTCTCCGGGCAGCTCAGACTCCACAAGGGTTTCAGGCTGATATATTGAGAAAAGCGTATCTCAACGTTCATCCGGATGCAACAGATGATGCCCAGGTTGTTGAATTGGCGGGATATACCGTGTATTGTACTGACGGCGAGACCACGAACAATAAAATCACCACGCCACACGATATTGCTGTAGCGGAAAAAACACTGTCAATAAGCAGATCAACCTGGAAGAAACCAGGAATTTGATTGAAAAAGATGACCTTTCGAATGCATTAATTTGTAATCTGCAAACATTATCAGTGTGAATATGTTGCGTTACCAGCTTGCTGCTTGTATATTCGCGCCCCAATCACACTTGGCACCAAATAGGAATAGATCATGTTTTGGACCCCTGAACTTGCTGCATACCTTGAAGACGCTCCTTGGCCGGCGACTAAGGACGAGCTTATTGATTATGCCGATCGTACCGGTGCCCCGATCCAGATTATTGAAAATCTCAAGGAACTGGATGACCCGGAAGATCCTGTATATGAAGGGATTGAAGACCTATGGCCTGAGTACGAAAGTGCGTCCGACGACTTCTTATTTAACGAAGACGACGATTCGGATTATTAATATTCGGCAGTTTTATTGCCGGCATGCTCAATGAACGAAGCCCTCAGCCGGATTGACGGTATTTTAGTATAGTGTGTACCTGCATCCTCCGGTTCTTGCTTATTGTACTGCCATGTATCGTCATGTCGGCTACCGCGTTGGCAGCGGGTGTTGTTCCAGCTGATAGTGTCTTTGCTCTTGAGCAATATCGTGCAGACCGATATCAGGGCCTCTCGGAATTACAGGAAGTCCGAATTGTTGGATGCTCCCTTACCAGCACTGAACAGCTTATTGGTGTTATTCAGTCACGCGAAAGCGAACTGTCAATCACACGCAGGTTAGGCAGATACGTTCAGGAAAATGTAGCCCGCAATCCGGCAACTCCAACACCAATTTTAAAAACACTTGAGCGCCTCCAGGAAAATCTGAAGAGCGAACTGCGATACTTCAGCCCGTCAAAAGCATCCGATGACAGTGTTGCACTTCTTGAATACCTTAACCAGCATGGCTTTCATGATGCCCGGGTAACGTGGGACTTTGGCTACGATCCGTCTGTAAAACGCAATGTTTTAAAATTCAACATAAACGAGGGAGTACAGGCTGTTGTTGATACGGTACTTATTTATGGCCTCGATAGTATTCCGGCAGACATATATCAAAGGGTTGTTTCAGAGCTGAAAATTGATAAGGGCGATCCATACAGCGAATCACTCTTAACTTCCAGCCTGGCGGCTATGTCAAGAATGCTTCAGAACAATGGATATTACAAAGCAAGCTTCACACAGCCGATTGTTAAAAGCAGCAGCGACCTTTCACGCGATACCATAGCCGTTGTTTTTACCACCGGTAAGCGCAAACGTATTGGATCCATTCTTTTTCAGGAAAACAACAATGGTTTCCCGGGGATCACCCAAACCATGCGTAGCAGACAAATTGAGTTCGCTACTGGTGAGTGGTACAATCGCGATCTGATCGAAGCATCACGGAACAATCTTATTTCTCTTGGTGTTTTCGAAATTGTAACAATAGATACGATTGTGCCAAATCACAGCGACCTTTCACCTCAGTCTCTGTCAGATTCGGTGATTTCACTGCGCGTATTCACAATGAACAATAAGCCCAGTGATTTAGGGTTTAATGTTCTGTTCTTTCAAACGGCTGTAGATAACTACTTAAATGCAGGGGTTGGTGCAACGTATCAGCACCGCAATCTGTTTGGCGGGGCACAGGTTGGTTCGCTTACGGCACAGTATATCCTTCAGGATATCAGCGGGTTTCTTCAAGGGCAGCCTCTGCAACGTGAAGCCGTTATTTCGGGTGTTCTGGCCTGGCCGAGTTTATTTAGAATTTGGAACTGGCGTGGCGGACTGCAGAGCAATATCTACTACTCCGAGCGGGTCCTGGTTAGTCCCTTTCGGTTAAGCTCTTTTGGTGTACTTACCCGCATGCCGGTAAGCCTTCCATTGTTTTTAGGTGTAAATGGTATTGATGCAAGTATCGGTCTGGAGCGCCAGGTTCCGCGTGAGTTCCAGGGTGCATTGGACTCAGCCTTGGTTGATGCTGAGACTCCGGAAGAAATTGCATTTGTTTATAGTACGCTTAATCAGTTCCTGGTCTTGGATAAATATTTACACACCGGGAACACCCCGTGGTTTACAAGTATCTACCTTGGTGCCAACATCAGGGGAGAGCACCGTGATAATGTCATGGATCCCCGTTCCGGTTACACCGCCAACGTATCGATCGAAGCAGGGATTGGTGCCGGGCAATTCGTCCGCAGTCAGGCTTTTTATAGCAGCATCTTTCCGGTATCGGTGCAGTCAACAATTGCTACAAAGATCAAGGCCGGACATATTTTTTTACTTGGGTTTTCCAGGGGCAGTACTACAGATACAAACACGTATGTAAGTATCGAGCGACAGTACTTTGCGGGAGGTGCCGCTAGTATTCGAAGTTTCCCATCTCGGCAGCTACACGATCCACACAGTGGTGAGTTGGAAGCACTGGACGAAACCCAGAATCTGTTGCTATCGAACACTGTTGGAAGTGCTTCACTGCTGGAACTCAGTGCTGAGTACCGTTACCGTTTCCCTAAACCAGCTGGCTGGGACAGTTTTTGGGCCTCACTGGTTGAGCGCAGTGGTCTGACTGTCTTTACCGATATTGGCAATGCTTTTAACCGTCTTACAACCGGGAAGTACGGCACCATGAGGTTACGTGACTTGTGGGAAGGAAGCGTAATTGCTATGGGTATCGGGTACAGATTTGATACGCCCGTTGGTCCGTTCCGTTTTGACTATGCAACAAGTATCTACGACCCGCTTCGTAAGGATGGCAAATGGATATTCTCAGGTAGAGAACATCCGTTTTCACTATCAAACTGGCACATATCTATCGGCTTAGGACACCCCTTTTAGTCGTTGATCGTGATAGGGGCTTTGGTAGAACTTTTATTGCTATGCTAACACCCCAACCGTCTTCTTGCTCCATGCATCTATCGAGGCTCTGTACATTCCGGATGTATTAAATACCATGCTTACCTCGCCGCGTGGACCAATTCCAATAATTCCGCCCTGGCCTCCCAGACGCGACACAAGGCTTAGTACACCGCCGGTTGCGGCGCCAATTGTTTCTCCCAGCAGGTCAACTCTGTGCAAAACTGTTGCAGATGCTGCAGCCCTAATAAAATATTCGCCATACCCGGTACAGCTAACTGCACCAATGTGATTTTGAGCATAGGTACCGCTACCTATTAGCGGAGAATCCCCTATTCGTCCCGATGCCTTTCTCAGCGTTCCCCCGGTTGATGTTGCAGCAGCATAATTTCCATATAAATCTCGTGCAACCGCTCCCACAGTACCCGTTGAAGTCTCAGTTGCTGCAGTGTCGCACGGAAAATAATAATTATTGTTTACCACTTCCAGCATAAATTTATCAGCCAGTTCTTCAGCAGCTTTACCTGCCAGGAGAACATGCTGACTATGTTCCATTACAACTCGTGCCAGCAAAATCGGGTTTTTAATCTTTGATACCAACGTAACTGCACCGGCTTCCATGTTTGAGCCATCCATGATCGAGGCGTCGAGTTCAGGAGTTCCAGCAGGTGTTGGTGACGATCCCTTTCCGGCATGAAACAATCCGCTGTCTTCCATCCTTACCACAGCAGCACAGACTGCGTCAAGGGCTGATTTACCATCCACCAGCATCGTGTGACAGTGGGTGATAATCTCATCGAGTAAAACCTGCGCTTCCTCCAGTCTTCCGGTGCCAGTATATCTGGCCAGATCACCCGCCCCGCCGTGAATTGCAATTGATGGTGCCATGTACTAGTTCCTGATTTTTTCAATGATTCCATCGTGAATATCAACCGGTTTTGCATTCATGAGCAATGATAGGATTCCTGTTGTTACCATGTCTCTCTCAAAGTGCACGTCTAATCCCCTGTGTCCCATTGTTTCGGCAATTACCTTTCCTTCACCACCGGTTATGACTATAGGTACCTGAGCCCCGTTAAAGAACTCATTCTGCATCGTTTGAATACTCTCTAATACTCCGCCAAGAACAGACTGTGTAACGCCAGCCATTAGCGACTCCTGAGTATTAACCCCTATCGCCTTTACTGGCTGTGAGTACTCAGTTTCGGGAATACCTGCCGTTTGCTTTGTTAAACCCACTAACTGGGTGGTCATCCCGGCAAAAATGATACCGCCCAAAAACATCCTGTCTTTCGATATTGCATTTACTGTGACAGCCGTACCACAATCAACGGTAATTAAGGGCGGAAGCTGCTTGAAAAGCGCTCCAATTGCACCAAGCATCCTGTCGATCCCTGCGTTCTCTACCGATCCTAATCGCAGCAGCGCTTCGTTACGCATTAATAACTGGTGTACGTTGATAACAAGATGTCCGGGAATGCGTTGAATGATTTTAACTATGGCGGTGGTTTGCTTGGGATTTACACTCGACAGACCGATCAGGTACTTTTTACTGACGTGATCGCGAAAGTGATGCTGAACGTTTTTCTTCCACTCCTTATCGAAAGGGATGGATAAGTACACATCATCATGATGAATTTTCACGCGACTGTTCCCAACATCTATGCCGCAAATCCCATACTGAACGCTGTTGAGTTCAATAGTTGTATCGTATAGTGTCGCCATCGGTTATCACCCGCTCTGTTTGTGTTACTATGTTTTGTGCAACAAGCCGTCCGTCATCGAGTACTGATTTCACCAGCCACTGCTCCTTTGAACCAACGATGTTTACAGGCTTGTTGATAATCTCCATTTCTTGTACCCACTGCCGGTGAACATGTTGCCAGTGGGACCGCATTTGTGAAATCAAATTATCGTGCAATGTACGGATACACTGTGGTAAGGACGTAATTGCCCCCAGTCTTATTAGCGATGTTGCTGTTTCCTGTAATTCCTCCGGAAACTGTAGCTGGTTAATATTAACGCCAATACCAATTATGGAGAACCGGCACTCTGCTCCCCTGAATTCATGCTCAACCAAGATACCGCCAATCTTTTTCCACCGATTCGTGTCCAGCACCATTACATCATTTGGATACTTTACTTTAAAGGTCAGCCGTGGGGTAATCTCTCGCAACATTAGCACCGTTGCAAGTGCTCCCCTGGCCATGTATGACGCAAGGTCACGATAATCCACCTTACCGTCATGAACAGTTCCGTACGAACAGTAAATATTTTGACCATGCTCACCTGTCCATTTTTTCCCTTTTCTTCCCTTTCCACCGGTTTGGCTGTCTGCACAGACAAATACACGCGGGTGAATCCCAAGCTTGTCCCTGACTACATCGTTTGTTGACTCGACTGTTGTTACATGAAAATACTCGGGATTATCCGTGTTCATCGCCATTATTAATATTTTTATTTATAATCTGACTCAGCGGTGTTAAACTGTATTTGCTAAACTAATGCTGTTATATGGGTAAATCATGTATTAACTTGCACTGTGAACAACACCATAAGCCATAGGGAAACGATCTGTGCCCTGGCAACACCACCGGGCATTGCAGGGTTGGCTGTAATTCGTGTTAGCGGTAACGAAGCTTTGAGTGTATGTGATCAGCTTTTTTCCGGAAACCAGACAATAGAACGTGCGGCAACACACACGATACTGGTTGGATGGTTTAAAACGGAAGACAGCCTGATTGACGAAGTAACCATGTCGGTCTTCAAAAGCCCGCACAGTTATACAGGCGAAGACGTGGTCGAAATTGGATGCCACGGCGGACATTTTGTAGTTAACAGGATCCTTACAGCCTTAATCGCCGCTGGCATCCGTGCTGCTTTACCCGGCGAGTTTACTCGAAGAGCTTTTTTGAACCGTAAAATCGATCTCACCCATGCAGAAGCAATTGCCGACCTTATTCATGCACAGTCCTCTGCTGGTGCCGAAACCGCAGCACGGCAGTTAGCCGGCGGATACACGGTAAAGCTTCGAAATTTGGAAAATGAACTGATTAAAATTGCAGGACTGCTTGAGGTAGAGCTTGATTTTAGCGAAGAGGGTTATGAGTTTGTAAACCGACCCGAGTTTCTTGAGAGTTTACATACGGGGATTGACTATGCTACCCAACTGCGGGGAACGGCTCATTGGGCTCAAATCGCCCGATCCGGCTTGCTTTGTGCTGTAGTTGGTTACCCCAATGCCGGCAAAAGCTCAATGTTTAACGCTCTTCTGGAACGCAACCGTGCCATCGTAAGTTCTGTTCCGGGTACTACCAGAGATTATCTGGAAGAAAGCCTTATCGTTGATGGCTACACCATCAGACTGATTGATACCGCGGGCCTCAGGATAACAAGTAATGAAATTGAAAAAGCCGGCATAGAATCGGCGTACTCCTTACTCAACCAGTGTAATGTCATTGTGGTTGTAAATGACGTATCTAAAGGCACCGAAAATAGTAATCCCCTGTTAGCCGAACTCCGTGAGCTCCATCCTGAGAAGGATTTTGTGCTTGTTCAGAATAAAACCGATTTGGTACCTAATGAAGTAATCAGTCCACCACCTGTTCAAGCTCACAACGTGTATTATACAAATGCAACGACAATTACTTCAGACGGTATGAAGGTGTTGTTAAGCCTCTTGGTAGATATAGCAAAATCAACATCAGGAGCGCATCTCGATGCACTGGTTAATTCCAGACAGGCTCAGTTGCTAACGGTTCTGATAAGCCAATTGCAGAGTGCTAAAGATGCCTTGGAACGGAGTGAGCCTTCCGATATTATTGCTGTTGATATCCGCCAGGCAATCCAAACATTAAGCTCTCTAACAGGGAAGACGTGGAATCCGGATGTTTTAGATGCTGTTTTTTCAAACTTCTGCATAGGAAAGTAGTTCATGGACCAAGGTTTTGAAATTCGTCCACTTGAATCGGGTGACTTTGAGGAGTTCCTTGAAATACAGAAACTTGCTCTCCTCTCGGCTCCCGATGTGTTTGGATCAGACTATAGCAGGTTTGACAGCCTTTCAATTTTAAACAAGGAACAACGGTTTGTAAGGTACCTTCTGTTCCCCTACCAGTATATTCTTGGCGCTGTGACGCCTAGTGGTACGGTTGTTGGGATGGTTGGGTTCTCGTGTGATAACAGCAGCTCAAAAATCAAGCACAAGGCAAAAATCTGGGGACTGTACGTTGTTCCTGAGCAAAGAGGCAAGGGGGTTGCGTCACTCTTGGTTAACACCGTGCTAAATGAGGCAATCGACATAGGCGTTGAGCTAGTTCAGCTTTCAGTAAGTACCCAAAACAGAGCGTCGTATTCGTTATATCTGCGTTTAGGTTTTACTGTATATGGAACCGAACCGCGGTCAATGAAGGTCGACGATCAATATATCGATGAATATCTGATGGTCAAAATTCTATAAACGGAATATCACACTTTTCATGTTTCACGTGAAACAGTGCCTGATTTCACCGATGTCTTGCGCCTGCACCCTGCCTGGCGGAAAATCTACGACTCTGAAAACCCAGATTCGAACAATAGTGATAGCAGGCTGCAAAATGCCGTGTGTTTCACGTGAAACGCAGTACCACAAGAAAAAGATGACAAATATTTACGATGTTTTAGTAGTAGGCGGCGGTCACGCCGGAATTGAAGCAGCAATGGCATGCACTCGTATTGGCGTACGAACTGCCTTGGTTTCGATGGAAGTCAACACGATAGGACGCCTTTCGTGTAATCCGTCTATTGGTGGTAGCGCAAAGGGTCACCTGGCAAAAGAAATTGACGCTCTTGGCGGCGTTATGGCCCGTCTGGCAGACTTATCAGGAATACAATTTAAGCTCCTAAACACCTCCAAGGGTCCTGCTGTCTGGTCACCTCGTTGTCAGAATGACAAGGACCTCTATCCTCTATTTGCTCAAAATCTTCTACTTAGTACCCCTGATCTACACATAATTCGAGAAACTGTTACTGAGATTATCGTTGAAAAAGGTTCTGTAGCAGGAATTCGGACAGAAAGCGGTGAAACTATTCGCTCACAGGCCGTGATATTGTGTTCGGGAACGTTTTTAAACGCGGTTATGTGGACGGGTATGGAAGAAACCGCCGGTGGACGTTTTGGGGAGAGATCATCTAACTCAATATCTGACCTTCTGGCGTCGTATGGATTAGAAAAGGGACGATTGAAAACCGGTACTCCGCCAAGAATTGACTCAATTTCTGTTGACTACAGCCAGTTAAAATCTGTACCCGGCGACGACAGCCCCCTTCCACTTTCAATTCAGACCCATAAGGTCAGAAACACCGTAACATGTTGGCAAACAACAACTTGCAGTGATACGCATGAAATTTTACGAGCAGGATTTGACAAAAGCCCAATGTTTACGGGTGCAATCAAAGGAAGCGGACCACGATACTGCCCTTCTATCGAGGATAAAATTTCTCGATTTTCCGACAAGCCGTTTCACACAATCGTCTTAGAGCCGGAAACATTGCGGGGCGACACTCTTTATGTAAACGGATTTTCTACCAGTTTACCGATGGACATTCAGCAGCGTGGTCTGCGGTCCATTCCTGGTTTAGAAAAATGCAGCGTTTCTCGGTTTGGGTATGCTGTAGAATACGATTTTTTCTATCCGTATCAGTTAAAATGTACGCTTGAGTCAAAGGCTATAAAGGGGCTTTTTCTTGCAGGACAGGTTAACGGGACGTCGGGGTACGAAGAAGCTGCTTCACAGGGACTCATTGCGGGAATCAATGCTGCCAGGATGATTTTGGATCAGGAACCATTTACCCTGGGCAGAAACGAGGCATATATCGGTGTTCTTATCGATGATTTGGTGAATAAGAATACAAACGAACCGTACAGGATTTTTACATCATTGGCTGAGTTCAGACTCTTACTAAGGATTGATACTGTTTACGACAGACTTCTGCCTAAAGGGAGAGAAATAGGTCTTATTGGTAATGCTGCATACAGTAAGTACTGTAGGACCAGAGACCTGTTATCTCTAATTGCCGAAGAATCGGAACGAAAAGTCAGCACCGATGTTGCAAATTCAATTCTGCTTAAGGCGGACGAGGAGCCGGTAACAGAAACAACCGTGATTTCAACCTTGGTTAAACGGCCAAAAGTATCTCTGCTGGATGCCCTCAAGTCCAACTCGATGATTCCCGTATCAGTCCTGGAAGAACATTCTGGTGCAGTGGATCAGATTCAGCATACAATCAAATACCAGGGATATATCGATAAACAACTACGCGATGTTGAACGAATGAAGGAAATCGAGAATATTCGTATTCCGGAGTCGTTCTCGTATAACAATATCCGTTCGTTGTCTTTAGAGGCCCGTGAAAAACTCGAAAAAATACGGCCGTCAAGTATCGGGCAGGCGTCACGAATTTCTGGGGTATCAGCGAGCGACATATCTGTGTTGACAGTGTATTTGGGTCGCTGATAATATTGTTTACAATTAACACAAAGATCTGCTTAAATTTGTTTCTTCATTATTCTACCTTTTCCTTGTTATGATCGATATCCGATTGCTGAGAGATTCCCCAGAGCTGGTACGGGAAAATTGCAGAAGAAAACTAACGGATGCCTCCTTAGTTGATTCTGCATATAACGCGGACATCCGTCGACGCGAACTAATTAAAGAAGTTGAAAATTTAAAAGCTTCCAGAAACTCTGCATCTATGGAAGTTGCGACGTTAAAAAAGTCCGGCAACAATGCCGATCACATAATCGAACAGGTGCGGGTAATCGGAGACAGGATTAAAGATCTTGATGACGTACTACGTTCTGTAGATGCCGAACTAGAACAGGCAATGTTGCTTATTCCGAACATGGCTCACGAGTCTGTGCCAACCGGAAAATCTGCTGATGATAACGTTGAAGTTCGCCGTCACGGATCCTGCTCCGAACGCAGTTTTCGTCTTGACCATATTCAGCTTGGTGCCAATAAAGGTATAATTGATTTTGATAAAGGAGCAAAGGTCACCGGTAGCGGTTTTGGATATCTTACTGGTTTAGGTGCCAAGCTCGAACGAGCCCTTATCAACTATTCCCTCGATAAGGCCTCAGCAGCTGGTTATACAGAGATAGTTCCTCCGTTTGTTGCCAATCCACAGTCGTTTATTGGCACTGCCCAGCTTCCTAAAAGCGCCGATGATATGTACTTTATCGAAAAAGATAATTTGTACTTAATCCCTACGGCCGAGGTTACAATCACGAACTTCCACCGGGATGATGTGTTAGCCGGTAGTACCCTCCCAAGAACCTACTGCGGTTACTCAGCCTGCTTTCGTCGGGAGGCCGGTAGCTACGGTAAAGACACTCGGGGTTTTCTTCGAGTTCATCAGTTCAATAAAGTTGAACTTGTTCAGTTTGCACATCCCGACGAGTCGTACTCAATTTTAGAAGAAATGGTACACCATGTAGAAAATATGCTTGTTGAACTTGGTCTTACCTACAGGGTTCTGCTTTTATGCAGTGGCGATATGACGTTTGGTGGAGCAAAAACCTACGACCTTGAAGTATGGGCTCCTGCAGAACAGCGTTGGCTTGAGGTAAGTTCATGCACAAACTTTGAAACGTTTCAGGCTCGAAGGGCAAATATCCGCTTTAAAGCTGACTCAAACACAAAACCGGAGTTTGTTCATACCCTTAATGGATCCGGTCTTGCAATTCCCCGAATTCTGGTGTCGCTGCTTGAACAGCACCAGCAAGAAGATGGATCGGTAAACATTCCGGAAGTTCTGAAACCATACTGCGGTTTTGATGTGATTCCATAAGCGCAAATCTCACGTCAAAATCTCACAAAAAAAAATTCACGACTTTCTGCAATCCTCTTATTTTCTTTCTGGGTTAAAGATCTATAGTAGATGATATTAGAGTGTGGATATGCTGTATAACGACCCGAAAAAAATTTTTTTCTGCTCTAACTGTAATAATTAACAGG